>Ga0335397_10000466_pt1 | contig 52304 bp, 41 predicted proteins | sample MAT04_FD_205740 | JGI IMG/M metagenome (GOLD analysis project Ga0335397, IMG submission 205740) | Freshwater microbial communities from Lake Fryxell liftoff mats and glacier meltwater in Antarctica - MAT-04 (spades assembly) (version 2) ...
CGGAAGCTCAGGGCCGTGACGGCGCCCGGGAACGTCTGCACCGTGTACGTGCCGAGCAGGATGGTCTGCCCGCCCGACTTGCCGACCGCGCTGATCTTGATCGGCTGCCCGGTGGGAAGGTTGAGGGTGCCGAAGAGGCCGAGCTTGCTGGTGCCGAGCGCGTTGCGCGACTTGTCGGGCAGCGGATCGGACTCGTTCTCGCCGAAGTAGAACATGTCGCCATCGTGGGCGACGTCGGTGTCGACGGTGGCGCCCGAGACGCGGACGTCTCCGCAGTCGTGGACCTCTCCGGCAAGGAGGCCCTTGTCGGCTTTCACGGTGAAGCCGCCTGCTGCCGAGGCCACGGTGTTGATGTCGGTCGCGGCGACCGCCGCAGGCTCGTAGTGGACCTGGTCACCGGTCATGACCGCCGTGTTGGCGAAGAAGACGTTGTAGTCGTAGAGCGCGGCCCAGCTCTCGCCGTTGGCGGCGTCCGAGGTCTTCACGATGAGCGGTGTCTCGGTGGGCACGCCGGCATAGGCGTACTGCCGGAAGGTGCAGCCGCCGTCGGGGCACTTCTTCAGCCAGGCGGGCTTCGGGGTCTGCGGCGGGTTCTTCACGTCGTCCTTGGTCGTCTCGACCGCGCTGCCGACGAGGTCGCCGAGGGCGCCGTCCTTGCCCTCCTTGTAGATCTCGATCTTGACGCCCGCCGAGTCGCCGCCGCTCGAGAAGACGCGGAGGAAGCCCTTCAGCGTCACCGTCTTCGGCGTGCCAACGTCGCCGGGGTTGTCGAGGCACGCGAGCTGGATCGCGGGGTCGCTCGACGAGTTGCGGTTCAGGCCGGTGCCACGCGCGAGCTCCTGGGTCGGCGGCTGCACGAACGTGCAACAGGCCTCGACCGTGCGCGGCGCGCTGCACTTGTTGGGGCTCGCGTTCGCCGCGAGCGTGCATGCCTTGCAGTACTCCGCCTTGCCGAGCGTGGGAGCGCCTTCACACGACGCGGTTCCGCCAGCCCCGGCGTCGGCGAGCGGCGCCGAGTTCGACGAGCTGCACGCGGCCGAGACGACGAGGAGCGCACCGCACAACGAAGAGAAGAGGGCCCTGCTGGTACGAGGCTTCATGGCGTGTGGTCATAGTCGAAGGTGCGGCCCGCCCGCATCGGCCACGCGAATGGATGTGCCAGTTTCGTGAAACATCAGTGATTCCAGTCACCTAACCTGCGTCTCAAGATCGCCTCACGCGGGCGGGCGGCTTCGCTCGCGTGCGCGCCCGCCCTGCGGCATGGTGCGGCCGTGCGGCCGGAAAGTCCCAAGGAGCGCATCGTGACGGAGGCCCGGCGTCTCGGCTTCGACGCCGTGGGGGTCGGTCGCGCCGATCTGCCGCTCGACGCCGACTTCGATCGCTACGAGGCCTTCGTCGACGACGGCATGCACGGAGGGATGTCGTGGCTCGCGGCTTCGCGCGAGGCGCGGCGGCAGCTCGACAGCGATCACATCCTCCTCGGCGCGAAGAGCGTCATCTGCGTCGCGCGTCGGTACGGCCGCACCGAGGAGGAGGAGCGAGCCGACCCCGAGCTTGCACGCTCGATCGCTCGCTACGCCCGCGGACGCGACTACCACAACGGTCTCCGCAAGAAGCTCCGCAAGATCGCGAAGCTCGTGCGCACGCTCGGCACGCCCGAGGAGCCCGCGCAGGCCCGGCCGATGTGCGACGACGCTCCGGTTCTCGAGCGTGCCTGGGCGGCGCGAGCAGGGCTCGGATTCGTGGGCAAAAATGGGCTGATCATCGTGCCCGGTGTCGGTTCTCTCGTCCTTCTCGGCGAGGTCGTGACGACGCTCGCGCTCGAGCCCGACCCGCCCATCCCCGAGCGCTGCGGCTCGTGCACTCGCTGCCTCGACGTCTGCCCGACCAAGGCGTTCGTGAAGCCGTTCGTGCTCGACCCCCGGCTCTGCGTTGCCTACCTCACGATCGAGCTCCGCGACGCGATCCCCGAGCCGTTGCGCGAGGGCATCGGTGACCGACTCTTCGGCTGCGACGACTGCCAGACGGTCTGTCCCTTCAACGCGAGCTCGCGAGCCAAGCCGCGTGCCGGTGCCGACGCGCGCTTCGAGGCCGACCCTCGATGGGCGGCGACCTCGCTGCAGGGCCTCGTCGCGCTCGACGAGGACGCCTACGCGCGACTCCGTGAAGGGACGCCCGTGGCCCGCGCCACGCGGGTCGGGCTCGCCCGAAATGCGGCCGTCGTGATGGGCAACCGGGGCGACACCGAAGACCTCGAGGCGCTCGAGAAGGCCCGCACGGGGCACGACGACGACGTCGTCCGTGAGGCCGCGGGGTGGGCCGTCGCCCGCATCGAAGCCCTGGCGAGCCGCACCCCGAAAGCAGGATGACGAGAACGGCTTGCGGCGTTCGATGGAAGCGGTAGAGCAGCGGCGAGAGGGCGATGGCACGCGCGCTGCTTGACCGAGCTCTGCGCGGCGTCGACGAAGGGAAGTTCCATGCGTTTTGCACCCATCAAGACCGGTCTGGCCCTCGTGCTGGGGGTCGCTTTCTCCATGGCGGCGGGCACGGCAGGTGCGCAAGAGTCCGGCATCGAGGCCGCGCGTGACAAGGCGAAGGCTGCCCCCATGAGCGGTGAGGCTTCGCTCGCCTACGGTCAGGTGCTTCGCCGGGCGGGCCGTGAGGCCGACGCTCTCGTCGAGCTCCGCCGTGGCCTGGGGACCAGCGCCGGCAAGGCCGAGCTCTCCGCCCGCCTGGAGTGGGCGATCGCACGGACGCACATCGCTCGTCGCGAGTTCGAGCCCGCGATGGCCTCTTGCCGTGCGATGGCGAAGCTCGCCCCCGACGCGGGTCACGTCTGCGCCGCCGAATCGCACATGCTCTGGCGTCGTGGAACGGAGGCGGAGTCGGAGGCCGCGAAGGTGAGCCGTGCGGCGTCGCCCGAGATCCAGTACTTCGCGAAGGTCGCCCTGGGGCGGGCTCAGGAGCTCGCGTCGAAGGACGCCGAGGCCGAGGCCTCGTTCCGAGAGGCCGTCCGCATCGCCGACACGCGCCCCGACGCGCACGTGCTTCTCGGGCTGATCCTCAATCGCACGGGCAAGGAGGGAACCCCCTCCTTGCGGAAGGCGGTCGAGGTCGACGCGAACGACCCGATCGCGCTCCTCGAGCTCGGCCGCGCGCTTCCCGCGGGTAGCCGTGATTCGATCACCGCGCTCGAGCGCGCCGTCGCGCAGCGGCCGACGAGCTCCGATGCCCTGCGCGCCCTGGCCGAGAGCTACGTCGCCGCCAATCGCCTCATGGACGCGAAGAAGACCGTCGCGAACGTGCTGAGGCTCGCTCCCAACGACGTGGGCACGCACGTGGTGGCCGGCCGCCTGGCGCTGGCGGAGGGCCAGGTCGACGAGGCGATCAAGGAAGGCGAGACCGCCGCGCAGCTCATGCCGAACGTTCAGCCCGCGCGGCTGCTCGTCGCCGACGCGTGGGCGAAGAAGGGCGAGATCGATCTTGCCGTCGAGTCCTACCAGGCGGCGTTCGGGCTCGATCACTCCGACCCGACGCCGCTCGTCAACGCCTCGGCCGCGTGTCTCGCGGCTGGTCGCGTGACGAGCGCGAAGGCGTTCGGCGTACGCGCCACCAAGGACTTCGGCTCGAATGGGGCCGCGTGGACGGCGCTGGGCGACGCGCTCGCCGCCGACCGTGACGTGCCCGGCGCAAAGGTCGCCTACGAGACGGCGAAGAAGGCCCGCGGCGTCGATGCCGCGGCGATCGACAAGAAGCTGAAGCGCCTCGAGTGATCTCGCGCCCGCGCTGATCTCGTCGTGTGCAACGCACACGACACAGCCTCCCGAAGGTCGGCTAGTGTTGCGGCCAATGTCGGACCTCGGAGAGCGCATCATCCAGGGTGATCAGCGTGCGGCCGCGCGCGCGATGCGGAACGTCGACGACCGCATGCCGGGCTATCTCGAGCTGCTGAAGGAGATCTTCCCCAGCACCGGCCGCGCCTTCGTCGTCGGCGTGACGGGAAATCCGGGCGCCGGCAAGAGCACCCTCACCGATCGGCTGATCGAGAGGTATCGCGCGAGCGGTCGGACGGTCGGCGTCATCTGCGTCGACCCGTCGAGCCCCTACACGGGCGGAGCGATCCTCGGCGATCGCATCCGGATGACCCGGCATGCGACCGACCCTGGCGTCTTCATTCGCTCCGTCGCGACACGCGGGCACCTCGGCGGGCTCTCGCGCTCCGCTCGCGACATGGTGCGCGTGCTCGACGCGTTCGGCTGTGACGTGGTCATCGTCGAGACTGTCGGCGTCGGGCAGGACGAGCTCGAGATCACGCGCACGGCGCACTCGACGCTCGTCGTGATGGCGCCGGGCATGGGCGACGAGGTGCAGGCGATCAAGGCGGGCATCCTCGAGACGGCCGACGTGTTCGCGGTGAACAAGGCCGACCGCGACGGCGCCGACTCGACCATGCGCGACCTCGAGCTCATGATCGCCCTCGGCACCGAGACGATGGTCGCCTCCGGCAAGAGCCGCGCGCACGTCGTGCACGGCGGCGCGAAGGTCGACGTCATCCCGGCGGGGCCGGAGACCACCGAGGAGCGCTGGACGCCCCCGATCGCGAAGTGCGTCGCGACGCGAGGGGAGGGGATCGCCGAGCTGGTGGAGGCCCTCGATCGCCACAAGGTCTGGCTCGACGGCACGCATGCCGGCCGCGCGCGTCGCCATCTCCGGCTCGCCGAGGAGCTCCGCGAGTCACTCCGCGAGACGCTCATCGAGGCGGCGACCCACGCGCTGGGTAGCGAAATCGAGCGCGCCGTCAGCGACGTAGAGCAGAAGACGATCGATCCCTACACCGCGACCGAGCAGCTGCTGACGGCATTCCGCGCGCGCTGAGGTTCGTTCGAAAGAGCTCAAGGGCAGGGAGGACCCGCCGTTCTACGAGCCAACCCGGTTCCCCAACGAGGTCCCATTCATGCGCATGAAGCCAGCGTTCGTCGTGCTGTTCCCGCTCGCCCTGCTCCTCGCCGTCGCGCTGCCTGCGCGCGAGAGCCAAGCGAGCTTGGGGGCCTCATTCACCACGACGAACGAGGGGCAGATCACGCGCCGCGACGCGCCCGAGCTGAGCGGCTGCAACTCGCGCTGCCGGCGCGTGTACTGCGCCGAATCGGGGACGAATCGCGCCTACCTCTGCCGCTGCGACTGCCCGAAGTAGACCGGACACGGCGACTTCGCTGCCGAGCCCGTCACGCGATGACGGGAAGCCTTCGCTCGCGTGCGGGCTTGCGGCCGACCTGCTCGGCGCGGAACGCGCTCGGGCACACGTCGTTGATCCCGCATTTGTCGCACGCGGGCTTCCGAGCCAAGCAGATGCGCCGGCCGTGGAAGATCAGGATGTGGCTCGTGATGTTCCACCGCTCGCGCGGGAGGAGCTTGCAGAGATCCTTCTCGATCTTCACAGGATCGGTGTTCTTCGTCCACTTGAGCCGCGTCGCGATGCGGCTCACGTGCGTGTCGACGACGACGCCGTCCGGCGTGTTCCAGATGACGCCGAGGACGACGTTGGCCGTCTTGCGGCCGACGCCGGGGAGCTTCACGAGGTCGTCCATCGACTGAGGGACGGCGCCACCGTGCTTCTCGACGAGCGCGCGCGCGAGGCCCACGAGGCTCTTCGCCTTCTGTCGGAAGAACCCGAGCGTGGCCACGAACGGCTCGATCTCGAGCGGCTCGGCCTTCGCGAGCGCCTTCGCGTCGGGGTAGCGCGCGAAGAGCTTCGGCGTCGCCTTGTTGACGTTCACGTCGGTCGTCTGCGCGCTGAGCACGGTCGCGCAGAGGAGCTGAAACGCGCTCGCGTGATCGAGCTCGCAGTGCGCGTCCGGGTGGATGGCGTGCAGACGATCGAGCGCCTCGACCGGAGGCGCCATCTTCTTCGGTGCGGCTGCCCTCTTGGGGGCAGCCGCGGCCTTCTTCGCCGCCACGCTCAGTTCAGCTCCCCTTCGCCGCCGTCCGGAGGCGTGTCGCTCGGGGGCGTCTCGCCACCTTCGCCTTCGCCGCCGTCGGGCTCGTCCATGCCGGGAGGAGCCTCGCTGCCGCCGGCGCTGAGGTCGGGCGGGGTCTCTGCGAGGCGCTCGAGCGCGACGATGCGCTCGTCACCCTCGACGCTCATGATCTTGACGCCCTGCGCGTTGCGACCCGTCTCGCGGATCTCGACGACGCTCGTGCGGATCGTCTGACCCTTGTCGGTGATGAGCATGATCTCGTCGCCGTCCTTGACCAGCTTGATGTCGACGACCGGACCGTTGCGGTCGCTCGCGTCGATGAGGATGATGCCCTTGCCGCCGCGGTTCTGCTGGCGGAACTCCTCGAGCTGCGTGCGCTTGCCGTAGCCCTTCTCGCAGACCGCGAGGACGAACGTGCGCTCCTCCTCGGTGACGGCCATGCCGACGACCTGATCGTCGTCCGCGACGTCGATCGCCTTCACGCCGACCGTGCCACGACCCATCGCGCGGACCTGGACCTCCTGGAAGCGGATCGACTGACCCATCTTCGTGGCGATGAGGAACTCGCGGTGCCCGTCGGTGAGCGCGGCCGAGAGGAGCTGGTCGTCTCCCTCGATCTTCACGCCGATGATGCCCTTCTGGCGGAAGTTCTCGTACTCGGTCACCTCGGTCTTCTTGATCTGACCGCGCTTGGTGATGGTGGCGATGAACTTTCCTTCTTCGATCTTCGGCACCTCGACGATGGCCGCGACCTTCTCGCCGGGCTCCATGCCGACGAAGTTCACGATCGCGCGGCCCTTGGCCGTACGCGGCGCGATCGGGATCTCGAAGACCTTCTTCACGTAGACCTTCCCGCGGTCGGAGAAGAAGAAGACGTAGGCGTGTGTCGACGCCACGAAGAGCTGGGTGACCCAGTCCTCCTCGCGGGCCTCCATGCCGATCTTGCCCTTGCCGCCGCGCTTCTGCGCTCGGTACGCGGACGGGTGCGTCCGCTTGATGTACCCGGCATGGGAGATCGTGACGATCATGTCCTCGACCTGGATCATGTCCTCGTCGGCGATCTCGCCGTCGTTGGCCACGATCTCGGTCTTGCGCTTGTCGCCGAACTTCGCCTTGATCTCCTCGAGCTCCATCACGATGAGGTCGAAGAGCACGTGCTCGTTCGCGAGGATGTTCTTGAGGCGCGCGATCGTGTTGCAGAGCTCGCCGTATTCCGCCGCGAGCTTCTCCTGCTCGAGGCCGGTGAGCTTCGCGAGGCGCATGTCGAGGATGGCGCGGGCCTGACGCTCGGAGAGAAAGTAGTCGCCCTTGGCCTTCGCCTCGGCGACCTCGCTCTCGGGACGCCCGGCGCGGAGCACGAAGGCCTCGAGGCCCTTCAGGGGCAGCGCCATGAGGGCGATACGCGCCGTCTCGCTGTCGCGCGACGCGCGGATGGTACGGACGACGAGGTCGACCTCGGTCGTCGCCATGCCCAGGCCCTCGACGATCTCGCGCTGGGCCTCGGCCTGGCGGAGCTCGTAACGGGTGCGGCGGGTGACGACGTCGCGGCGGTGCTCGACGAAGACGGCGAGCGTCTCCTTCAGGTCGAGGACCTTCGGGCGGCCGCGCACGATGGCGAGGTTGATGACGCCGAAGGAGGTCTGGAGATCGGTGAGGCGATAGAGCTGGTTGGTGACGACCTGGGGGACGACGTCCTTCTTCAGCTCGATGACGAGGCGCATGCCGTCGCGATCGGACTCGTCGCGGACCTCGGCGATGCCTTCGATCTTCTTCTCGCGCATCAGCTCGCCGATGCGCGCGTGGATGCGGGCCTTGTTCTGCTGGTAGGGGATCTCGGTGACGACGATCTGCTCTTTTTCGCCGCGACCGGGGGACTTCTCGACCTCCATGCGCGCGCGCATGACGATGTTGCCGCGCCCGGTGCGCTGCGCCGCCTCGATGCCGCCGCGCCCGAAGATGAGGCCGCCCGTCGGGAAGTCGGGGCCCGAGACGAAGCGCATCAGGTCGTCGACCGGGCAGGTCGGATTGCGGACGAGATGGACCGTGGCCTCGATGATCTCGGTCAGGTTGTGCGGCGGGATGTTCGTCGCCATGCCGACGGCGATGCCGCCGGAGCCGTTGACGAGGAGGTTCGGAATGCGCGACGGAAGGACCGTGGGCTCGGTCTTCGAGTCGTCGAAGTTCGGGACGAAGTCGACGCACTCCTTGTCGATGTCCGCGAGGAGCTCCATCGCGAACTTCGAGAGGCGCGCTTCCGTGTATCGGTACGCGGCCGCCGGGTCACCGTCGACCGAGCCGTAGTTTCCCTGGCCGTCGATGAGCGGGTAGCGCATCGAGAAGTCCTGGGCGAGACGGACCATCGCGTCGTAGACGCTCGCGTCACCGTGCGGGTGATAGTTGCCGAGCACGGTGCCGACGATGGTCGCGCTCTTGCGGTACGCGGCGGTCGGGACGAGGCCGGCTTCGTACGCGGAGTAGAGGATGCGACGGTGGACGGGCTTGAGGCCGTCGCGCGCGTCCGGGATGGCGCGACCCACGATGACGCTCATCGCGTAATCGAGGTAGCTCGTGCGCATCTCGTCCTGGATCGAGATGGGGATCCTCTGGCCGTTCCCATGGCCCATGGGCGCGCCGTTTCCGGGCGGCGGCGGGGGGCCTGGGGGAGGCGGCGGAGCGGGCGGTTCGCCGGGCGGATTCACATTCGACATCGAGCATGGATCTAGTCCGTCCAGCCCTCCGCTGCCAGCGGAAACGCCCCGTGAAACCGTTGTAATTGTCTGTACCTACGCGTCAAGAGGCCCCACCGGAATCGCCGCGAGCGCGATGGGGCAAACGTCAGCGAAAGGGGAGCGGGAAGGCGCATCGATAGGTCGTCGCGTAGCGGGCGACGACCTCGTCCTCATCCGTCACGAGGACCACCGAGAGAGCTTCTCCGCATGCCGAGAGCTGCTCCGCGTCATTGCACGCGGGCCGGTCTCCGCCCGCGGCACGGAGCCGGATTTCACGGGCGCCCCCGACGTCGGAGAGCGTCTCCTGAACCGCGACGTCCATCATGAAGCCAAGGTATCTGCCGCAGACGAGGTGGCCCGTGACGACGCCGATCCTGAGAGGTGAGGCCGCTCCGCGCACCCCGTCGGGGACATGTACGCGAACGAGCGCGCCCGTCCGATGACCGTCGAAGAAGACGTCGCCGTACGCGATCTCCGAATCGAGGGCCTCGCCGCCGCCCCCGCAGGCCGACATCGCGAGCAGCAAGCAGGCGGCACGTTGCACGGACATCGAGCGAGAGCTTGCAAGGACGACACCACGGCGAGGACCGGCAATGAGCCGTCGGGCCCCATGGTCGTGAGCCAACTCGGTTGGCTCGACGACATGAGGTTGGCACCGGGCGCGTGGCGAAGCGTCACTCGTTCGGGTCGTACGGGTTCGGCGGAAGCGCTTCGCGGAGGACCGCCGCGGGCACCTGCGACGCCGTCGTGGGCTCGGTCGCGAGCACGGCCTCCACGGCCGATTCTGCGGGGGTCTGCGGCGCTTCCCGTGCGGCGCTCGTGTCGACGCTCACGGTGATGGCGCTCTCGACAGCGTGCGGCGTTCGCTCTGCACCGTTGGCCGCTCCAGGGCTCGGCGCGCCGTGCGGGTGCCTGAAGCCGAGCACGGCGATCGCGAGAGACACCGCGACGACGGCGGCAGGGCCGAGCCAGCGTGCGCGCGAGGGCCTCGAGGGGGCCGTTGCGGGCGCGATCGTCTTCCCAGGAAGCGCGGGCGGGCCGCTGAAGCGCGTATGGAGCTCGTTCGACGGGAGCCACACGTGTGCCTTCGCGGCGCGCGCGCCGGTCGTGGTCGTGGTCGCGGACGCGCGGCTCTTCCTGAGCATCGCGCCGAAGGCGGTGCGCTCGTCGGCGAGCGCGCCCGCGAGCCATGTGCCGAGATCCTCGAGCGAGCCGCCCGGGTTCACCTCGGCGAGATGCGCCTTCAGCGCGTCGCGCATCGCCGCGGCGGTCGCGAAGCGATCGTCGCGCCTCGGCGCCATCGCTCGCATCGCGATCGCGCGGAGCGGGGCAGGGACGTCGGCGCGCTCCGGGAATGCGGGAATGTCACGTGCGATGAGCGCACGCAGGATGGTGAGGTCGTCGACGTCCGCCCACAGTCGCTCGCCCAGGAGCAACTCGCGGAGGAGCACGCCCACCGCGAAGACGTCCGCGCGACGGTCGATGGCGCTGCCTTCGACGTGATCCGGGGACATGTACGGGACGGAGCCCTTGACGACGCCGACGCGCGTGACGGCCGCGGCGCCCTGCCGACCACGGCTCTTGGCGACGCCGAAGTCGATGAGCTTCACGTCGCCGCCCCACGTGAGAAAGACGTTCTGCGGGCTTACGTCGCGATGAACGACGCCGAGCGGCGCACCGTCGTCGTCGGCGAGATCGTGCGCGTGATCGAGCGCGTCGAGCACCGCGACGAGCACCCGGAGGCCGAGGTTCAGCGGCAGGCCGCGGAGGCCGAGCTTGCCGCGGACCTGATGGAGCGAGCCGCCCTCGAGCAGCTCGAGCGCCATGAAGTAGCGACCGCGCGCGCAGCCGACCTCGTTGGTCTGCACGATGTGGCGGTGAGAGAGCCGCGCAGCGAGGCGCGCCTCGTCGAGGAACATCGCCGTGTAGACGGGATCGTCCGAGAGCTCCGGCTTGAGCTCCTTCACGACGACGAGCTTCTCGAACCCGCCGGGGCCGCGCGCCTCCGCGAGGTGAACGATGCCCATGCCGCCACGCGCAAGCTCCGCAACCAGCCGATAGCGTCCTAGGTCCACAGCATGGAGACGCTTGGGGAGCGGAAACGATTCAGGGGCCGGGGCGGCATGGCTTCGATGTAACCGCGGCGAAAGGAAACTTTACGAAGCGTGAAAGGCGCTTCGCGATCGTCGGCCTGCGATGGGATGGGGGGCATCTCCGCCGCGTAGATCCACGATGCCAAGCTCCTTGACGAGCCGCTGCGCGCCGCAAAGAGCAAGGTGCTCAACATCGCCGCGCGCGCGAGCCGCGCGAGCCGCGCGGACAAGGGGGCAGGTCGAGAATGGACGCGCCCCCCCGCCACGGATGGATCACGTGCGACGTGGCATGCCGGCAGTCTCGCCATCCCCAGGCGTGAAAATCGGCGCCGCTGCGGCGCCGTTCGCCGAAGGCGAAGGCGAACACGCCGGACCGGTGGCGAAATGGGGAGGCTCGCGAAGCGAGGGGCGAAGCCCGACTAGAAGAAGTTGCCGATCGTGAATTCGAACACGCTCGACTCTTCGTACGACAGCTTGTTCAGCGGGAAGCCCCACTCGAAGCGCAGCGGGCCGAGCGGCGAGAACCAGCGGATACCGAAGCCCGTCGACCAGCGCAGGAGCCCAAGGCTGCCGCTGTCGAAGCAGGGGCTCACGAGGTCCGAGAACTGGGGCGCCGGCGTGGTCTTGCAGAACTGCTGCTCGAGGTTCCACGTGTTGCCGGCGTCGACGAAGGTGACGCCGCGGATACCGACCTTGTCGATGATCGGGAACTCGAACTCGAGGTTCGAATAGTACTGGAGGTTACCGCCGATGTTCGCGCCGTTCGGGATCGGCGGCGCGTTGACGTCGAGTGACGAGTTGAGCGGCAGGCGCGGGCCGAGCGTGCGAAGGCGATAGCCGCGGACGTCGAGGATGCCGCCGAGGAAGTAGCGCGCGAAGATCGGCACGCCTTGCGTGAGCGGGCTCGTGATGACGCCCATCTTGTTGTTCATCTTGAGGATGAACCCGGAGCCCGGCTGCTCGCCCTGCCCGAAGAGCGGGTAGTAGAAGCGCGCGATGAGCTCGTGGCGGAGGAACTCGAGCTCGCTCCCGAGGGCGCTCGACGCGAGCTCTGTCGATGCCTGCACGTAGATGCCGGACGACGGAAAGAGGCGGTTGTTCCGCGTGTCGTAGGTGATCGCCGGGCGCAGCGAGATCGTTCGACCGGCGCTGAACAGGTTCGCGAGTGGCAGCCGCTGGAACACGCTCACGAAGCCGGACGTCGACCCGAAGAAGGTGTTCACCTGCTGCGTGTCGATCGAGTCGTGCTGCACCGTGCCGGTGACGCCGATGCGGAGCCAGGGCTGGACGAGCGCGTAACCGAACGTGACCGCGGCGCCGAGCGTCTGGCGCGCGAAGTCCGGGAAGACGAGCAGGTTGTCGTAGAGCTCGACCGACGTCGACCAGTCCGAGTTGAGGAAATACGGCTCGAAGAAGCGGATCGAGATGAGCTGCCGGAGACCGGAGACCTGCGCCTGGAGGGCGAGCGACTGCCCGTTGCCGAACAGGTTCGCCTGCTGGATCTGGGCGGTGGCGATGAAGTTCTCGATGCTCGAGAAGCCTGCGCCGACCTGGAACGTGCCGGTGGGCCGCTCCGTGACCTCGAAGTTGATGTTGATCGTCTCGGGCGTCGAGCCCTGCTCGGTCGAGACGTCGACGCGCTCGAAATAGCCGAGGGCGACGATGCGGCGCTTGCTATCCTCGAGCTTCGACTCGGAGAAGAGCTGGCCTTCCTCGATCTCCATCTCGCGACGCAGGACCTTGTCGCGCGTCTTGGTGTTGCCCTTGATCTCGATGCGCTCGACGTGGACGAGCGGTCCGCGGCGGATCGGGACGATGATGTCGACCTCGCGCTTGACGGGGTCGAGCTCGGTCTCGGGCTCGGCCTCCATGTTGGCGAAGCCCGCGTCGCGGTAGAGCGTGCGGACCGCCTGGAGGTCCTTCACGAGCTCGGCGCGGTTGAAGTAGTCGCCGCTCTTGGCGCGAACGAGCTGGCGAAGCGCGCGGCGGCCACCGAGCGGCTCGATCTCTTTGCCGTCGGCGTCGCGCTCGTAGATCTTGAGCTGGCGGATCTTGAAGCGCGGGCCCTCGTGGATGAGGAGCGCAATCTCGATGCCCTCTCGGTCGGGCGTGAGCATGACGCGCGGGGTCCCGACCTGCACGTTCATGTAGCCCTTGTCGTAATAAAGGGCGTTCAGCAGGAGGACGTCGCGCTCGAAGACGTCCTGGCGGTACGGGCCGCCGGAGCCGAACGAGAAGATCGAGCCCTGGCCCGTCTGCATGACGGCGCGGAGGTCATCGTCGGGGACGCCGTAGTTGCCGACGAACGTGATGCGGCGAACGGTGACCGGCGAGTGCTCGGTGATCTTGAATTTGACGATCACCTCGTTGTCGCGCTGAGGTTCGACCGTGCTCTCGACGTCCGCGAGGAAGTAGCCCTTCTCGGCGTAGGCATCCTTGATCTTCTGCACGCTGCGGCGGACAGCCGGCACGCTGAGGATCGTGTTCGCCTTGACCTCGATGGCCTCCTGGAGCTTGTCGTTCTCGATCTCGCTGTTGCCCTCGAACTCGATGGCCTTGATGTTCGGCCGCTCGCGCACGAGGAAGCGGAGGATGACGCCGCGGTCCTCGCGGGTCATGTCGACCTCGACGTCGTCGAAGAAGCCCGAGTCCCAGAGGGCGCGGACGTCGCTCGCGAGGTTGTCGATCTTGAAGCCGTTGCCCGGCTTCTCGCGGAGGTAGCTGACGATGTCGTCCTTCGCGACGCGGCGGTTGCCGCTGATGTCGAGGCGGAGGATCGGCTGGCCCTCGGCCTTCTCGGCCTCGGTCTGCGCGATGTTGATGACGGGCCCGGCAGCCTGCGTCCCGGGCGTGCCCTGCGTGGGGCCGCCGTCGGCGTCGGTGGGCTCCGCGCCTGCGTCGGCGTTGCCATTGGGGGCGCCGCCGTCGGCATTCGTGGCCGCCGGCTTCGCGCCTGCATCGCCGTTCGGAGCGGCGGGCTTCGCGGGGGCGGGCTTCGCGGGGGCGCCGGCGTCCGCGCCCTGCGCAATCGCGCGACTCGCGAAGCCTGCGAGGCCTGCGAAGAGCAGCGCGGCCATCGCGAGCAGCCGGATCACGAGCGCGAAAGGCCGGAGCCGCCCGCTCGATCGGGGCTCACGCGATCGGGCGATGTGCGGAGAAAGCATCGGAGGAAGGCGAAGCGAGGCGTTTCAGTACCCGAGTCACGCCTCGTAGGTCAATCGACCTTGCGCTCCAAGCACGAAAGAATTTCGTCGCGATTTGCGTTGCTTGGGCGACCTCGCTTCGCTTCAAAAGCCGCGGGCGCGCGCTTCCTCGTTCAGTGTCGCCAGGCCTTGCTTCGACGTAACGAGGCCGCGGAGACCGAGCGACTGGAGAAAAGCGAGGAACGGCGCATCTGTGCGCCCTCGTCGTCGACCGAGTGTCGCAGCCTCGATCGCGCCGATGTCGTCCAGCTCGCGGAATGTCACGACCGGGATGCGGTCGGCGTGACGGTCCCATGCGCCGAACGTCGCGCGGATGAATGCGGCCTGCGCCGCCGGATCGCTCCCGCACTGGGGTGCTGTCGGGTATCCGGCCTCGCGGATGACGATCGGCTTGCCCACCGGGAGCGCGGCGAGCAGCCGCTCGAGATCCGACGCGACCTCCGAGGTCGGGCGGGCCTGCGCGGCCGCGTCGACCGGGAGGTACGTGATCCCGACGACGTCTGACGCTGCCCACGCCGGGCCGAGGAGCTCCTTTGCGGCAATCGCCCCGGCGGCGCTCACGACGAACCCCACTTTAACTTTCGGCTGGAGCGCGTGGACGTGGGCTACCGCCCGCGTCACGAACGACGCGAAGGCGGCATGCTTGGCCGCGTCGGTCCCTAGCGGTAAGTCGACGGCGCTTCCCAGGAAGAGGGCCGTGATCTCGGTATCCGGCAGCTGGTCGAGCACGTAGTCCGTCACGCGGCCGTAGCGGGTCGCGAGCTCGACGTCGTCGAACGGGAGCGCAGCGAGCTCGGCGGGGGCGCGCGAGCCGCCGACATCGAGCGCATCGATCGTGAGGGTGGCGCCCATGCGCTCGTCCGGTAGGACCAGGTTCGTGACGTGGACGAGCGGATTGAAGATCTGCGTGGGAGTCGACGCGTCCGTGCCGCCGTCGTCGCTCACGGGCGCGCCGGCGTCGTAGGGGCGCTCCACGTCGTCCCACGCGAACGTGACGTTGGTCGTGCGTGCGCCGGCATCCCGTATGAGCTGCACGTTCTTCTGGAAGTCGACGTCGCCGATCACGACGCTCACGCCGAGGACGCGCGCGCCGCGAGGGACGACCGTGGCCTCCGCGGCGTCGGCGTCGGCACCATCGGCCGTGGCGTCGGCCGGCTGCGCGGCGTCCACGTCGGCGGCGGATGTGGCCGTGTCCGAGCACGCGACGGGCCCGCTCGCGGCGAGCAGCGCCCCGGCGCAACCTCCGAGGCTCGAGAGGAGGAGGACGAGACGGCGCACGGCCTCATCCTAGCCGACCCTATCCCGTCGCGCCGGCTGCCTTCTGCTTGCGCGGCCACCAGATGACCGCGCTCACGACGATCGCGACGGGGAGCGTCATCATCGCCACCTCGACGGCAAAGTGGTCGATCAGCACACCGACGAACGGCTTCGACCAGAGGTCGCCGAGCAGGTGGATGGCGAAGATCGATACGGCCATCGCGCTGGCGCGCAGCTCGGGGGGCACCGCGCGGAGGATGACCGCGTTGATCGGCGACGTCCCGAGGAACAGCGCGAGGATGCAGAAGAAGACGAGCGCGAAGAAGAGCGTCGGCGATGGCGACAGGAAGCAGGCGACCGCGATCGGTGCGCCGATGGCGCTCCCGATCGCGCAGATGCGGAGGAGCCCGCGCACCGTCTCGCGCTCGAGCGCGTCCGGGCCGTGCTCGAGCGCCACCTTCTGTCGCACGTTGTCCGCCCACTTGCCGCCGATGGCGGTAGCGAGCGCGCCGGCAACGACGGTGATCACGCCGAAGCGGAAGTTGGCGACGTTCAGCGCGAGCCCATAGCGCTTGAAGAGGAAGGTCGGCGCCCAGTAGGAGAACGCGCCGATCGCCGCCGTGTATGCGCAGAAGCCGAAGACACCCTGGCGATAGAGGTCGACGCTGAGCAGGCGCTTCAGGTCTCGCTTGATGTCGGCCTTCTCGGTGACGACCTTGCGCGCGGGCTCCGCGATCCACAGACAGAACAGCGCGAACGCGAGCCCCGGACCACCCGCGACGAAGAACGCGTGCCGCCAGCCATATCGGGCCTCGACGAAGCCGCCGACCAGATAGCCGAGCGCGCCGCCGATGGGCGTCGCGGCGTAGAAGTAGGCGAGCGCGCGGCCGCGCTTCTCGGGCGCGGTGATGTCGTCGATGATCGTCGGCGCGAGCGTCGCGTAGCTCGCCTCACCGATGCCGACGAACACGCGCGCGATCACGAGGCCGAGCGCCGTCGTCGCGAGCCCGGACGCGACGGTCGCGGCGCTCCACACGATGACGCCGCCCGCGATGAGCCACTTCCTCGCCATGCGGTCGCCGAGCGAGCCGAAGATCGGCGCCGTCGCGAAGTAGCCGACGAGGAACACCGTCTCGAGCATCCCGCCGAGAAAGTTCGACAGCCCGAGCTCGAGCTGGATCTTCGGGAGGACGGCGGCGAGAACCAGCCGGTCGAGGTAGTTGAAGAGGTTCAGCCCCGTGAGCAGCACGAGGATGGCGCTCGGGCGGCGGATCATCCGCGCCGAACGTACTACGCGAAGCACTACGGGCTACAGCGATTCGACCTCGGCGAGGACGTCCGCGTACTCGTCGATGAGGGCGTGCGGGGGAAGGGCCCGCGCGCGGCCGAGAAGATCGCGGAAGCGTCCGACCTGCGCTTCACGACCGCGCTTGAACATGGCCCACGGGTCGCTCGTCGGTGCAAACGCGCGCGCGCACACGAGGATCGACTGGAAGTTGTCGATCTTGTCGGCGAGCGTGATGGCCTGCGCCTCCCACGGCTTCTGCGAGAAGTGCTCGAGGTAGAGACGCTTTCGCTCCTCCCAGCCCAGCGACTTGTCCTCTTCGCTCACGTGACGGACGAGGTCAGCGACGACACCGCCGAACTTCTCCGTGAGGGCCGCGTGCGTGACGCCGCAGTCCTCCATCACGTCGTGCAGCGCGCCCGCGGCGATGACGGGCTCGGCAAAGCCGTGCCGAGCGAGGATCGTCGCGACGCCCGCGACGTGGCTCACGTAAGGCACTTCCGCGTCCGGATACTTCCGCTTCTGGTCCTTGTGCCAGACCGCCGCCCAGTCGAGAGCGAGCTTCAGGAGCGGCGGCGAGGCCACGCGCTTCAGCGTGCCTTGAGGAACACTTCCGAGCGCGTCGGCGCGCGGCCGGTACGCTCGGACGCCGGCGCGTCGCTGCCGGCGCGAGCGTCGACCTCGTCCGTTCCGCTGCCCTCTCGGTACGCCGGGAGCGACGGCTGACTCGCGCGGCGCTTCTGCTCGATCATCGCTCCGAGAACGGTCTCGACACCCACGTGATCGAGATGGCGAGGCGAGGCGAGCGCCCGCATGGGCCCGGTGTCGTCGGCGTCGTTGAACGGAGGAGGAAGGAGGAGCGTAGCGTCCGCGGTAGGCATTTGGAGCGACCGGGAAGGTACGCGCAGTAGCGCAGTGCGCGATCGCTTTATCCCAATGAAAACGCATTAGAGACGCTGTTGTCACTGCACGATTCCGCCGCGAACGGATGGCGCAAGTGCGTCATCGGAAGGCCTCCAGGGGGCCCCGCGCTTGACACCTGTTCACCTCGAAATTGACTTTCGACAGTCGTCCGTGGTGACTTCCGCGAAGGGTTCGAATCGCACGACGGGGCGCGAGAGCACGTCGGGATTTTGAAGGCGTCAGGTCTTGGCCAGCAAGAAAACACCGAAGACGGGCAGCACGGGCACCACCAAGGGCGGCGGGGCGCGCACGGCGACGCGCGGCTCCAAGAGGAAGGGCTCGGGAGGGGGCGATCAGGTCGACCTCTTCGTCCCGAATCCCGAGGAGGTCGCCCCCCTCGATGAGATCGCGCAGAAGCGATATCTGAACTACGCCCTCTCGGTCATCACGAGCCGAGCTCTGCCGGACGTCCGCGACGGCTTGAAGCCCGTCCAGCGCCGCATCCTCTACGGCATGTGGCAGGAGCGAATCTTCGCCACGGCGAAGCACCGCAAGTGCGCCTCCGTCGTCGGCGACGTCATGGGCCGCTACCACCCGCACGGCGACTCGTCGATCTACGACGCGCTCGTGCGCATGGCGCAGAGCTTCGCGCTCCGCGTGCCGCTCGTCGACGGCTCGGGCAACTTCGGCTCGCTCGACGGCGATCCTGCCGCCGCCATGCGGTACACCGAGTGCCGCCTCACGCCGCTCGCGAACGAGCTGCTCACGAACCTCGACCAGGGCACCGTCCCCTGGCGTCCCAACTACGACGGGACGAAGTCCGAGCCGGTGGTCCTGCCCGGCAAGCTGCCGAACCTCCTCATCAACGGCGCGACGGGCATCGCGGTCGGCATGGCGACCAACATTCCGCCGCACAACCCCGAAGAGGTGTGCGCCGGCGCCATCCGGCTCCTCGACGCGCTCACCGAGGGCAAGGACCTCTCGTCGCGCGAGCTCTGCCGGACCATCAAGGGCCCCGATTTCCCGACGGGCGGCCAGATCGTCTCCACGCCGGAGGAGATCAAGCAGATCTATGACACGGGGCAAGGGAGCCTCAAGGTCCGCGCCACGTGGGAGCCCGGCGAGGCCGCGCGCGCGACGAAGACCATCTTCATCACCAGCATCCCGTACGCGACCAACAAGAGCGTGCTCGTCGAGCGCATCGCCGACGTGGTGCTCGCGCGGAAGATGCCGCTGCTCCTCGACGTGAAGGACGTGTCGACCGACGACGTCCGCATCGAGCTCGAGCTGAAGAAGGAGGCCGACGAGCAGAAGGTGCTCGCGTACCTCTTCAAGAACACGCCGCTCCAGAACACCTTCGCGGTCAACCTGACCTGCCTCGTGCCGACCGAGAACCCGGACGTGGGGCGCCCCGAGCGCCTCGACCTCCGGGCGATGCTCTGGCACTTCCTGCATTTCCGCCTCGACGTCGTCACGAAGCGCCTCCAGCACGAGCTCGCCGAGCTCGCGCGGCGCATGCACATCCTCGACGGCCTCGCGATCGTCTTCGACGCGCTCGACCAGATCCTCAAGATCATCCGCGCCTCGGACGGCAAGGCCGACGCCGCCAAGAAGATCATGGCGCGCTTCAAGCTCGACGAGGAGCAGGTCGACGCCATCCTCGAGCTGCGCCTCTACCGCCTCGCCCGCCTCGAAATCCTGGTCATCCAGGAGGAGCTGGACGCCAAGCGGAAGCGCTCGAACGCCATCAAGAAGCTCCTCGCCGAGAAGGGCTCGAAGGGCATCTGGGGGATCGTCCGCGAGGAGCTGACCGCGCTCGCGGCCGGCTTCGGTCCGGCCGGGAAGCGCCGCACGATCATCGAGACGATCGGCGAGGAGCGCACGTTCTCCGAGGAGGATCTCATCGTCGCCGAGGACAACCACGTCCTCATCACCCGCGACGGCTGGGTGAAGCGGCAGCGCGAGATCAAGGATCCCGCGGCGACGCGGCTCCGCGAGGGCGACGCCGTCCTCGCCGTCGTGGCAGGGTCGACGAAGGCGAGCGTCGTCTTCTTCTCCAACTACGGCACGGCGTACACGAGCCGGATCGTCGACGTGCCGGCCACCACCGGCTACGGCGAGCCCATACAGAAGCTCTTCAAGATGAAGGACGGCGAGTCGATCGTCGCCATGGCCTCGCTCGATCCTCGCCTCACCGGCAAGCTCGCCGGCGACGAGGAGCACTACCCCGAGACGTACGCGCTCGCGGCGAGCAGCGACGGCAACGGCCTCACGTTCGGCCTCGAGGCCTTCCTCGAGCCGAGCACGCGGAGCGGCCGTCGCTATGCACGCCTTGGAGAGAGTGCATCCATCGTCGGCGTCCAGATCGTCAAGGGCGTCGAGACCGTCATCGCCGTCTCGCGCAAGCGCCGAGCGCTCCTCTGCGACGTCGGCGAGGTGAAGTTCCTCGCCGCTGCCGGCAAGGGCGTTCTTCTCATGAAGCTCGCCGAGGACGACGCTCTGCTCGCCATCCTTGCTGCCAACAGCGACCGCGAGACGCTCGTCGTCAAGACGAGCCTCGGCGGTGAGCAGCGCATCAACACGGGGCGCTACAAGAAGACGGGCCGCGGCGGCAAGGGCCACGAGGTCATCTCTCGCGGCGCCTTCACCGAGGTCATCCTCGAGGCTCCGGCTGCGCCGGAACCGCTCGCGACCTGATCCCGCCCGCCACCTGAGAGCTGCACCCCATGGCAACCGAGACCTACACAGCCAAGAACATCCAGGTCCTCGAGGGGCTCGAGCCCGTCCGGAAGCGGCCTGGCATGTACATCGGCGGCGTCAGCAGCGCCGGCCTCCACCATCTCGTGTGGGAGATCGTCGACAACTCCATCGACGAGGCGATGAACGGCCACGCGAAGGAGATCACCGTCACCCTGCACAAGGACGGGTCGAGCATCACCGTGGCCGACGATGGGCGCGGCATCCCCGTCGACAAGCACCCGAAGCACAAGAAGACCGCGCTCGAGATCATCTTCTCGACGCTGCACGCCGGCGGAAAATTCGAGGGCGAGAACTACAAGACCTCGGGCGGTCTCCACGGGGTCGGCGCTTCGGTCGTGAACGCTCTCTCCACGAAGCTCGTCGCGACGGTGAAGCGCGGCGGCGCCGAGTACCAGATGGAGTTCAAGCGCGGCGTCGCGCAGGGCAATCTGAGGAAGATCGGCGCGGCCCGCGGCTCCGGAACCACCGTCTACTTCCAGCCCGATCCCACCATCTTCCCGCGCATCGAATTCGACCCGGCGATCATCCGCGAGCGCCTCGAGATCGCGAGCTTCCTGCATCGCGGCGTGAAGATCCGCTTCATCGACGAGCCGAACAAGAAGGACGAGGTCTTCAAGGCCGAGCAAGGGATCGTCGATTACCTCAAGAAGGTGATCATCGACCGCGGTCACAAGCCGATCCACGAGGCCCCCTTCACACTGGTGAAGGAGAACGGCATGAAGATCGAGTGTGCCTTCCAGTGGACGGAGTCGACCGACGAGCACGTTCGCAGCTACGTCAACGGCATCCCCACGGGCTCCGGCGGCACGCACGAGATCGGCCTCCGTAACGCGGTCGGCAAGGCCGTTCGCAACTACGTCGAGACCCACGAGCTCGCGCCGCGCGGCGTGACACTCACCGGCGAAGACATCCGCGAGGGCTTCGCGTCGATCCTGAGCGTCTACCTCGCCGAGCCGCAATTCCAGGGTCAGACGAAGGACCGCCTCAACAATCCCGAGGTCCAGACCTACGTCGACAACGCGGTGCGCCCCGCGCTCGAGGGCTGGCTCAACTCGAACCGCAGCGTCGCCGAACAGATCATCGCCCGCATCGTGCTTGCCGCTCGCGCTCGCGAGGCATCACGTGCCGCCTCGGCGGCCATCTCGCGCAAGACGGCGACGAGCGGGCGCCTCACGCTCCCCGGCAAGCTGAGTGACTGCTCGAGCAAGCTGAGCGACAAGACCGAGCTGTTCATCGTCGAGGGCGACTCCGCAGGCGGCTCCGCGAAGCAGGGACGCGATCGCGAGCTCCAGGCGGTCCTTCCGCTCCGCGGCAAGGTGCTCAACACCGAGTCCGTGCCGCTCGCCAAGCTGCTCGAAAACAAGGAGCTTGCCGATCTCGTCGTGGCGCTGGGCTGCGGCATCGGCAAGGACTTCGACATCACGCGCCTGCGGTATGCCCGCATCATCCTGCTCGCCGATGCCGATTCCGACGGTCACCACATCACGACGCTGCTGCTGACGTTCTTCTACCGCCACCTCCACGAGCTCATCAAGGCGGGCAAGGTGTTCGTCGGCGTGCCGCCGCTCTATCGCATCGACGTCGCCAAGGAGACACACTGGGCGGCCGACGAGGAGGCCAAGGCGCGCATCCTCAAGAAGGCCGGCAAGGACGAGTCGAAGGCCGACATCACGCGCTTCAAGGGCCTCGGCGAAATGATGCCGAAGGTGCTCTGGGAGACGACGCTGTCGCCGAAGACGCGACGCCTCTTGCGCGTGGAGATCGCCGACGAGCTGCAGACCGACAAGGTCATCAATCAGCTGATGGGCAAGGACCCGGCGGAGCGCTTCCAGTTCATCATGGAGCACGCCGAGGACGCCGCCGACATCGACGTCTGAGCGACCTTCGGGAGCTCGTGCCGTGTGATTCACACGGCCTGAGCGACCTGACGCTGGCAAGCGGCTTGCTCCAACTCGCGGCGGAGGTGGTCATGGAAGCAGCCAGCGCGGGCGGTGGGCAGGAACGACCCGGCTCGCCGAGGACCATCCTCGTGGCCACGGACTTCGACAGCTGCGCGGAGGCCGCGCTGGATCAGGCGCTCGCGCTCGCGAAGCCGCTCCATGCGAAGGTCTACCTCTTCCACGCGTATCAGCTGCCGGTGGCCGCGTTTCCCGGTGGCAAGTTCGCCCCACGGGCCCAGGTCGCGCCGGGCATCGTGGCCTCGGCGCAGGCGTCGCTCGCCGAGGCGGTGGACAAGCGCCGGCGGAGCGGGGCCGCCGCCGAGGTCGATCTCGTTCCGGTGCTCGAGGAGGGCGACCTCCCGAGTGAGGCCGTGCTCGCCGCCGTCGCGAGGCTAGGCGCCGACCTCGTCGTGGTCGGCACGCACGGACGGCACGGCTTCCAGCACGCGCTCCTCGGAAGCGTGGCCGAGTCGCTCGTCCGCGCGTCTCCCGTCCCGGTGCTGACGGTTCACGCGCCCGGTCACTGAGGGCGTCGTGGCTCAGGCCGCGCGCGCCGTGGCAGCCGAGGCCTGACGCCGCTGACCGTCAGGGGCGCGCGGCGGAGACCTTGAAGCGGTACGTCTTGAACGGCGCTACGCCCTTCTCGAAGCGGCGGGCGTACCCGAGCTCGACGGCGTGCGTGCCGGCGGGCAGCGCCGTCTTGAGCGTCCACGTGAGATGACGCTTGCCGGGAGCCCCCGCGGCACTGCTGCTCGAGACGTAGCCCATCTCGGGGGTGCCGAGCGCCGCGGGCGACTTGAGCACGGCCCAGTCGAAGCCCGTCGTCGGATTGGCGTCGAGCGTGGCGACGAGTTGCTGGCCGGGAGCGAGCTCGATCGTCTTGCCGTCGTTGCTCTCGTCGATGTGCACGACGTGGGGTCGGGCCGCGCCGGCCTCCGCCGAGGCGGCGCCCGCCTCCGAGCCTGCAGGGGCCGTCTCGAGCCCGCCGCCGTCTCGGGCCGCCGCGCTCGCCGACGGAGCCGCTGAAGCGACGGCCACCGCGCTCGCGGCGGGAACGGCCGAGGCCGGGGCTGCCGCGCTCGTCGCTGGGTCGGCCGACGCCGTGGCGGGCGCCGAGGCGGTCGCGACCGCGCTCGCCGAGACGGCGACTCCGGCGTCCACCTCGGCCACGATGGCCTTCGGCGAGCCCCTGACGATCACCACGGCCGCACCGATGGCGAGCACTGCGGCCGCCGCTCCGATGAGCAACGGCGTCTTCCGCGCTTCCATCGACGTTACGCGACCGCCGACTTCGGCGTGTTCTTGTCGTCGACCTTGATGCCCTTCGCGGTCTCGCTGACCTTCACGCTGACAAGGCGCGACACACCGGGCTCGCCCATCGTGACGCCGTGCAGGATGTCGACCATCTGCATCGTCTTCTTGATGTGCGTGATGAGGATGAACTGAGACTTGTCGGTCATCTCGCGGATCATGTCGCAGTAGCGACCGACGTTCGCCTCGTCGAGAGGCGCGTCGACCTCGTCGAGGATGCAGAACGGCGACGGCTTGATCTGGAAGATCGCGAAGATGAGCGAGACGGCAGTGAGAGCCTTCTCTCCACCGCTCATGAGCTCGATGCTCGAGAGCTTCTTGCCCGGCGGCTGCGCGACGATGTCGATGCCCGTCTCGAGCATGTCGTTCGGATTGGTGAGCCGGAGCTCGGCGCGACCGCCGCGGAACATCTTCGGGAAGATGGTCTGGAAGCGCTCGTTGACCGCGGCGAACGTCTCCTCGAAGAGCTTCTTGCTCTCGCGGTTCATCTGCATGATGGCGCGCTCGAGGTCGGCGAGCGCCTTGTCGAGGTCGGCCTTCTGCGTCGTGTAGAACACGTAGCGCTTCTCGGCGTCCTCGTGCTCGCGCATCGCGTCCAGGTTGACGCTCCCCATGCGATCGAGGAGGCCCATGAGCTCCTGGATGCGGTCGCGGAGCTCGCCGTCCGGGGCGGGGCGAAGGTGGTAGTCGCCGATGACGCGCGGGAGATCGAGGCCGCGGAACTTCTCGCGGACGCCCGTGAGGAGGTGGTCCATCGAGAGCTGGCGCTCGCGCAGGGCCATCTCGTGCTCGGTGAGCGCGTCACGCGACTCGCTCGCGCGCGTGCGGAGGTCCTTGAGACCCGCCTCGCGATCGGTGAGGTCGGAGCGGAAGGCGTCGAAGACCGTGCGGGCTTCGGCGAGCAGCTCCTGGCCGATGCGAGCGGCCTCGGTCGCGTCGACGAGGAGCTCCTTGTGGCGCATGAGCGTGGCGGCGGTCTCGCCGTACTCGGCGGCGCCGAGCTCGAGCTCCGTGTGGAGCCGCTTGGCGCGTTCGCCGAGCTCGGCCTCGCTGCGCGCGAGGCGCTGGAGCGTCCCCCGTGCGGCGGCGAGCTTCTCGCGAGCGCCGGCAAGGGCGACCTTGCGCTCCATGACGAGCTGCTGCTGGTCGCGGACCTGATCGCGCCACTCGGTGGCGCGGGTCTCGGCGTCGCTGATGCGCGCGGAGACCTCGTCGAGTTCGATGCGTGCCTTGTCGAGGACCTCCTGCGCCGCAGCGCGCTCGGCCTCGGCCTCGGCGATGCTCTTGCGGAGCTCCTCGAGGTCGGCCCCGAGCGCCTCGAGGCGTCGGTTGTGGCCCTCGAGCTCGGACTCCGCGGCGCGGAGGTCCTTCTCGGCATGGACCAGCGCGAGCTCGCTCTGGTGCGCCTGCTGGCGCGCGCGCTCGAGAGCGCCGGTGCACTCGCCGATCTGCGAGCGAAGCGACTGGTGGTGCGCGAGGCGCTCGCTGACGAGCGCGTCGAGGCGCGTGACCTCGATCTGCAGCTCGCGCATCTCGCGAGCCACGTCGAGCATGTGGGCGGCGGCTTCTTCGCCGGTGCCGCCAGAGACGCGACCGTCGGTGTGGAAGACGGTGCCGTCGAGCGTGACGAGCGTGGAGTCCGCGAGGTCGGCACCACGCGAGCCCGGCGCACTTGCTCCGAGCGCGCGGATGCGCATCGCGGCAGCGACGTCGTCGACGACGATGGCGTCACCGACGACGACGCGCACGAGCGCCTCGTCCTCGGGCGCGAAGCGGAGCGTGTCCGCCAGGCGGCCGACGATGCCTTCGATGGCGGCGCGGCCGGCGTCGAGGCGATCGTGGACCCACGGGGCAGGGCGGCCCGCGACGTACGGCGGGTTGCGCGGCACGATGGTCGCGCGGCCCTTGCGTGCGGTGGCGAGGTTCGCGAGCAGCTCGACGCCACGCGTGACGTCGTCGACGATGACGTCCTCGAGGTGCGTTCCGAGGAGGCCGGCGAGGGCTGCCGTCAGCTCGGCGGGGGCCTCGATGCGGTCCGCGAGGAGCCCCGCGAGGCTCTTGTCCTTCGTCTCGACGAGCGCCTTTGCGCCTGCGCCGACGCCCTCGCGACGCGAGTGCATCTCGGTGAGCGCGTGGAGGCGTGAGCGCTTCTTGGAAGCCTCGGCCTTCGCCTCCTCGAGTGAGTGCTCGCTCAGCGAGATCGCCTTGCGGAGCTCGGAGAGGCGCTCCTCGAGCTCGGTGCGCTCCTCGGCGGTCGTGACCTTGCCGTTGCGAAGGTCGTCGATCGCGAGCGCGAGCTGCTCGGTACGTGCGCGCAGCTCGAGGACGTTGCCCTCGCGCTCCTCGCGCTCGGCCGACTGCTTCTCCTCGCGGAGAATCATGTCCTGCTTGCGGCGATCGAAGCCCTGGAGCCTCGCCTCGGAGCTGGCGATCTCCGCGTGCGCGCGGCTCATCGCCTGGCGCAGCTCGACGAGCCCCTGCTCGGCGGCCTGACTCTCCGATGCGAGCTCGGCGAGGCGTGACTCCTGGGTGGCGGCCGCGTTGGCCTCGCCGTTCTCGCCGTCCTCGAGGATGGCGACGTCGGCGGCGACGGTCTCGCGCTCACCGGCGAGCACGGCGCCCTGCTCCTCGATCTCGCGGAGCTCCGTCTCGGCCTGCGCCTCACGGCGGCGCAGCGCTTCGATACGATCCTTGGCGCGCTCGATCGAGGCCTCCTCGGAGCGGACCTCGTTGTCGGCGGCGAACGCGGCCGCGTTGGCCTGCTCGAGCGCCTCCTCGGCGTTGTGGGCCTCGAGGCGTGCGGTCTCGAGCTCGGTCTCGCGTGCGGCGAGGCTCGACTTCGCGTCGTCGGCCTCGAGGGTCAGGCGATCGACCTCGCTCTGCTCGAGCACGATCCAGCCGCGGAGCTCGAGGAACTTGTGCGAAGCGTCGTGGAGCTGGAGGTCCTCGAGCTCACCGCGATAGGAGATGTAGCGCTCGGCCTTGGCGGCCTGGCGCTTGAGGGAGCCGAGGTTGCGCTCGATCTCCGCGACGATGTCGCCGACGCGCAGCAGGTTCTGCTGCGTCATCTCCATCTTGCGCTCGGCCTGCTTCTTCCGGCTCTTGAACTTGGTGATGCCGGCGGCCTCCTCGATGAGGAGGCGGCGGTCTTCCGGCTTCGCGCTGACGATGAGGCCGATCTTGCCCTGCTCGACGATCGAGTAGGCCTTCGTGCCGATGCCCGTTCCGAGGAAGAGATCGGTGATGTCCTTCAACCGCACCGGCGTCTTGTTGATCAGGTACTCGCTGTCGCCGTTGCGATGGAGCCGACGCGTGACCGCGATGTCGGTGTAGTCCTTGTATTCGAGGGGGACGTCCGTCGGGTCGTCGTTCTCGAACGTGAGCGTGACCTCGGCGAAGTCGGCCGGCGATCGCGACTCGGACCCGCTGAAGATGACGTCCTCCATGCTGCGGCCGCGGAGGTGCTTCGCGCTCTGTTCGCCCATCGACCAGCGAATCGCGTCGACGATGTTCGACTTTCCGCAGCCGTTCGGGCCGACGACGCCCATGATCTCGTGGTCGAAATTGACCACGGTCCGGTCGACGAACGACTTGAACCCGCAGAGCTCGAGACGCTTGATCTTCATGGTCCTCGCAAGACTCCAGAGGAGGGATCGGTCGCGTGAGAAGGAATGGGGATATCCTGTGGATAAACCCCGACCCGGCGTACCTCTCGAGGAGGGGCCGCGCTACTCGATCGGCTCGGTCGTGTGACGGTATAGACGAGCGGTGACGTGACGTAGTGTCACTTCACATACGGTCAGTGTTCAGTTGTAGTGCCTGAACGTGCGGCCACGCAAGCGGTTATTGATGTTCAGCGTTTTTTCACGTGAAAAGCGACGCTCGATGACGCATAACCCCCCCACCGGTAATGCCCACCTACGAGTACGTCTGCACGGATTGCGCGAATGAGTGGGAAGAGATCCAGAAGATCTCGGAGCCTGCGCTCGAGGTCTGCCCCAAGTGTGGAAAGTCGACGGCCAAGCGTCAGATCTCTGGGGGAAGTTTCATCCTCAAGGGCGGCGGCTGGTACGCCGACCTCTACTCTTCGTCCCCCAAGAAGGCGGGCGGCGAAGGCGCGTCATCGAGCAGCAGCTCGTCGACGCCGACCGCTCCGGCCGCGCCCGCGAAGAGCGACAGCGGCGGGTCGAGTGGCTCGGGCTCGTCGGGCGGCTCGAGCGGCTCGAGCGGTGGCTCGGGCGGCTCGAGCGGAGGCTCCGGCTCGAGCGGCGGGAGCTCCGGCTCAGGCTCCTCGACCCCGAAGTGAGGCACACGGCGGCAGGACTGTCGCCCGTGCTGCGGTGACGTCGACGCCGAGCTCGTCGGCGAGCCGCACATAGACGAGGTCCATCAGGCGCCCGCGCGGGGGCCTCGCGATGGCGGCGAGGTCGCCGCTCCAGAGCTGCGCCTCCTCCGCGTGGGGTAGCGTCGCGAGCGCGCCCGCGAAGGCCTCCTCGAGCGCTGCCGTGAGCGGACGGCCCGCGAGCCAGCGCTTCACCGCGAGCGCTCCGCGCGCGAGCGCGTGGAAACGCGATTGCGCCGTCATCCACGGGGCGATGCGCGCAGCGTCGCTCTCCGCCGCGGTGAGCTCTGCGATGCGCGTGCGGATCAGCCCGATCGGTAGCTCGTCGATCTCGCGGAGCGCACCGGGGTAGGCCCTCGCGAGATCGGCCATCGCCGGGCGCGGGGGCGGCTCCACGAAACCGGGCTCGGCCGCGGCGCGCTCGTGGAGCTCCCGCAGGCGGAGCATGCGCTCGTACTTGTCGCGGAGCGCACGCAGGTCGGTAACGCGCAACGGTGCTAACCTTTACAAGAACCATGACTGACAAGCGCCGCGAAGTAGAGGACCTCCGTCAGGAGATCAGCAAGGTCGACGCGCAGCTCCTGAGCGCGCTCGAACGCCGCGCGAAGCTGTCGAAGAAGGTGGGCGAGGCGCGAAAATCGCTCGCCTCGCCGATCTCGCTGCCGGAGCGCGCGCAGATCGACGCGATCGTCGCCGGCGCATCCTCGGCCGATCTTCCGCCCGAGGCGCTGCGCGAGATCTTCCGCGAGATCGTGGCGACGTGCTTCTCCCTCGAGACGCCCGTGAAGGTCGCGTTCTGCGGCCTCGACGGCGCGTTCGCCCACGCCGCTGCACGGACTCGCTTCGGCGTCGCCGCCGAATACACGCCGTGTGACACCGTCGCCTCGACGCTCGACGAGGTGACCCGTCAGCGCGCGAGCTACGCGGTCGTTCCGTACGAGACCCGCTCGGACGGCCTCATGCAGGCCACGATCGCTGCGCTCACGTCGAGCGACCTCAAGATCGTCGCGTGCTTCGAGACGAACGTGAACCTCCAGCTCGCGAGCAAGGCGTCCTCGCTCGCGGAGATCGAGAAGGTCTACGCCAGCGCCAAGGACCGCGCGCACTGCCAGCGCTTCCTGGCCGCCGAGATGCCTGGCGCACAGGTGATGGACGTGAAGACGCCCATGGGCGCCTGCCAGCTCGCCGCGGCCGACCCGCGATCGGCCGCGCTCGCGCACGAGTCGATCACCGCGCAGCACGGCCTCGAGACCCTGAAGCGAAACGTGCGGGACGAGGGGGAGGAGCGCGTTCGCTACGCGATCGTCGGCCCGCGACCGTCGAGCCGCACGGGGAGCGATCTGACGGCGATCGTCTTCGCCGTCAGTGACGCGCCCGGCGCGCTCCACGAGGTCCTCAAGCAGTTCGCGGAGCGCGGCGTCAACCTCACGAAGATCCAGTCTCGTCCGACGCCGGGGGAGAGCTGGCAGTACCTGTTCTTCATCGAGGTGCAGGGCCACGCGACCGATCGCCCGATCGTCGGCGCGATCGAGGAGGTTCGCCGGCACTCCAAGTTCTTCAAGGTGCTCGGCTCGTACACCACGTCGTGAACGCGCCCGCGCGGGGCCTCGTGGTAGGTCGTATGGATCACACGACACACGCTCCCGAAGGTCGCGTAGGCTCGCGCCCACCCATGAACGCGCTGCGCTGGTTCGGCTTCTCGCTGCTTCTCTCCTCGACGCTCGCCCTCTCGGGTTGTCCCGGCAAGGACAGCACCGAGGTGAAGTCGCCGACCGCCGAGGCCGGCATGGACGACGCGCTCGCGCTCCTTCCCGGGAGCGCCATCGCCGCGGGTACCATCGACGCGCGCGCGTTTTTCGGTAGCGCCACGTTCGGTGCCGACCTCGCCAAGCTCGTCGAGAAGTACGTCCCGATCGGCGCCGAGGCCGGCTTCCAGGCCTCGCGCGATGTCGATCGCGTCACCTTCGGGAGCTACTCGTACCAGGGCATCGACGTCGCCGCGATCGTCATCGGGCGCTTCGACAGCGCGAAGATCAAGCTCGTCGCGTCGGCGCAGACGCCGACGAAGGGCGGCGGAACGCTGGTCGCCTCGCAGTACGCGGGGCGCGACGTCTACACGGTCAACAACGTCGGGTTCACCCTGCTCTCGGACACGCGTGCGGTCGTCGGCACCGAGCAGGGCATCCGGCGCGTCCTCGAGCGCATCAAGGACAAGCGCGTGAAGCGCGACATCGCCCCGTGGATGATCGCGACGCTCGAGACGCCCGGCGCTGCCCTCGCAGCCGCGGGCGACTTCGCGAGCCAGCCGATCCCCGCCGAGCTCACGCGCCAGATGGCGCCGCAGCTCGTCACCAACCTGAAGGCCGTGCGCGTCGTCGCCACCTTCAAGGACGGCGTGCAGCTCGCCGGGAGCATCACGTACGCCGACGCTGCGGGCGCCGAGGCCTCGGCGGCGGTGCTCAAGCAGTCGATGAGCTACGCGAAGTACCTCGGGGTCTTCGGTATCAAGCTGCAGAACGTCGAGATCAAGGCCGACAAGTCGGACGTGGCCGTCTCGCTCCTCGTCGACGATCAGTCACTCCGCGCCATCCTGGCGACCGTGCCCCAGCTCCTGCCCCAGTGAAGAGGTGAGTCATGTTCTTCCGCCCGCGTAACGACAAGGTCTCGGCGATCGCGACGACGCTCGCTGCTGCGTGCGCCATCGCCCACGTCTCGTTCTTCACGCTGTTCGCGTGGCGCGTCATCGGTCGCGCGGGGATGGGCTCGATCGCTTGGGCGCTGCTCGCGCTCTCGGCGCTGCTCGGTCTCGCCTGCAACGCTGTCGGGTACTACCTGATCAAGAACGGCGGCCGGACACCCGCGCGGAAGTGGGGCTACTGGTCGATCGCGACCTCGACCGGGATCGCCGGCGCGCTGCTCGCGATCGCCGCCGTGACCGCGTGACGACGGCGCACGCATGACGGACCTCGTCGTCCGCCCGCTCGATCGTCCGCTCGTCGGCAGCGTCCCGGTCCCGCCGGACCGGAGCATCGGTCGTCGTGCCCTGGTGCTCGCTGCGGTCTGCGTGGGCGTGTCGAATCTTCGCGGCGTCTCTCCGGCGGACGAGAACATCGCGGTCGCGATGCGTGCTCTCGGCGCAAAGATCGAGGCGTCGGGCCCCGGAGAGCTACGCGTCACGGGCGTCGGGCTCATGGGCCTGCGCGCGCCGACGGCCACGCTCGACTGCGGCGGGTCAGCGACGGTGATGAGCATGCTCGCGGGCCTGCTCGCCGGACAGGACTTCGCCTCTGGGCTCGTCGGCGATCCGTCGCTCACCGCCACGCCGATGATGCGCGTGCTCGGGCCACTGCGTGCACGTGGTGCCGTCATCGAGGGCACGCCCCATCCGAGGCAAGAGGGGGAGGTCCTGCCTCCACTCCTCGTCGGGCCGCTGCCCGAGAGCTCGGAGCTCGGTGCGCTCGAGTACGCGAGCCCGGTGTCGAGCGCCGAGGTCAAGAGCGCCGTCCTTCTCTCCGGGCTCTATGCGCACGGCACGACGTGGTTCAAGGAGCCCGCGCTCTCGCGCGACCACACCGAGCGGTTGCTGCACGCGCTCGGCGTTCCGCTCCGCACCGTCGGCACGATGATCGAGCTCGAGCCCGCCGGATGGGACGGCAAGCTGCCGGCCTTCGACATGGCCATCCCCGGCGACGTCTCCGCGGCGGCCTACGCGCTCGTCGCGGCGCTGCTCCACGAGGGCTCGCGCGTCACCGTCCGGGGTGTCGGCGTCAATCCGACCCGCACGGGGCTCTTCGAGATCGCCCGCCACATGGGCGCCGGCCTCGAGGTGGTCTCGCAGGGCGAGGAGAGCGGCGAGCCCGTTGCTGAGATCACGGCGTGGCATCAGGCGCTGCGTGGCCGCTCGATCTCCGGCGAGATCATCCCGCGGGCGGCGGGTGAGCTCGCGCTCGCGTGCGCGCTCGGCGCGCGTGCGGTCGGGAGGACGACCATCCGCGACGTGGAGGAGAGCGCGCGCCTCGCGACGATGGCGGGCGTGCTCCACGCGTTCGGAGTCACGTGCGAGGAGCTGCCGGACGGCCTCGTGATCGAGGGAAGGGAAGCCCCCCTCGAGCCTGCTCGCATCGAGAGCCGCGGCGACCCTCGCACCGCGATGACGGCCGCTGTCCTCGCGCTCGGCGGCCGAGGCCCGAGCACCATCGTCGACTGCGACTGCATCGGCTCGAGCTTCCCGCGCTTCGTCGGCACGCTCCGCGCGCTCGGCGCCCGCATCGACGCCGTCTGAGGCGACCCGGGTGGGCACCACCCGGCGAGGAGCCCATCTTCTCCAGGGAGACGGCCCTCCCGGTCCGTGGTAAATCCCGTTCGTGACCCGTACGCGCCCCATCGTCGCGATCGACGGCCCTGCCGGAGCCGGCAAGAGCACCGTCGCCCGCCGTCTCGCCGATGCGCTCGGATACGTCCTCGTCGACACCGGTGCGATGTATCGCGCCGTGGCGCTCGTCGCGAAGCGCCAGGGCGTCGCGTGGAGCGACGGCGCAGCCCTCGGTGAGCTCGCGCGCGGCCTCGTCGCGAAGAGCGCACTCTCCTTCGAACGCGATCCCGGTCTCGGCGTCCGCGTGAAGCTCGTGCGACCTCCGGCCGAGGGCGGCTCGCGCGAGGACATCTCCGAGGCGATTCGCATGCCCGACATCGCCCAGGGCGCGAGCACCGTCTCGGCTCACGGCGACGTGCGCAGCGTACTGCTCGAGCTCCAGCGGCAAGCGGGCCAAGGCGGGGGCGTCGTCCTCGAGGGGCGCGACATCGGCACCGTCGTGTTCCCCCAGGCCGAGGTGAAGTTCTTCCTCACGGCGAGCGCGGAGGTCCGCGCGCGCCGCCGCCATTCCGAGCTCGTCGCCAAGGGCCAGACCGTCACGTTCGAGGAGACGCTCGCCGACGTGAAGCAGCGCGACGCGCAGGACGAGGGGCGCGCCGTCGCTCCGCTGAAGAAGGCGGAGGGCGCGGTGCTCGTCGACTCGACCGAGCTCACCTTCGAGCAGACTGTGGCGCAGATGCTCGATCACGTGCACCGAGTCACCTCGGCATGAGCCCGCGTCGCTCGCGCTTCCTCCGCGCGGTGACGGTTCTGGCGCTCCTGTCGTGTGCGGCGCTCGTCACGTCGTGTGGGCCCGGCGAGGAGCCTCGAGCCGCGCGACGTGAGCTTGCCCCGCAGTGGCAGGACGTCTTCGACGGGACGCCCGAGCTCTACGTGGTGGTCCGCCCGCAGCGGATCAAGCGCGACGCGATCTACGGAACGTTCTTCAAGAACGTGCTCCGCATGGCGCAGGCGAAGACGCCGATGCGCGGAGCGACCACCCTCGAGGCGCTCGAGGGCTGCGAGGAGATCATCGTCGGCATCCGAAGGGACGGCACAGGCGAGGACTCCGCCCTCGTGTTCCGTGGCGTCCCGGCGAGCCTCGATCCGCAGAAGATGACCGACGCGGCCGGGCACCCCGTCCTCCGCCTCGTCGACGCACGCGCGAAGGTCCCCGAGTACCAGTGGGTCGACCGGCAGAGCACGAGCCAGGGCTCGCTCTTCATCCTGCCCGACCGCACGTGGGTCGGCGCGCTGGGCGAGGCTCGCGCGCGTGCGCGTCAGGCGTTCGCGTCGCCGTTCGGGCGTCCCGTCCCGAAGATCGATCCGGAGGCGCTCGCCAGCGTCCGCCTCGACGCCGCGACGTTTCTCCAGAGCGCGCGGTTCTCGAACAGCCAGATGATCGGCCCGCTCACGCGAAAGCTGAATGCGGTCACGCTCGCACTGAAGCCGGGCAAGGGCGGCGTCGTCGCGACGCTCCAGTACGCGAACGAGGACTCGAGCGCGTGGGCGGAGACGCACGCCAAGCGCATCCTCGAGGAGATCGCGAAGCAGGAGCCCTCAGCCACAGGGCAGCCGCGGCGCGGAGCCCCTGCGCTCGACTGGCTGAAGACCGCGAAGGTCGGCCACGAGGGCAATGCGCTCACGGTGCAGCTCGCGATTCCGGCGCGCCTCCTCGAGGACCTGCCGAACGCCTCCGGTAGCGATCTGGCCCTCTGAATCGACTCGCCTGAGCTGCGCGCCTGACCTCGCCGGCCGGAAAGGCCCGGGTTCAACGTGGCCAAGCGCGGCCGCTGGCCTTTGACACCCCGAAAACCCTGGGGTAAACCGGCCTACCCCATAAAAGGGGAGAAAGGCGCCCTACGCTCAATCAGAGCGAGGGCGAAACGAGGCTGATCTACTGAAACATGTCTACTGAAACCGTAACTGAGAGCGGGGGAATGGATTCCTTCGCGGCCCTCTTCGAAGCCAGCATCACCGACGCAACGCGCGGCGAGTTCGGCAAAGAGGGAGAGATCGTCAAGGGCATCGTCGTCGTCGTCCAGCGCGACAATGTCATCATCGACATCGGCGGCAAGAGCGAGGGAATGATCTCCCTCAGCGAGTTCCACGATGCGGCCGGTCAGGTCACCGTCAAGGCGGGTGACGAGATCGACGTCTACATCGAGAGCCGCGAGAACGACGACGGTCTGGTCACGCTTTCCAAGGAGAAGGCGGACAAGATGAAGGTCTGGGATGAGATCTCCGGAGCGTGCGAACGCGACGAGCTCATCGAAGGCACCATCTCTCAGCGCGTGAAGGGCGGGCTCTCCGTCACCATCAAGGGTGGCGTGAAGGCGTTCCTGCCGGGTTCGCAGGTCGACCTGCGGCCGATCCGCAACTTGGACAAGCTGATCGGGCAGACCTACCAATTCAAGGTCATCAAGTTCAACAAGAAGCGCGGCAACATCGTCCTGTCGCGCCGCGTGCTCCTCGAGAAGGAGCGCGACGAGCAGAAGACCAAGACCCTCGAGACTCTCGAGGAGGGCAAGGTCGTCAAGGGCGTCATCAAGAACATCACCGAGTACGGTGCGTTCGTGGATCTCGGCGGCATCGACGGCCTCCTCCACATCACGGACATGTCCTGGGGACGCGTCAACCACCCTGAGGAGCTCTTCAAGGTCGGCGACGAGGTCACCGTCAAGGTCCTCAAGTACAACCCCGAGACCGAGCGCGTCTCTCTCGGCCTCAAGCAGACCCAGGAAGATCCCTGGAGCCACGCCGAAGAGGCGTTCCCGCCGGCCAAGAAGGTCCACGGCAAGGTCATGTCGATCACCGACTACGGCGCCTTCGTGGAGCTGGAGCCGGGTGTCGAAGGCCTCATCCACGTCAGCGAGATGAGCTGGACCAAGAAGGTCAAGCACCCGTCGAAGCTGCTGGAAGTCGGTCAGGAGATCGATTGCCAGGTCCTCGAGGTCGACGCGAAGGCCAAGCGCATCTCGCTCGGTCTCAAGCAGCTCGAGCCCGATCCCTGGACGCTCTTCACCGAGAAGTACTCTCCCGGTGACAAGATCGGCGGCAAGGTCCGCAGCATCACGGACTACGGCGTCTTCATCGGCATCGAAGAAGGCGTGGACGGCATGGTCCACAAGAGCGACCTGTCGTGGACGGCCAAGGTCAACAACCCGGCCGACCTCCACCACAAGGGCGACGACGTCGAAGCGATCATCCTCTCGATCAACCACGACGAGAAGAAGGTCTCCCTCGGCATCAAGCAGCTCTTCGACGATCCCTGGCCGAACATCTTCAACGAGTTCCCCCCGGGCAAGCTCGTCGAGACGAAGGTCGTTTCGATCGTCGACTACGGCGTCTTCGTTCGCATCCGCGACGGCGTCGAGGGGCACCTCCCCTCGAACGAGCTCGTGGAGAAGAAGAACGAGGCCGGTGAGGTCGTTCCCTTCGAGATCGGCGACGCCATCTCGGCGGAGATCGCCAACATCGACTCGCAGGATCGCCGGCTCACGCTGTCGATGCGCATCGGCGAGGCAGGCACGGCTCCCAAGGTCCAGAAGAGCCAGTCCGTGGCTCCCAAGGGCAAGTCGGCCGGCGGCGACGATGGCGGCAAGGCCACGTCGATCGGCGAGCTCATCAAGCAGAAGCTTGGCGAGAAGCTGATGGGCAAGGAGAAGAAGGGCGCCAAGAAGGACGAGGCCGAGGAGGCCGAGGCCACCGAGGAGCCCGCGAAGGACGAGGAGAAGGGCGAGGCCTGAGCGACCTTCGGGAACTCGTGTCGTGTGAGTCACACGACACGAGCCTCCCAGCTCTCATCCTGATCGGGCTCGTTCCTCGCGAATGAGCCCGCGCCGCGGCGGCCGCTCGAGAGAGCGCGCCGCCGCTGGCGTTTTGTGGCTCCCGAGGGCTATGTTGCCGCCGATGACGACCGCTCTCTGGGCTCCCTGGCGCATGGAGTACCTGTTCGGTGACAAGCCGACGTCATGCTTTCTCTGTGAGAGCCCGAAGGAGGAGGCGACCTTCCGGGAGCACCTCGTCGTGGTCGCGCAGCCTCACGCATACGTGGTGTTGAACCGCTACCCGTTCACGACGTCGCATCTGCTCGTCGCGCCCCGCCGGCATGTCGGTGACCTCGCGGATCTCGAGCCCGAGGAGTACAGCGCGCTCATGTCGCTGCTCCGCGAGAGCACGATCCGGCTCCGTCGCGCCGTCTCCTGTCAGGGCATGAACGTCGGGTTCAATCTCGGCAAGACGGCGGGCGCCGGCGTTCCGGGCCACGTGCACGGTCACGTCGTCCCGCGCTGGGACGGCGACACCAACTTCATGCCCGTGCTCGCCGACGTACGCGTGATGCCGGAGTACCTCGACGCGTCGTGGCGGCGTCTCTACGACGCCTTCCTCGACCTCCCAGGCGCTCGCGCGCCCGCGCCGGGGCCGGCATGATCATCGACGACGGCCGCGCGCGCGAGGCGCGCGCGCGACACACGAAGTTCCTGGCGATCTCCGGCGCGCTCGCGCTCGCCGTCCTCGTGCTCGCGCACTCCGTGCTCCTGCCGTTCGTTCTCGCGCTGGTCATCGCGTACCTGCTGACGCCCCTGGTCGCCTGGGTGGAGTCGCGTGGCATCTCGCGCGCAGTGGCGATCATCCTCGTCTACGTCGTCGTCCTCGGGACCCTCGGTGTCTTCATCCGGCTCACGGCGCCTCGAGTCGGCCAGGAGCTCGCGAGCCTGCGACGCGAGCTGCCCGGCATCAGTCACACCGTGAAGACCCGCTGGGTCCCCGAGATCCAGCAGCGCCTTCGCAACGCCGGCTTCGGGCCCGAGGCGCGCACCCCCGATCACTCGTCCGCAGCACCGGGCGGCGACGACGGCGCGACCCCGACCCCGCCCGCCGGCACCATCGTCGCGCGCCCCCGGCCCGACGGCGCGTTCGGCATCGAGCTGAGCGGCCCGCTCTCGGTCACGCCGGCCAAGGGTGGCGGCTACACGATCGAGCCGCTCCGCGAGGTGCACGACGGCGGCTTCGACCTCGATCGCGTCGTCGCGGACGCCGCAGGCAAGAGCCTGCTCTACGCGCAGCACAATGCGCTCGAGATCGTGAAGATCGGTCGCGACATCGTCGCGGGGGTGAGTCGGTTCATCTTCGTGTTCGGCATCACCCTGATGCTCGCGGCCTACATGATGCTCACGCGCGAGCGCATCACGGCCTTCTTCGTCTCCCTCGTGCGCCCGAGCTCACGCTCGTCGGTCCACGAGCTGCTCGCTCGCATCGACCGCGGGCTCTCCGGCGTCGTCCGCGGGCAGCTCATCATCTGCCTCGTCAACGGAGTGCTCTCCGCGATCGGCTTCGCGATCGTCGGCCTGAAGTACTGGCCAGTCCTCGCGCTCATCGCGACCATCTTGAGCCTCATCCCGATCTTCGGCTCGATCATCAGCGCCATCCCGGCGGTCGCGCTGGGGCTCACCCAGTCGATCGGTACGGCGGCGTTCGTCCTCGTCTGGATCATCGGCATCCACCAGCTCGAGGCGAACTTCCTCAACCCGAAGATCATGGGCGACGCCGCCAAGATTCACCCGGTGCTCGTGGTGTTCTCGCTCCTGGTGGGCGAGCACTTCTTCCACATCATGGGGGCGCTGCTGGCGGTGCCGTGCATGTCGATCGCACAGAGCGTATTCACGCATATCCGCGCGCGCCTCCAGGCGGCGGACCCCGAGATGGCGCACGAGCCGGTCGCCAGCATCCGACCGCCGCCCGACAGCGCCCCCGGCTGAGAAGGCGCCCCCGAGGAGACCTCGGGTTTGGCCGGTTTTTTAGCCGCATTTGCGCGGGGGCGGCACTCGCGGTAGGACCCGGGCGTGAGCGACGAGACCGAAGAGACGACGGGCGCGACCGAACCCAGCGAAGCCGAGCCCGAGGCGAGAGCCTCGCGGCCTCCCCGCGGAGCCGGCCGCTCGCTCAACGACAAGCTCTCGAACAAGCAGAAGAAGAAGTCTCGGGACGAGGTCCAGCAGGAGCTCCGCGAGCTGAGCCAGCCGGAGGAGAAGCCCCCGGTCGACCTCTCGAAGATCTACCTCCGCGGCGGCGCGCTGGTCGTGGTCGCCTGGCTCATCGCCCTCATCGTGCGCCACTGGATCGGCTTCGCGGCCGCGGGCGTGCTCACGGTTGCCGGCATCGGTGGCCTCTTCTGGCTCCGCCGCTACCTCGCGAAGACGCAGGCGCTCGGCTCGATCCTCAAGGGCGCCGACACGCAGGAGGGCCGCAAGGCCGCGCTCGAGCGCATCGACACCGAGTTCAAGAAGGGCGACACGCAGGCCGTCATCGCGAAGGCCCAGCTGCAGATGCAGGACGACCCGCGCGCGGCGCTCGCCACGCTCGAGGCCGTGAACCTCGACAAGGAGCTCGGCCCGATCGCCGGTCAGATCCGCGCGATGCGCGCCATGATCCACCTCACGCTCGGCGAGACGGCGGAGGCCCGATCGCTTGCCGACAAGCTCGATCTCGGCAAGCAGCAGGAGCCGAAGACCCGCGTGATGTTCGCGGCCGTGGCGGCCGAGGCGTGGGCCCGCACCGGCGCGGGCCGGAAGGCCGTCGACACGCTCGACCTCTTCAATCCCGAGGCCGACGACATGGGCGAGCTCCGCGCTCAGCTCTGGCGCTCGCGCGCCTTCGCGTACGCCGCCGTGAACGACACGAAGGGCATCGCGCGCGCGGTGAAGAAGCTCGCGGCGATCAATCCGCACCTGCTCGGCATGTTCGTCGGCCAGAAGAAGGTGCACCCGCTCCTCGAGCGCGAGGCCAAGCAGGTCGTCATGACCCTCGGCATCGTCCCGCGCAAGATGGTCCGCCAGAAGATGTAGCGCGCGGGCGAGCGGGCGGTACTCCGTCCGCCGAGAGGCGAGAGTTGAAGGCCGCGGAGACGCGGAGGGGCGCGGAGCGAGATGGCTCGCTGCGGAGCTCGTCTCGGCCCGTGGCCTAACACGGTGCTCGGAAGCCTGCCGAAGCGGCAGGTTTCCTGCGCGATGGGAGTCCTCACTCCCGACCTGCCAGGTTTGTTCGAACGGTGCTGGCGTCCTCCTGACGCGTGCATAGTGCACAGCTTGGGTCGAGGGTGATTGGGCGGGAGGCGTTGCAGGTGGGGACAGGAGAGAGAAACTCGCGCAGGAAACCGCCTTCTGAGGCGGTTTCCGAGCACCGGCAGGCCACAGGTCGAGATGACCCATGCAGAGCACCTCTCGCTCCGCGCCCCTCCGCGCCTCTGCGGCTTCCAACTCTCTCTCTCTCTCTCTCTCTCTCTCTCTCTCTCTCTCTCTCTCTCGTCCGCCGCGCGCGTCGTGGTCGCTAGCCGATCCCCGCGAGGTTCGCGCGCGCGAGCGGCCGGAGCGTCACCTCGGGGAGGAGCTCGGCGAAGCTCACGACGGTCGCTTCGGGGAGATCGCTCTCGACGAGCTTGCGGACGAAGCGCCGGATGTCCGGCTGGGTGAGGAGCACCATGCCTGCACCCACGGGGCCCTGCGCCGCCGCTTCGCCGACGGCACGCCGGAGCGACGCGACGACGTCGCGTGCCGCCGCGGGCGCCAGCGTGAGGAACGCCCCGGCCGGCGTGCGCGTGACGGCGCGGCGGACGGTGTCCTCGATGATCGGATCGATGAGCACGACGCCGAGCTGATTCGCGCCGCGTGTCAGCCGGAAGGTGAGCGCGCGCCGGAGCTGCGCGCGCACGAGCTCGGTGAGGTTCAGCGGGTCCTTCTCGGTCATCGCGACCCCCGCGAGCGCCTCGAGGATCGCCCGCAGATCGCGGATCGACACGCGCTCCTCGACCAGCCGGCGCAGCACGTCCGTGAGGAGCGTGAGGCTGACCGGCTTCGGGACCACGTTCCGAACCGTGGCCGGTGCGAACTGCTCGAGCTCGTCGAGGAGGCGCTGCGTCTCGGCGAGGCCCAGGAAGTCGGCGGCGCGAGCGCGCAAGAGCTCGGCGGCGACCTCGCTCACCGCCACCACGGCCTGCGCGTCGTTCAGGCCCTCGGGCACCGGGACGACGCGGGCCGGGACCTCGAAGAGCGACACCACCGCGCTGCGCGCCGGAAGACCTTTGACCGCTCGCACGCGAGGCGGGGGCAGGGGAACACCGAGATCCGCGAAGAGGCGATCGCGGAGGCCGAGCGCGGCACCGCGGAGGCTCTCGCGCTCGGTCCCGTCCTCGTTCGTGCCCTCGTCGAGCAGGCCCGCGAGGTCCTCCGAGACCTCCACGCTCCACGGGACGACCATCGGGACGAACGACGTCTCCACGCCGCGGCGCGCGCCGGTCGCCACGGGGCGCGGCTCGGTCGCGTCACGCTGGTCCTCCTTCGCCATCTGCCGGCCTCGTGCCCGGGCGACGAAGAAGAGCGCGGCGGCGATGACGAGGAACGGAATCGCGGGAAGGCCGGGCACCATGGCGAGGAGCACGACGAAGACCGCCGCGACCTTGAGCGCCTTCGGCATGCCGAAGAGCTGGCCGGCGAGCTCCTCGCCGAGCGGAGTGTCGGGCTCCTCGCTGGCGACGCGCGTGACGAGCACGCCGGCGGCCGTCGAGAGGACGAGCGCGGGGATCTGGGAGACGAGGCCGTCGCCGATCGTGAGGAGGCCGTATCGCTTGAGCGCGTCGACCGCGGGCATGCCCTTCTGGCCGACGCCGATCGCGAGGCCGCCGAGGATGTTCACGACCGTGATGACGAGCGAGGCGATGACGTCGCCCTTCACGAACTTGATGGCGCCGTCCATCGAGCCGTAGAACTGGCTCTCGCGCGAAAGCTGGCGCCTCCGTCGGCGCGCCTCGTTGCCGTCGATCGTGCCCGAGCGCACCTCGGCGTCGATGGCCATCTGCTTGCCGGGCATGGCGTCGAGGACGAACCGGGCGGCGACCTCCGCGACGCGCTCGGAGCCCTTGGCGATGACGATGAACTGGATGACGGTCAGGATGAGGAAGACGACCGCACCGACGACGTAGTTGCCCCGGACGACGAAGCCGCCGAAGGCCTTGATGACGTCACCGGCGTTCGCCTGGAGCAGGATGAGCCGCGAGGACGAGACGTTGAGGGCGAGCCGGAACAGGGTCGTGAGGAGCAGGACCGTGGGGAAGGTCGCGATGGCGAGCGCGTCCGGGACGTAGAGCACGACCAGCAGAATCGCGACCGAAAGCGACAGGTTGGTCGCCAGGAGCACGTCCAGGAGCCAGGTCGGCAGGGGGACGATCATCATCGCCACGACGCCTACGACCAGGGCCGCCAGCGCCAGTTCTGCGCCCCCTAGCCCCGTCCGCCCCGCACGGTCGCCCAGCCGCTGGGAAGTGTGCCCCCGCATGCGGCGAGGCTAATCTAGGGCCGCAAAATTCCGCACAAATTGTTGATGTGTAGGACAACGTTATCGGGCTATCCTTCGGCTATCTTCGAGCGATGGCGATGACGAACCAGCCCGTTCAGCCGCCTCTCCGACGCACCGGAACAGGCCTCTCCGACGTGGGGCGCAAGCGACAGTCGAACGAAGACGCGTTCTTCTTCGACGATCGCCTCGGCCTCTACATCGTCGGCGATGGCATGGGCGGTCACGCCGCCGGCGAGATCGCCAGCCAGGAGGCCGTCGAGACGGTCTACGGCATGGTGAAGCGCGGGATCGGCAACCTGCACGAGCTCGCCGACCCCCTCGTCGAAGAGGACGTCCGCGCCGCCAGCCGGTTGATGGAGAGCGCCATCCAGGCCGCGACCTACATGGTCTTCTCCATGGCCGAGATGGACCGCGGCAAGACGGGCATGGGCACGACGCTCAGCGCGCTCCTCGTCCTCGGCGAGTTTGCCGTGACGGCCCAGGTCGGTGACAGCCGCATCTACAAGGTGAACGGCGAGACGGTCGAACAGCTCACGGAAGACCACACGCTCATCGCGTGGCAGCTGAAGCAGGGTCTCATCACCCCGCAAGAAGCGAAGAAGTCACCGCACCGGAACGTCATCACGCGCGCGGTCGGAAACCGGGACTACGTCCAGGTCGACACCGGTCTCTCGAAGCTGAAGCAGGGCGACAAGTACCTGCTCTGCAGCGACGGGCTGCACGGCTACCTCCGCGAGAGCGACATCGCGCCGATCGCGAACCTCGGTGGCGAGGAGGCCGTGAAGAAGTTCATCGCCCTCGCGAACGAGCGCGGCGGCAAGGACAACATCACCGCCATCCTGGTCGAGATCGACTGAGCGACTTCGCGACCGAGCCCTAGCGAGGGCGCTGCGCCAGCGCGAAGAGCTGGCAGCCCAGGCGTGACGACGGGACGTTGAGGAAGTTCGCGAGGTAGAGCGCCGTCGACACGGCCTTCGCCTTCGCCGAGTACGTCCCGCTCGCGAACTTCGACATCGCGAACTCGGGCGACACGTTCGTCGCGTACTTCAGCGCCAGGAAGAACGGAAAGCCCCAGTTCTCGAGGGCCTTCACGGTGAAGCCGGCGCCCTCGACGAGCCCGCGGAGCCCCTCGGGTGTCGGGTGGACCGTGTGCCCCCAGTGGCGCTCGGTCGCGTGGACCTTGCCGGTCGGGCAGGTGAGCAGGAGGTGGCCGCCGGGCTCGACCATCGCGAACAGGTTCTTCATCGCCTGGTCGGGCTGACCGAGATGCTCGATCACCTCCGTGCAGATCACGGCGTCGAAGCGGCGGGGCAGAGCGCCTTCGTCGATGTTGAGCGGCTCGTAGGTCGCGCCGTGGTCGTGCTCACGGTTCGAGGCGATCGTCTTGGCTGACAGGTCGACGCCCGACCACTCGCGAACGCTCGGCACCTGGGGACGTAGCCACCGCAGGAGCTCGCCCGTCCCGCACCCCACGTCGAGCGCAGTTCCTGCGCCGCACTGCTGGAGCGTACGGAGGAGCCAGCGGCGACGATGGCGGACGCCCGGGTTGTACTTGAGAAAGTCGGGGCAGAGTCCCCAGAACTCGTCGTAGACCTCGACGTTCTTCGTCGTCGCCGCCGAGTGTATCATCGACCCCCATGGTACCGGAGAACACGAGCGGATCCACGGGCTCGGACGAGAGTGCTCTCGCCTTCACGTGCGTCGCGCGTTTGTCGGAGCTCGAGGCGGCCGGGCAGGTCTCGAAATGGGTCGGCGATCACGACCTTCTGATCTTCCGCCAGGCCGGCAAGGTGAAGGTCCTCAGCAACATCTGCCCGCACCTCGGCGGGCCCGTCGGCTACCACAAGCTCAAGAACGGGCGCTTCACGTGCCTCTGGCACAACTTCCAGTTCTCCGCCGACTCCGGTCAGTGCGTCGAGCATCCGAAGCTTTGCCTGCGCGAGTACAAGGTCGAGGTGCGGAGCGACGAGATCTGGGTGCAGCTGGTCGAGAAGGTCTGAGCCCGAAGGAACGACGATGCCGACCCTCTATTCCGAATCCGAGCGTGAGATGGACTGCCCGAAGGAGGTGGTCATCTGGAACTACTTCGACCACGAGCACGTCGTCGGCACGCACTACAAGAACTACCACCACGTGCGCGTGCTCGCGGAGGACGAGGGCTGGTGCCTCGTCGACCGCGCGTACAAGCTGCCGGTCATCAACTTCTCGACCTCGTCGGTGGGCTTCATGCAGCTCGTCGACCCGCACCACATCAAGTCGTTCCAGATGGGCAAGCTCGGCATGCTCCTGGATCAGGACATCTACTTCGAGGACCTGCCGAACAACCGCTGCCGCGTGAAGGGCACCTACAGCCTCAAGGTGCCGTTCGGTTTCGGCTTCTTGCAGCCGCTGTGGGAGCGGATCACGAAGCGCTGGTTCGACCTCACCTGGGACGAGGACGCGCCGATGCGCGAGCGTCGCTGGAAGGTCTGGCAGCTCGGCTTCCGCGACTTCCGCGGCGTCCCATACGTGAACGAGAAGACCAAGCGTCCGCCGCAGGAGGCACTCCGCCCTTATCCGATCGAGCTGCCCACGCCGAAGATCACGCCCATCAAGGGCGAGGGCGTTTCGCGCCTCTTCAGCGAGAGCGACGAGGTTGGATATAGTGAGAACGGGTGAATGCCCGCATTCCGAGTGGGTGCCGCTCCACGACGAGGTCCGCGACTACGAGCACGGCTCGTCACCGCCCGTCGCGTTCGTGAGGTGCAAGGCGTGTGAGCTCGTCCGGCAGGACCCGACGCCCACGCCAGACGCGCTGCGCGACACGTACCCCGCCGACTACCGCGCGCACCTGTCGACCGACGACGCTTCGCCGCTCGCGCGCGCCGTCGCCTCGCTGAAGGCCGTCCAGGCGGAGCTCCTCCTGCGCCAGCTGCGCGGGCTACTGCCCGGCAAGAGCGCCGCCATCCTCGAGATCGGCTGCGGCGCGGGCCACCTGCTCCGCCGGCTGCACGCGAAGGGGTTCACCGATCTCCACGGCGTCGACCGAGAGCCCGAGCTCGGGCGCCCGCTCGAGGCGCTTGGGATCCGCTACACGGCGTGCGATCTCGACGAGGGGCTCTCTCTCGAGGGGCGCTTCGACGCGATCCTCATGCACAACGTCGTCGAGCACCTCGCGTATCCCGAGCGCGTCCTCGCGGCATGCGCGGAGCGGCTCGAGCCAGGCGGGCAGCTCCTCGTGTTCACTCCGAATACCGCATCGCTCAGCCACCGCGTGTTCGGGCGCTTCTGGTCGGGCCTTCATGCGCCTCGACACGTGCTGTTGCATCGCCCGTCGACGATCCGCGCGGTGGGCCGCGCGCTCGGGTTCGACCGTGTCGACGTGTCCTTCCCCACCGATCCGGGCAGCTGGGCGCTCTCCGCGCAGAACCTCGTCGAGGCGAGGCATGCGCCGGGCGCGACGCTCCGGTACGGCACGAAGCCGTACACGCTCGGCCTCCTGCCGCTCTTCTACCCCGTGGCCGTCGCCGAGAGCGCGATGGGCCGTGGCTCTTCGATGCTCGCGCGCCTCGTGTCACGCCCGCGCTGAGCGGCGCAGCCAGCGATCGAGCACGAGGAGCGCCCAGAGCGGCTTGCTCCGATCGGCGCGACGCTGCTGGTGCTCGGCGTTCCACGTACGGAAGGTCGCTCTCTCCACCATGCCCGTGTCCCAGACCGGCGAGCGATCGATGATCTCCGCGACGGGCGCCCGCAGCGCCCCACGCAGCCAGCTCGCGAGCGGGATGCCAAAGCCCTTCTTCGGCCGCGTGATGATGTCGAGCGGTACGTGCCCCCGGGCGGCGCGCTTGAAGAGGTACTTCGTCGTGCCCCTTCGCAGCTTGAACGACGACGGGAGCGAGAAGGAGAAGTCGATGAGCTCGTTGTCGAGCAGCGGCGGCCTCACCTCGAGACCGTGCGCCATCGACGCGCGGTCGACCTTGGTCAGCACCGACCCGGACATGTACGTCGAGAAGTCGAGCGCGAGGATGCGATGCAGGACGTCGCGCGTGTGCGGGAGCGCGGTCTTCAGCGTCTCCGGGACGAGGCCGCGCGCGAAGGGGAGCGCGGACGGCAGATCGGGGAGATCGACCGACGACATCCAGCGGAGGTGCCTCGTGATCGGGTCGTCACAGAAGCGCTGCGTGAAGCGGCGCAGCTTCCACTCAAGGCTCTGGTAGCGATCGTCGACCGGGAGCCGCCCCACGAGGGGGTCGATGACCCGGCTCCGGAGCGCGGAGGGAAGCCGCGCATAGAGGCGCGCGTGCTCGTGCGCGCGGTACGTGGGGTAGCCGCCCCAGAGCTCGTCGCCGCCGTCGCCGCCCAGCACGACCTTCACGTGACGTGCGGCGAGCCGTGAGAGCAGGTACGTCGGCAGGAACGACGGATCGGCGAGGGGCTCGTCGAGGTGGCCGACGGCGCTCTCGACGATGTCGATGAGGTCCTGCTCGCGGAGGGTCTCCTCGACATGCTCGGCGCCGATGAGGAGCGCGACCTTGCGCGCATGAACGCTCTCGTCGAACGTCGGGTCGTCGAAGGCGATCGAGAACGCCTTCATCGGCGTGGTGCGATGGGCGCCCGCGAGCGCCGCGACGGCCGACGAGTCGAGGCCACCGCTCAGGAAGATGCCGACCGGGACGTCCGCAACGAGCTGGCGGTCGACGGCGTGGTCCATCTTGGTCCACAGCTCGCGCGCAAGCTCGCGCTCCTCGCCACGCGGACGGTGACGCGGCGATCCGGGCCGCCAGAACGCCTTCTGCTCCGAGAGGACGCCGTCCTCCCATACGAGGAAGTGCCCCGGGCGGAGCTTCCTCGCGCCCTCGATCATCGTGTGCGGCGGCTGCACGTAGTCCGAGAACAGGTACGAGACGAGCCCGGCCTGGCTCGGCACACGCGAGACCGCGGGATGCGCCATGAGCGACGTGAGCTCGGAGGCGAAGGCGATGCCTCCGCCGGGCAGCTCGGCGTAGTAGAGCGGCTTGATGCCGGCGCGATCGCGCCCGAGGACGAGGCGACGTCGCGCGTCGTCCCAGAAGGCGAAGGCGAACATGCCGTTCAGCTCGGCGAGGCCGGCCTCCCCGTGCTCCTCGAGCTGCAGCAGCAGCGCCTCGGTGTCGCTCTTCGTGCGGAAGACGCGGCCGCGCGATTCCAGATCGCGCCTCAGCTCGCGGAAGTTGTAGAGCTCGCCGTTGTAGGTGACCTTCGCGCGCTCCGTCGCCATCGGCTGGGCGCCCGTCTCGAGGTCGATGATCGAGAGCCGGCGATGCCCCAGCGCGACGAGCCACTCGCCTCGCTGCTCGAGCGAGCGTCCTTCACCGTCGGGGCCGCGATGCGCGATGCGCGCGAGCATCGGGCCGAGCGTGGCGTCTGCCGAGGCGACCGTGCCCGACGAACCGCGCTCGATGAACCCGCAGATCCCGCACATGGCTCAGCGAGGGCTCACGCGGGCGGGTCGAACCCGGCGCGCGACGCGATCGTGTAGGCCGTCTTGTCCTGCGACTCGAAGTAGGTGCGCACGATCACCTCCGCGAGGATCCCGGTCCCGAGGAACTGGAAGGCCATCAGGAAGAGCATGATCGCGATCATGAAGAGCGGGTTCCGGTGCACCCATGCGCCTTGATCGTACTTCTCCCAGAGAACGAACGCCGAGAGCAACATGCCGGCGGCGAACATCAACATCCCGAGCGTGCCGAAGACGTAGATCGGCTTCGTGTGATAGCCGCGCAGGAAGGTGACCGTCATCAGGTCGAGGATGACCTTGAGCGTCCGCTTGAGGCCGTACTTCGAGACGCCCGCGCGCCTCGCCCGGTGGTTCACCACCTCCTCGCCGACCTTGGCGCCCTGGCTGGCGGCGATGACCGAGATGAAGCGGTGCATCTCGCCGTAGAGCCTCATCTCGTCGGTTACGTGCTTGCGATAGACCTTCAGCGAGCAGCCAAGATCGTGGATCTTCGTGCCCGTCATCCACCGGATCAGCCAGTTGGCGATGCGGGAAGGGATCTTGCGGAGCACGGTGCCGTCGCGACGATCCTTGCGCCATCCGCTGACGACGTCGAAGCCCGTGTCGAGCCTCTCGATGAGCCTGGGGATGTCCTTCGGATCGTTCTGCAGATCCGCATCCATCGTCACGACGATGTCGCCGGTGGCATTGCGGAAGCCGGCGTCGAACGCGGCGGACTGCCCGCTGTTCTTCCGGAAGAAGAGCGCGCGGAGCCGCTTGCGCTCTCCGGCGAGCTTCTTGAGGAGCGCGGTGCTGCCGTCCTCGCTTCCGTCGTCGACGGCGATGATCTCGTAATCCTTGCCGGTCGCGTCGAGCGCGGACTCGATCTCGTCGAGCAGCGGAACGAGATTGTCGCGCTCGTCGTAGATGGGAAGAACGACGCTGATATCCATGCGTTGCGGCGTCTTGGTACCATGCGACATGGGCATTGTCACGGCAGGGGGGTGCAGGTGACGAGCGGGTGATCGCGGCTCACCCTGGCGAGCATTCTGCCGTCGCGCATCGCGCCTTTGCACGTTCGATCACCGCGCGAATAGCCCGATGAGCTGTCAACGTCCCAGACCACGCGCAGCCATAGCTCTCCGCACGGCTTGCCCGCGAGAGGGACGTGGAGCTGGCCGTCGGCCGAGATGGGCGTCTTGCGATCGATCTCCTTCGTCATCGCGGTGCGAGGCTCGGGGCTGATCCCCACCGGGAAGAACAGGCCGTATTCGTAGAAGACGGGCTCGCGGTCGAGCGCGCCCGGCGGGAGGACGAGCTCCGAGGGGCAGCCCTCGAAGCGCGCGATGAAGAGCGAGCCCTGGAGATGCTCGGTCACGAAGCCTCGCTCGGCGAACACGAGCGCGTCGTCGGGCCGGCCCCCGACGACGTGGATGCCCTCGAAGGGCATCGCGTCCGCGGCGAGCTCGGTCATCACGCTCGTCCGGAGCTTCGGCTGGGACTCGAGCCAGAGCGCCTCGGCGAGCGCGGTCACGGCAGGGTCGGGCGGCGGAGGCAGCGGCGCGGTCGGCTTGCGAGCGACCGCGTGGACCGACGGCGAGCCGGCGAAGAGCCGCGGCGCGATCCCTCCGTGATCGACGAGGTAGAGCAGCGGCGTCTCGTAGGCCATCGCGGCGCGCGGGATCGGGCTCTCGGTCGGGTCGCGCGGCAATCCGCAGAAGGCGTCGATGACGATCGGGAGCCTCGGCCCGTGGAACTTCAGCGGCGCGTCGAGGCCCGACAGTGCGTCGGAGCAGCCGCTCGCGAGCCTCCGGTGGAGGCTCGCCGAGAGGAGCGCCGAGACGACGCAGAGTGCCGTCACCGCCGGCACGGCGAGGCGCATCGCACGCGCGGAGAGCTGCTCCGGGAGGCGAACGAGCGCGAGCCCGAGGACCGTGGCGAGGATGGCGAACCGCGGCGCGAGGAACTGCCACCCCGGGACATGGAGCGGCGTCGCCAGCGTGAGCAAGACGAAGGCGAGCGCGAGGCCGGCAAGCCCCTTCTCGATCGGCGTCGCAGCCCCGCGGCGCGCGCGCACGAGCGCCACCCCGATGCCGGCAGCGACGAGCGCGAGCACGAGCCACGCGCGCAGCCCCGGCCCGGGGAGGAACCAGCGCGAGACCTCGCCCAGCCGCTCGGCGACCGACCAGGGCTCGACGTCCTGCTGCGAGCTCGCGCGCACGTCGCGAAACACGTAGGTGAGCACGAGGAGCACCGCCGCCGGCGAGCCGACCAGCGCGAGACGCACGAGCTCGCGCGGGCGCTCCGCCTTCGGCACGTTCATCACGCCGAGCACGGCGATGATCACGCCGGTGAGGATCGCGGTGAAGACGTGGAACACGCCCTGGAGCAGGAGGAGCCCCGCGAGCATGGCGCGACGTCGGGGCGTGAGCGGCGCCGCGCTGGCGTGCAGGTAGAACGCGAGCGTGAAGAGGCCGAGCGTCGAGCCCGCCACGAACGCGAAGAAGCCCATGTAGAGCGACCACGGCAGCGCGATCGCGAAGCCGAGCACCGCCGTGGCACGCGCGCGCGGCGTCCTGTCGAGCGCGAGGACGACGAGCGCGAAGCCCCACGCGAACGCGAGCGCGAAGAACGACAGGGTGACCCGCAGCGCGACCCGCCACGGCAGGAACGTCTCGAGCGGTCCGTAGACGAGCGCGAAGCCCTTGCCTGCGAACTGCGGCAGCACCCGATAGAACTCGGGGTAGAGCGAGCCCGGGTCCGAGTAGTGGTTCTCGATGTGCGCGGAGAGGACGTGCTGCGGGCCGTCCTGCATCGGGATGTAGGGCACGACCCAGAGCGAGTAGACGAGTGCCACGCTGGCGATGGCCATGCAGGCGAGCCACTCGGCGTTATCGCGCTTCACCCTTGGCACTTTACCTGGCCGAGGCCACGGCGAGCAGCGAAGTCCCCGGAACGAAGCCCGGCAGCACGACCGACTCGGTCGCGAACCAGTGGCCCACGGCGCGATGAAGGACCGACTCGGGCGGCGCGACCACGTCCGTCGAGCGAGCCGCGCCGAGCGCCTTGATCGCGAGCGCGAACGGATAGAGCCCGTGGAAGAAGTACCGGCACGAGCGCACGGCGTACCCGGCGGCGTCGAGCTCGCCGCGGAGCGTGCGCCGATCGTAGCGGCAGCGGTGACCGTAGAACTCGTCCCAGCGCGACCAGAGCTCGCGCCTCGCAGGGACCGTGAGCACAAGTCGCTCGAGGCGGGGGAGGGCGCCGCGGATCTCGGCGAGGAACGCGACCGGATCCGAGACGTGCTCGAGGACGTCGAGGAGGAGCACCCCGCGGACGGCGCCGCGCTCGCGCTCGGGCAGGTCCTGGAAGGCAGTGCCGGTCCGGATGAACGGCGCGACGCGGGCAGGGGGGACGGCCCGTGCCAGCTCCACCCCGCGGCAGTCGAAGCCCGCGTCACGGAGGGCCTCGGTCACGAGCCCGCGGCCGCACCCGATCTCGAGGAGCGGTGCCCCGCGCAGCCCCTCGCGGTCGAGGGCGGCGGCGAGGACCGCGTTGCGCGCGCGATGCCAGTAGTGCCGCTCGACCCCGTCGGGATAGGCCTTGTCGTAATGTGCGGCGTCGAACGTGGTGTCGTCGCCAACCGCTGCGCCCTTGTCGTTCGCCATCCCGTCAGAAGACATCCTAGGCCCAAAAGTTGGCCTCTTGACCCTCGTTCCCGTACGTGAGACGTGACCTTTGCTTGCGTGGCCATACGTTGGCCTCGCGTGTCCTGACGGACACACCACCGCTTCGCGCTTTGGGGGCTCCTCCTCCGTGACTCGCTGATTCGCTCGCATTCGTGCACGGATCAGCTCTCGGAGAAGATGGCGCGAAACTTGGAACTGCCAGACCGCAACTGCGAGGGATGACAGATGAAGAAGCGGCGCGTGGGGGTATTGATGGGCGGCACGAGCGCGGAGCGAGACGTCTCGCTCCGGACCGGCGAAGGCGTAGCCCGCGCACTCGAGGCACGGGGCCACGAGGTCGCGCGTGTCGTCTTCGGAACGGACGCGGTCGACCGCGCCGTCCGAGATGCCGAGATCGACGTCGCCTTCCTCGCCCTCCACGGGCGTGGCGGTGAGGACGGCTGCATCCAGGGAATGCTCGAGCTCATGGGGATCCCCTACACGGGCTCCTCGGTGCTCGCCTCGGCCCTCGCGATGGACAAGCTGAAGGCCAAGGAGATGTTCCGTCTCCACAACATTCCGACGCCGCCGTACTACGTGGCGACCGAGCAGGACCTGCTGGGCGACGACGACCTCGCCGAGCTGCACGGCAGCTTCGGCTACCCGGTCATCGTGAAGCCGCGCAACGAGGGCTCGTCGATCGGCCTCGCGAAGGCGGGCGATCTCCGGGAGCTCCGCGCTGGCGTCGATGCCGCCCTCGAGCACGACCGCTGGGCGCTCGTCGAGCGCTACATCAAGGCGACCGAGGTGCACGTCGGCATCCTCGACGGCCGGGTCCTCGGCTGCATCGAGGTCGCGCCGAAGAGCGGGATCTACGACTACGAGGCGAAGTACACCGCCGGCGCGACCGAGTACATCATCCCGCCCCGCATCGCGGCGACGCGTACGCGCGGCGTCATGAACCTCGCCGAGCGCGCCGTTCGCGCCATCGGCTGCACGGGCGCCGTTCGCGTCGACTTGCTCGTGACCGAAGGCGAGAACGAGTACGTCCTCGAGGTCAACACGCTCCCGGGCATGACGCCCACGTCGCTGCTCCCGAAGATCGCCGACCACGCGGGCATCGAGTACGGCGCCCTCTGCGAGATGATCCTAAGCAGCGCGACGCTCCACGCGAACGTGGCGAACGTCGGACGGAAGCCCGAGTCGGAGCGCCGCCGCTCCGGGGTCACGTTCACGCCGCTCGCCGAGGCGTCACCCGACGCTCGCCTCGTCCGCAAGGCGATCTAGGGTCTGTCCCTAATCTTCCGGCTGTCCGAGAGGGAGATCGGGCACGGGCACGGGCACGTCGAGACGAGAGGAGACCAGACCGTGCAAACGCGGGGCTTCGGGTGGTCGTCGGCAGTTCGGTCACGCGTTGCTCGCGCTCTTGGCGGCGCCGAGTCGAGCGAGCCGGGCGAGGTTCACCGCTGCGGCGAGCAGGGCGAAGTCATGTGCGATGCGGACGCGACCACGAGCGCACGCGCGGCGTCCACCGTGCTTGCGTCGCATCAGGCGAGCAATTTTGCGCTCGACCTTCGGCCGCGTCGCCCGGTAGCGCGCCTTCCACGCGGGGTCGCGCTGACGCCGCCGAGCGCGCTGGAGCACGTCATGCTTGGGATGAGTGCGGACGGTGCGGCCA
>Ga0335397_10000468_pt1 | contig 52154 bp, 42 predicted proteins | sample MAT04_FD_205740 | JGI IMG/M metagenome (GOLD analysis project Ga0335397, IMG submission 205740) | Freshwater microbial communities from Lake Fryxell liftoff mats and glacier meltwater in Antarctica - MAT-04 (spades assembly) (version 2) ...
TGGAGCAGGCTCCCGGAAGGAATGGCCCGAGTTGCAGTTGTATCCCCACGAACGCACGATTCGACTTGGATCGGCCGCAGGAGAGTGCTAGAGATGAGTAACGCCTTTCAGCGTACCTCCCTAATTCGCCCTTCATTATTACTTTTCAGGTGACTCCATGCTCTCCAGTCGCCGAGGAACCTGGCAACGTGCCGCGTTCACCTTGATCGAACTGTTGGTGGTGATCGCAATCATCGCAATTCTCATCGGGTTGTTACTGCCTGCTGTGCAGAAAGTCCGCGAAGCCGCCGCCCGCATGAAGTGCTCAAATGGGCTCAAGCAGATTGTGCTCGCAACGCACAATTACCACGATGCCACGAATGCACTCCCGCCGGGCGTGAGTCAAGGATACTTCCCGGAGTTGAACGGTTCTGTGGACTGGTACAACGCCGCCGCCGTCGGTGCTCCTGCAATGAAGGATTCTGACCGAACTTGCTGGGCTTTTCACATCCTTCCATACATCGAGCAGGGCGCGATGTTCCAGCAGAACGCGAACTGGTTGAAAGCCAACACGGGCGTGACATCACAGGCAGTGAACGCGATTGTGCTGCCAGCGTTCCTGTGCCCCTCCGATCCGCGAGGGCCGAAGGTTCCGCCGGATGGGGCAGGGCAGGGGCTACACGCGAACTATGTCTTGTGTCACGGGAGCGGATCGGCCGTTACTGTGCCGAGTACTTCGCCTCCGCTCGACCGCTTCGGGCTAACTGGCAACGGGATCTACTACGGGCGGTCGACGACCAAGTTTACCGATATCACCGACGGTACCTCGAACACGGTTGCAGCCAGTGAAATCCTCGTGGCTCCGGGCAACGCCGATGTTCGCGGAAGAATCTGGAACGCGATTCACGCTGGGGGCACCTTCTCGACGATCTTTCCCCCCAATTCGACCATCGGTGATTATCCACAAGGAAATCGCTGCACCGCAGCACCCAATGCACCCTGTGCCGCGTCGAACTCAAATGGCGTCTACTTGGTTGCTCGCAGCGGGCACACTGCCGGTGCGAACGCGGCGATGGCGGATGGTTCGGTCCGGTTCATCACGAACGGGATCACACCACAGGCCTGGCTGAACATGGGCACGCGAGCCGGGGGCGAAGTCCCCGTCGCCGAATAAAGGAGACCGCGATGCGAACGATCTTTGGAATTGGTCTCGCCGTGCTCATTGCCGGTTGCCAGGCCGATCCCTTTACCGATGTGGCCGGCACCGTGACACTCGATGGTGCGCCTCTGCCTGAAGGGGAAATCATCTTCATGGCTCCCGATAACAGCGTTACACCCTCCTCGGGAGTAATCAGCAATGGTCAGTTCCACTTCCGCGCGACGCACGGAGTGAAGAAGGTTCAGATCAACGCTACCAAGGATTCAGGGAAGCGAGAAATGGATGGTTGGGTGATCCGGGAGTCGATCATCCCGGAGCGGTACAACGTGAAGACGGAACTGACTGCCGAGGTGAAATCCGGGGAGCCGAACAACTTCATGTTTGAGTTGAAGTCGAAGTAGTCACGTCACGCATCCTTCCGAAGCCCAATCGGGGGATGCGTCACCCGTCCACATCGATGATCCCCACATGACCCTTGTCGCTGGAGAATGCCAGCGTCAATCCGTCCGGTGCGAATGCGACACCGTGCAATTTCCCTACCTTCGGCGCCAACGCTCGCACCTCCGCGCCACTCGCCACATCCCAGATTCGAACGGTTCCATCGTGAGCACTCGACGCGATCTGTGTGCCATCCGGGGAAAAGTCGAGCGTCTGAATCTGGTCCGTGTGCCCGCGAAAACGCCGGACCTTCCCGGGGCGTCTGCGCCCGCGTTTACTCGGCGGGAGCACCATCTCCCACACCATCACGATCGACCCGCCTGCGGCAGCGAGGTGCATTCCGTCCGGGGAGAAGATCAGCCCACGAACGATGCCTCGCATCGCGAGATCGTGATAACACCGCCCGCTCTCCCACGACCAGAAGCGGACGTGCGCATCGGCCCCGCCAGACGCGAAACCATCTGGCCCGGCAGTGAGCGCTCCACAGGCATCGTCGTGACCCCGCAGGCTGCGTACGACCGCCTGCGTCTTCAGGTCGAGGACGAACACCTTTTCCGGAATCCCCATCTGCCCACCGGCGAATGCGACCCGTTTGCCATCTCGTGAAACGACAAGAGTTCCCACGCCGCCAATCCCGCCAGGCTTCTTCACCTGCCAGTCGGGAGTTCCTTCCTGCGCCGACCAACATCGGAGGTGCTTCGACCAACCACCCGTGAGGAGGGACTTTCCATCCGTTGTGAACTGAGCGTGAGACACGCCACTGTTATCGAAATCGAAGAGAAATCGGAAATCCTGGTCACTGACTTCTTCGTCTTCCTGGTCGCGACTATCGGCAAGTGATTTCCACACAGGTTGCCCCGTGTGGAGCTGGGTGGGGTTCCACACATTTACCCAGCAATCCTCGGACACGGATGCCAGTAGCCCACCGTCAGGCGAGTAGGTCACGAAGTTCACACACCCTTCGTGTGGCTTAATGATGATCATGACATCGTGCCTGTGCGAGTTGGGGACAAATCAGGGTTTGGTGAAGGTGACCCTGTCGAACTCATCCTTGAAACGAACCACAGGCACTGGCTTCGCTCTGGGCGTGTCTGCTTGTACCATGCCGAAGATCGCACGGGGTTTACCGTTCTCATCGTGGACCCGGACAAGCGGCCCCTCCGAGATACTCGGAAGCCAACCTAGCGTCATCATTCCCTTGTTCGGCTCTTCCTGTACGCCAATCTGCGGCAGGCTCTCTTCACCAAGGAGCGACATGTACGCTCTCAAGGTTCCCCTGGGGTCGCGCAACTGGATCGTGCCCCCCGACTTGGTCGCGCCAAGCAGAACGGCGGGCTTGTTGTCCGTGCGAAGCAGCGCGAGGACTGGTCCATCCGGCTCCAGTTTCAGAACGGCTCGCTGCCTTCCTTCTCCATCCTTGAGCACGAATTGCCGCGCCTCGACCGTCACATCGTTGTCGGGTTTCGCGTGTGCGAGTGGGCCTCCACCTGTCCACCCACCGAACACCGCCCCAGCGAGCAGGACAAACCCGCACACAGCCAGCCGTCGCCATGTTCTTGCGGCACGCCGAGAAGCCAAGCATTCTTGCTCCAGAGCCGCGAGCCGCGTTTGAATCGCCTCGAAATCTGTGCGGGTGATCATGCTGTGCCTCCAGTTGAAAGTCGTGCCTTGGCTGCGGAGATCTCGGCCTTCCGCATCGTCTGAAATCGATGCAGGTACTCCGCTACTTTCGCGGAGGGTTCCCACTTTGTGAAGCGATCCCATGTTCGCTCGGCGCGGCTGGCTTGTTCCTGCAGCGACTCACGATAGACCACACGACCACGTTCCACAAGTTTCACGAAAAGTGGCTCTCCATCGATACTCTCGCTGCTGTCCGCAACGATCATAGTGTTCTCCTGTGCATACACGCGGATGTAACCGGGAATCGTTTCCTTCCCGGGTGAGTTCGAGAACTTGATGTTCGGCCGATGGGATGTGGCCGTGCGTTTGAACGCGGCACTCACGGTGTCCCGATGCACCAGCTTCCACCAGTAACCACCCGCTCCGGGGAACAGCATCGTTGGCTCGATCCCTGTTTGTGTGCGGAACGTGTCGTACACCTTCTTCACGCCGTCCGGTGTCACTTCGTCCTCGAACACGATGAGCCGCGGCGGGATGCCGAGTTCCTTCATCTTCTGGAAGTAGAGGACGCATTGCCCGGCGATATCGCCGCTATCGACCCGCACGCCGACGCGATCCGTTTCCGGGTGGCTCTGAATGACCCGCAGCGCGTTTTCGAGGCCAACTGTCTCGGCATCCACGAGATCACATAGCAGCGACGCGCTCCCCATCTTCGTGACGAATCGATCCATCATTTCGTACTCGGCAGCACCGAGCGACTTGTCGAACGATTGAGCCGCGCACATCATCTCGTGCCCGATGGTCCCAATCGACTTGAACAACTCGGGGAACATGAATTCGGCCGTGTCATTCGAGGTCAGTTGCGGGGCACCCGCACTCCCTGCACCACCCACGAATCGTGCGAGAAGGAGAATCAGGTTACACACTTCGACCGGTGCGGATCGCAGTCCGAACTCGGCGTCTCGTGGTGTGGCCAGTTTCATAAGCCGGGCTTTCGTGGCCTGGATCACGGGAGCGAAATACCGGCACATCGCGGATTCGAGATACGAGATCACGCCTCCCATTCCCTCGAAGACGAGACACGGCACACCCGCCAGGAACGTCTGCCCGCCGGGGAAGCCCCACACATCGACAGGGAGCGTGATCTCCTCGCCGGGTTGCTCAGCGAGAACTGTGTCCCACAATTCGGTTGGGTAGGCTTTTGTCGCCGAGTGCCCGGCGTACCACTGCTGTGACAACGCGATGTCACTTCGGTGGAGCGGACGGTGGAACCACTGCGCGAGCATGGCCTCGTGCCCGGCCATGATGAGTCGGTTTCCGGCGCCAGGCTCGGGTAATCCCTTGCGGAACGTGAGAGAGTAGCTTGCCGATTCCACTGCGATATCGGGCACAGCTGACCACATGGTGCGCTTGTAGGTGTCCGTGGCCCCGGTCCACCCGCCAAGCAGGAAGAGCTTGGCGAATAATTCTTCGCGCATTTCAAGTCGTTTGGAAGCGAATGGATCAGTGGAAACCATGGGCAATCACTCTCTGAGAAGGAACCACGCGGCACCGTAGAGTAACATGAATCCGAGCAGCCCGACTGCAATGAGACAACCGAACTGCCCGGTCGCGGCAGGTAACACTTCCCCGGTGGTAGCAGCGTCACGGCGAACTTTGCGATGTTCGATCCAGACAAGAGCGAGCACCACGCCACACGCGACGAGATCGAACACCCCGCAGACGATCACGAGAATCAACGCGACTCGCATGGCCGCCTCCTCGCTCGACGAACGGTTCTATTCTCGCGAAGCCCGGCAGATCTTCTAGACGCTGTTCGCCCCTCATAGGATGCATGCGAGGCTGTTGACACTGGGAGCACGTGTGAGGGAACGCATGGAATGCAACCTGGCTGTGGTAGGAGGCGGAATCGTTGGGCTGGCCACGGCGTATCAGTTCACGCTGCGTTTTCCAGGAATGCGGGTCGTCGTTCTGGAGAAAGAAGCCCGCGTCGCCGAGCATCAGACCGGGCACAACTCGGGCGTGCTTCACTCGGGAATCTACTACAAACCCGGTTCGCTCAAGGCGATCAATTGCCGCGTCGGAAAGCGTGCGATGGAGGCGTTCTGTGCAAAGGAGGGGATTGCCCACGATATCTGCGGGAAAGTCATCGTTGCCGTGGATGATGGGGATCTGCCCGCACTTCAGCGGATCTACGAACGCGGTGTCGCAAATGGCATCAAATGCGAGATCATCGACAAGGCTCGGCTCGCGGAACTGGAACCCCACGCCGCTGGAGTGAAGGCGATCCACGTTCCCGAGGCGGGGATCATCAACTATCGTCAAGTGTGCGAACGGCTCGCCGAAAAGGTACGGTTCGCGGGGGGCGAGGTTGTATTCGGTGCGAAGGTCACAGCGGTTAAACACCATGCCGATGGCGTCACGGCGATTACTCCTGCCGGCGAGTTCACCGCACGCCAGTTGGTGAATTGCGGCGGGCTGCACGCCGATCGCGTGGCACGACTCACGGGGCAAGACCCAGGCGCGAAGGTCATCCCATTCCGGGGCGAATACTTCTCGTTGAAGCCAACGGCCCACAGGCTGTGCCGGAACCTGATCTACCCGACGCCTGACCCGCAATTCCCATTCTTGGGGGTGCATTTCACGCGCATGATCGACGGCAGCGTGGAATGCGGCCCAAATGCCGTGCTGGCATTCGGCCGCGAGGCGTACAAGTTCTTCGCCCTGAACCCTCGCGATCTTCTCGAGACGCTGACGTATGCTGGATTCCTTCGGATGGCAGCAAAACACTGGCGAATGGGCCTCGGCGAGATGTGGCGATCGCTGAACAAGGCCGCGTTCGTTCGTGCTCTCCAGCGGCTCGTGCCTGAGTTGCGAGCCGGGGACATGGAGCCTGCACCGGCTGGAATCCGCGCACAGGCCGTTGCACCGGACGGCGGCCTCGTGGACGACTTCCTGATTCAGGAAAGCAACCGCGTCGTGAACGTGTGCAATGCCCCATCGCCAGCCGCAACAGCATCGCTTCAGATCGGCGCGACCATCGTGGACCGCGTTGCCGCCCGCTTTGCGTGAACGATTCGCAAGGAGTTCTTCGTGCCCGTGCAACCACTGGATTTGAGCCGACTGAAGGTGTACCCGCTCGCCGAGCGACAAAGCCTGACCCGCGCCGACGAGATTCTTATCGACCCGGACTCGGAGCCGAAACCGTGTTCGGAACGCAATGCGGTTCTGGTGCGTGACTGCGCCGCGAACATCCGGGCGGCTCGCGACTGCGGCGCGTCGGTCATGCTCATTTATGGCGCTCACCTGTTGCGAAACGGCACCGCCCGCATTCTCGAACGGATGATGGCACGTGGCTGGCTCACGCACCTGGCCACCAACGGGGCCGGCACGATTCACGATTGGGAATATGCCTGGTTCGGTGCCAGTACCGAGAGTGTCGAGATGGGCGTCTCCGATGGTCGGTTCGGCACCTGGCACGAAACCGCGACGAACATTCATCTCGCGATTATGGCTGGTGCGCTCGATGGTCTCGGCTATGGCCGCGCACTGGGTCGGCTCATTCTCGATGATGGCGTGGCACTTCCAACCATCGACGAGCTTGCCGCGGAGATCTCGGCTGAACCCGCCAACTCGCTGACTGCCGCACGCGCCGATTTGCTTCACGCGATGCGAACGCAGCACTGGCCGTCGGGTCGCATTAACATCCCGCATCGCTGGAAGCATGCGTCGATACTCGCGCAGGCATATCTTCATGGAGTGCCTCTGACAGTTCACCCGGGCATCGGCTACGACATCATCTCGAACCACTCGGTCTTCAGCGGTGCCGCAATCGGTCGCGCCGCGGAGTGGGACTTCAAACTGTTTGGCGGCTCGGTCGATGGGCTTGATGGCGGAGTCGTGCTCTCGGTTGGGTCGGCGATCATGGGACCGCAGGTGTTCGAGAAGAGTCTGAGTTGTGTCAATAATTTGCGATTGCAGAGCGGTCGTGAAGTGGTGAAGGGTCACACGATTTATGTGGTTGATTTGCAGGACGGGGGGGGGTGGGACTGGAGCGCGGGCGAACCGCCCAAGTCACACGCCGCCTACTATCTTCGGTTCTGCAAGAGCTATTCGCGCATGGGCGGCGCGATGCACTACCTCCAGAGCGACAACGCGACTTTCACCCACAATCTCTACCACGAACTCCTTCGGGGCACGTGATCGCCTCGGCGAGCTTGCTCGCGCCGTCCGTGTATGCCACGAAGGTCACACCGACGAATTTCGCGAATCGCTCCGCTTCCGGGGTTCGTGTGGCTGCGATGAGCACGACCTTGAGCCGGGGCTTCGCAGCTCGCAGTTTCGCCGCGACGAGGTATCCGCTTTCCTGGTCGAGACACTCCGGCAGCACAACGACGCTTGGCTTGCGTGCCAGAACCGCGCAGGTGATCTTGTCGCTCACCGGAAGCGTCATGATGTCGCAGTTCTCCGTGTGAAGGTCGAGTGCGTTCACGTCGTGGATCGTCGATCCAACCAGAATCACGCGAGGTTTTCGAGTTGTCGTCATTGTTCCGCCGAGAATCCGTTTGGCACTCATCGTCATTTCCTCCTTGTACCACCGCAAGGGTGTAGACACTGTGCTCTGCTAACATGTTCGCGGTTCGGACCCAAAACTTGCGCGTCGGTTTTCCGGAACTAACTTCCTGACGCACGTCCGGAAACTTCGAGTCGGATAGTTTCTCCTTGTCAACTTCCGAAGACGTGGCTAGAAACGAGTTTCCGGAACCGCACCTTTCACAGGATCACAAATCCATGTGGAAGTAGGGTGAAGTTACGCAATTAGTGATCGGGTGTCCAGGTTCGTTGTGAGCCGGTTCCCGCTTCACGCATTTCACACTGTCGCGGAGTCGGTCACCGTTGCCCTTTCTCCCTTGGAGCGAAGCGTCATGTCGAAGGCCCGCATTTCGATCGGCACCTGGGCGTATCTGTTCAACCAGAAGGAGCCGACGAACGATTTCCACGTCATTCTGCACAAACTGCAAGACCTCGGGTACGACGGTGTCGAACTCGGGAGTTTCGGACCGCACCCCAGCCCGGCCTCGCATCCGACCAAGGCCAGCCGTACCAAGCTCAAGAAGGAAATCGCTGACCACGGTCTGGCGCTTTCGGGAATCGCCATCGACCTGTGGGCGTTCAAGACGCCCGGCACATCGATCATGGACGAAACGCCATCGGCGTACCTGACGGCCTTCCTGGGCTGGTGTGCGTTCGCCGCCGATCTTGATGTGAAGACGATTCGTGTCGATTCGGTGGTGAACCCGGATTACTTCGAGAAGGACGGCAAGGAACTCGGTGCCGAGAAGGGGATGGAACGCCTTGCTTCAGTGTGGGACAAGGCCAGCAAGATGGCTGCCGATTACGGCATGAACATCTGCTGGGAGTTCGAGCCGGGCTTCGCCTTCAACAAGCCCAGCGAAATCCTGAAGCTGGTGGATCTGGTTCGCGCGAAGAACAACCCGAACTTCGGTGTGCTGTACGACACCTGTCATGCTCACATGTGCGCCGTCGTCGGTGCGAACCAAACCGGCACCAAGGAAACGCTCCCCGGCGGGGAACTGGAACTCCTCGAGAAGCTCAAGGGGAAAATCACACACGTTCACGTCATCGACAGCGATAGCACCTTGAACGAGCACAACACCTCGACGCACAACCCATTCGGCACGGGCAAACTGAACTTCGATCAGCTCGCCCCAGCGCTGCGAACAGCCGGTGTGCCCCACGACTGGTGGTGTGTGGATCTCTGCTTCTGGCCAGATGCCTGGCAAGTCACCGCCGATAGCAAGAAGTACCTCGATAAGCTCCGCGATAAGTACGCCGCGGTGTGATAAACTGGAAGTGAACAGCCAGCGAAAGCTGGCTGTTCTTCTCTGACGAGGAACACACGGATGGCGGTTGTGATCGAACTTCCCACCGAGACGTTCGCCGACTTACACGCTCGACTCGGGGGTGTGCCGCTGAGTCGCATTCGCCTCAAGCCACCTCCCGGCACCGCAACCGAGGAAGACTTGCAGAAAGCTGGAAAGCCGCATTGTGAGTTGATCGATGGCGTTCTCGTGGAGAAAGCAGTCGGAACCCGTGAATCGATGCTCGGCGTGTACATCGCTCGCTTGATTTCCAACTTCGTCGATCCAGACGACCTTGGGATTGTTTTGGGTGAAGCCGGGTTTATCCGCCTTGGGGAAGGGCTTGTTCGAGCGCCGGATGTGACCTTCATTCCCTGGTCGGCTTTCCCGGATGGTGAACCTCCTGAAGACGAAGCGTACTGGTCGGTTGCTCCCGGACTCATCGTCGAGGTTCTGAGCCCGGGGAACACGCGGGCCGAGATTGATCGGAAGCTGAACGAGTTTTTCGCGGCGGGGTGCAAGCTCGCCTGGATCATCGATCTGCGTTTGAAGATCGCGAAGGTGTACACGTCTGCGAAACGGGTCAAGGAACTCGACGAGACTGGCACTCTCGATGGCGGGAAGGTGCTGCCGGGGTTCAAGCTGCCAATGGCCGACCTGTTCGCTGCGGGCAAGCCTCGCAAGAAGAAAGGCCGGTGAGTGGTCTGTTTCGCGTCAGATCAGTTGCCGAACCGCACTCCATTTCGCATAACGCGCTATACCGAGCCTCTCATCACCCCACGGTTCTGGCCGGAATGCACCGGGCATATCATCGTTGGTGGAGTCCGTCACTCCATCGAGACATGGAGCTGTTGGAGTTCGGCCACAGTGGCGCGAGAGTGATCGCGTTCCCCACGTCTCGTGGGCGATTCTTCGAGTGGGAAGATCGTGGCATGCACCACGCGCTCGCCCACTTGATCGACAACGGGCACCTCCACCTCACCTGCGTCGATGCTGTGGATGGTGAAAGCTGGTACGCCTACCACCATCACCCCGGTGCCCGTGCCTGGCGTCACGAGCAGTACAGCAACTACATCATTAACGAAGTGTTGCCATGGACGCACTGGCGTAACGGGCATCCGTATACCATTCTCACCGGTGCGAGTTTCGGCGCTTTTCATGCCCTGTCGATCGGACTACGGCACCCGGACAAGGTGAACCGAATCCTCAGCATGAGCGGGCTGACCGACATTCGAGGGTTCCTGAGCGGTTACCATAACGAGACGGTCTACCTCCAGAACCCCGTGGACTTCATCCCGAACGAACACGATCACTGGCGACTCGAGCAACTCCGTCGTCAGGATGTGATCCTCGCGGTCGGGAATGGCGATCGACTCGTTCACCAGAACCGAGAACTCTCTGGGCAACTGTGGGGCAAGGGGATCGGGAACGCCTTCCGCGAATGGGAGGGGTTTGCCCACGATTGGCCGGTTTGGCACAAGATGATCAGCATGTACATTGGCGGTCATGACTAGCGCGAGTGGCTAGTGTGAGTGAAAGCAGCAAGCACTTGGCGTTCTTGATCTTCACTCACACTCGCACTAACCACTCACACTGAGGGCGAAGTCCGTGAAAAAAGTCGGCGTCATCGTTGGGCGTGAGTGGTCGTTCCCACCAAAGTTCATCGAAGAGGTGAACCGACGGGACAAGGGCGTCTTCGCGGAGTTCGCCAAACTCGGCGGCACTCGCATGGACGAGAAGATCCCTTACGATGTGCTCGTGGATCGCATCTCACACGAGGTGCCCTACTACCGGAGTTACCTGAAGCACGCCGTGCTTGAAGGCGTGACGGTCATCAACAACCCGTTCATGTGGACGGCCGACGACAAGTTCTTCGGTGCATCGCTTTGCACGAAGCTCGGGCTTTCTCATCCCAAGACAGCGGTCCTGCCCAACAAGGATTATGTGCCAGGAATCGTGAAGAGCGAGAGCCTTCGCAACCTGGTCTATCCCATGGACTGGCAGGCGATCGTCGATTACGTCGGGTTGCCGTGTATCCTCAAGGACGCTCACGGTGGCGGCTGGCGTGGTGTCTACGTCTGCCACAGCATCGAGGAGTTGATTCGCTACTACGACGGCTCCGGGCTGCTTACGATGATCGCCCAGGAATACATCAAGTGGGATCAGTACGTCCGGGTGATGTGCCTGGGTCAGAACGTGATGTTGCCGATGCCCTACGACACACACAACCGCAAGTATATCCCGGACCCGAATTACCTCACGCCAGCGCTCTACAAGCGGATCGTGGCCGATTCACAGAAGCTGGTCCAGGCGCTTGGCTACGACATGAACACAGTCGAATGGGCCATCAAGGATGAAGTGCCCTACGCGATCGATTTCATGAACCCCGCACCGGACATGGACCTGAACTCGCTGACGCCGGACTACTTCGACTGGATGGTACAGAAGATGGCCGATCTGGTCATCGATCGTGCACTGAACCCGAAGCCGCAGCTTACTGAAACGCGATGGAATAAGTTGTTTTGAGCTCTACTCATCGTTTATTGGTTCCAGTATGGGGAAAGTTCCAGGTCGGGAGGGCGAGGTGGGCGAGGCTCCTGCCGAGCCACAGGCCAAGGCTCGGCAGGAGCCTCGCCCTCCCAGTCGGGTGCATTCGCAATGCTGGAACCAGTAGTTCCGGCTTCGCTCCAGTCGCGGCTTCACATGGGTAACGCATGTCCGACCCAATCTCCACATACCACGATTTGCTCGCCACTGGGGCGTCGCTTGCTGCGGATTCCCAGTCATCCCTCGAACAGGCCCAACAGGCCCGTGGACTACTCTTCGGAACCCGGCCCGTTTGTACCGTGCTTCGTCCGCGGTTCCTCACGCACCGGCAGTATCGATTCCTGCAAGACACTGTGAAGGTGTTGCTGCCGGCGTTTCAGGCGACCCACGACCGGGCGCTCGCGGATACCGAGTTCCGGAAGCAATTCCGACTCACCCCACAGGAAGACGAACTGCTCGCGGTCGATCCAGGCTACCGCGATCCCAGTCCAACTAGCCGATTCGATTCGTTCTTCGTTTCGCCCGAAGAACTCCTGTTCACCGAGTTCAACACCGAAACACCGGCCGGGGCCGGGTACTCCGATGCGCTCACGGAGGTCTTCTACGGGTTGCCCGTCTTCCAGGAGTTCCAGCGGCAATTCCATGTGTTCCCGCTGCCTGCGAAGCCAGGAGTCTTGCACGCGCTCGTCGATTCATTCAAGCAGTGGCAGGGCAACACCTCGGAACCACCACGGATCGCCATCCTGGACTGGCGTGAAGTACCGACATTCAGCGAGTTCGTCGTCTTTTATGACTACTTCAAGGCGCTGGGGATCGAAGCACGCATCATCGATCCACGCGACTGCGAATACCGCGATGGCAAGTTGATGGCGGGTGACTTCCACATCACGCTGATTTACAAGCGGGTGCTCATCACCGAACTCCTGGATCGTGGCGGCATGGAGCATCCCGTGGTTCGGGCTGTTCGCGATCGTGCGGTCTGCATGGTGAACTCGTTCCGGTGCAAGATCCTGTTCAAGAAAGCATCGCTGGCTGTTCTCACAGACGAGCAAAACGCCGGGATGTTCACTCCCGATCAACTCGAAGCACTCCGCAAACATATCCCCTGGACGCGGTTGCTCGAAAATCGAATGACGGTCGCGCCAAACGGAGCCGATATCGATCTTGTGCTGTGGACGATGGCCAACAAGGACACGCTGGTGCTGAAGCCGAACGACGACTACGGCGGGCACGGGATTGTCCTGGGCTGGACGGTCGATCAGGCGGAGTGGGAAGCAGCAGTTGCGGCCGCGCTAGTCTCTCCTTACGTTGTTCAACGGAAAGTACGCCTTCCGCACGAGCCGTTCCCGAGCGTCGATAATGGCACACTTCACGTGCTCGATCGGATGCTGGACACGAACCCCTACGTGGCGTTCGGTTCATACATGCACGGGTGCCTGACTCGAATCTCGACCGAAGCGCTGGTGAACGTCACCGCTGGTGGCGGATCAACTGTGCCGACATTCCTTGTGGAAGCCAGATGAGTTTCAGGTTTCATGTTCCACGTTCCAATTTGAGAACCAGTGGCGTAACCTGAAACTCGGAACATGAAACCTGGAACTCAAGTATGAATGCCCCATCGCTCACGCTCGGGATCGAGGAAGAGTACCAGATCATCGACCCCGCAACGGGGGAGTTGAAGTCGTTCATCACGCAGATGCTTGAGGAAGGGAAGGTCGTTCTCAAGGAGCAGATCAAGGCCGAGTTGCACCAGTCGATGGTCGAGGTGGGCACAGAAATTTGCAAGACGCCCGCTGATGCGAGAACAGAGTTAGTGAAACTCCGACGTTCCATCACGGAACTTGCTGGCCGACACGGACTGGTCATCGCGGCAGCAGGATCGCACCCGTTTTCGAACTGGGAACAACAGGAGATCACGCCGTTCGAGCGCTACCTCGGCGTCCAGAACGACATGCAAGATCTCGCTCGCCAACTGCTCATCTTCGGGACGCACGTTCACATCGGCATCGAGGATCGCGAGTTCCTGATCGACGCGATGAACGTGGCCCGATACTTCGCCCCGCACATCCTGTGTCTGTCCACTTCATCACCGTTCTGGAGTGGACGGCAAACCGGCTTAAAGTCGTATCGATCGATCATCTTTCGGCACTTTCCGCGTTCCGGTATCCCGCCGTTCTTCCACGACTCGGCTGAGTACAGCGGCATGGTTGATACGATGGTGCGGACCAAGTGCATCCCGGATGGTTCGAAGATCTGGTACGATGTCCGACCGAATAACCGCTACCCGACGCTCGAGTTCCGCATCTGCGATGTTTGCACCAAGGTCGATGAGGCCGTTTGTATCGCGGCGTTGTTCCAGGCGGTCATCGCAAAACTCTGGAAACTCCGCCGCGACAACCTGACGTTCCGCGTCTACCCAACCGAGCTGATCGAAGAGAACAAGTGGCGTGCGGTGCGGTACGGACTCGACGGGAAGTTGCTTGACCTGGGTAAGGACAAGGAAGTACCTGTCCGCGAGTTGCTGCACGAACTGATCGACTGGTTCCTGCGTGACGTCATCGACGAGCTAGGTACCCGCAAGGAAATCGAGTACGCCTACAAGATCATGGAAGCAGGGTCCAGCGCCGACCGGCAATTGAAAACCTACGAGCAGACGAAGAGCACACGAGCCGTGGTTGATCAACTCGTGCGTGAGACTCAAGAGAGCCTCGATTGATATGCGTTAGAGGGGAGTTAATCGCTGGCACGGGACTGGTGTCGATTTGTATATGCCGAACGAATGGAGTGGTGTCAAATCGGAATCGTCGTCGGCGAGCCACGGGGTTCATCCCCGTGGTGCTTGATGTGGGAACGCAAATCCCTACGGGGGTGAACCCCGTGGCTCGCAGGAATCTGGGCGAGAACCAGAAAACTGTTGGTTTCATGGGTTTTTCTCCACTTGTTGTCTGGTCGGGCGCTGGTACATTGCGTAAATCACTTAACTGTGCGTGAAATAGACGTCGTTTCGTAACTGATGGCAGGAGTGCGACGCGGCGAATTGCGGATCAGCGGAGAGGGAAGATGATTACGAAGGAGCGGAAGGCCGAGTTGATCACCCAGTTCCGTCGGGACGATGCCGATAGCGGCTCGCCCGAGGTGCAGATCGCATTGTGCACAGCTCGTATCAACGAGCTGACCGAGCACATGCGAACTCACAAGAAGGACTTCTCGAGCCGGCGGGGGCTGCTCAAGTTAGTTAGCTCCCGTTCGGATCTGTTGAAGTATCTTCGGGAAACCGACCGGGAACGTTACCTGGCGGTTATCGGGAAGCTCGGGTTGCGGAAGTAACTTAAAATCGGATTGTGTGTTGGCTCCATCATCTTCTCACGCTGCGGTATCTGAGAGTGGTTCTCGGGTGCCGCTTTATGCATTTGGCGAACCCGGCGCGTCAGCGGCGGTGTGCAGTTTTCAACCGGTTGTGTGTCAGGTGATCCACATCCTGACTGACACTCCAGGTTCGCCAACGCCCGTAATTCCCCCGACTCTTGCCAAAACCAGAGAGGGTCACTTCCGTGGCGGTCAATCCAGCCCGCGTCGAATGTCCGTTCGGTAACGGTACACTAATTCTTGAAACCGGTACACTCGCCAAACAGGCCCACGGGTCCGTTCTTGTCAGGTATGGCGATACTGTAGTCCTTGTCGCTGCCGTTTCCGGTGGCGTCATCCCGGGTCGCGATTTCTTTCCCCTCCAGGTCGAGTACCGGGAGCGAACTTACGCGGCAGGGAAGTTCCCAGGTGGCTTCATCAAGCGTGAAACGCGACCAAGCACGAAGGAAACGCTCACTTCGCGAATGATCGACCGGCCAGCCCGGCCGCTGTTCCCGGTCGATTACTTCAACGAAGTACAGATCCACGCCACGGTGCTCTCCTCCGACAGGGAGAACGACCCGGATATGCTCGCGATGATCGGGGCCAGTGCGGCTCTGCACATTTCGGACATCCCGTTCATCAAGCCGTTCGGAGCCGTTCGCCTGGGCCGCGTCAATGGCCAGCTAATCGTGATGCCAACCGCAACTCAGATGGAAGAAAGCGAACTCGATCTCATCGTCGCAAGTACACGCGACGCGGTTTGCATGATCGAAGGATTTGCACGGGAACTGCCAGAGCAAGAGGCTGGTGATGCGATCGTCGAAGCGCACAAGCAATGTGCCATCGCGATCGACGCAATCGAACGGCTTCGCACTGAAGCCGGGCTGGGGCCAAAAGTTCTCCCGCCGACGAAGCCTGTCGATCCACTCGCAGCGGAGTTGTACTCCAAGTATGGAGCTGAGTTCAAAACGCTCTATCTGACTGCGGGGAAGAAGACCCGTGATAACGTGCTGAGTGAATTCAAGGACAAGATCAAAGCACAGTATGCTCCAGAAGGCGTAGCCGAGCCAAAGTACACCCCAGGGCAGGTGAGCGCGGCGATCGCGGTGCTTCGGGAGCGTGTCTTCCGTGAGATCACGCTCGGCGGCACCCGCATCGACGGTCGCGGGCCGAAAGATCTGCGGAACATCTCGTGCGAAGTTGGCATCTTGCCGCGAACTCACGGAACTGCCGTGTTCCAGCGCGGTGAAACCCAGGCACTGGTGGTGACCACGCTTGGCACCATCGCTGATGAGCAGAAGGTGGACGGCCTTGGCGACGAGTTCTCGAAGAAGTTCATGCTCGATTACAACTTCCCGCCATACTCCGTCGGTGAGTGCAAGCCGATCCGTGCCCCTGGTCGCCGGGAAATCGGCCACGGGATGCTGGCCGAGCGCTCGCTCAAGGCTGTGATCCCACCCGCGACCCGATTCCCCTACACGATTCGCCTCGTCTCCGAAATTCTGGAGTCGAACGGGTCATCGAGCATGGCGTCGGTTTGCGGCGGAACGCTGTCCCTCATGGACGCAGGCGTGCCCATCAAGCGTCCGGTCGCTGGTATCTCCGTTGGACTGGTTTCGGAAGGTGAGAAGTACACGCTCATCACCGATATCCAGGGCGATGAAGACCATTATGGCGACATGGATTTCAAGGTTGCTGGCACCCAGAAGGGCGTGACCGGAATCCAGCTCGACATCAAGATTGATGGCATCACGGAGCCAATCATTCGTGCAGCACTGGAACAGGCCCGCGAAGGCCGACTCCAGATCCTCAAGACGATGCTCGCCACGCTGCCGGCACCGCGAAAAGAGATCAGCGGGTTCGCACCGCGGATGCTCACTACCAAGATCAGCCCCGAAAAGATCGGGTTGCTCATTGGACCAGGCGGCAAGAACATCCGTGCCTTGCAGGAAGAAACCGGCGCGAAGATCGAGGTCGAGGACGATGGAACAGTCTCGATCGCGGGCCTCTATGCCGAGGGCGTTGAGGAAGCCAAGCGCCGCGTCGAGGCGTTGTGTGCCGAGATCAAGGTTGGCGCGGTTTACGAGGGAAAGATCATCACGCTGAAGGAATTTGGCGCGTTCGTCGAGATTGCCCCAGGGCGCGACGGACTATGCCACATCTCCGAACTCGACAACGGCTTCGTCGGTCATCCTTCGGACGTCGTTCAGGTCGGGCAGCAGGTGACCGTCAAGGTCATCGCGATTGATGATCAGGGTCGCGTGAAGTTGTCGCGCAAGGCAATGTTGCCACCGGGCGAACCTGGCGCGGCCGAAGCCGGTGGGGCCGAACGCCCACCCCGTGAGGATCGTGGCGGTGATCGCGGCGGCGACCGAGGCGGTGATCGCGGTGGAGATCGCGGCGACCGTGGCGGTGGCCGTGGTGGTCATCGCGGCGGCGGCGGTGGCGGTCGTGGTCCGCGTCGAGATTGAGTAAGCTGAGTTGACAGGAAACACCGGCATCCGATGCCGGTGTTTCCGCGCATATCGAGAGTCAGATCACGTCGAATCCGCTCGCAGAATCGCTTGCACTTTCGCCAATCCCAACCGCCGAAGTGTCTGGATGTTTCGTCGCGGGATCTCCGCGAGCTTTTCCGGGTCGTCGTTCACCTTGCTGATACTCTCCTCGCGCAGCAAATGCAGCATGGGAAACGGCGAGCGGTTGGTGTAGTTCTCAACCGCATCCAGGCGGGTGCCTGCAAACTGATACCGGGGATGGAACCCGGCAATCTGGATCACGCCTTCAAGTCCAAGTTCCCGGAGCAAGGTATCGGTTTCCGCAACGAAATCGTTGTAATCGAGGAACTCGACGAGTGCCCGCGGATGGATCAGGAGGGCAGTCTCAACTTCCTCAGTCGGAGTCGCAGCGAGTGAGAGGAGTTCCTCGGTTAGAGCGGTTCGCAAGGCGTCTGGATCGATTGCGTCCGTGACGGTGTAACGGATTAAACTGGCGTCGAATACCCGCCGTGCGAACGGGCACAGATTCAGCCCGATCACAACATCGAGAATCCAGCGCCGCGTTTGCTCGATCACCGTTGCAGAGTCCACCATTTGCTCCAAATGCCCAATTACCAGGGATGCATGAACTCGCGTGTCGAGAGCGTTGTGCACGTTTGCAGCAAGACCGCCGAGATCACCAGCGAGAAGGCCAGGGGGCGATTGCTACAGTACACAGCGACCGGAATCGTGATGAACACGCCGAGGAAAATCCACAGCCGAATCGCTTCGCCACGGTTGATCCCGAGACCATCAAGCACGACGAGAACGGCCAACACCGAGAGCGTGATGGGGATATCACTCACGAGAACAGCCCGCCAACCTGACTGCGCCCCGATCAAGATGGTACGCAGTCCAGCGCGGACCGAGAGTACGAGGAAGAGCGCCGATGTTGCGATTCCCGTATTCACCAGGAAGTCGATGAGGTTCTGAACCAGCCAGACCGCATAAGGCCGTTGATTCAACTGGTTAAACTCCCTCGCTTCAGAGAATGCAAATCGACCCGCTTCAATGAGATCGTACCCATAAGCCCGTGAAACGAGAGCTGCCGTTCCGCAGAACGCAGTCGGAACCAGGACGAACACCTGCACGAGATTCCCGAATCCGAGTTCGCCTCGTGCGCAGGAGCGAGCAAGCACGGCGAGGAACACGAGACCCGTAACCAGCGGCAACGGGTCGAAGAGAACGAGCCAGTACAACGATATCCCGATCCCCACGAGCCATGACCAGCGGCGGGTGACGCAGAACCGGACCAACATCCACAACGGAAGCAGGATGAACACCGGGCTGAGGGTGTTCAATAACGGGATGAAGTACAACTTCGCGGGGAGAAGCAGGTACAGCAGCAAGGCCGCGAGGCCAGCGGCGCGGTCGCGAGAGAGGTCAGTCGTAATCGCATAGGTGAGCAGTCCGCCCAGATTCGAGATCAGCAGAATGAGCCACGCGATCCCACGGGGTGAATCGGTGACCCATCGGAGAACGTGGTAGAACAAGACCTTCCCCGCCAGATTCGCACGGACATGGAACGACTCATCCCGTGAGAGAGTTTGGAAATCTTGCAGGAACTCACGTGCGCTGTGTCGTGCCGCGACCTCGTAGAACCCGTTCACCCCACTGAGAATGATGCCGTCATATTCCACACTGGAGAGCGAGAGCATCGCTACCTGAACGAGAAAGCCAGTCAGCATCCAGAACGCGATGACCATCCTCGGTCGGAGATGAATCAGTCGCCTCGACAGCCAGGCGAACGCGCACACACCACCCGCGAGGAGGTATCCGAGGAGATACGCCCACGCTGGTGTGACGTGGCTCGCTCGCGGGTATGACCACCCGCCCAGATCCGATCCATAGAACCCGTCATACAGCATGGCAGCCAACCGGTGAAGCGTCGGTATTGAGGTTAGGTAGCGAGTGGGCAATGAGCTACCACCTTTGTCTTGTTTTGCCCTCCCCCCTTGTGGGGAGGGTGGCGAGGCTTTGCGAGCCGGGTGGGGGGGTAAAGCCTTCCGAGATGTTTCAGCTTTACCCCCACCCGCTCCTCGAAGACTCGGAGCGACCTCCCTCACAAGGGGGGAGGTTAAGAATCGGTCGCTTCGCGGAGGCGATGCTAGTTCCCGCCGCTAGCCTATTTCTTCTTCTCGGGGGCAGGGGTGCTCTCCACATCGTAATCCGCAAGTTGCCTCACCCAGATGTTGCGGAATCTCACCGGGTTTCCGTGGTCCTGAATGTGGATCTGATATTCGCCGAACTTCCCATTGAACTCGACAGAGTGGTGAACGAGCACGCCGTTGTGCAGCACCGTCAGCCGCCCGGACCGGATCACTTTGCCAGACTCATCAGTCCGTGGTAGGTGGGCAATGATGTCGTACGTCTGCCATTCACCCGGCTTGCGGCAGGCATTCACCAGCGGTGGGAACTTGCCGTATAACCCCGCTGCCTGGCCATCCGGGTAGGTATCGTTTTGGAAGGAGTCAAGGATTTGCACCTCACCGAAGCCACCGAGGTAGACCCCGCTATTGCCCCGACCCTGATCGTTTCCTTTCACTTCCTTCGGCGTAGCCCATTCGATGTGAAGTTGCACATCACCGAACTTCTTCTTGGAGTTGATGGCACCCCCCTTGATTTCGGCGTAACCATTCTCGATTTTCCAGTTGGGGACCGCATCCTCCGCATCGGGCTTTTTACCCGAGCGATACCACTCGGAGAGATCCTTGCTGCCATCGAACAGGATCACCGCATCGGATGGCGGCTTCCCTGGGAGATCCGCCGTGCTGGGCGTTCCCGGGTCGATGACCTTGGGCCGTGGCCGGGTTCGATCGTTCGATTTGTACTTCACCGGAGCCGGCTTCACCGGCTCCTTTGTTGGTTCCTGTGCGATCAACGTGAAGACGAGTGTCGTCGTCAGGGCAGCGATGGAGACGGAGCGCACCATGTGCGAATCCTTGAAGCGAGTTGGGGAACAGGCGGTGTGATGCTCAGCGTACCGGATTGTCGCGGCGGAAGTAAGTAGTGACCCGTTGCAACACTGTTCGAGACAGAATAGGCTTCTTACACATGCCCAATGAACCCGGCTCCCAATGGGGAGCCGCAGTCCACTCCCGATGAGACACACTCATGCCACGTATTTCACGTCGAACTGCCCTCAAGTCTGCTGCCGCAACGTTCGCTGCCCCGTTCGTCTGGCGGTTGCATGCCCACGCGGCACCCAGCGAAACCGTACTCCACGCAAGTTTCGGGGCAGCCGGTATGGCCGGCGCTGATATCGGCTCATTGACAGCGAGCAAGAATCTCAAACTCGTTGCGGTTGCGGATGTGGACGAGAGCCGGGCGGCCGGCATCAAGAAGAAGTTCCCCGACTGCCGGATCTACAGCGACTACCGCGTCCTTCTCGACAAAGAAAAAGACCTGAACTCGGTGAACGTCTCGACCCCGGACCACATGCACGCCCCGATCGCGATGCGGGCGCTGAACCGTGGGCTGAACGTGTATGGCCAGAAGCCGCTGACACAGACGATTCACGAAGCCCGCCGACTCACCGAGGTCGCCGAGGAGAAAAAGGTCGTCACGCAGATGGGGATTCAGATTCACTCGGCCCGGAAGCACAAGCTCATCGTGAAGCTCATTCAGGACGGCGTGATTGGGAAGGTCAAGGAAGTTCACTCCTGGAGCGGCAAGTCCTGGGGTGACACGAGTCCGAAGCCCGAGAAGAAGGATACCGTGCCAGCCGGGTTCGACTGGGATCTTTGGCTCGGAGTCGCCTCCGATCGCCCGTACATCGGGGATGGATACTACCACCCCGGGAACTGGCGCAAGCGACTGGATTTCGGCACCGGGACGTTTGGCGACATGGGGTGCCACATCCTCGACCCCGTCTTCAACGCAATCGGAGTCGGCAACCCGCTCTCCATCCGCTCAGAATTGCCTGGCCCGAATGACTACAACTGGTCGCTCGACGTGCAGGTGAAGTTCATCTTCCCGGGAACGAAGTTCACCACAGACCCCGTTTCGCTGACGTGGTACAACGGGAAAGCTCGCCCACCCAAAGAAGTTGTTGACCAGATCGGGAGCCTGAAGCTGGACGGCCAAGGCTCAATCCTGATCGGCACGGAAGGCGTCCTGTATTCGCAATACGACTCGGGCAACACACCGATCCTCCTCCCGGCCGAGAAGTTCAAGGACTTCAAGATGCCAGACGTGCAGAGCGATAACCACTACCTGCAATACGTCGAGGCGGTTCGTGGCAACGGCAAGACATCGGCACCGTTCAGCTACTCCGGGCCGCTCACGGAAATGGTGCTGCTCGGTTGCCTTGCGACGCGGTTCCCCAAGACCGACCTGAAGTGGGACACCAAGACCGTCAAGGTGACTAACAACGAAGAAGCGAACAAGTTCGTGAAGAAGGAGTACAGGAAGGGATTCGAAGTGGAAGGCTTGTGAGCTGTTCGCGCAGATCGAGCGTGTGAAGTGCCTACCTGATCCACTTTGCGAAGTACAGCGTGGAGGCCAGAAACCCCACGCTGAACATGAACAGGGCCGTCGTGAGGATGCCCAACACCGAAACCTCCTCGGGCGGTGGCGGCAACTCCTCCTCAGCCTGGAGGAAATGCTTCGCGGTCGATCCCGTGCTGCTTAACAGGTGGTCGAAATCACCATCACCAATCGGCTGAAGGTGAGCGGGGACTGCGACTGTGGGAACCGGGGGTAGGGAAGGGGGTTCGCTTCCTTTGGAGCGAATCGTGAGAAGTGCTGTCAGCAACTCTTCTGGTGTTTGGAATCGCTCTCCAGGCTTTTTCGCCATCAACCGCGCAATGAGTTCCGCAAGCCCCGCAGGGGGCGCCACGCCACCCGGCAGAACGAGAGCGGGCGGCGGCGCGAATCCGTGGAAGTACATCTTCTCAACCGGCGTTCCGCGAAAGGGCAAATCGCCCGTCAGCAGGAAGTAGAACGTGCAACCCAGGCTGTAGAGATCCGCCCGGATATCGACTCGGTGCGGGTCTTGCACCTGCTCGGGGGCCATGAAGTCGGGCGTTCCGAGAACCACGCCATCGCGAGTGAGGGTGGCCCCGGTCCCGGGTTCGAGCACTGATCGGCTAAAGCCTGACAGTCCCAGATCGAGCACCTTGATGGAACCGGTCGTGCGATCGCGGATCAGGTTGGATGGCTTGAGGTCGCGGTGAACCAGTCCCTTCTCGTGGATGTGTTGTAGCGCGAGTGTCGTCTGGTAGATGATGAGCCCAGCATCCTCCACCGACATCGGCCCGTTCTTTTCCACATAGGTCGCGAGGTCCGTTCCCGGTATGTACTCCGTCGCCAGGAAGAGTTGCTCGCCAATCTCCCCTGCGTCGAAGGCCCGCACGATGTGTGGGTGTTCCAGACTCGATGTGAGCTGGATCTCGCGCAAAAACCGCTTGGCGACGGTCGATGATCCAACCTTATCCGCGCGGATCACCTTGAGTGCTTCGACTCTGCCGAGTCGGGATTGCATCGCGCGATAGACGACGCCCATCCCACCTTCGCCAATCTTGTCGAGAAGCACGAATCCACCGAAGACCAAACGTGTTGTCTGTCCCGCGAGAGCGACCTGGGTTTGAAAATCCGTCATGCCGGCTGCGAGGAGGATCTGGGACAGTTCTTCCGGAGTGTCACATCCATTATGAACAGCGGTTTCGATCCCTTGTATCGCTTCCTCGGGAAGCAACTTCAACCTTCGCAGGTCGGCAAGCATGGTCTCAGTGGTCGACGGCATTCCAGATGTCCGAGGTTGAACAAGAACGTTGCTGAACATGAAATACCCTGGGTTACAGCCTCACCAATCCCACCTGGCCATGAAAGCCGGGGAATCATCTGATCAGGTATAATTGGAGAGGAACGCCAACAGGGTATGTTCCGAGTCGTCAGTGGTAAGATTGCGGTGGGCTACCTCAGACCTAAGATCACAGCAATAAAGCAGTGCATCGAATAAGAGCAAATCTCGGCCCAGTAATTGTCACGGCCTTGAAGTTGCCGATTCTCCCGGAAAAACAAGAATCCGACTTTCCTTGGTTGCTCAACATCCATGCGAATTGCTTACATCACTGCCGGGGCCGCGGGCATGTATTGCGGTAGTTGCATGAGGGACAACACGCTCGTGGCTGCGCTCTGCCAGGCCGGACACGATGCTCTCCTCATCCCAACATACACACCGATTCGAACCGATGAAGAGGATGTCAGCCAGGAGCGAATTTTCTTCGGCGGAATCAATGTTTACCTTGAACAGAAATTCTGGTTATTCAGGCACACGCCCTGGTTGCTCGATCGACTCCTGAACTACCGCTGGCTTCTGCGCTGGGTATCACGGTTTGCCGTCCGGACCAAATACAGCGAGCTTGGCCAACTCACAATCTCCATGCTTCAGGGTACCACCGGTAAGCAACGCAAGGAGGTTGCAAAACTTGCGAACTGGCTCGAGTCGAATGTTCAGCCCCAGATCGTCGTTTTAACAAATGCCCTGCTGTCCGGAGTTGCACCGGAATTGCAACGCAGACTCGGCGTTCCGGTAGTAGTTACCTTCCAGGGTGACGATATCTTTCTCGATGCCCTCCCGCAGGCAGACCGAGCCCGCTGCTTTCAGCTCATTCGATCGAACTGCGCAGAGGTCGCCGGCTTCATTGCGACCAGTACCGCTTATGCGGATTACATGTCAGGTTATGTGGGGCTTCCCCGCGAAAAAATGCATGTCATCCCACCGGGGTTGAACCTTCTTGGGCACGGTGGCCAACGTTCCGCACGGGTCGATGAACCGCTCACCATTGGGTACTTCGCGAGGATTTGTCCCGAGAAGGGGTTTCAGAATCTCATCGACGCCTTCATTCATCTGCGACAAATCCCAGGCGTTCCGAAGACCAAACTCAAAGCGAGCGGGTGGCTTGGGGAGAACCAAAAGGCGTTCTTCGATGAGCAGGTGAAGAAGCTCGAATGGGCGGGGCTCTCTGCTGATTTCGAGTACGTCGCCAGTCCCGGTCACAACGACAAGGTGAAATTCCTTCAGTCGGTGGACGTCTTCTCGGTGCCGACGGTTTATCACGAACCGAAGGGGCTTTACATCCTCGAAGCGTGGGCAAATGGGGTTCCCGTGGTCCAGCCCCGTCACGGTTCGTTTCCCGAGTTGATCGAATCCACCGGTGGTGGATTGCTGGTCGATCCCGACAACCCGATCGCACTGGCAGAGGGGCTTCGGAAGTTGCTGGAAAACCATGAACTTCGCAGTCAATGCGGGCGAGCGGGTGAAGTTGCTGTTCGCGAACGGTTCACTGCTTCCGCAATGGCTGGAGCAACAGTCGCCGTGCTGGAACGGCTCTTGAAAGTCGGCGTGTCATGATCTGGTTCCTCGCGATCGCTCTGCTGCTTGGCCTGGCTCTTGCCTTGCAGGCGGGTCTGGTCGCTTTCGCGGGCTACGTGTTGCTTGGCGTGTTTCTTGTCTCGCGGTTTCTCGCACGGAGTTGGGTTCACAATCTTCATGCCGAGCGGCAGTGCGATGCGACTCCCCGTGAAGTAGGCGAATCGACCGAGGTGATCGTCAGTCTGCGAAACACCGGAGCGATTCCCATACTCTGGGTTCTCGTTGAGGATCTCCTCCCGGACCGTGCCACGGGACAGAAGTCAGCGAGACTCAGTGTGAAAGGCAAGCGGCTTCAAGTCGTGAGCCTTGGCCCTCACAAGCTGAAGACGTTCAAGTATTCGGTGACATTTCAAATGCGGGGTTACTATCCGCTTGGTCCGACCCTTCTCGAAACGGGCGATGTGTTCGGATTGCACCGTCGCCACCGCGTGGTCGGCACGCCGGTGTACGTGATGGTGTACCCAAAGATTGTTCCCCTGCCCAAGTACGACTTCGCGTCGGCACGACCGGTTGGCGAGGTTCGGCTCCAGAATCGCCTCTTCGAGGATCCCACGCGCACGGCAGGGGTTCGTGAATATCAACTTGGCGACCCACTTCAGCGAGTTCACTGGAAAGTCACGGCTCGCATGGGCGTGCTGCATTGCCGGGTTTACGAGCCGACCAGTCTGGCCGGCGCGACGTTGCTTGTAGACTTCCACAGCGATGGCTACCAGAATCGGAGTGAACCCGACCGCTCCAATCTCGTGGTGACGACAGCAGCGAGCATCGCCTATGCCGTATCGATGCTCAACCAGCAGATCGGGCTGGCGTGCAATGGGCGTGACGCGGCCGACAGAATCCGCGAGGAATCACTCGCTGAAGAATCAGCGCCGGATGGTGGTTACGAGACCCGAGACGCGGCACGGGATCGCTTTGAGTTGCGCGATGAGAACGACCGGATTCGCCCCGTCGTGGTAGACACCCGACGCGGGTTCGATCAGTTCCAACGGATTCGTGAACTACTCGCTCGACTTGAACTGACCGACGCGTTCCAGTTCTCGCAATTGGCGCTGGAGATGGCCGCACGAATCCCAAGGGATGCAACGGTGATCGCGCTACTTCCCCGTGTTCCGATCGAAAGCGCTGTTGCACTCGGAACGCTTCGCAGGCAGGGTTTCGCAGTGACCGCGATCCTGATTGGGTTAAGTGAATCGGAGAAACTGGAAGCTCACGGTCGTTTGCTCACCGAGACCGTCCGGGATATCCGATACCTGAACACCGAGGAAGAACTCTCCGATCTCGGTAGCGGTGCAGCTGCCACGGGAACCGTAGCAGGTTATGCAGTCGATGTTCCATTAGTATGACTGCCCCGGAAACCCGGGGGCGAGTCTGTACCTTATGCCTTATGCCAAATCCACGGTTGCTCGCATTCGCACAGTTGATGCGATTCCCGAACGTGTTCACCGCGTTCGCGGATATCGCTCTTGCCACGGCAGTGGGCGTTTCCGTTCTGCCGGCCATCCCATGGGAATTCTGGGCTTCAGCGTGTCTCCTTGCGCTTGCGTCGGGATGTCTGTACCTCGCCGGGATGGTGTGGAACGATTACTTCGACCGCGCCGAAGACGCACTCGCCCGCCCGTTCCGACCGATTCCTTCGGGACGAGTCAGAATCCGAACCGCCGTCATTCTGGGGATCGTGCTTTTCGCCCTCGGACTGTTCTTCGCGGCCCTGGCGGGTCTACCGGGAAATCAGACCTGGAACCACCATCCGCTCGTGTATGCCGTCGCGATTGTCGTCGCGGTACTGATGTACGACGGCGGGTTGAAGCTCACGGTTGCAGGGCCGGTCGCGATGGCGAGTTGCCGGTTCCTGAACGTGTTGCTCGGGTTGTCGATCGTTCCGGATGATTCGCTCTCACTTGAACTGCGCCTCCACCTCGCGGGTGTCGTTGGCGTCTACATCGTGGGCGTGACATGGTTCGCGCGAACAGAGGAGGGCCGTAGCAGCAGCAGGTATCTGCTCGCGGCAGGCGGTGTCATTTTGACATCACTGGTGCTGGCGCTCGTGTTGAAGGCACAACTCCCCCCTGGTTCTGGCACGATTGCTTTCCCCTATCTGCTCGTGCTCTTTGGCTTCCGAATTGGCCTGCCGATCGCGCGGGCTGTGGCGTCTCCCGGGCCACGTGAAGTCCAGGTGGCGGTGAAGCGATGCGTGCTTGGCCTGGTGTTTCTCGATGCCGTGCTCGCGACAGCCTTTGTCGGCATCCCGGGCCTGGCGATTCTTTTGTTGTTGCCCCCGGCACTCCTCATTGGAAAATGGGTCTACTCCACTTAACCCACCGGATTCGCCTTCCGGTTGCACTCACCGAGAAACTCATGGACTCCGATCGTCGCACGTTTCTGATTACTGGAGGCACCACCATGGCAGGACTGCTCGCCGCCAACGTTTCCGCTCAGGATGAACCCGCTGATCCAGTCGCAGCGGCAAAGGAGTTCATCACGGCGCATGAAACCAAGATGAAGCCGCTCGAATTGGCCGCAAACAAGGCGTGGTGGGATGCCAATGTCTCGGGGAAGGATGAGGACTTCGCCCGAAAGGAAGAGGCCCAGAACAAGATCGACGCGGCGCTTTCCGAGCCCAAACCCTTTGCGACTCTCAAGGGCATCAAGAAGGCCAAGGATGCCGGTAAAGTCAACGATCCGCTTCTCGCACGGCAAGTCGAGTTGATGTATTTGATGTACCTCGAAAAGCAGGTGCCACCGGAGTTACTCAAGAAAATCACAGCCAAGGCTAACACAGTCGAGCAGTCCTTCAACGTGTTCCGCGCGAAGGTTGACGGGCAGGAATATGCGGATAGCAAGGTCCGGAGCACCTTGAAACAATCGACGGACTCGGCACTGCGCAAGAAAGTCTGGGAAGCGAGCAAGGGCGTTGGAGCCGTGGTCGAAGGCGATCTCAAGGAGCTGGTGAAGCTCCGGAACGAGGCCGCAACGCAACTCGGGTTCAAGAATTTCCATCAGATGATGCTCACACTCAATGAGCAGGATGGCCCCGAACTGATCAAGTTGTTCGATGAACTCGACGAGTTGACGAAGAAGCCGTTCACCGACGGCAAGGCCGACATCGACGCCCGCCTCGCCAAGAAGCTCGGCATCACAGTCGATGAACTGATGCCGTGGCACTACCACGATCCGTTCTTCCAGGAATCGCCAGCAGTTTTCGACGCGAACCTCGATGCCCCTTTCGCGAAGGCGGACATCCCGAAGTTGTGTGCCACGTTCTACACCGGGATCGGTCTGCCGGTCGATCGTGTTCTCGCGAACAGCAGTCTCACCGAGAAGAAGGGGAAAAGCCCGCACGCATTCTGCACGGACATCGATCGTGAAGGTGATGTCCGCGTGCTGGCGAACATCGTCAACAACGAGTACTGGATGGGCACGATGCTCCATGAACTGGGGCATGCGGTGTATTCGAGCCTGAACATCCCGGCGAAGTTGCCATATACCCTTCGTGGCGAGGCGCACATCCTCACCACCGAGGGGGTGGCGATGCAGTTCGAGCGGTTCAGCAAGTCCCGGGCCTGGATCGAAAAGATGGGGTTGAAGGTCGACAACGCCGAGGCGTTCGATGAGGCGGCCGCGAAGACTCAGCGGAACCAACTTCTCATCTTCAGCCGGTGGTGTCAGGTCATGCTTCGCTTCGAGAAGGCGATGTACGAAGACCCGATGCAAGACCTGAACAAGCTCTGGTGGGATCTCGTGGAGAAGTATCAGCAAGTGAAGCGGCCGAAGGATCGCAACGCGCCAGATTACGCCGCGAAGATCCACATCTGTAGCGCTCCCGTGTATTACCACAACTACATGATGGGGCAGTTGTTCGCTTCACAGGTTCACCACACGATTGCCAAGGAAGTGTTTGGTGCGGAACCCAAGAAGGTCATCTACATCAACGACAAGAAAGTCGGCGACTTCATGAAGAAGAAGGTCTTCGAACCGGGTCGCACCCTCACGTGGAAAGCCCTGACGAAATTCGCCACTGAGGAAGATCTGAATCCGAAGGCGTTCGCCAAGGATTTCCAGGGTTAAGGCAGATTTAGGAAATGTGTAGCCTGGATACGGGAGGACGAGGCTCCTGCCGAGCGGCAGGTTGTGGCTCGGCAGGAGCCTCGCCCGCCTCGCCCTCCCAAAACCAGGCGCTACGCATTATCTGAACGCGCTCAAAAGCAGAAGACACAGAACTACCATCACGCCGCGCAGCGTGTCGCGGCACAAATCTCGGAACGCGACCAGCGAGATCCGTGCACCCTGGTGTCCGCTTGAAGTAGGTCGGGCGGGGCCTCGGCCAAGGGAAAGTGGTTCACCCGGTCAGATCGGAAGAAGCAGCCGAGAGCCACCGACCCGAGGGCAACGAGGTTCCCCCGCCCGACCGTGATTCACCGGCTTATAGAACCCGAAAATGCGAGTGGTCCGCTCGTTCAACGAGCGGACCACTTCGTACGTATCACAATTTCAATGGTTCCCGATCATCCCCAGGTTACAAGTCCCGGCTCGAACGAGTGCTGAAGGTTGGCGTGTTTCGGAAGCACGCGAACCGCGAATCCAAACTGGCCACTCGACCGACAGGGAACACTGCCCGCGAACATCACCGATGGGCCATTCCGCTCGGTCCCTGGCATCAGCGTCGTCGCGCGAGGATCGGCGATTTCACTCATCGCGTCGAGGACACCGTGGCAGAGTTGCACCTCGACATCATCAGGGCTGAACGCCCCGAGATGCACCCGGACTTTCACCCGGAATTCGGACCCAACTCGTAACATCTCGCTGCCCGGCGCTTCGACACTCTCCACTCGAACCTGACTCCACGAACTGTTGATTCGCTTCCGCCAGGTCGCGAGTTCCTTGGCTGCCTTGAGTTGCTCCACGCTGAGCTTGGTGGCCCGCTTGTGGCTCGGGATGTAACAGCGTTCCGTGTACTCCTCGACCATGCGGTTCGTGTTGAACACGGGAACCAGGCTCATGATGCTCCGCTTCATGCGACGAATCCACTCGCGCGGCAAGCCATCCGCACCACGGCGGTAGAACATCGGCACAAGGTCTTGCTCGATCAGATCGAGAAGGGCACGGCTCTCAACGTCGTCCTGGTAGACGGTGTTGTCGCCGTATTCCTCGCCTGCGCCGATGGCCCAGCCATTGTCACCGTCGTAACCCTCGCACCACCAGCCATCGAGGATCGACAGGTTCAACCCGCCATTGCACGGAACTTTCATCCCGCTCGTGCCCGATGCCTCCAGAGGGCGGCGAGGGTTGTTGAGCCATACGTCCACACCCTGGACGAGATAGCGGGCGACGTTCATGTCGTAGTCTTCGATGAACATGACCCGACGGCGGAACTCACTCTTACGAGCCTGTTGGACCACTCGCTGAATGAGTTCCTTCCCGCCGTTATCCTTGGGGTGTGCCTTCCCCGCAAAGATGAACTGCACAGGGCGGTCCTTGCTCGCGAGGAGAGAGACGAGCCGTTCGATATTCCGGAAAATCAAGTCGCCGCGCTTGTAGGTCGCGAATCGACGGGCGAAACCGATCGTCAGTGCATCGGGGTCGAGGACTTCTTCCGCGGATGCGATTTCGCTCGGTGGTGCTCCGCGGCGCTTCAGTTGTGCTCGGAGTCGTGAGCGTGCGAAGGCGACGAGGCGTTCACGTCCGCGTTCGTGGGTTCGCCACAGTTCCGCGTCCGGGATGTGCTCGACACGCTTCCAGATCGCGAAATCGGTGGGCCGTTCCTCCCACTGAATACCGAGGTAGCGGTCGTACAGTTGCGCGATCTCGGGGCTGAGCCAACTTTGAGTGTGAACTCCGTTGGTGATGCTCGTGATCGGGACTTCGCTCGTCGGGAGTTCAGGCCACAGTTCCTTCCACATCTTCCGCGAAACGCTTCCGTGCAGTTTGCTGACGCCGTTCGAGAGATTCGCGAGGTGCAACGCCAGCACCGTCATGCCGAACGGTTCCTGCTCGTTCGTCGGCTGCTGACGGCCGAGAACCGCGAGGCGATTCCGGTCAACGCCCATCTTGGCCATGTAATCGCCGAGATATTGCTCGATCATCTGCATCGGGAACGCATCGTTCCCGGCTGGCACGGGCGTGTGAGTCGTGAAGCAGGTTCCCGCTTTCACGGCTTCCAAAGCGGAATCGAAATCGAGCTTCTGTTCCGCCATGAGCATGCGGATTCGTTCGAGACCCGTGAACGCTGCGTGGCCTTCGTTCATGTGGCAAACGGTGGGCGATTTACCCAGGGCTTTCAGTGCCCGGATGCCGCCGATGCCGAGGATGATTTCCTGCTGAATCCGCATGTGCTGATCGCCGCCGTACAACTGGGCGGTGATGCCACGATCTTCTGGCCGGTTCTGCGGGATGTTTGCGTCGAGGAAATACAGAGGAACGCGCCCGACCTGGATGTGCCAGATCTTGAGCTGGACTTCTCGTTCTGGCAACGTGACTGCGACGAGGATCGGCTTCCCGTCCGCGCTTTTCTCCTCAACCAGCGGCAGGGTGAAGAAATCGTTCTCGGGGTAACGCTCCTGCTGCCAGCCTTCCGCATTGAGGTATTGGCGGAAGTAGCCCTCGCGATACATCAGGCTCACACCGACCAGCGGCAGGCCCAGATCGCTGGCACTTTTGAGGTGGTCCCCGGCGAGAACTCCGAGACCCCCCGAGTAGACCGGGACGCTTTCGTGGATGCCGAACTCGGCGGAGAAGTACGCGATGCGAACATCGCCTTCGGCTCCAAATGCCGACGAGAACCACGTCGGTGCCTTCAGGTAGTGATCCAGCGCAGCGGCCACGCGGTCCAGGTGCGCGAGGAACCCGTCGTCCTCGGCCAGTTCTTCGAACCGACCCTGACCCGTTGCTCCCAAGAGCCGGATTGGGCTGTGATCGAGAGCTTCGAAAAGATCAGGGTTGATTCGCCGGAAGAGGGCGACCGCATCGGCGTTCCAGCACCACCAGAGGTTGTACGCAAGTGTGTGGAGTGGGCGGAGGCGGTCGGGAAGTTTCGGGAGAACGGCGAATGTACGAATCGAGCGAACGGGCATGCAACACCCTCGTCGGAGTCAATTGGGCTTTGTGGCAGGCGGCTGGAGGGGAAGTCGGGCCTCCACATTGCCCGACAGCCGGAGTTAAGATAGGGGGGTTGAGTGTGGATTCAACGAGTCTCGTCTGGCGAGTTGTGATCGGGGAGGGCGGCACGCGTCCCTTCGGGGGGGCAACCTGCCTCGATATACGCTTGCAGAATCATCTGTGCAGCCACCCGATCGCGTTTCTCTTTTCGCTTTTTGTGGGTCAGTTTCGCTCCAAGAAGTGCCCCTTCCGCGAACCAGGTTGTGTATCGTTCATCCCAGAAAATAATCGGTAGGCCAGTAATCCCCGTGAGCCAGCTCCCGAACGTTCGAGCCGCTCGCGAGGAGTCGCTTTCTTGCCCGTTGGCGTGGAGTGGCAACCCGACCACAATCGCAATCGCACGATGTTCGGCCGCGATTTTCGCGAAGAATGCCGCGTCGAGTTCTTCCGATCGTCGCGTGTAGGTATCTAACGGCGATGCGATGATCCGGTCTGGATCTGTGATCGCAACGCCGACGCGAACGGTTCCGTAGTCGAGACCGAGCAGTGCCCCCCGGGGAAGGGAAGACTCGCGTTCGCCGCTTTTGGCTGAACCCGTCACAGGAATTGCCCCAATCCGCCCGTTTTCATCTTGTTGATGATGTCCTTCACGTCCGACTCGCCCTTGCGAGTAGTGACCAGCGTGGCGTTACCGCACTGTACGATCACCAGATCCTCAACGCCCAGCGTTCCGATGAGGTGCGTCGGATCGGAGACGATCACGCAGTTTGAGGTCTTCACACCGCAGTGCAGGCCCTGAACCGTGTTGCCGTCCGCGTCCTGCGGGTTGTGCCGTTCCAGAGCCAGCCACGAGCCGACATCGTCCCACTTGTATGGGGCGTGCATCACGAGCACTTTCCCATCCTTGGCGGCATCCTGCATCACGGCGAAGTCGATGCTGATCTTCTCGGCGTTCGCATACTCGGTCCGGAACACGTCAGGCCCTTCCGGGGTGCCCCACGCAGCCGCGATCTTCTGGATGGTCGCAAGTAATGCCGGCTTGCGTTGGCCGAGTTGACCGAGAATCGCTGACGGCTTCCAGACGAAGATCCCGCTGTTCCAGAAGTAATCTCCCGATGCGACGAATTCCTCCGCAGCCGAAAGCTCTGGTTTCTCGCGGAACCCCAGCCCCTTCGAGATCGGCACGCCCTGGCGAGTACCCGCCCGATCGCCACGATGGATGTAGCCATACCCGGTCGATGGGAACGTCGGGACGATCCCGAACGTGAGCAGGGAATCGGGGAAGTCGTTCGCGAACTGCTCGGCTGCGTGTGCGGCCCGGCGGAATTCCTGTTCCGGTTCAATCAGGTGATCGGCGGGCATCACCATGATCGTGGCATCGGGATCGGTTTTCGCAATCAACGCCGCGCCCAGACCGACGCACGGAGCCGTGTCCCGCCCCATTGGCTCGCCGACGATCTGCTCGGCGGGCACCATCCCTTGAAGTTGCTCGACGGCTTCGGCTCGGTGTTGCTCGCTGGTCAACACCCAGGTCCGTTCGCCGGGAACCTGAGCCGCGATCCGCTCGACGGTTCCTTGCAGAAGGGTGCGATCGCCGCTGAACCGCAGAAACTGTTTCGGGCGGATCTGCCGACTCCGGGGCCAGAACCGGGTGCCGCCGCCGCCAGCCATAATCATCGCGTGCAACATATCGTGCTTCGGGGAACCCGATTCCTGTCGAGGGTGAGGCTGGCAACCTCGCTCAAGTTGTGTTGCGAGATGCCTTAACTCCCCAGATACCCCCCATCGCCCGCATTCGCAAGAGAGGTTCGACAGGAATACAGCGAGATGGTGAGATGCAGGGCGTTTGGTTGCGGATTTGGTATTAGCCCTGGAAGGGCGGCAGATGGTAGCCAGGGGTGGAGCGAGTCTTCGAACGCAACCCCTGGAAACGTGACCCCAACCCCAGAAACGCACGGCAACCGATTCCCTCGATTCGCTCTCGGACCAGGGGTGGCGCTTCGCTCCACCCGGGTTGCGCTTCGCTCCACCCCTGGCTACCATCCGCCGCCCTTACAGGGCGAAAACCAAACACAAACACCCGATTTCGCATTCGTGTGGAGCGACTTCCACCACTGATTTCAGCCATTCCAGCGGACAGCCTTTCCGGAGGGTAGACAATGTGGCCTATGCGGAATGTCGTCCGCTTTCGTCTCAAGAATTGGTGGGGCAATTCGGTGTGTGTTGTACCTCTCGCTGTGGGGGTCGTTGCGTGGTTCACTGCGGATCAACGAGTGGCTATCGGTTCATGTCTCACATGATTCGGACGCGAACACGGAGATGAATTGCCCGTCGGCACCACATCGCAAGTGCATATCTGCTTGCTGGCACGTCACTTAATCGCTTTCTGCGGGGCCTGAAATTGCTCTGATGAACTTTCTTCCAGACAAGTCAGCGGTTCCAGACGTGTTTCGATCGGTTCCAGACGTGGGGTGTGCATATCGCGTGGAATCGATGTCCAGCACATCTGTCGCATGACATTCCTCGATTCGACGCGGAACGGCTTTGGGCATCCGGCTGGAGTTGATTTGCTCAGGGACTCCCGGTATCTGGCGATGCCATGAACACTCTCATTCTGCTACTTGCGACGTCCGTAGCGTCCCAACCGGCACCGACGGTACTTCAGTGCGCGGCACCCACTGCGGCGATGGGCGACATCAAGGGTGGGCCGCCGCTCGTTCATACCTTCGAACTGGTTCACAAGGGGACCGGAACCCTCACCATCACGAAAGTCGAGGCCGGTTGCGGTTGCCTGCGGCAACTCCTCAGCGTCAACACGCTTCAGCCGGGTGAAACTGCCAAACTCACCATCGATGTGAACACACTCACACAACCCGACGGCCCCAACCGCTGGCAGATTTCAGTCGGTTACAAGGTTGAATCGCCCGGACTGCCGCAACAAGTCGGTGAACTTCTCCTGCAAATCACGGCAACGGTCAGTCGCGAAGTGTCGGTCACGCCGCCGCAACTGGGCTTCTCCACCAGTGGCGTTGCGTCACAAACGCTGACCGTGATGGACAGCCGAGCGAAGCCGTTTACGGTCATTAAAGCGGGGACTTCCAGCCCACATCTCACAGCCGAGGTCGGCCCGCGTGAAGTCGGCAAAGGCCAGATCATCACGGTGAAACTCGCGGCTGATGCGCCTGCGGGGCATACCGATCAGATCGTGACCCTCATCACGGACGACCCCGCGTATCCCGAGTTCCGTGTGCCGGTCCGTGTGCTGAAGCGTGGGGCGGGAACCGTCACAGCGGCACCGGAAACAGTGGCGGTCCGGTTCGCGGCGGGGCAAACGGAGGTCTCGACTCTCGTACAATTGCGAGCTGCCGACGGTAAGCCTCTAGGTGTTTCCCGAGCGGAAAGCGATCATCCCGGTGTCACGGTGAAGTGGGCGCCTGGGTCCGGGTCCGTGGCGGTTGTTCGGGTAACGGTGACCCAAGCCGCAGCAGTGCAAGCCGGGTCGTGCAATGTGCGAGTGCGGCTCTCCGAGCCAGATGGCCCGGAAGTGGTGATCCCAGTCGGATGGACGGGCGCGAAAAAGTAAGTATATTCGGACGGATTGACGCTATAAAATGGGGCAGGCGGGTCGAACAAACCTGTTGAGTCGTATCTCTGCCGATCGAGAGTGTACGAGCTTGAATCCGCGACAGGAGTCTTCCGTTGGGGGAGCAGTTTATTAACTCGGAACAGCGACTCTCGCGAGCGGCTGCCCACCGGTTGAGTTTATACCTGCGGTGTGTCGCGAACTGGCCTGCCGATGGCGGTAAGGTCTCCAGTGGGCGGATCGCGGGCGCGGTCGGCGTGAGCGACGCGCAGGTACGGCGCGACCTGGCGGCACTTGGCCACCTTGGTCAGCGGGGGATTGGCTACGAGGCGAAGGAACTCGCCACCGCGATTCGGGCGGCTCTCGGTATCAACCGAACCTGGCGTGCCGTTCTGATTGGCGTGGGGAACCTCGCCCGAGCACTTCTCCGCTACCAGGGCTTCCGCACGCAGGGATTCGAGATTGTCGGCCTGTTCGACACGGACGCCGGGAAGGTCGGTCAGGTGGTCGAGAACCTCACGGTTGAGGCGTCGAATACGCTTGCAGAACGGGCGGTCGAACTCGGTGCGGAACTGGGAGTTCTTACGGTTCCGGGAGATGTTGCGCAGAGCGTTGCCGATGTGCTGGCAGCCGCGAACGTACGCGGCATCTTGAACTTTGCACCAGTTGTGCTGCGCTTGCCCCCAACAGTACGCCTGGTGACTGTCGATCTGGCGATTCAGTTGGAGCAGCTGGCGTTCCTGGTCCAGCACGGTGACAACGCCAAGGCGACGGACGACTAAAACGAACGAGGCCTTTGCATCCATGCCCGTGACATGAACACAAAGGCCAAAGGCCCGTGCCGGCGCTAACGCAAATTCACTTCACAATGATCGTACTCTTCATCACTTTCACGTCCTTGGATGTCCCACAGAAATACTCAAAAGTGCCTGGCTTGGTGAATGTCGCGGTGAATTCCTGACCCGGTGCGATTGCTTCAGAGGTCCAGTCACCCTGCACGGAACTCACCATCCGTGTGTTCTTTCCGTCGTTCACCCAGCGAACGGTCGTCCCCGGCGCGATGGTCATGGTCTTGGGTTCGCTTCCGTCTGCCAGAGCGACTTTCACCTCAGAAGAGGCGGCGGGAAGGATACCTGGGATGGAAGTCGGAGGGATGTTGCCTGGTTGCTCGAACCCGTTTTGTGGGTAGAACGCCTGGTTTCCGTTGGGTTGATAGTAACCGGATTGAGAATAGCCGGGATAACCCACAGCCATTCCTGCACCACAACCACCACAGCCCGACACAGGAGCAACCATTGGGGCCGTCGGGCAGCACTGAGACTGCCCGCCTTTTTTCCGTTTGCGGAAACCAGCGTCAGCAGATTCGGCGAAGATGCCCACGACGGAAAACACTGTGAGAGCGAGAGTAACGTTACGCATGATTGGCGTCCTTCCTGTTGGCTTGACATTGCTCAGTTCGAGGGCCGAAAACTGGCATACGAACCGCAATCAGCGTACCTATTCCACCGTGGAAGAGGTGCTTCACCCCTGGCCTGCAAACAATGCGCCGACCGGCCAGCACGAAATCCCTGGCCATGTCCCTGACCCAGTCGTGAGAGATCGAACCCGTTTCTTGTTCAGTTCTTCTGGCGGCTCGATCGGGGGAATGGTACTTTTTCAGCTGGCCGAACTGGAGTCCGACAGGAGCATCCCGACCCGCAGTGCGCAGCAAACTTCGCGACACCGGAGATACCGTGCCTCGCTCACTGGTGGTACGCTGTGCGAAATCGTACCCGCCTGGGACAACCGGTTGCGAGGAGAGTATCGTGACAGTTGAACTTTGGAATGTGAAGCAGATCGAAGCCAAGGCACCGGATGCAAAGTCCGTGGCGGAAGCAAGGAAGCTTCTCGCGAAGGGCGAATTCGGCAAGGTGGAATCACGCGCTGATGGCAAAGGGTGGTGCACCACCTGTAAGGGGATGACGGGTACCTATGAGGTGTCTGTCAGACGCGGACCACGTGGCGGTCTCCACGCGGAGTGCACCTGCCCGAGCTACAAAAAGCCCTGCAAACACGCACTTGCATTGCTGCTTTACCTGGCGGAACATCCCGAGGCACGCCCCGAAGCCGAAAACCCAAACGCGCCTCCACCACGCGATCTGGAGTCACTACTTCGAGCGGTTTTCACCACACCGGAAGATGACACGGCACGCTTGGTTCTCGCGGATTTCCTCGAAGAGAACGACCAGCCCGCCCGTGCCGCGTTGATTCGCGTTCAGTGTGAACTGGAGCGAGTCGCCACTGATGATCCCGGCAGGAAAGATGCCCTCGCACGGGAAGCCGAGGCGCTTGCTGCCGTGTGGGAGCTGATTGGCAAACTCCCGGCGAACTTCGAGGGCGGGTTCAAGCGAGGCTTCCTCCGGCTCACAGTAAAGTCTGCCGTCTCTCGGGAAGCCGATGGACTTCCGGCCCGGTTCGTGCGGTTATTCAAGGAGGGCTGGGTCGAAGCTCTGAAGCAGCCGCCGCTGCTGCCGAAGTTGGTACCGCTCTATCGACTCGTTGGGGAAATTGACCTGAGTAAGAACCCAGTGGCCCCTTTTGTTGTGCCCGTGATCGCCGAGATGCTTCAGCCAAACGACCCCGGAACACGTATTCGTACTGTCAAACTCGCGGCTGCGAACAAACGCCAGTGGCAATCGCTGACATCCGGGTCCAAGAAATGAAGCAGGGAAGTAGTGCTTGTTCCACCCTGAGAGATCCCTCCAGTGTGATTGTGGCCAAGTAAGTTCGCTTCCCTCATGAGCAGCCTCATTTTCAGTCGTCACCCTTCTACCACAGCATCGCCTTTGCCGCATTTGGCCAACATCCGTAAAACATACCTTGAATTGCGCCGCGGAGACGCGGCTACACTCCCTTTCACGATGGGTGAACATGAGCGCGAAGCACGTCTATTTCTTTGGCGGCAAGTCGGCTGACGGCGACGGGAAGCAAAAGGAACTCCTCGGCGGCAAGGGGGCCAACCTCGCTGAGATGTGCAAGATCGGCATCCCGGTTCCTCCCGGGTTCACCATCACCACCGAAGTCTGCGCCGCCTACTACGAACAGGGGAAGAAGATCCCCGAGGCCGCGATTCCTGAGATCGACGCTGCTCTGGCGAAGGTCGAAACCACATTTGGCAAGAAGTTCGGCGATCACAGCGACCCGCTGCTCGTCTCGGTGCGGTCGGGGGCGGCGCTGTCCATGCCCGGGATGATGAACACCATCCTGAACCTCGGCCTGAGCGATGCCAGCGTCGAGGGGCTTGCCAAGAAGACGGGCAACCCGCGCTTTGCTTACGACAGCTACCGCCGCCTGATCGACATGTTCGGCAGCACCGCGATGGGCGTGGAGCACGAGGCGTTCGAGCACGAGATCCACACGCTCAAGCACGAGAAGAAGGCGGCCCTCGACACCGACCTCAGCGCCGACGATCTGAAGGAACTCGTCAAGCGGTACAAGGCCGTCTACAAGAAGCATGTCGGCGAGGACTTCCCGCAGGACGCGAAGAAACAACTGTACCTCGCCATCAACGCCGTGTTCAACTCGTGGAACGGCAACAAGGCGATCGAGTACCGCCGCATCGAGCGCATCACCGGGCTGAAGGGCACCGCCGTCAACGTGCAGGCGATGGTCTTCGGCAACATGGGGACCGGCTCGGGCACCGGCGTCGCGTTCACCCGCGACCCGAACACCGGCGAAAACGTCTTCTACGGCGACTACCTCATCAACGCTCAGGGCGAGGACGTGGTGGCCGGCATCCGCACCCCGGAGCCCATCTCGAAGCTCAACGACGAGATGCCGAAGGTGTACAAGCAGCTCTGCGAGATCCGCGAGGCGCTCGAGCAGCACTACAAGGAGATGCAGGACATCGAGTTCACCGTGCAGGACGGCGTCCTGTATATGCTCCAGACCCGCTCGGGCAAGCGCACCGGCACCGCGGCCGTCCGCATCGCCGTCGAGATGGTCAAGGAAGGGAAGATCGACGAGAAGACCGCCGTGAAGAGGGTCGCCCCGGACAGCCTCAACCACCTGCTGCAACCGCAGCTCGACCCGAAGTCGAAGGTCAAGCCGGTCGCACAGGGGATCGCGGCGAGCCCCGGCGGCGCGACCGGCATGGTCGTCCTCGACTCGGCCGAGGCCAAGGCCCTTCACGAGAAGGACCCGGCGGTGAAGCTGATCCTCGTGAGGAAGGAAACCAGCCCCGAGGACGTGGCCGGCATGCACGCCGCCAAGGGGATTCTGACTAGCACCGGCGGCAAGGCCAGTCACGCGGCCGTGGTCGCGCGCGGCTGGGGCAAGCCGTGCGTGGTCGGTTGCGACGACGTCAAGATCGACGAGAAGAGCCAGACGATCACCATCGCCGGGAAGTCAGTGAAGGCCGGGGACTACATCACGATCAACGGCACCACCGGCGACGTGATGATCGGCAAGGTCGAGACGATCAACCCGAGCATGACCGGCGACTTCTCCACGCTGATGACGTGGGCCGATAAGAGCCGCAAGTTGAAGATCCGCACGAACGCCGATAGCCCGGCCGACGCCTTGAAGGCACGCGAGTTCGGTGCTGAAGGCATCGGCCTGTGCCGCACGGAACACATGTTCTTCGGCGACGACCGCATCGCCGCGGTACGGGAAATGATCCTCGCCGAGAGCGTCGAGGGCCGCAAGAAGGCGCTTGCCAAGATCGAGCCGTTCCAGAAGAAGGACTTCGTCGGCATCTTCGAGGCGATGGACGGGTTGCCCGTGACCATCCGCCTACTCGACCCGCCGCTGCACGAGTTCCTCCCGCAGAAGGACAACCGGGCCGGGGCCGACGCCGTGGCCAAACAGATCGGCGTGAGCGTCGAGAAGATCTTCGAGCGCGTCGAGGAGCTGCACGAGATGAACCCGATGATGGGGTTCCGCGGCTGCCGCCTGCCCCTGGTCTTCCCGGAAATCGGCGAGATGCAGGTGCGGGCGATCATCGAGGCCGCCATCGAAGTTCAGAAGTCCGGCAAGAAGGTCTTCCCCGAGATCATGATCCCGCTCGTGGGCGTGGTCGAGGAGCTTTCGATCCTGAAGACCCAGGCCATCGCGGTGGCCGAGGAAGCGATCAAGAAGCACGGCGTAAAGGTCGAGTACCAAATCGGCACGATGATCGAGCTGCCGCGGGCCTGCGTGGCCGCAGACAAGATCGCCGAGGAGGCCGAGTTCTTCAGCTTCGGTACGAACGACCTGACTCAGATGACGTTCGGCTTCAGCCGGGACGACATCAAGGGTTTCATGCCGACGTACCTGTCGAACAAGATCCTGCCGATCGACCCGTTCCAGACGATCGACTTCAACGGCGTCGGCGAGCTGATGAAGCTGGGCATCCAGAAGGGCCGCGACAGCCGCAAGGCGAAGCACGGGACGCACCTGAAGGTCGGCATTTGCGGCGAGCACGGCGGCGACCCGGACAGCGTGGTGTTCTGCCACAATATCGGGATGGACTACGTGAGCTGCTCGCCGTTCCGGGTGCCCATCGCCCGCCTCGCGGCCGCGCAAGCCGCCCTCGGCGACACGCAGCGTGATAAGTAGTTTTTCGCGAGCCGCGGCGTGAGCCGACTGTTCTTGAACGAAAGCCCACCCGACATCGGGTGGGCTTGTTTCATGTCTGTGTCTTGGACGCGTCACTATTTGCTGGTATCATTTGTCCTTGAGTTAGTATTTCTCTCCCAAGGATTCTGGCATGCGCGCTATCCAGGTACTCACTCTCCTGTTTGCCTGCATTCAGACTGCAGCCGTTGGGCAACCGCAGAACCCAGCCGACCCCCCAAAGAAAGACACCAAACCAGCGGCCAAGAAGGATAAAGTCGAACCCGTTCCCGGGTACAAGACGCAGAAGATCGAGGGATTCACGTTCCTAGTTTCGGAGGAGGCGCTCGCTCAAGACGTGACGAATTTCGAGAAGAAGCCGCTGGAAGCGCTGCAGATGGAGTGCGCGGCGTTGACGAAGGTTCTCACGCCGAAAACGGTTGAGTTGCTGCGGGGCATGGTGATCTGGGCTGAGTGGGACGAACAAGTGAAACTGGGCAACGGCCGCAAGGGGAACTCGCTCGCGGTGTACGTGGGGGGCGATGCCGCCCAAATGGCCAGGCAGGGAAAACACCCCCTGCGAGCCAAAACGATCACCATTCATTCGTTGAAAGCCCTTACTCAAGGTCGACAGCCGAAGAACGACCGGGGCGACTGCGTGTTGCTTCACGAGTTCGCCCACGCTGTGCACGACCAAATGATCGGAAACAATAATCTCGCAATCAAGAACGCTTACCAGCAGGCGATGGAGCGGAAACTCTATGACAAGGACCAATACGTCGCGACGAACGACCATGAGTTCTTCGCTGAATTGAGCTGCGCCTATCTCGATCAACTCCGATACTTCCCCTACAACCGTGCCGACCTCAAGAAGCATGACCCTGCGAGTTACAAGGTGATCGAGGCGGCCTGGGCCGGCGCCGTGAAGAAGGACATTCCACCGACAGAGCCAAAGGCAGCCGACGGCAGCGACCGGTTCGATCTCAATCTCACCCTGCCTAGCGACGTCAAATTCGGGGATGTGATCGTCGGACCCGCGCCAACAGCGGCATCGCTTACGGGCAAGATTGTGGTCATCGGGTACTGGGGTGGGAATTCTTCGAACGCCCTGAATCGCATGGACCGCATCCACGACACCCTCGGAGTCTATGGCGTTGTGGTCATCGCCCCATTCTCCTCGGCAAAGACTGCAGCGGAGATTAAGGTCGAGGCCGCGAAGCGAGGTGACGGGTTCGTGGTGCTGGAAAAAGCATTTGTGAAAGACAAGGATATGCCAGGCATCTTGAGGACACAGCCGGGTGGGCACGCCCTGGTGTTCGACCAAAGTGGGAAATGCGTGTTCCGTGGCTCCGTCTACGATGCCGAGAAGCCTCTACGCATCGCTGTGGGTCAGAAGTTGCTTGAGGATTCGCTTGGCTCCATGCCTCCTTCGGCATTCAAGCCCGTCGTTGATGCGTTCGCCGCAGGCAGCGATCCTGTCGCGGTGTATGCGAAGGTCGCCCCGCTTACTCGAGCCTCCGAAGAGCCTGTCAAGGAGGCGGCGAAGAAACTGGCCGATGCCATCCTCGGTCCGGGCCAGCAAGCCCTGACGGACACGCAAGCTTTGCAGAAGAACGACCCCGTAGGTGCGCTTGTCGCCGCTGAGGAGATCACGGCACGCTATAAAGGAACCCCACTCGCTGCGAGTGCTGATACCCTGCTGGCGAAACTCCGTCAGGAGAAGGTTGTTGCAGTCGAGTTACGTGCTCGCGGTGTGCTTACCCAATTGCGGAAACTTGAAACCTACCTCTCAGGGCAGCCTGGTAGCTTCGACCCAATGAGTGCTGACTTCCAGATTAAGCACAAGTCAACGTTAACCCAGATGCAGGGGTTCGTTGACCAGCTCCGGAAGCAGTACCCGATGACCCGTGCGACGGCATCGGCGGAGAAGTTGGCAGCCGAGTTTGGCCTTCGCTGATCACCTCTCGACTCATGAAAGCCCGGCCCTTGTCAGCTGGGCTTTCTCATAGGCGAGAACTGGTGGCGCTGACGTTCTTGAATGTGCGTTTCCAACCGACCGCACACGAACCCGGACTCTGTGGTGATTCCTCGAGCGTACACCAGATGGACCGACTCCGGCATCGTTGATCCCATCCCAATTGTTCTCGATGGATCCACGGTTGGCTCAATTCCCGTTGCCGAACTCATCCCGTAATGGCGCTTTGACTCCGGAGAGCGACTGGCGATAATCTCCGTGTCACTTCACTTCAGGAGGTTTCGCTCATGTGTTGTTTCTCCGGCAAAGTCGATGTCGTTGCGGACACCAATATCTTCGCACGTGGCACCAAAGACGGTCGCCAGTTTCTGGTCTACAGCATGAAGTTTAAGGCGGGCGAGGATCTCGCCATGATCCTGCCGATACCAACGCCGAAAGACTCGGCTGAGGACGCGGTGAAGTTCATCAATCTGGAAAAGTATGAAGCCTTCTTCGATGACCTGAACAAGGGATTCCCGAAACCGGAATCCGATAGCCGCAGTCCCAATGCCGGGGCTGGCGAGAAGAACCTTGCGGTGGTTGAAGTCGGCAAGTTCGTGGCGTCGTTCGTGCCCGCCATCAAGGACTTTGCCAAGCTCGACAAGCAGTTCCGCCTGCCCGAAGCCGTGTGGGACAAGCTGCCTCAGTACAAGGATTTTGGTTTCGCAGTCTTCAAGCTGAAGAAGCCGGAGAAGGGTGAACAGAAGGTTCACCCGATGGCGTTCGACTTCCCGCGCGATGACAAGAAGGTTGTGTTCTTCCCCACGCTGCATATCCACGATGGCTCGGTCCCCGCGAAGGCGAAGTTTGACCACTCGCTGTTCTGCCAGGTCGCGGAAGCACCAAGTGGCTGGGAAGAATCGCCCGGCCTCGCGGACACGATCATGAAGGTGAAGGACACGCAAGGCATCGTAAACGGCGACGGCCACATCTACCGCAAGGTCATGAAGGGCATGTTCGAGAACAAGGATGTCGGCATCCTGGTCTGAGGATCTTTCACACGGTCCCCGCCGTCAACTGATCGGGACTGATCTGGAGGATTCACGAGGATAGACGAAATCGAATGCGGGACTCGTACCTGTGTGGTCGAGTTCCCAGCAATTGCTTGTTAATCCCTCCTCGGGAATTGCGGATAACCGGATGTCGCTCCTCTGACAGTCCGGAGCATCGTATGACGACTGCTGTACCCACGCTCGACGAACTCGGTCGCGATTTATTGCGAGTTCACCCCTGCCGGCTCGCCATTTCAGTGCTGATGCCCTTCGTCATCGCACTTGCCTACATTGGTTTTGCATGTGCAGAGTTGTGGGCGCCGGCGGTGTTGTGCGTTGGCGTGCTCAGTTTCGTGACGTACGGTTCGATCTCGCACGATCTCGTACATCGCACGTACGGACTGCCTCGCCATCTTAACGACTGGTTGCTGACCGCGATCGAACTCCTCATGCTCCGGAGTGGTCGCGCATACCGACTCGCCCATCTCAACCACCATGCTCGATATCCAAGCCCAGATGAAGACCCCGAAGCGATCGCGGCACACGGAACGTTCTGGCAGGCTATTCGAAGTGGCCCGCTGTTTTTTCTTCGGCTTTGGTGGTGGGCTGTGCGGAAACATCCCAGCCATCGACTACGCTTGATCGCCGAAGGCTGTGTTGTTGTTCTGCTTGCGGTCGCAGCGATCGGAGCTGCGACCCTCAGGTGGTCACTGGTCCCGTTAGTGTACGCATGCCTCGCGTACCTCGGCACCTGGATCGTTCCACTGGTCACAGCCTACTTCCCACATCAGCCAAAGGGTGTGACTCCGTTGGGACAAACGCGGCGGTTTCGCGGATGGGTTTCGCGTCTGATCGCGTTCGATCATCTCTATCATTTGGAACATCACTTGTTTCCCGCTGTGCCGCACCAACGGTGGCCGGAACTCGCGACTCGGCTCGATCCTTATCTCGATCACGCTGGAGTTCCGGCACTCACGATCGGTATCTGAACTGAGCAGATCATGGTGAACAACGCACCCGGTGACGATGCGAATCTCCCCCGGCTTCTCGTGGCTGACGGCCGACCGCTCATATCCGTTTGTGGCCTCGTGCTCGTATTCGCCGGGATATTCGCGCTGTTCGTCGCGGCGCGGGGCGAGTTTCTTCCACACGATGTCGCGTTCCTCGGGATGACCCCGCAAGAACTGTGTGCGGTCCACGGCTGTCGGATTGTTCACTTCATGATTCACGATCGTGTTGCATTTGGGGGAGCGCTCATCGCCATCGGAGTTGTGTATCTGTGGCTCGTTGCGGGGCCGATGCAGCGAGGAGAGTGGTGGGCGTGGGAGCTGCTGGCGGTAAGCGGGGGCGTCGGATACGCGAGCTTTCTCGCGTATCTCGGGTACGGCTACCTCGACACCTGGCATGGAGCCGCTACTGGCATCCTGGCGCCGTTGTATTTGTTCGGATTGATTGTGTCGCGCTCTCGGATTGCATGGAAGGGTGTTGAGCGTTGTTGGTCCGCACGTCCCGATTGGATGCACGCTGGTGTGACTCGTGCCTGTCTCGGGCGTTGTATGTTGTTATTCGTGGCAGCAGGGATGGTTGGCGGCGGGCTGACTATTGTTGTTGTGGGAATGACGCGAGTTTTCGTGCCGGAAGATCTCACCTATCTCGGTGTCGCTTCTGCAGAACTCGATTCGTTGAATCCTCGACTTGTGCCGCTGATCGCTCACGACCGGGCAGGGTTCGGCGGGGCCGTTTGTTGTTCTGGCGTATTGCTGGCTGGGGTGGTGTGGCGAGCCAAACTTGATCGAGCTGCACGGCAGGCTTTGCTGATCGCAGGTGTGGCCGGGTTTGCCACTGCAATTCTCGTTCATCCAGCGATCGGGTACGACGACTTTTGGCATCTCACACCCGCTCTCGCGGGGGCGTGTCTGTTTGCTTGCGGCTTATGGATTGTGCCACACGAAGGTTCGCAAACGGGGTGAGCCATGGGGTTCACTCCATGGTGTATGTGGGAAGAAAACCCACGGTGATGAACCCCGTGGCTCGCCTTGATAAACCCCATGGCTCACTTTGCGACAGCTATCACTTACCGTCGTTGGGAAGCAGTTCCCACTGCTCACCAAAGAAACCAGCCTGTACAACTTTACCCGGATAGCGAGCATTCGCTGGTGTAGTGATGTCGAGGATGGCGTAGTCAGGCATCTTCGATACCTGTCGGGCGTTGTTTAAATAGTCGTACTCACGGAACGTGAACCCACTGTTCAGCACCACGTACTTCTGGAGGTTCAGGGGATTCGGGAAGATCAACACCGGAACGTGTGTGCCGGTTTCATAGGTCTTATCGCCCACGACTACGCCCTTATCCGTCCACTTGATTGGAAGCTTGTCCGCGATCTTCGCCAGCACGGCATTGCTCGAAGGATCTCCCCAGAGCACAAGGTTGTTGTTCTTGATGTCGTCCTCGGTGATCTCGGTGTCCTTCTTCACCGGGGCGTCGCCACGGTACTGGCTCCGCCAGTGCTTTACGGCGTGAGCCATCTCCTTCTCAGCCCACTTGCCCACGGCTTCGTTCAGCGGCTTGCCTGACGGCGAGATCGTCACGAACGAACTCATGTAGGCATCGTCGATTGGGCCTTGAAGGCCAGGCAGCTTGCGAAGGTTGTTCGTGTCTAGGCTTGGCACCGCTTGCCATTTGCCGTCACCACCCTTGCGAAAGTGACCTTCCTTGCCGATGACCACATCGCTGCCGTCAATGACCGCCTTGGTGGGGACGCCTGCCTGCCCAGCTGGGAAATGGATCGTAAGAGCGGTCACGTTCTCGGTCTTCAGAACTGCGGCTCCGTCCTTGATCTCGCCTTCTACGCGGGCACGTTCCCAGTGCTTTGCGAGTCCTTCCACAGTCACCCACGCACACTCGTTGTAACGCAGCGTGAACGTGGTGAACCGGATCTTCGCGGGAACGGCGGGCTTGCCCTTGGCCACGATCGCGTCGATCTGCTTGTTGAGTTCTTCCTTCGCTCCCTTCTCGTAACCGTGACCAGTCTTCGGCCCGATCAGGTGGTTCAGTTCCAGTCCTTCCTTCTTCATCTCGCGGGCCATCACGTCGGCAGCCTGCTTTTGCTTGTCGATCTCGCCGCTGTACGCGACCGTCGGCAGGTTGAAGATGTTCGCGGAAACGTCGCTGGCGTTGTACATGTGCCAGAGCTTCTTCTCATACCACGGCGGATCGGCTTTCTCGTTCTGGAACACGTTCAGGAACTCGGGGGTCTCGCTGAAGCCCGCACCGGGAGCGTTGGCGGCCCATAGCGTCGGGTAGTGAACCGCGAACTGCCAGCATGCAGCGCCGCCCATGCTAAACCCGCGAGCCACGAGACGGCTCTCGTCGATTGCGTAGTGCTTTTTGGCGTGTTCGAGGCATTCGAGCGTGTCGATTTCGCCAGCGAACTTGTTCGCGTTGCAGTAGCGACCGTAAGGGTGCAATACCAGCGCTCCCGGAGCCTGAATGATCCCCGCGGCCCCTTGCGGGTTGGCCATGAAGTTCACTTCGCTCAGCGTCTCACCACGACCGTGCCACCAGAAATCGAGCCGGTGCGGACTCTTCGCCGCGAAGTCGTAATCCTTCGGAATGATGAGCCAGTATGGTTGCGCGCTTCCGTCGATCTTCGAGCGATAGCCGCGAAGCACCGGACCGGTCTGGGTCGTCCACGGGGTCTTGGCTTCCTTGAGTAATTTCGCGCGTTCAATACCGGCCTTGAGCACGTTCTTCACGGCCGGAATGCCTTTCACGTCGAAGACTTCCTTGTGATCGACTGCGTAGCGAACCGCCTTCTCGTAAATCTGCACATCAGGAAGCAGGTCGTGCTTTCCGATGTCCTTGATGAGTCCTTGCAGTTCGCTGAGGCCAGTGCGGATCGCCTCGGCATCGGCAGTCGGGATCTCAACGCCCTTCGGTGGGATCGGCCGAACATTGTCGGGGATGTTATCGCCGGGGCCGTCGGCACGGGTGCCGGGAAGATCGGCCAACCCAACCAGAGCGGCAAATAGCAGAACAGAGAGGCAGCGCGCGAACATGGTTGTTCCTCGATGGGTCATGGTCAATGGAAGTGTAAGCGGTTGAACGCGAAGGAACCAGTACTTCGTTCAGCTGCGACTCGACGAGGAGCGCGGGCACGACCCTACTCGGATCGTCAGCGATCTGATAAACCTAATAGGTAACTCAATCACTGTGCGGGTCATCGAATCGCGGTGCCCGCCAATCAGGAGGCGGCCAGTGGCGTCAACAAAGATGATCGACATCCGACGGGGGATGGTGCTCAACATGAACGGGGCATTGTGGTACTGCCTCGACCGCGACCTGAACACGCCCGGGAACTGGCGTGCGATCCTCTATTTGAAGCTCAAGAACTTGACGACCGGAAGCATCACCGACGAGCGTGTTCACCCGGACGACAAAGTCGATGTCGTGTATCTCGACACAAAAGACTTCAACTACTCGTACAAGGACGGGGACGACTTCGTGTTCGTCGATGGGGAGACATTTGAACCGGTCACGCTCAACGCCGAGATGGTCGGCAACATGATGCAATACTTGCGTGAAAACGACCCCTGCAAAATCACGTTCTACGACGGCAAAGCTCTCTCGATGGAACTCCCGCAGACGGTCACACTCAAGGTGATCGAGACCGAACCTGGCATCAAGGGCGCGACTGCTGCTGCTCAGACCAAAGCCGCAACACTCGAAACGGGCCTCGTCGTGCAGGTTCCTTCGTTTATCGCGGTTGGCGAGCAGATTGTAATTCAAACCGAAGACGGGAAGTATCTGAAGCGAGCGGCGAAGGAAGGCAAGTAAGTCTGAGTTCAGTGGAGGAACGCACAGAGTGATACTCTACGACATTCCAGTCACTGCGATCGACGGCACCCCTCAAACGCTCGGCCCCTATCGCGGCCGGGTGATGCTGATTGTGAACGTCGCTAGAAAGTGTGGTTTCACCTCGCAGTATGCGGGGTTGGAATCGCTCTACAAGGAATACAAGGATCGTGGGCTTGTGGTGCTTGGATTCCCCTGTAACCAATTCCTGAAGCAGGAACCCGGTTCAGATGCCGAGATCAGGCAGTTCTGTTCCCTGAAATACAACGTGACGTTCCCGATGTTCGCGAAGGTGGAGGTGAACGGCCGGAACGCCCACATCCTCTACCAGTATCTCAAGGCTGAGAAACGCGGCATGTTGTGGACCAGGTCTATCAAGTGGAACTTCACAAAGTTCCTCGTGGACCGACTCGGAAACGTCGTTTCCCGCTACAGCGCGTTCACCAAGCCCGAGAAGTTGAAACGGCACATCGAATCGTTGCTCGTTTCTCCAACCACTGACGTTTAGCGGCCGCCCCAGGGGGCGGTCCCCGTTGCGCCGTTGGGGCAACCGCTACAGCACATCACTCCACTGTGACGCTCTTGGCCAGATTGCGTGGTTTGTCAACATCGCAGCCACGCAACACCGCGATCTCGTAAGCCAGAAGCTGCAACGGGATCGCCGACACGATCGGCTGCAAGTATTCAGGCACATCCGGTACGGCGATCACATCGTCGGCTACTGCGGCCACCTCGCGATCACCTGGGCTACACACCGCGATCACCGGGCCACGGCGAGCCTTGATCTCCTGCATGTTGGACATCACCTTGTCGAACACGTTCCCGCGAGGCACAAGGAACACGCTCGGCGTTTGCTCATCGACCAACGCAATCGGGCCGTGCTTCATCTCGGCGGCTGCATAACCCTCGGCGTGGATATAGCTGATCTCCTTCAGCTTAAGCGCTCCTTCGAGCGCCGCCGGGTATAGGAACTGTCGCCCGAGGTACAAGAAGTTGTTCACCTCGGCGTACTTTTCCGCGATTCGTTTCACGTGATCGTGGCACGTCAATGCCTGGCGAATCGCATCGGGAAGCGCTCGCAACTCATCGATAATCCGCTGGCCCTGGATGCTTGACAGATGCCGGGTGCGACCCAGATACAGTGCCAGCATCGCAAGCACGGTCACCTGCGATGTGAATGCCTTGGTACTTGCGACTCCGATCTCAGGCCCGGCGTGAAGGTACACTCCACCACACGCCTCGCGGGCGATGCTACTGCCGACGACATTGCAGATCGCGAGCGTCGTGTGACCCATTCGCTTGGATTCACGCAGTGCCGCGAGAGTGTCCGCCGTTTCGCCGGATTGCGTAATTGCCAGCACGACCGTGTTCCGGTCGATCGGTGGATTACGATACCGGAACTCGCTGGCGTACTCCACCTCCACGGGCAGGCGAGCCAGTTCCTCGAAGAGGTATTCGCCTACGAGACCGGCATGGTAGCTCGTTCCACAGCCGGTGATGATGATGCGATCGATCTGCCGAAGTTGCTGCGCTGAGAGGTTCAGTCCGCCAAAGTGGGCGGTTGAGTCTGCATCGGCGAGCCGGCCTCGCATCGCATTCGCAACGGTATCCGGCTGTTCGTAAATCTCCTTCAGCATGAAGTGGGGGTAGTCGCCGATCTCGGCGTCGCCATCACCGAGATACTGCGCGATATCGTGAACAGAAGCAGATACGGGAGACAGATCCTGATCGCGGATGTCCCAGTCATCTCCGGAAAGCGTGCAGATCTGGCGATCATTCAGGTACACGACCTTATCCGCGTATCCCGCCAGTGCGTTTGCATCAGAAGCGAGGAATGTGCCATCACTGCCAACGCCGATGACAAGTGGGCTGCCAAGTCGCGCCCCAACAATAACGCCTGGCTCTTGCTTCGACATTACGGCGATGCCATACGCTCCCTTCACGACAGACAGTGCCTGCCGAACCGCCCCGACGAGGTCGCCGTGATAGTAGTGTCCGATGAGTTGTGCGAGAACTTCGGTATCAGTATCAGAGCGGAACTTCACACCCTGGGTTTGCAATTGATGCTTCAGGACGGCGAAATTCTCGATCACCCCATTGTGGACAACTGCGATGTTCCCGGATGCGTCGAGGTGCGGGTGGGCGTTGCGGTCGGTCGCGCCGCCGTGGGTGGCCCAGCGGGTATGGCTAATTCCATAGCATCCCGGTGCGGGGTGAGCTGCCACGAGTTTCCCCAGTTCCGCAAGCCGGCCGGCCTTCTTGCGAAGGTGGAGTTCGTTCCCGGTCCCGGTTATCATCCCGGCGCTGTCGTAGCCGCGATATTCGAGCCGGCTCAACCCTGCCATCAGAATTGGTGAAGCCTCGCGGCTTCCAGTGAACCCGACAATCCCACACATAAGCAATCCTCCTGCCATGAAGTCGAGTGAGTGTAACCCTTCCGGGAAGAATTGTGAAAGAGGAGTTCGTGACGGGGTAAGAAAGTGAAGTTTTACGCCCGTTTTGGAGCCGGGGTCTGTGACTGCGGACCATGTAAACCGCTCGAAGACCGGCCTCATCAGAGGCCCCCTACATCTACATCAGAACAATGCGGCTCGATTGTTCCTTCATTTCTGAAGACCAGAACTTAACGGCGAACACGTCGAAGTAAGGCCCGGATCCGGGCGATCAACTCGACTGGGTCCGGAAGTTTAATCAGGTAATCATCAACCCCGCTATCGAGTGCTTCGGCCTTGGTCGCGGGATCATCGATGCTGGACATCATGATAATTGGTAACGCCGCGGACTTCGGATTCGTACGCAAACGACGTACCACTTCCAGACCGCTAACAACTGGCATCACAAAATCGACGATCACAAGATCTGGAGCAACGGATTCGGTCGCCGCTTCACAGCGCGATGGGTCCGCGCAATGATGCAATACCATTTCTGTCGCCGTGGCGAGCAATCGTCGGACCCCTGCGGCTACGAGTGGCTGATCGTCAATCAACAGAACCACAGTCGAGGGAGTTGACATGCTAGTTCCGAGGGTGAGATCCCAGAAACTCCCGGTCCCTGAGCTGGGAACCTTCCCATTCAGCCCAGTATGAAGGCGAGTTGCCGGAAGTCCACTTTTTTCCGGGGTCCATTGCTTGAATTCACCAACTGCACCAGCAGTATCAG
>Ga0335397_10000474_pt1 | contig 51922 bp, 54 predicted proteins | sample MAT04_FD_205740 | JGI IMG/M metagenome (GOLD analysis project Ga0335397, IMG submission 205740) | Freshwater microbial communities from Lake Fryxell liftoff mats and glacier meltwater in Antarctica - MAT-04 (spades assembly) (version 2) ...
AATAAACAATTACAAAAACAAGGAAACCCTTTACTGATATACATTGAAAGGCTGTATAGTATTGGGCTTTATGTGAGTTTGGCAGTTTTTTTTTTGATGTAGATTGTACCAGCTACTTTCCGATACAGAACTTCGAAAATATAAACTCCAACATATCCTCGTTGGAAATATCACCTGTAATTTCTGAAATATAATACAGGCATCTGCGGATATCCAACGCTAATAAATCGCCGGGGATAGCATGGTCAAGTCCTGCCTTAATATCCTGTAATGATTGCATTACCTGTTGCAGGGATTCAAAGTGTCTGGCATTGGTTATAACCACACTTTCTGTTGCAGGCTGCTTATTTACAGTAGACGAAAACAACGCATCCTTTATTTCATCTATACCTTCCTTGTTTTTTGCAGAGATGAAAATAATATTTTCTGAAGCGTTGAATTCGTCATTCGCAGATGGCCCTGGCATTACATCTGCTTTGTTAGCCGCCAGGATGTATTTTTTATTTGCCTTTTTAAATTCTGTTTTAATAATTTCCAGTTCACTCCCGCTCATTTCATTGACATCGAAAATATAAAGTACTACATCCGCAGCTTTCATTTTCTCCATGCTCTTTTCTATCCCCACCAATTCAATCACATCTGTACTATGTTCCCTGATACCTGCTGTATCAATCAGCCTGAATAATATTCCTTTGATGTTTAGTATTTCCTCAATCGTATCCCTTGTAGTGCCCGCTATTTCACTTACAATAGCCCGGTCTTCATTTAACAGGGTATTTAAGAGCGTACTTTTACCTGCATTGGGTTTGCCAATAATTGCCACACTAACCCCATTTTTAATTACGTTTCCCAATTGAAATGATTGCAGTAATTGTTGGGTAGTAATACTGGCAGATTCGATAAGTTCATAAAATTTACTACGGTCAGCAAATTCCACATCTTCCTGGCTGAAATCAAGTTCCAGTTCAATCAATGCGGAAAAACCGATGAGTTGTTCCCTTAGCGATTTTAGCACCTGGCTAAAGCCTCCCCGGATATTATTTAAAGCGGTCTTTTGAGAAGCTTCGGTATTACTGGCAATCAGGTCTGCCACCGCCTCCGCCTGGGTTAGATCCAACTTACCTTTTAAAAAAGCACGTTGGGTAAACTCGCCAGGTTTTGCTATGCGGGCTCCCTTTTTTATACAGGCCTGCACCACCTGTTGCTGCACATAAGGGCTACCGTGGCAGCTTATTTCAATTACATCTTCACCCGTATAGCTCCTGGGACCCTTAAATAGAGAAACCACCACTTCGTCAATATTTTCACCTTCGTTTTTAAGCAGCCCCACATGAATCGTGTGAGTTGGCTGGGCAGTTAAATCTTTGGAGGAAAACAGTTCATTGATTATATTAAAAGCATTCAGTCCGCTCAGCCGGATTACACCGATTGCGCCAATGCCCGGTGGCGTGGCTAAAGCTATAATCGTATCATCCCAGCCAGAAAGTTTATTTACCATTTGGCAAAGATACCCTGTAAGTAAACGACCGGATGAAATTGGAGGGGGCTATTTTTTAGTTAATAATTGTTTGTCTGCCAGGTTAATTTCATCCAGGTAATAATGCTTTATATTGTTAATTGCCACTTCATCTACCATGTCAACAAAATTTTGGAAAGTACTTGCATCGTCCGATTTTACTATTAATACAAAATCATCCGCCGTCCCTTTCAACATTTGCACTTGTTTTTTCTTTTGTAAAATAATGTCGCGGATACCATTGTTAGCAAATGATGTGTTGCCTATCACCGGATTTGATTCAGGCATCCCTTCATAATATTGTATTCTGTTACCCCCCTGCAAAATAACCGTCAGCACACAAGACGAACAAACCGTATCACCGGGGTCTGCCTTATCATAAGGCATACTGAGGTGAAGGGTGGTAGGCAGAGATAACTGTGTTGTAAATACAAAAAAGGTGATCAACAAAAATCCAAGGTCAACCATCGGCGTTAAATCAACCCTTATGTTTTTTCTATTTAAGCGCTTATGCTTTGAAGGCTTACGAAGGATATCATTTTCAATGGTTGCCATATAGTAGTTTTACTTTAGATGGTAATATGCTGCCCTTCCATAACAGAGAAAATAAAAAACTGGTGAATAGCCTTTTTCTCAAACTGGATTTATGCAATTTCATTTAGCCGATAGAGCGGGTGGCTCCTTAAAAAAAAATCCCCTTCAAAACCTGAAAGGGATAAAGAAAAACCTATTAAAATAATTTATTGTTCCGGCACAATAAACGTGATTGGTTGCCTGCGGTATGCATTCACATTTCGGCCATTTTGCAAGGCCGGTTCCCATTTTGGTCCACGTTGAATGATTTTCATTGCTTCATCTTCCATACCAAATCCATACTTGGTTTCGGCATTTACATCACTGATACTACCATCTTTACTTACAATGAATTTTACAATTACCTGGTAAGTGCCGGGAGCTGCACCATTGTCTAACGGGGCATTCGCATCCAAATTTTTCTGAAGATACCTTACCCAAGCTTGCTGGCCTCCGGGAAACTGCGCCTCATTCTCTACCTTGTAAAATATACCTTCTTGTTCACTTTTTTTAGGCAACTCCAGTATTGCGGAATTTAATTCTTCAACTGGTGCCTGTATGATTTGTGTTGTATTATCACTTATGACCGTTATATTACTTATTGCGACGTCGTCAGTAATTTCCTGGATTATTTCGTCTGCCACATCATCTTCTACTATCCTGGGCGGCGTAAAAATTACCTGGTTCAATTCAACAGGTGGCTTGGGTACAACTGGAGGTGGTGGTGGTGGTGGCAGCAAAACATCTGGCTTTTTTGCATCACCCATGTGCATATCAGCTACTTCAATATCTGCTATGATATCTTTTGCGGACATACCCGATAACAGGGTACCGGCGAAAACAAAAGAAACCAATGCGATAGTAAAAATGATTGCTTTGGTTAATCTGCCACTATAAGTTTTTCTAAGGTCATAGGCTCCATAATTCTTGTTTTTGCCATCGAAGATAATATCGAGCAAATCTGAGTTTAAAATTTTATTTGTTTCCATAATAATAATATTTGCCAGTAAGAGTAAAAAAATAAATCAATCCATAAATATCATCAGGAATTCAAAATAAATTTTTTGAATCAAATATTTCCCGTGCTTTTACTTCCGGAAACTAAAATAAAGACGTGAGGATTTTATAGGATCTGTGTGGTGTGAAACCCATGCTATTGTGTACACAAGGCAGGTATGATCACTTGTAAAATATACCAACACCGCTTCAGGACAACTGGTGCGTTTATCTAAAAAAAAAGCATACCATACCCAGACTTATTAAACGTAGGAGTAATTAGCTAAAAAACCTTTATGCAAAAAAAATCCCCCTGCAACGCTGCAGGGGGAAAAAATTAAATTAAATATTAGTTATTGCTCTTCAACTATAAAAGTAATTGGCTGACGGCGATATGCATTTACATTCCTACCGTTTTGAAGAGCGGGTGTCCATTTTGGTCCACGCTTTATGATTTTCACCGCTTCGTCTTCCATACCAAATCCATGCTTGCTTTCCGCATTAACATCGCTTATACTTCCATCTTTACTCACGATGAATTTTACAACTACCTGGTAAGTTCCCGGAGGTGCTCCGTTATCAACAGGTGCGTTTGCATTCAGGTTTTTTTGAAGATACCTGATCCAGGCCTGCTGGCCGCCGGGAAACTGTGCCTCGTTTTCAACCTTCGTAAAAATTTTGTCTTCTTCATCAGCTTTAGGAGCTTCCACAATTTGAGTACCTTTATCCTCAACCGGAGCCTGCACTATCTGATTTTTATTTTCACTTTCTACAGTCTTGGTGCTGATTACCTGGTCTTCTTTAATTTCCTCAATCTTTTCATCCTCCTTTACCTCTTCATCTTTTACGATTTTAGGAGGGGTAAATTTAACCTGGTTAATTTCAGGAGGTGGTGGCGCCTTTGGTGGTGGTGGTGGTGGAGGAGGTGGTGGTGGTGCATCATCCTTTTTAACTTCCGCCATCTGAGTGTCTAATACCTCAATTTCTTCTGTTACATTCTTGCCTATCATAGTTGAAAAAACAGTACCCAAAAATGCGAATAACACCAAAGAAACAGTAATAATGATAGCTTTGGTTAATCGCTTATTGTATGTTTTTCGAAGTTCGTAGGCGCCATACTGTTTGTTCTTACCATCGAAAATAATATCGAGGATATCAGCGCTTAAAATTTTGTTTATTTCCATTGTAAAATGCTTTGTTAGTTAGATTCATAATTTAACTAATTCCATAAATTATTTTATGCCATTGGCATCTTCGGTCATTTTTATTAACTGGGCTTCTGTATCACTCATATCTACTTCAGCATAGTGGCCTGGAGGAACGGCGCTAATAGCCATTTCGTCCAAAATATCTATCGCATTTTTAAATGTAGCTTTTTTATCCGCCTTGATGATGTACATCAGATCTCCTATCGGGGTGCCCTTCTTTTTCTCCAATATGATTGCCCTGATATCTTTAAAATTACTGCTTTTAAATTGTGTAGATGCCTCTGTTGGAGAGAGTTCTCCAAAATAATAATACACCTGGTCGTTTTTACCCAACAACAAAGTCATAGCCCCTGAATTTTTAACTTTCAACTGGTTAGTTGAATCATCCTTGGGTTCGTTCATTGCCATGGCCGTAGGTGTACTCATTGTAGTAGTAAATACAAAGAAAGTAATCAATAGGAATCCCAGGTCAACCATTGGTGTTAAATCAACCCTGGTACTCATTTTTTTAGACTTCTTGACACCAGGTCCTTTTTTATGTCCGCCACCGGACGATGTATCCATTTCTGCCATAACTGTAAGTTTTAGTTGCTCATTTATGGGAGCAAAGTTGGAATAATTATTTCTTTTCGGCTGACGAAGTATTTGCCAATTCAGAATCGAGCGGTACTCCTTCCGGGTTTGTTACAATCTTAAATTTAAAAATATCATTCTTTTTAAAAGCTTGTTTTACAAATTTAAACGCCGGATATAGTGATGCGTTATCCCCTTTAACCAACAGATTGAGATTTTCCATACTCTCACCGGCATAGGACCGCACTACTGCACCAATCCAATCCGTTAATTCATTGCTGGAACTATCACTGGTAGGTATCCCCTCCATTTTCCTGGGTTCCATAGGTTCCGCTAATTGTAACATGCTTTTGATTTTATTAAAGGGCATACCAATAAACTCCATCTTCTTCAACTTGGTTAACTCTGCGGGGGCCAATCCAAGTGCCTTCGTTGTATTGATATCTTCCAGAATTGCTTCTTTCTTCGCCTTGTCACCTAACATTAAATAAACTTTACCTTCCTTGGTTAGAGTTACTAATATAGCTTCTTCTTTAGCAATTTTGGTTGATACGGAAGATGGTGTCATTACAGCAACTGCTTCCGGTGGTTTGGTTTTTGTTGCCAGGATAAAAAAAGACAACAGCAGAAAAGCCACATCACACATAGCAGTCATATCAACAGCCGTACTCTTTCTGGGTAATTTAACTTTTGGCATTTTGAGAAAATTTAAATGTTTTACTTATAGATGCAAACGAATGCGGATTCCACACTATATTACTTATATAGCGAGCCAAAACTTTGAGTTAAAGTAAAACCTGATTCATCAATGCCATAAGTAATACCATCAATACGGGTTGTAAATACATTATAAAATATAATAGCCAAAGCAGATGTACCGATACCTAAAGCTGTATTGTAGAGGGCCTCAGAAATACCAACTGATAACTGGCTTGCAGCAGCGCCACCTCCTGAGTCTTCACCAAGGGCAGAAAACGCCTTAATCATACCAACCACAGTTCCTAATAATCCGATCAATGTTGCTACGGATGCTAGTGTTGATAAAAACACCAGGTTTTTTTCCAGCATGGGCAATTCAAGAGAAGTTGCTTCTTCTACTTCCTTTTGGATAGCCATTACTTTTTGATCCGTGGCCAATTCCGTATTATTGATCATTTCTTTATAGCGGTGTAATCCTGCTTTCATTACATTTCCAACAGAACCTTTTTGCTTGTCGCATTCTGCCAGAGCTGCATCCACATTTTTATTAGCAAGGTGATATTGTACTTTGCGAACAAAATCAGCATTGCTTCCTGTTCCGGTTGCTTTGGAAATAGTTAACATTCTTTCCACCACAAAAGTTACTACAATTAAAAGACATCCGATTAACACAGGTACGATAATGCCACCCAAATACATTTTATTCAATGCACCTTTGGGGCCATCATGAGAGGGCCAGAATGCACCTGTACCAGGTTTTGAAAATCCAGACGGGTCTCCAAGAATAAACCTCCAGAATACGTATCCAATGAGTATACAAACCACTGGTGCAATCCATGATATAGAATTACTGGCTTTTTTTACCTGTACTGATGTAGATGGTTTTACATTTGCAGTTGATTTTGTTTCTGCCATAACGTTCGATTTTTAGTGAGTTAAAATGAAAAAGAGATTGATAAAAAATTTCGTTCTACAATGCTAAGCAAAAAATCTATTTTACCATCATTAAATGAATAGATTTTTTTTTCGTGATGCACAAGTTAATAAATTAATTGAATGAAACAACTGTACATACAAAAAAATCAAACTTTTTTAAAAAGTCGTTTCGTATTTGAAAAATGCGGAGTTTGAAAGTGAGTCTAATAATCTAAATACCGTCGTTATTCATATCGCAGCGCTACAATGGGATCTAGTTTTGCTGCCTTGTAAGCCGGGTAAATACCTGCCAACAAACCAACCAGGGTACATACCAGCACACCGATTAATATCCATAACCATGGAATCACAAATCCGGTCTTCAATAGTACGGCAACTATATTTCCGAATAATATGCCCGACACGATCCCTACGAATGCTCCCATCAGGCTAATCAGGATAGATTCCCAAAGAAACTGGGCCCTTACTTCCGAGGCCTTTCCACCAAGTGATTTTATTAATCCGATTTCCTTTGTGCGTTCATTTACCGCTACCAACATGATATTCATTAACCCGATGGCCGCTCCAATTAAGGTAATTAAAGCAATCGCCAATGTGGCATATTTTAAAAACCCCAGGTTCTTCATCAATGACTGTGCGATGCTATCGCTCTTATCGATGTAGAAATTATCATCTTCCTTCACGTCTAATTTGCGTACTGGTCTGAATGAACCCTTCGCTTCTCCTACTGCAACATCCATCATCTTTAAATCGGATACCATAACGGCGATATTATAAGATTTATTTTCAGATCCATAAATCCTGCGGATATTATTGTATGTGGTGATAACAACTTTATCAGCATTCATGAAAGCACTGCTGCCCTTGTCTTTTAAAATACCAATTACCCGGTACTTATTATTGGAAGCCGTAATAATTTTATCTAAGGCACGTTGGGTATTGTCGCCGAATAATTTTTGGGCTATTACATTCCCAATCACACATACACTTCTGCCCGTTTCAACATCCGTTTCATTAAAGTCTCTGCCGAAGGATAATTCATACCCATTCAGTTGCAGATAATTTTCATCACCACCTAAAATCCGTACATCAGGATTGGTTTTTTTTGAATCGGTATTCACAATTACTCCACCGGGCCCTGCCAACGCTATTCCAACTGTTGCGGGAAAAGAAAACCGCTTCTTGAATTCCCGAGCCTCATCGAAAGTGATCAATTTTCCTTCACTTGATTGTTTTGATATTACTGATTTACGGTTGATTTTTTTTGCTTTATTCCGGTTTGGACCGCCACCAAACTGAACATTTCGTTCTTTAAACCTGATGCTGAATGCATTGGCACCCATGGTGGAGAAGCTTTGGGTAAGACTACCGTTGACTGCCTCTACGGCAGTTATAATAGCTATCAATGCCATTATACCCAATGCAATAATGATTACAGTGATGGCAGTACGCAGCCGGTTGCTTTTGATGGTATTAAAAGAGAGGGCAATTGAATCAGATATTTTCATGAGCCTGTAATTGTATTTAAAGTTAGTTCTGAAAAATTACTTACTTTATAAAAAGTTTATAAACGGTAATAATGCTAACAGAAGGAAATAAACAACCCTGCGGAGAATACAAAACATCGGAGAATCATCTCAGAATGTAAGAAGAAACAGCAGTTGATCGTTAATGAGAATTACATCCTCCTGTTATATCAATTCTACTTTGCCTGTGGGCCGACCATTTTGCCAGAATGTTTCCATTGGTGAACCAGTCAACTTGTAAAAAGCAGGTTTAAAATATCTATCATCTTTAAACGGCCCGTTAAAAATAAACAACCAGCAAATACAACCAGCAAAATTAATAATGTAACCATTCAGTTAAAAGCGAAGGAAATAATCCCAATACAATAATTAATATTGCAGTAAAAACGAGTAGTAATTTAAATGCGGGTGTAATATTTTCATTCATTTCAATTGTTCCACCCGCTTTTAAATCGTGGCTAGCCTCCCTGAAAAACATAGCTTGTATGATCTTAAAGTAATAATAAGCACTTATTGCGGCGCATAACACAGCAAACAAAACAAGCCAGTGCTGGTGGCCATCTCTTAGTGCTGCAATTAACATAAAAAATTTACTTTGAAAACCTGCGGTAAGCGGGATACCGGTTAAGGATAAGAGGAACACAGTAGCGGTAACCGCTAAAACAGGTTGTTGTTTTCCCAAGCCGTTAAAACCGTCAATGGTATAATCATCCATTTTTATCAATATTGCAAAGATGCCAATAGTCGCCAAACTATAAGCTGCTGAATATAATATGATGCCCTCTTTGGCAGTATCATTTAAAGCGAAAATAGCAAACAGCATAAAACCGGCCTGGGCTATACTTGAATAGGCCAGCATCCTTTTTACGCTTTGCTGAAAAACGGCCGTCAGGTTCCCGATAAAAAGTGTTGCCGCAGTTATTATCGCAATCAACATTTGCCATTGCCCATGAACTTTACCAAATGAATTTTCGAAAAGTCGGACAAATGCAATAAAACCTCCTATTTTAACAATGGTGGCCATAAATGAAGTGAAAACTGTAGGGGCACCATCATACACATCCGGCGTCCAGAAATGAAAGGGTACTGCTGATACCTTAAATGACATGGCAATCATAATAAATACCATCCCAATCGCAAGCATAACCGGCATTTTGCCTTCACCTAAATTAATGCTATTTATAAAAAAAGATCCCTCGCTATTGCCACCGTATATAAATGCGATACCCATTAGCATAATGCCTGTTGAAAATGATCCCATCAAAAAATATTTCAAAGCGGCTTCGTTACTTTTTAAATTACGCTTATCGCTGCCAGTTAAAATATACAATGGTATCGACATGATTTCGATACCCAGGAACAATGTCAATAGCGTATTGAAGGTAGCAGCCATGGAAACCCCGCATAACACAAAAAATATCAACGCAAAATATTCAGATACATTTTCCCCTACTTTTTCGATATCCCTGCCGCTCAACAAAAAGAACAACAAAGTACAGGACAATGCAACCGTTATAAAGGTTAAATTGAAACTATTGGTTGAGATCATGTACTTAACATCCACCGCAAAATTAGGCTCACCATGAAGCAGTTCATAACAATTAGCTATAATGATTAATACCAGGCCAATAATTGCCCAATATTTAGGCGTAGCCTTACTTTTGAAGAACACCCCTCCAAACATCATTACAATTCCCCAGATTGCTGTTAATATAATTGCATTCATACCCCTATCCCCGAAAGGAAAATTATTTAGTGATTGTTATTTAAATCTTGTAATAATTGTTGCTACTGTATCTTTTGTTAAATCAAAAAATGGTTGTGGGTAAACACCTGCCATAAATATTGTTACCACAATTACACTCAATATTATTTTTTCATTTAACGAAATTTCTTTCATAGCACTTGTCAGCGCATTGGCTTCTCCATAAAAAACTTTTTGCACCATATTTAAGATGTAAACTGCTGCCAGTATGATACTTAAACCTGCCACCGCTGCATACCAAATGCTAAACTTGAATAAGCCGCCGAACATCATAAATTCTCCAACAAAGGCATTGGTAAGTGGTAAGGCGATATTTGCAAATGCGATAACTACCAATAGGATTGTTAGTACGGGTGCCTTGTGCGCCACGCCTCCCAATTGGGATATTTTCCTGGTACCCAATTGCTTTTCAATCAGGTCGATTACTATCCACAAACCGATGATATTAATACCATGGCTAAACATTTGAATCATCACGCCATCCAGCGCTAACTGTTGGGTAGTGAATATGGCCGCACACATTAAACCAATATGCGCTATGGATGAATAAGCAACCAGGCGCTTCAAGTCATCCTGCCTGATAGCAATTAAACTTGCATAAATCATCCCGATTACTGATAACCCAATTACTACATTATCATATTTGGCAACAGCCGCCGGAAATATGGGAAGCAACCAACGTATCACGCCAAAAACCCCCATCTTCACCATCACTCCGCTCAATACCATGGTAACTGCTGTAGGTGATTGCTCGTAGGTATCCGGTTGCCAGGTATGAAAAGGAAAGATGGGCATTTTAACCGCAAAGGCAATAAAGAATAACCAAAACAACCAGTTTTGCTGGGATGGTATCAATAATACAGCATGAAAAGCTTGAATGGAAAAACTATGATCCGAAAATGGAGTGGCTGCTGTTTGAAGGTAAACGTAAATAATACCGATCAGCATTAACAAGGAGCCGGTAAATGTATAAATGAAAAATTTGAAAGTGGCATGTATGCGCTTTTCACCTCCCCACCTGCTGCACAAAAAGTACACAGGGATTAATGCCAGTTCCCAAAAGAAATAAAACAGCAATGCATCAGTAGAAAGGAACACTCCCATTAAACCCGCCTGTGATAATAACAGTAAACCATAGAATGCTTTTGAATTTTTATAGGAATTGCGGTAGGTAGCAATAAATATAACGGGGAAAGAAAAGGCAGTTAAAAATGTAAGCAGTCTACCCATTCCATCAAAGCTTACCGAAAAACTGGCCCCCATATACTTAAGCCATTCATAATTAAAAGTAAGGCCACTTAATGCCTGGTTATTTCGATAATACAAACCCGCCACCGATATGAACAATGTAATTATTACAGAAAATAAACTCCATGCTTTTACTGACGCATCTTTCCTGATTAAAAAAGTAACCAGGCCCGCTATGAGCGGAAAAAAGATTAATAAATGAGGAATTGTTATGTCATTACCAAACATCAGGAATATATTTTACAAAAACAATTGAATAAAAAATAAAATCAAAATACCAAATACCATCAACAATACATAAGTACCCACCTGGCCGCTTTGCAGCAACCGGATCTGCCGGCTACCATAATTTACTGCTTTGCCAACTCCGTTAACAAAGCCATCAATGATATTTTTTTCTATGATATTGTTAAAGAATGTTGCGAGGGATTGCAATGGCTTTACCACGATTGAATCGTACAATTCATCTACGTACCATTTATTAGCCAGTACTTTTCCAATGCTTGTTTCTTCAGCACCAGTGTTTTGATATTTACTGAATTTATTCCAGGCGTATAATAATGCAATGAAGGCTCCCCCCACAGATATGCCCATTAGCATATATTCGGTAGCATGCGACATCTCATGCTTTGCAGCTATCGCTTTGCTTTGAGCAAAAACCGGTTCAAGAAAAGCCTCGAGCCGGTGGCCGCCATGCATAAATACTTCGGGAATTCCGATCCATCCACCGATTACAGCCAATATAGCCAGTATAATTAATGGGAATGTAATTGCCGCCGGACTTTCATGCAGATGATGTTCCTGCTCATGTGTACCCCTGAATTTCCCCAAAAACGTCATCGCATACAAACGGAACATATAAAAAGCGGTCATAAAAGCAGTCAATACACCTACGATCCATAATACAGGATTTTTTGCAAACGCACCGGCCAGTATCTCATCCTTTGAAAAGAACCCGGAGAAAGGGGGCATACCCGCAATTGCCAGGCAACCCAACAGGAAAGTAAGATGGGTAATACTCATGTATTTTTTTAATCCTCCCATATTCCGCATATCCTGTTCGCCACCCATGGCATGTATCACGCTACCTGCACCCAGGAATAATAATGCTTTAAAAAATGCATGAGTCATTACATGAAATACAGCACCGGTATAAGCGCCTACGCCTAAACCTAAAAACATATACCCCAACTGGCTAACCGTGGAGTAAGCCAGTACTTTTTTAATGTCATTTTGCTTTAATGCAATGGTGGCTGCAAGTACAGCGGTTGCCAAACCAACAACAGCTATAACCGTTTGCGTAGCAGGCGCCATTGTAAATAAAATATTGCTACGGGCAATCATATAAATACCTGCAGTAACCATGGTGGCGGCATGTATCAAAGCACTGACCGGTGTTGGCCCGGCCATCGCATCAGGAAGCCATGTGTATAATGGTATCTGTGCGCTTTTACCTGTTGCACCTACAAAAAGTAACATGGTAATCCCGGTAATATCAAACGACGTTAGCTTATCGGTGTTGGCAAATACCTGGTGATAATCGGCAGTACCCAATTTTGACAATAACCAAAATACCGCCAGCAAAAAGCCGAGATCACCAATCCGGTTCATAATGAATGCCTTCTTTGCTGCATTGTTGTAGTCATTATTTTTAAACCAGAATCCGATCAACAAATAAGAACATAACCCCACTCCCTCCCATCCAATAAACATGATGATATAATTGCCGCCCATCACCAACAGCAACATAGAAAAAACAAACAGGTTAAGATAGGAAAAGTATTTTGCGAAATCTTTTGGTTGCTCTTCATGCATATATGAAGTAGAGTACACATGAATTAAAAATCCAACACCGGTAATGATCAATAAGAAAAGGGAAGACAATTGATCTACCTGGAAATCGAAACCCACTTTAAGAGAGGCAGTATTGATGAAATCAAAATAATGTGCCACATGCGTATTACCACCCTTTACGCTAAAAAACACATACAAGCTTATTAAAAAAGATGCCAGTATTACCCCACTTCCGATTACCCCGGCAAGTGTTTTGGACAAATTATTTCTACCTAATCCATTGATCAAAAAGCCAATCAATGGTAAAAAAGGTATCAGCCAGACTATCTGTAAAGTATTATTCATAAGCCCATCACCCCTAAAGGAGATTTTAACCTACACCATTTTTACGTGCAGTTGTATTGATTAATAAAATGATCTTAAAATTTATATACGCTTGCCTTACTCTCCGCCGCGGCGGAGATGGGGGCCTTAATTTTTCAACCTGTTCAAAAAATTCACATCCACTGAGTGCGTATTCCTGTACATCATTACGATAATTGCCAGGCCCACGCTTACTTCCGCAGCCGCTACCACCATTATAAAGAATACAAATATCTGTGCATCGCTTCCCGTGTTAGGATTAACGGAACCCAAAGCATGTTGATGCATTTTTGAAAATGCTACCAGTAATAAATTAGCCGCATTCAACATTAATTCTATGCACATAAAAATGATGATGGCATTTCGGCGGATCAATACACCAATTATACCGATACTGAATAATGCGACAGCTAAAAATATGTAGTAATATACCGGCATATAAAAATTATTATTTTACAAAAACAGCACACCCGCTTTTTGCGGATATCTATCCATTGTTGATATTCTATATAATTGAGTTGAAGAAATATAAGCAGGCAGTGCAGTACTATTTACAACCACCCCGTCATTTGCATTTAATCTATTCCGCAGAAGAGTGGTAAAGAGCCCAAAATGCAAACCCGAAATACCTACATTCGATAAAGCAGTACAGGCATGCATGAACAATTTTTTCATTTTAAATTATTAAGGATTTACTTTTTTTTTACGTTTCTTTTTTTGAAATCACCACTGCACCTATCATTGCACTTAAAAATAATACACTGCTTATTTCGAAAGGAAAAACATAGTCTGTAAACAATGTCATGCCTAAGTTTTTTATTAACCCTACATTACCGCCATTCATCTGAACCAATTGCGTAGTCGCAACCGTTTGTTTCAACGCAGCAATAATTACCAATAGCAGGCTTCCCCCCGCAATACCTCCAATATATAAAAGCCACCTGTTTTTTTGATGCGGTTCAGAGTCGGCGTTTAAATTCATCAACATTACAACAAATAAAAACAAAACCATAATGGCACCGGCATAAACTATGATATTTACGATGGCTAAAAACTGTGCATTCAATAAAATATAATGACCCGAGATGGCAAAAAAGGTGAGGATTAAATACAAAATACTGTATACCGGGCTTTTACTGGCAACCACCATGGCCGCTGAGCCCAACGCCATTAAACTTAAAAACCAAAACATTATCTCAATTAAACTCATAAGTGGTTGTATTCTTTTCTGCTATAGAAAAGTTTATATAAAAAACTATTTAATTTTTACTCTTCCGCCTTTTGCCTTTGCAAATGCTTCCGGCTCTGTTACCGGATTTGGTATTAACAGGTCTTCCTTTCCATAAATAAAACCTTTACGCTGAAAATTAGCCGGAGCAAAAGTTTCGCTTAAATAAATAGCATCTTTTGGGCATGCCTCCTCACACAATCCACAAAAAATACAGCGCAGCATATTGATCTCATATTTTGCAGCATATTTTTCTTCGCGGTATAAGTTTTCTTCACCGGGCTTTCTTTCAGCCGCTTCCATTGTAATGGCTTCTGCCGGGCAGGCTACTGCACATAATCCGCAGGCGGTGCAGTTCTCTCTTCCTTCCTCATCCCGGTTTAAAATATGTAAACCTCTGAATACCGGGCTAAACGGACGGGTTACTTCGGGGTAATTAATGGTAGGTCTTTTTTTGAACATGTGACCAAAAGTGATGGCCATGCCTTTAAAAATAGCAGGCAGGTAAGCCCTCTCCAACAAACTCATTGGCTTACGTTCTACTTGTTTTGCTCTGTTAGTTAATGCTTGCATATTTTTTAATTTGTTGCAACCAAAAGTTGCGCAAATATATTTTTAATGTTTAGAAATGCCAGTTATTTTGTTGAAATAAAATAAAGGCTCCTGTCACCAGCATGTTGAACAGTGCCATTGGTATCAAAATTTTCCAACCCAGGTTCATCAACTGATCATACCGAAAACGCGGAATCGTCCATCTTACCCACATGAAAAGAAACAGGAAGCAGGCGGCTTTGAAAAGAAACACACTTGCGTGAATTAATGCGACCCAATTGGTTCCGATATTTTCAGCAAGGGCTGCGTCATTTACAAAAGGAATATCATAACCGCCAAAATATAAGCTTACCATTACCGCACTGCTCAAAAACATATTGATATACTCCGCAAATAAAAAGAACCCGAGTTTCATAGATGAATATTCGGTATGGTATCCCCCGATGAGTTCGTTTTCTGCTTCGGGTAAATCAAATGGGGTACGGTTACATTCCGCAAATGCGCAAATTAAAAATATCAAAAATCCTAACGGCTGCTTTATGAAATTCCAGCTATACCAATGTTCCTGTTGCTGCTGAACAATTTCTTTCAGGCTCAGGGTTCCGGTTGTCATCAGCAATGCGATTAGGGCAATACCCATTGCCAGTTCGTAACTGATGATTTGCGAGGCTGCCCTTAAGCCGCCCATTAATGAGAATTTATTATTACTTGCCCAACTACCAATCATGATGCCATAAACCCCCAGGCTTACCACACCAAATACATATAAAATCCCGATATTGATATCAGCAATTTGGAGTGGAATATCCCGGTCAAAAAAATGCACTTTATCACCCCAGGGAATAACGGCACCCGTCATCATGGCTGTTAACATGGCAAGGCAGGGCCCGAGTATAAATAAAAATTTAGAAGATAAATTCGGGATAATCTCTTCTTTAAAAAATAATTTCAACCCATCAGCCACGGGCTGCAATAATCCAAAAGGGCCTGCACGGTTTGGACCACGCCTGTCCTGCATAATGGCCGCCACCTTGCGTTCGGCAAAGGTTGCATACATGGCTATCACCAATGATGACATTACCACCACAATGATGAGGACTAATTTTTCTATTATCAAACCAATTTCTATTTGTAAAAGCATAATATCGTACTATTATTATAACAATAATTATTTTTAGGCGTAGACGAGGCTTCCTTTCGGTTCCGGTATAACCCATCCTTCTTTTTTGGCAATTTCAAGCCATTCTTTTGCAACATTTTTTACCTCTTTCAAAGCTTCATCATGAGAATCGCCATGGGCTAAACAACCTTTTAATTCAGGTATCTCAGCAACAAAGCAATTATCTGCTTCACTCCAAAAAATAATTATCTCATACTTATTCACCAGCAATTATTTTATTTGTTATAAAAAAATCCCTCACTTGCTTTACCTGGTAAGATTTTGCTTTACCATCTTTTGTTTTTTGCAAATTAATAATCCCCACGATTTTTCAATCATACATTTCGATTAAATTCTACGAATAACTCCTCTTTAAGGGTTAGGGGCAAAAGAATCACCATGCGCCGGGCCATTGATTTCACTCAAATGAATATCCGGATCGTTCACCCCACTTTCATCATGAATATCCATCAATATCCTGGGATCCCTGCCTCCCATCACTTCTTTGATTGTTTCTTTTGGCATTACCAATCCGTCGTATTTTCCCTGAGAAATTACCGAGTGACGGTTAATTTTTGTAACGCCTTCTATTACCCAATCAGTTGTTTTCTTTTTATCAAAACGGCAGGTATTGCAAATCCAGCCGGGTTTTCCATCATAACTCTGTACTTCGCCCCACTCGTCTTTACGGGCAGTTACCCTGTACACTTCATCTCCCCGTAGCCATAGCGTGGTTTTACCACAACAACCTTCAGTTTCACAATTGCGGTGAGCATCTACCGGCTTGGTAAACCACACCCTGTTTTTAAACCGAAAGGTTTTATCTGTTAATGCTCCAACCGGGCATACATCAATCATATTACCGCTAAAGTCATTGTCAATGGCTTTGGAAATATAGGTTGAAATTTCGGCATGTTCCCCCCTATCTAAAATACCATGCACTCTTTTATCCGTTAGCTGATCCGCAACATACGTACATCTATAACAAAGTATACACCTCGTCATGTGCAACTGGATGTATGGGCCAATATCTTCCTTTTCAAATGTTCTGCGGGGAAATTCATACCGGGTGCCTTCCTTTCCATGTTCATATCCCAGGTCCTGCAGGTGGCATTCACCGGCCTGGTCACAAATCGGGCAATCCAACGGATGATTCAATAATAAAAATTCCACTACTCCTGCCCTTGCATCCTTCACTTTTTCGCTGGTGATATTTTTAACAATCATGCCGTCCATTACCGTTGTACGGCAGGATGCTACCAGTTTTGGCATTGGCCTTGGATCGACTGTAGAACCTGCTGCTACCTCTACCAGGCAGGTACGGCACTTGCCACCACTGCCCTGTAACTTGCTGTAGTAGCACATTGCAGGCGGCGCCACATCGCCTCCAATTTTACGGGCTGCATTTAATACAGTGGTTCCAACGGGTACATCAATGGTGATGTTATCGATGGTTACTTTAAAGGTGGAAGGCGGTGCTTTTACTTCTTCAGGCATTTTTTAATTCGTTTATATCAACTTGATAATTTTTTTCCTTTAACAACTTAATCCACCCTTTTAATTTTCTTACACTTATATTTTCATTTCTTTCATTCATCAAGGCAAATAAGTTTTTTAATAATTTGCTTTCAAGGCTTGATTGTTTTTTGGTGAGTTGTTTTAATTCATCCAAATTAGTAGGTATGCCTTGCATATTAATATTTTCTTCTTCACATATGTTCAAAATCCATTTCTCAAGGGCAGGTTGTATCTGAATAATATAATGATGTTTATTTTCCGCCTTATGCCTCCATAGAATTAATGAACCATCTACTTTATCCTTTTGAACAAATTCATTTAAATACTTAATACAATGTTTATCCTTGTCTATAATTCCAACTGCAAACCTATCTTTCAATTTCCCTCTCATCTTTTCATTTTCAACCTGTGAGCAACTGTGTTTGTGATTGTATCTTATTAATGGCGGAACAAATGTTTCAATCATCAATGTATCAGCAAAACATTCAGGCATTATTGAAAAATCCATCTTTCAAATAGCTTTCGAGGTTAAAAAACAAATCAATTCCACATTGGTAAATGTCTGAAATTTCATCTTCATCTAATTTTCTTACTACGGTTTCTCCATTTTTCAAGCCTACAACATAAATACTCAAATCGTTCTTATCCATATCCTCCATAAAGTCATTTAAAACAAACGGGCTATGAGTTGTAATAAAATACTGATCATCATTTTTGTCAAAAATAATATCGGAAGTAAACTTGGCAATATATGGAGGAAACATGTGTGATTCTGGTTCTTCAAAAGGTAAAATAGAATCTTTATTTGAATGAATAGCTGTTTTAAAAAACATAAGCCTTATTAATGTATCTGCAATCAATGAAACAGGTAAAGTATTGATACTTCCCTTTTCGATTTCTCTGTACACTTGAATATCATTTTCTGAAATATTAAATAATAACTGAAACTCAGTCGATTCTAATAAATCAATAAATTCTTTCTTTAATTCAGAGTTGTTTATAATTACTTCAAACATGTTTCTGCCGAAGGGAATATCTAATTCCAATGCAGAAATTGCTTCTTTGTATGATTTTATTTCTGAAAATTTATATGGCTTTACTTCTAAAGTCTGCAAGTTTTTCAATCTTCCGGAAAAATCATCAATACCGTCAGTCGAACTCGAATGTATTTGTTGAATACCAACCCGTAATCCTAATCTACCCGAATTATAAAGAAAATCAGTCCCTTCATTATCAATTAACCTGAACTCTAAACCTTTTTCATCTTCGTATTTTATATTGAGAGTATATTTTTTGTTAAATTCTATAGTAGATGCGCTATGAATATTATAGTAATTAAATAATTGAGTTAATTTTTCAAACCTCACTAAACCCTTTAAACCAATAGGTCTTTTTTGCCTGATAAAAGTTAACAACCCTATCGCTTCCAAAATATTACTCTTACCTACATTCGGATAACCAATAAAAACATTAATCCGCTTACACCCTTCAATTTTTTGATGGCGTATTGATTTAAAGTTTTTAATTTCTATGTTATCTATAAAATTCATTCTTACTTTTCAAATTATTGAAGCCTTGCTTTACTACCCTTTAGGGGATGGAGGCTAAGCCATAACCGGTACATGTATCGGATCTGCATAATGCATCAGCCCATAATTTCTTTTCAAACATTCATCGGGGTTGAGTACATGCCATTCAAACTCATCCCTGAAATGCCTGATGGCTGCTGCAACCGGCCAGGCCGCTGCATCCCCCAAAGGACAAATTGTATTTCCTTCTATCTTCCGTTGAATATCCCATAGTAAATCTATATCCTTCATTTCGCCCTTCCCATTCTCAATCTTTTTTAATATTCTTTCCATCCAACCGGTTCCTTCGCGGCAGGGGCTGCATTGCCCGCAACTCTCATGGTGGTAAAATCTTGCCAGTGTCATGGTATTTCTTACCACGCATTGATCCTCATCCAACACTATAAAACCACCACTACCCATCATACTCCCGGTTGCAAAACCTCCATCAGCAAGGCTTTCGTAGTTCATGAGGCGCTTTTCACCCTTTGCTGTGTTCAATAATAAATTGGCGGGTAAAATTGGGACGGATGATCCACCCGGGATACATGCTTTCAATTTTTTACCATTGGGAATACCTCCACAATATTCATCACTATAAATAAAATCTTCTACAGAGATGGTCATATCTATTTCGTAGATGCCCGGTTGATTGATATTGCCACAGGCAGAAATCAGTTTTGTACCAGTGCTTTTACCAACCCCAATTTTTGCATAGGCATCACCTCCATCATTAATAATGGGTACAACCGCGGCCAGCGTTTCTACATTGTTGACAACGGTTGGACAATCCCATAAGCCTTTTACGGCGGGAAAGGGTGGTTTAATCCTTGGATTACCTCTTTTACCTTCCAGGCTTTCTATCAAAGCGGTTTCTTCACCACAGATGTAGGCGCCTGCTCCACGTTGTACATATATTTCGCAATCAAACCCGGTACCCAGTATATTTTTACCCAGCCAGCCATTTTGTTTTGCTTCTGCAATGGCGGCTTCCAAAATATCAGTAATCCAGGCGTATTCACCACGAATGTAGATGTAACTTACTTTGCTACCGAGGGCAAAAGAGGAAACGATCATTCCTTCAATCAACAGGTGCGGAATAAATTCCATTAAATACCTGTCTTTGAAAGTTCCGGGTTCGCTTTCATCCGCATTACAAACCAGGTAACGGGCCACGCCTTCCGGCTTAGCCAGGAAACTCCATTTCATCCCTGTAGGAAAACCAGCACCTCCACGGCCACGTAAGCCACTTCTCTTTACTTCTTCCACAATTTCTGCCGGAGTTAGTTTCAACGCTTTTTCCACGCTTCGATAGCCTCCTTCACGGCGATATACTTCGTAACTTCGGATTCCGGGAACATTTGCCTTGTCTAATAATAATTTTTTACTCATAGCTAATTCACGCGGGGCGAATTTTTATTTTATATTGTTACGACAATTATTTTTAATCGAAACTTTAACCTTTTACCGCCTGCCTGGCAAATAATAACCAACGGTTCCCTTTTTTTACCCAAACTTCCAGCACTTTTAAATGAAAAGAACTGCTTTTCCCGTTTAAAGTGGCAGATATATCAGCAGTAAATCTTGCGTTCGCAACATTACCGTTCACAATCACCAACAAACTATCCTCTTTAATGTCATGATAAATTAAATATCCTCTCTCCAGGTTTTTAAGCATATCGGTTTTAGTTTCTACCCAGCCGTTGCTATGTCCGTAACTCAATGCCTTGTCTGTTTGCTGGTTGATGGAAACTATATTTCTTTTAACCAATGCCTGGTGAAATCCCTTTAATGTTACTGTTAATTTGTCAACATCTGTTTGTGCACAACAACATGCCAGCACGAGTGAAAAAAATATGGTAACTGAAAGTTTCACTATTTTTTTAGTTCATAATTAAACATCCAGCTTATTCCAAACTTATGCTTTAACATCCCAAACCGGGCACCCCAGAATGTATCCTGCAACCCCATGGTAATGGTGCCACCTTCCGCCATTTTATTAAAAACCATTTCAAGTTTATCCTCATCCTCCATAGCTACATTTAACTGCACATTTCCTTCGGTAGAAACGGGCTGCCCTTTAAAAGAGTCTGAAATCATGATCATGTTATCGTCAAATACCAGGCGGGCATGCATTACTTTTTGTTGCCAGTCTTCATCGGAATCTATCGGGCTATCCCCATAGCGGCCTAACTGTTGAATGCTTTCGTTCAACGCGGATACATAGAAGTTCAATGCTTCTTCTGCATTACCTGGATAGTGAATGTAAGGTATGAGTTTCATGATCCTGTTATTGCTTCTTTTTCAATTTCAATTTGGTCATCAACATCCGCATTGGATGAAGTGTTCTGGTAAATGGGTTTAATACCAACCCTAAAGATTCCAAAGTGGTTGCACCTAAAAGAGGTTCATCTCCTTCTTCCCCATAAACAACCGGAGCCGGACCGCCTTCTCCTTCAAATTCAAAATAGGCACTGCATACTCTTCTCTTTAACGTAGTACCATCTGCTAACGAAAAAGTCATTTCTTTATATGGCTCAATATCCAATTCATCTAAAATTTTACCGGGTACCAAACTATATACTGCGCCGCTATCGATCAGGAAATTCACCTCAGCAACTTTTTCTGATTTGCGGTGCTCTTTTACTTTTAATATGGCATTGGTTATTCCCATTTTATTTTAAAGGTTCAATCTTAATTGAGTAACCATTACCATTTAGACTTAAATTTCCCCAATTTGTCATCAACCCGGTTTGATGTATGCTTACCCATTCTACTACTAGTGCCATAGCTTTAGGTGGTAAATAACCTGCTTCAATACCAAAATCCGTTATTCTTATCTGAGCAGAAAACTCTCCATAGTCTGCAAAAAAATGAGGAGGTATATGATCTCCAAAATACATTTTAATGAGAATACCGTAAAAGCTGCTTATCACTGGCATACTCCTCAAAGGTTTTATTAATCAATCTTAAATAAAGTGAAACAGGATCCATGTCAATTTCGGCTGTCCATTCCAGTTTTTTGTTATCTGTTATTTTAAAAGATTTAAAGTTTGCTTCTTTGTTCCAGTAGTCAAATACACCTTTACCCTTCCAGGGCAACAAATCAATTATATCCTTAGTGCTATCTTCAAATTCTATCAGCAACTTACAATGGGCAAGGGCAGTTGCATTTTTTAAATATGGTATAAAGTTGTTCATTAATCTTAATTATTTTTCGCTGCATTATTTCGGCACTCTTCTACAATGGCATCTACTTTTTCTTTAGTTAAATGCTCCCGGTATATTTTTCCCAATTGCATCATTGGTGCATAGCCGCAAGCTCCGAGACATTCCACCGTTTTCAAAGTAAATAAACCATCTGTTGTAGTTTCGCCCACACCAATATTTAATTGCTGTTTTATATAGCTGATAATGTCATCACTGCCGTTCAGCATACAAGGACCTGTTTGACATACTTCAAATAAATATTTACCAACGGGCTTTAGGTTATACATGCTGTAAAAGCTAGCCACTTCGTACACTTCGATGGGTTCAATTTGTAACAAAGTTGCTACGTAATCCATTACCGGCGTATCTAACCAACCACCAAACTCATCCTGGGCGAGGTGTAAAATGGGTAGCAAGGCACTTTTTTGTTTGCCTGCCGGATAACGGCTGATAATTTCCGCCACCTTATTTAATTTATCTGTTGAAAATGTCATCCTATTTTAATTTATTGCGTTCCTTCAATTTTTTAATATCCAATAAATCCTGGTCTCTGCCAGCCTTTTCATTGTTGATGAGTAGTTCATTGTACCCAATAAAATTTGTAAGAACCCCATTCATTTTCACAATTCTTTTGTTTTGAAAAGCAACATTAAAATCAATACCGTTCAGGTCATTTAGAATATCAATCCGGATAGGCGGATAACCCAATTGAGTTATCATATCCTTTTGTAAAAAATCCTCCATTTTAAAATTAAGAGAACCGAAACCAAAGTCCTTTTATATTGCTAACAGTTTCTTAGCATTCGCCTCCGTCTTATTGATGCAAACGTCCAGTTCTTTTGTAGTTCTGGGATAGCCATGTACACTAACTGCAAAACCTCCAATTACCAGATACTCCAACTCATAGTTATTACAAAGCGCAATAAAATCTTCAAAATCCTTTTGAAATTCAGGCATTTTGCTTTTCATAATCCTTTCGTTTAACTATTACCCCCACCTTTTCAATCCTTGGCAAATTATTCTCCTTCCCGTTAAAATAATTCAGCTTTCGTAAATCAAAGCATTCTTCTAATAAATCTTCCGCACTCATTTTTGCATAATACAAATTTTCTTTTTCCTCTGCTTCTGCATAGGAAACAAAATTTACAGCGATTTTAATATTTCTATTTTTTTGCATTATTAAAGTAATTTTTTTCCCTCTAAAAAAATTCTACGCATCCAACTCCCCTGCAATCAAATTCAAACTACTCATAGTTATCACTGCATCGCTTAACATACCGCCCTGTACCAATTCGGGAAATGCCTGGTAATAAATAAAGCAGGGCCTGCGGAAGTGTAAACGGTAAGGTGTTCTTCCGCCATCACTGATCAGGTAAAAACCTAACTCTCCATTTCCTCCTTCCACAGAGCTATACACTTCACCGGCCGGAATATCAGTTTCGCCCATTATGATTTTGAAGTGATAAATTAGGGCTTCCATTTTGGTGTACACATCCTTTTTTTCCGGCAAATAATATGCTGGAGTATCGGCATGAAATACTTCCGCATCAGCACCTTTAAATTCCTGCACTTTTTTATACGCCTGCTCAATCATACTCAGACTTTGCCACATTTCTTCCTGTCGAACTAAAAAACGATCATAGCAATCACCGGTTTTACCCACCGGAATGATGAAATCCAAATCCTGGTAAGAACTATATGGTGTATGCACCCGTACATCGTAATCAACCCCGGCGGCTCTTAAATTAGGCCCTGTAAATCCGTAGTTCAATGCCCTTTCCGCCGAAATAGCACCGCAGCCAATGGTGCGTTCCATAAAAATCCGGTTGCGTGAAAACAGGGATTCAAATTCTTTTAATTGTTTCGGATAGGTAGCTAAAAATTGCTCCAGTTTTTCGAAGGCAGTGTTGGTGAAATTCCTTTCAAAGCCGCCAATGCGCCCAATATTGGTAGTGAGCCTGGAGCCACACACTTCTTCATATATTTCGTAGATCAATTCCCTGAATTGCATCAGGTAAAGAAAACCGGAATAGGCGCCGCTATCAACCCCAACTATCGAATTACAGATAAGGTGGTCAGAAATTCTTGACAGTTCCATAATAATGATCCGGAGATAATCAACCCTTTTGGGCAATTGGATACCGAACAATTTTTCGCAGGTAATATGCCAGCCCATATTATTGATGGGTGATGAGCAGTAGTTTAACCGGTCTGTAAGAGGAGTAATCTGGTAAAGCGGCCTTCTTTCTGCCAGCTTTTCAAATGCACGGTGAATATAACCCACCGTGGATGTCGCTTTCATAATGCGTTCTCCATCCAGTTCGAGAATGTTCTGAAAAACCCCGTGTGTAGCAGGATGTGTAGGCCCGAGGTTAAGCGTGGTTGTTTGTTTTTCTATACTTCCTTCCGGTAAAAGAATATGATCACTCATTATTTTCCTTTAATATTTTTTAATCATCTTTAACCCTTGTCTATGTTCTGGTATCAAATACATTGAAACCCCCACTGATTATGAGCATAACTATAAGCAGCCCAACTCTTGTTTCAAATGAATGAAAAACCTTATCTTCCAAACATCTCATCATCTTTGTCTGTCCTTGTTTGATCTTCCAGGGGAAATTCTTTCCGCATTGGAAAATAATCCATTTCATCCACATTTAATATTCTAATCAGGTTTGGATGCCCGGTAAAAATAACTCCGAAAAAATCGTATGTCTCTCTTTCCATGAAATTAGCTGATTGATACAACGATGTTGCACTGTACACATCAGGGGTATTAATATCTGTAAATACTTTAAACCGGATTCGGATATTATTAACCAAATTATGCAAATGGTACACTACTGCCAATTCCTCCCCTATTCTATCGGGATAATGTACAGCCTGCAAATCCGTTAAAAAGCGGAAACCTAATTCAGGTTCATCAAACAAAAACTGCAATACTTTAAGATTCAAATCCTTTGGTCCAGTAAAAGTAAGCATACCATAAGGTTCCTGCCAATCAGTGAGCTGATTTCCAAATTTTTCTGTAAGCCGCTGTTGTATTAACTCGTTATTTAAGGCCATTTTTCTTTAACTTATTTCGCTTCATATTTATTGTATTCCATAACTCGCCATCAACTCTTTGTATTTATCTCCGTTTCTTCTTCTCAAACTTTCCTGCCCAACCAATTCCTGTATTTTTAAAAATCCATCCAAAATAGCTTCCGGCCTTGGTGGGCAACCAGGTACATATACATCTACCGGTATTACCTGGTCGATACCCTGCAATACGGAATAGGTATCAAATATTCCACCGCTACAGGCACATGCACCCACAGACAATACCCATCTTGGTTCCGCCATTTGCAAATAAACCTGCTTTAATACGGGGCCCATCTTTTTAGAAATGGTACCCATAACCATCAGCAAATCACATTGACGGGGAGAAAACCCAACCCTTTCCGAACCAAACCTGGCCAGGTCATAATGACTTGCCATAGTTGCCATAAATTCAATACCACAACAGGAAGTAGCGAATGGTAATGGCCAGATAGAATTTTTACGGGCCAGGCCAACCACTTTTTCAAATGAAGTAGCCATAAACCCATCCCCCATCATTGCCTCCGGGGCTTCTACCATTTTTAGTTTAGTGTTATATTGTACAGGACGCATAGTTTTAATTTGATAATGTGATAATTTGTTAATGTGCTAATTCTATAACCTCAAAGGCTTGCATTTGTTTAGTTTTCGAGGATTGTCATTAGCTAATTAGCTAATTGTATCAATCCTCCCAGTTTAAAGCTCCCTTTTTTATAATATAGATAAACCCTGCAATAAATAAACCAACAAACATGGTAACGGCAATGAATCCCTGCCAACCCAATTCCCTGAAATTAACTGCATAAGGATAGAAAAAAATAACTTCCACGTCAAATAACACAAACAGAATAGCTACTAAAAAATATTTAATAGCCATTGGCTGACGGGCATTCCCCTTTATTTCTATGCCACTTTCAAAGTTTTGCAGCTTATCGGATGTCTGTCTTTTGGGCCCAAAACTATGGGTAAGCAACATCATGGTAGCGATAAAACCAATCGCAAAAAACAATTGAATGCCTATTGGCAAATAATTGGAAGCGTTGTTGATATTATTGGCTTGTAGGATAAAAAATTGCATAGTGCAAAAATAGGGTAGGGTGAGCAAATAACAATCTAAGGTTTGTAAAAAAGAAAATCCCCAATCCAGTTAAGATTGAGGATTTATTAGTCATTCCAGTATTCATTATTTTTTTGCAGCGGGTACCTGTTCCTTGTTGGAAACCGTTGATTTATCTCCGTTGGGTTTGGTAGCAGCAGGCTTTGTTTGCTTAGGTGTTGCCGGTGCATTCATATTCATTGAACCGATTACAGTTTTATTATTCAAAGCTTCTGTATCCGCAGGGTCAATGGCGAGTACGCTGTCACAATAATTGATTGCGATTGCTTTGTCCTTTTTAATATTAGCAAAATAGGCTACAAAATATTTATAACTACCTATCAATTGATTTTTGTATTTGACCTTATCAGCCAGACCTACATCGATTGTTTTTTGAAAAGAAGGGTTGGCCAAGCCCTGTTCCATAGTGGAATCTATGGCCCAATAGGCTTTTCCGATCATGTAATAACTAAATGCATCATCCGGATATTTTTGGCCATACATATTAAACACTTCTATAGAAGGCTGGTAGTATCCTGCCCTGAAATAATTGTACCCGGCGTAATACAAGTCCGTTTTGGTGGGTTCCTTCTTAACTGGAATAATTTTTTTGAACCAATCAGCAGCCTCTTTATACATCTTTTGTCCTTCATAATATGTCGCAATATTTTTTAAATAAGTGACCTTATTTGATTCCAGCGTGTCTAACTGTACTGCTTTATCTACATAAGTACCTGCAAGGGAATCATTTCCGGGAAATTTTAGCAGCACATTGGCATAATTTGCAAAATCTCCCATACCGATCTGCGAAGGTTCTGCTTTTTTAAAGTAATTTTCAAAAGCAACTTTTGCATTTAATGAATCACCCAACCTGTTATATGCATAACCTTGAATTCCATATAATTTTGGGAAAGGAGCCGGGCTAGCTGTAATACACTGAGCAGCCATATCAATTGCATCTTTAAATAACCCCTGGGCATACTTCATAGATGCTTTATAATAGCAGTTTTTAGGGTCTTCATCTGTATTGGCTAAATATTTATCCAAATACGTAGCAGATTTAGTAACATCTGTATTATAATATAAATCAGATAAATTTTTGTAAACAGGCGCAAAAGCGGGATCTTTTGCAATTGCATCATTGAAGTACTTCATGTATATCTCCTCCTGTCCCGCACCTTGAGTTTGGTAAATTTTTCCAATCCGATATAAAGATCTTGCATAGTTAGGATCAATATTCAAAGCCGATTGATAAGATATTTGGGCATTACCTCCATCCATCAGCATTCTGTAAGCATCTCCCATGTAAACTAATACAGAAGGCTCTTTAAACTTTTTAAGATTGGTAGCGATCTTCAGTTTTTCGATCGCATAATTCGGGTCTCCATTTTTATTATCGAAATCCGAATTTGCCATCCCCACAGCAGTTAACACTTCCAGGTCTTTATTCTGGCTCAAAGAAAGAGCCGTTTCAAACCTGTTACGGGCATCCTGCGATTTACCTTCCCTTAATTCAATATTCCCCATACCAGCGATCAATAACGGATTATTTGCATTTGTTTCAAGAGCCTTGCGGTACAACTCCTTTACCTCATTCAATTCCTTCGACCCAAAATCAGCACCGGATATTGTGGCCATCCCTAACCAGTAAATGGCTTCCGTATTATTCGGATTGGCGGCAATCAGTTTTTGAAACAGATTTTTAGCACTTTGGTACCGTTCATAATACATGAACTTTTTACCTTCCTCAATAGTTTGTGCTTTCATTGAGTTTGAAAGAAACAAAACAGTTAAAACCAGCAATCCAGATTTGATCTTGTTCATATTATTTTACCGTTTAAGACTTTACAATGATATTAATTTTAAATGGAAACTGCCGCAATTGCGAACTAATCTTTTTGTAATTTTTCGTTGATTTGCACATTACGGATCGCAAACCCCATTTTACTTGAGCCCAAATAAGCCCTTCGAAATATTAATTGCCCTCTCTCATATTGTAAAAAATTTAAAAAACCGGACCCAAGCCCCGAATAATTTTCTTTGAGTATAAAATACAAACCACGTACCAAAGGATAGCGTCTTGTCATGATGTTCAGTTGATTTGGTTTTACGTACGGTGAATCCGTACAGTTATCGCATTTTACATAAACCATTTTTACTTTCTTTAACATTTGTACCTGTGCAGTGTCTTCGGGATTTCCAATCCAGCTAATACCCACCAGCCCTATTGCATTTACATTTGCCGCCACATAATCCAATACCGCTTTACTGCTTTTTACTGCTCTTACAACACTGGTGTCAAATTTTTTTCCCTTTAAAATACTATCAATGGCAAAACGTACTGTACTGGTAGCATTTAAACCATCAAAAACGATTTGCTCCTTTTTTCCAAATGATCCCGATAACTGTTGCTGTAACCTATCGACGGAAAAAACAGTGTCGTTACTATTAGAGTTTACAATTATTGCAACAGCATCTGTAGCAAGTTCATCCCACCTGGGAAAGAAATTTAAAGAGTCTTTAAAATATTTTTCCTCCCTCCTGTTTAACCCCCTGGTTATAATAACCATCCTGGTTAGAGAGTCTGTTAATATGTCTCTTAAACAATCAGCTTCCGGTTTATAATGGGCAATGATTTTTGCATCGGGGTAAGAACTTTCAAAAACCTTTATTTGTTCATCAATAACTGGCTTAAAAGATTCATCTACACTAATATTGATTGTACCACTGGTAAGGGTATCAGATACTTCAGCAACCTTTTTAGACTTACAGTTTATTAAACCAATACATACAATAAGTAATAACCCAATGCTTATCCTGTTCCTGTCTTTTTTGAATGTTTTCATCAGTTCCTAAAATAATTTTTCTTATACCCCCTGTAAATCCGGAAAGCCCCATACAACCAACATACCACGGCAAATATTTTTATTAAATCCGGGTCATACTGATTGATATAAGGCCTGGTTAATTTTATAGGAAACATGAAAAAGAACCCGACAATAATCATAAAACCACCCATTCCATAGTTGGTAATAGTTCGCATTCGTATAAACCCTTTTTCTCTTTCGCTGAGTTGTTCCTTTTCAAATTCTTCCAATGCCATAGTACAAATTTTATAACTATTTACAGTGCTGTAATATCTCTATCAATTATATGTGGAGCGGCAATTTACAAAATTAATTACGTAAAATTACCCTTCCGGAATAAACTTAACAGGAATCGTATAATTCACCGATACATTTTGCCCCCTGGATCTTCTGGTTGTCCAGGCAGGCATCTATTTCAACACCCTCATCACCTCATTATTATACTTGCTTCCGCTCCTGTACCAATTCAAAACTTTTTAATTTTCCATCGTAACTACAAATTTTACTTTTACATTAATCAGTTCGCCTTCTTCCAGGTTACCTGGATTTCTGAGATAGCGTTCGAGAAAACTTCTAAGAGCCGCCATTCCTCCTGGAAATTCTGGCATTATCTCCGGGTTGTCAACTGGTTGGGTGATGTCTGGTATTGGTTCAGCAATTTTAAGTGGTGCTTCATTACCCGCAAAACCCGTGGCGGAACCAACCAGCAAAGCATCCGTTGAATTGCCTGGGATAATATTTGTTATATCCCCAACGGAAACGTCTTTCAAATCGTGCAGCCGATCCGATGAATCTTTACTGTTTACAATTAGCATACTACTTAAAAATTTCTGGACAGACAGGCGACTTGGTTTTACCTGCTTTACTGCTGCAGGTTTTAATATAGGCAACTTTGCCGCAGGAGTAATACTTCCAAAAACCTGTTCTTCAACAATGAATCTGACCGTATTGTCAGTGGCCGGAAGAAAGGTAAATGCAGAAAATACAATGACAGTTCCCATCATTTTTCCGATGGATTTCATAAGCCGGTTGTTATAAAATTTTCGAAGTGTGTACGCTCCATAAGCCTTATTTCTCTTTTCGAAAAGTATGTCCAATATTTCACTTTCAGTAATTAATTCGCAGTTCATAATGGATGGTTTTGTTGTTGGATAAATCGAATCAAAACCTGCGTCGTTTGTTATGAGATGCCAATAGTTTACAAATCCACAAAATTCAAAAGTGCAACAGTCAATTAGCACTTGCAAAACACACGGAAGGGCAGCTTTTGCGTATTTTGAACCAGTCATCCTGCGAATGTGAACACTTAAATAGTTTTCTGTCTGTAACTGCCCGCAGTTAACCACTTTCTTCCACCTAACATCTTATATTTGCGATATGAAAATTTTGATGGTTTGCCTTGGTAATATTTGCCGAAGCCCGCTTGCAGAAGGTATATTACAGCATAAGATTCATCAATCAGGATTGCATTGGGAAGTGGACAGTGCCGGTACCAACGGCTTTCACCAGGGTGAACAACCGCACCCACTTTCGCAAAAAGTTGCCAAAATGAAGGGAATTGATATCACCAAACAACAATGCAGGCGTTTTGTAAAGGAGGATTTTCAACGATTTGATAAGATATATGCAATGGCTGCAGATGTGCTGGAAGAAATGAGATGGATTGGAAAAGATAAATACGATGGTGCCGTTGTAGATTTACTGTTAAATGAAGTATACCCCGGAGAATATCTGGATATACCGGATCCATGGTATGGGGCAGAGCCAGGATACCATAAAGTATATGATTTAATTGACCAGGCCTGTGAAGCAATCATTAAGAAATATACCTGACGAAAAAAAGGTTCAAATAACCAGGATTTAGTACACTATCATTACATACTATTTTAACTAAGAAATAATCATGGCCAAACCAAGCATTCCCCAGGGTACAAGGGATTTTTCGGCAGATACGGTTCGAAAACGAAATTACATTTTAACCACTATCCGATCGGCTTTTGAATTATATGGATTTGAACCATTGGAAACCCCTGCAATGGAGAATCTGGAAACGCTGATGGGAAAATATGGAGAGGAAGGCGACAAGCTTATTTTTAAAATTCTAAACAACGGCATCAGCAATCCTAAAAATGTAGAAAAGGCAAAAGCTGGTTTTGAAAAAGCCATTGCCGGAAAGAGCAGCAGCGATCTTACAGAACGAGCATTGAAATACGATCTTACTATCCCTTTTGCCAGGCATGTAGCTATGAACCATACTAAGCTCACCTTTCCTTTCAGGCGCTACCAGGTGCAACCGGTATGGCGTGCAGACAGACCACAAAAGGGCCGGTATCGTGAGTTTACCCAATGCGATGCGGATGTAGTGGGAAGTACTTCTTTAATTAATGAAGTAGAGCTGGCAAATATTTATCACCTTGTATTCAATAAACTGGGACTTTGGGATTATGAACTAAAAATTAATAGCCGCAAAATTTTAACAGCACTGGCTCACCTATGCGGTGGTGATGAAAAAATGATGGACATTACTGTAGCCATTGATAAATTAGACAAGATTGGATTGGAAAAAGTGAAAGAAGAATTGCTCGCAAGGGAACTATCACCTCAACAGATTGGGGTGATAGAAAAATATTTAACCATATCCGGTACTAACGACGAAAAATTAGTTCTAATAAAACAACTGCTGGGTAATATCAAATCCGGAAAAGAGGGTATCAATGAAGTGGAATTTTTATACAGGCAAACCAGTAATATTAAGATCGAAATAGATTTTACTTTAGCAAGAGGATTAAATTATTATACCGGGGTAATATTTGAAGCAAAAGCACCACCCGAAGTGAAAATGGGCAGCATTGGCGGAGGTGGCAGATATGATGACCTCACCGGCCTGTTTAATGTTCCGGGCATTGCAGGAGTAGGAATTAGTTTTGGAGTGGATAGAATTTATGATGTGCTGGAAGAGTTAAGCCTTTTTCCTGAAGCAGTGCAAACTGGTACCAAAGCTATTTTTTTTAATATGGGAGAAACCGAAAGCCAATATGCATTCCAGGTGATGCAGCAGTTGAGGGAAAAAGGAATCTCCTGCGAAATGTACCATGAATTTACCAAGATAGCCAAACAGTTTTCTTATGCCGAGAAAAAGAAAATAAGTTATGCCATTATAATTGGAAGTAAAGAGATAGAACAGCATTATTGCCTTGTAAAAGACCTTCATACCGGGTTGCAGGAAGTAGTGGTATTTGATAGATTGGAAGAGTATTTTAATAAACAAAAAAAATTAAATTGATAGCACAGGTTTAAAAGAAGATTTAAAACCATAAATAAACGGTAAATAATCTTTCGTGTAATCTGACGGCTATCGGTTAGTGCAATAAAAATTCTTTTGATTTAAAATAAAAATTTCAGCATTAAAAAATAAATCCATGCAAACAACCCGTCTTTTCGCTTTTATGATCATTGGCGCAGCAACCATTATATTTTCGTCTTGTGCTAAAACCAATAACCAGGGTAAATTAATACCCAAAGAAGCTGCCATTGTAATTAAGATAGATGGCAAATCCCTGTCTTCTAAATTACCCTGGGAGGAAATAAAACAAAATCCGCTATTTGCAGAAATGAAAAGTGATTCCTCTTTGCCGGCAACATTGAAAAGCCTGTTGGATAACCCTGACAATGCAGGTATTGATACAAAATCGGACATGCTATTTTTTGCAATAAAAGATAGCGTTGGTGGTTACATTTGTTTTGAGGGTACTGTAAAGGACGAAAAAACTTTTAAAACATTCAATCAGCAAATAACTGAAAACGGTGCTGACAGTGAAAAGGATGGCGTGCAGTTCATTAGTAAATACCCCGTTTGTGTGGGTTTTACAAAGGAAAAATTTGTGTATGTTTTTGATGCCCCGCAATTTTCTCAAATGGACGAATTATCCAGGAGAATGAAGAGAGATTCTATTAGTTTTGACAATGTTTCCGGCCGTGATATTGGCACCACCTGTAAAGCTATATTCGCATTAAAAGAAAGCAACAGCCTGGCGAAAGATGAAAAATTTACCCGGCTCATGAAAGAAACCGGTGATGTTCATTTGTGGATGAACACAGAAGAGCTAAGCAAAAGCGCTGCTTCATCTGCGGCCCTTGCGATGGTTAATCTCGAAAAATTTTATAAAGGAAATGTTACCGCTGCTACTATGAATTTTGATAACGGTAAGATGCTGTTTAATGCTACCTCTTATGCCAGCGAAGAAATGATCAACCTGTTTAAAAAATATAGTGGTGGAAAAATAAATGAGGATATGATTAAGCGAATGCCGGGTAAAGATGTGGTGGGAGTAATGACTCTAAATTTTAAACCGGAAGCCATCAGGGAATTAATAAAAATGACCGGTTTGGATGGATTGATCAATATGGGTGTTCAGAAATTAGGTTTTACAATGGACGATTTTATTAAAGCCAATAAAGGAGATGTATTTTTTGGTTTATCTGACCTGGCGCTAAAAGAGGATACTACTACTTTTAAATTTAAAGACCAGGCGGAAAATATTTCCATTTCAAAAAAACCAACCTTCAGTTTTATATTTTCAACATCTATTGGCGACAAAGAATCTTTTAACAAGTTGATGAACGCCGGCAAAAAATTTGGAGAGGGACAGTTTAGTGACAGCAATAAATTACCATTTGCCTTCAACTCGAATGCAAACTATTTTGCTGTCAGCAACACCAAAGAAAATGTGGATCAGTACCTTGGAAACGCCAGTACCAACTTTGACTTCATTAGTAAAATAAGCGGTGAACCAATGGGCGGTTATCTTAATATCCAAACGATGTTACAATCGTTTGGAAGTGAAGCGGCAAAAGACAGCTCGGCTAAAATAGCGTACGATGCCTCGTTGAAAATGTGGGATAATGTTTTGTGGAAAGGGGGAAACTATAGTGATGGTGGTATAAAACAAACAGTAGAGATAAACCTGGTTGATAAAACTACCAATAGTCTGAAACAACTGAATCAATACATGGCAAAATTCAGTGCGTTGTATAAGGAGCAAAGAAAAAAACAACAGGAAGAAAAAATGGCATTCCAGGATTTCGGCCAGTTTGAAGATACAATGGTTATGCCCCCGGCTAAATTCAAATAAACTCTCGTTCAAGCGGCTGCCAATTCTTAAAACGGATTGGCAGTATTTTTAATATTGATCCATGCAAATATTATTGCAAAAAGTTTTACCGGTCTTTTTTGAGGACAATAAAGTGGAAGGTTCGCAGGTTTGGAATAAAGCAGTCGTGTTTAATAAAGGAGAAAATATTCATATCATTGCTCCCAGTGGAAGTGGAAAAACTTCCCTCATTCATTTTTTGTATGGGTTAAGAAAGGATTACAATGGAAACATTTCATACGATTCCCATGACATTAAAAATTTTGATGCCGAGCAATTTTCTACCTGGCGCAAACAACATATCAGTATCGTATTCCAGGATCTTCGTTTATTTACTGAACAAACCGTACAACAAAACCTCGAAATCAAAAGACTATTAGCGCCCTATCACCCGGTCAGTAATATTGCAGCCATGGCTAAAAGACTGGGCATTGAAAGCAAGCTCAATAACTTGTGTAAAACGTGCAGCTATGGCGAACAACAACGGATCGCTATCATCAGGGCATTGCAACAACCATTTGATTTTTTATTGCTGGATGAGCCTTTTAGTCACCTGGATGAAGCGAACAGAAAAAAAGCAATGGAGTTGATGAAAGAAGAAAGCCAACAAAGAAACGCCACCATTATTTTAGCCGACCTGAGAGAAATCACCTATTTTAAAAGTGAGAGAACGCTTCATCTTTAATGGATAATTTTTTAATGAATAATTGATAATGTGTGGATGGGTATAGCATGCTACATAGTTGAGGATTTTAATTTTACTGTTTGCCGCTTTTTATCGAATAGTCAGGTTCTACTGTAATAAGTTTTCATTATCCATTAAAACTTTATCAATTATCAATTAACTACCCATGCCTTCATACAAAAACATCGCTCCCTTTTTGTCTGCCAACCAAAATAAGGCATCCCGTTGGCTTAGCTATATTGGTCTGGGCGCAGGTGTTTTATTATTGTTGTGTTCTATTCAAATGTATATCAACATCAATGATTTACTGAAAGAAAAAAACAGCCGTAAAGACGGGGCCGATTTTATATCGGTTACCAAAACCATTACCAATGACAATATGGGCAAGGATAATCGTTTTACTTCCGCGGATCTGGATGAAATAAAATCACAACCTTTTATTACAGATGCGGCACCCCTGATCAGTAACCAGTTTAGGGTTAAAGCAAGCGCCGGAAATATCATTCCATTTAGTACCGATCTTTTTTTAGAATCATTGGATGAAAAATTTTTGGATACCGTACCACCCTCCTTCACCTGGAAAGAAGGCCAGGCCGATGTACCTATTATCTTTTCATCTGATTTTATGGAGATGTACAATGTATTTGCACCCAGCCAGGATTTGCCACAGCTATCCGATAAAACCATGTCATCTGTGAACATCATTTTGGAATGCTATACTCCATTCGGCATACAAAACTTCAGGGCACGTATTGTGGCATTGAGTGACCGGATTAACTCCGTACTGGTGCCCAACACTTTTATGCAATGGGCCAATAAAAACTTTGGCGGTGTATCACAGGTAAATCCTGCCCGCATTTATATAAAAACCATTGATGCCAATAATCCCCAGTTGCTGAGCTTTCTTGAAAAAAAAGATTATAGGGTTAATAAAGACAAAACAAAATTTGGCAGGGTAAAACAAATATTACAAGCCATCGTAAGCGGCCTTGCAGGCTTTGGCATTTTGGTTATTTTACTGGCCATGTTATTGTTTTCTTTTTACCTGCAGTTAATGATTGCAAAAAGTAAAGACAACCTGCTACTGCTGTTAACAATTGGTTATTCTCCCAACTGGCTTAGTAAAACGGTGGCTAAGAAATGGATACCGGTTTATATTGTCATTGTACTCGCCGCCTTATTACTGACCTTCCTTTTACAATTCGCCTTTCAACATTTTGTAATGTATGAGCGGGATGAACTATCACCCATGATACATTGGGTTGTGATAACCGTTGCAGTTATTTTATTGGTATTATCCATTTTTTCAAATTATAAAATGGTGAGAAAATTATTGTATAACCTGGGGTAAAAAATGTACTTTTAAAGTAAAAAAATGCCAGTTGCCGTAAGAAAATATTACAGCGAAGAAGACTTTTTGATATTGGAAAGAATGTCAAAAACCAAGAATGAATATTACCGGGGTGAAATATTTTCCATGTCCGGAGCTTCTTTTCAGCACAATCAAATAGCCTCAGCTCTTCTGGGAGATATAGTGCCTCATCTAAAAGGCTCAGCGTGTAATATTTTCGGTAGTGATTTGAGAGTTTATACCCAATTTAAATCTTTTTACACCTATCCTGACGCAGTAATTATCTGTGGTGATCCTTCATTTGTTGACTATGAATTTGATACTATTATTAACCCGTCTGTCTTATTTGAAATCCTGTCACTCTCTACGGAAGAATACGATCGTACAATAAAATTTGAGTTTTATAAAAACATACCATCGCTTAAACAGTATGTACTGATTGATTCACAAAAAATGCTAATAGAGGTATTTACAAAACAAGCAGATCATTCATGGCTTTCTGTAAAAAAAACTAATCCCGAAGATGAATGGGCGCTTGATTCAATCAATTACATTAGTAAGGTAAAGCAGGTTTACGAAGGAGTTGTATTTAAAAAACCTTAAATCCCTTCATATATAACCGCTGCCCCCTGCCCTACCCCTACACACATCGTGGCCAACCCGTATTTTCCTTTCCTTTTCTTCAATTCATGCAACAAGGTGGTAGAAATGCGTACACCACTGCAACCCAGCGGATGCCCCAAGGCGATAGCTCCTCCGTTTACATTTACCGTTTCCAGGTCAAGGCCAAGATCATGAATACAGGCAATGGATTGGGATGCAAATGCCTCATTCAATTCCACCAGGTCAAGGTCGGTAACTTTTAGGCCTGCCCGTTGCAAAGCTTTTTGGGTTGCCGGAACCGGCCCAATACCCATTACAGCCGGATCAACCCCGGCGATTGCCATGCTTACAATTTTAGCGATCGGTTGCAGCTTGTATTTTTTTACTGCAGCTTCACTTGCCAATAACATGGCGGCTGCACCATCATTAATACCACTACTATTGCCTGCGGTTACGGTTCCATCTTTTATAAATGCTGCTTTTAATTGCGATAATTTTTGCAGCGAAGTTTCCCTTGGATGTTCATCTTTATCAAAGTCAACCAATTCTTTTCCAACGGGTATCTGCACCGGAACAATCTCCTCTTTAAACTTATTTTCCTGCAGCGCTTTAAAATATTTCCGCTGACTTTCCAACGCAAATCCGTCCTGTGCATGGCGGCTGATATTCCATTGCTTTGCTACATTCTCTGCTGTTTCACCCATTGTGTAGGGATAGTACATAACAGCGAGCTGCTTATTGATAAATCGCCAGCCCATGGTAGTATCAACAATTTGCGGATCCCTTGCAAACGGTGTTACTGTTTTGGGAATTACAAAAGGCGCCCTTGTCATACTCTCCACTCCGCAGGCGATAAACAAATCGCCGTCGCCGCACATAATGGCCCTTGACGCATCCATAATTGCCTGCAAGCCAGATGCGCATAAACGGTTAACGGTATTTCCTGCTACAGTAACAGGCAAACCTGCTAATAATGCTGCCATTCTTGCGACATTCCTGTTATCCTCGCCGCTTTGGTTGGCAGCGCCTGCAATCACATCTTCAATGGCATTTACATCAATGGAAGCATTTCTGTTAACCAGTGCTTTAATCACCAATGCCAGTAAATCATCCGGCCTGGTATTGCTCAATGCGCCACCATATTTTCCAATTGGCGTTCTTATTGCGTCGATTACGTAAACTGTTTGCATAATTTCATTTTGTTACAAGCATTTGTTTCCCAATTAAACATCATTGGTTTATTTCAACCACAAATTTCGGAACGTTCTTGCGCCACATGCTGTTTGGAACTTTCGGCAACCACGCTAGGCAACAACAAATAAAATGTAAAGTTGAAATCACAATTACAAAGAACGATAAAGTTTTTTATAGAATATCATATCGAAAAGAAAACCAAAATACCCGGCAAAGTATTAAATGAGGTATTTATATGTTACAAAAGATCTATCTATCCGTTATCAACTGATATTTTTATTCTCCCTTTCGGATAAGGTCAATTTTGAGGCTCTGCCACAACCGCAGGTGAACTTACCGCCTTTGGCACTAAATTTAGTTAAGGTATCTTTGCAAAATGACAGCAGTAAAAAAGAACATTCGCCACCTGGGTTTGGAAGAATTGATGACCTATTTTTTATCTATCGGCGAGAAGAAATTTCGTACCAAACAGGTGTATGAATGGCTTTGGAAAAAAAATGCCCAGAGCTTTGAGGATATGACTGATCTCTCAAAAGAATTGCGTCTCCACCTGTCCGAAAAATTTGATTTACCTGCACTCACCGTAAATACCACCCAATTTAGCAGCGATGGCACGGTTAAATCAAGGTTTAAAACCTTTGACGGCCACATGATTGAAGGCGTACTGATACCGACCGAAAAGAGAAACACCGCTTGTGTATCATCCCAAATCGGTTGCAGCCTGAGTTGTAAGTTTTGTGCTACCGGCACCATGGAGCGTAAAAGAAACCTGGATTATGATGAAATTTATAACCAGGTTGCCTTTATCAACCAGCAATCGGAAAAAACATTTGATAAAAAATTGTCCAACGTTGTGTTCATGGGAATGGGCGAGCCATTGCTGAACTATAAAAATGTACTGAAAGCAATTGATAAGCTGATTTCGAATGAAGGAATGGCCATGAGTCCCAAAAGAATTACCGTTTCTACAGCAGGAGTAGCAAAGCAAATTAAGCAATTGGGGGATGACAGGGTGCGATTCAACCTGGCACTTTCCTTACATGCTGCAGATGATAAAAAGCGAAACCAGATAATGCCCATCAATGAAAGTAACAGTATCGCCACTTTAATAGAGGCGCTTAATTATTTTTATGACAAAACAAAAAATGACATCACTTTAGAATATATCCTTTTTAAGGACCTGAACGATTCAATAGAAGACGCAGAGGCTTTAACCAAAATTTACCGTCAAATACCCACCCACCTGGTAAATGTAATTGAATACAATCCGATTGATGGGGCGAAATTTACAAAACCGGATGAAGATGCTACCCAACGCTTTACGGATCACCTCGCAAAAAACCGGGTAAATGTAAGGGTTAGAAGAAGCCGTGGTAAAGACATTGATGCGGCTTGCGGGCAATTGGCGAATAAGGGGAAATAATTCTGTTTATCACCGTGACAAGGAATTGATAAGTCACGGTGATAAACGTAATAACAATTTAAATCTTCCTGGCTTACAACCTTTCAGATTGTGAGCAGTGTTACCGCACAATCATAACATTCCCCCGATACTCAAATATCTCCCCCGCTTCACACTCCGTTTGTATCGAATAAACATAGGCTCCAACAGGCATCGGTTCTCCTTTGTAATATCCGTCCCAACTGTTGCTACGGTCATTCACATTAATATTTTTTCTTTCAAAAACAACCTTGCCCCACCTGCTGTAAATTATCACTGAACGTACAATTTTTACACCACTGCCATTGATAGTAAACCGGTCGTTCAAATTATCATTATTGGGTGAAAAGGCAGACGGAATATAGATGAGGTTTTTCCCGCAGATAAGCTGTAGGCTTACCGTGTCAGCAGCTTTACATCCATCTGCATTATACGCAGTAAGTGTGTAGGTAATGGTTGATTTTGGTTTACTCACAGGGTTAAGGCAGGTGGTGCAATCCAGGTAATCCGCAGGCGACCATGTCCAATTAACTGCTCCACTCACAGTGGGTGATAATTTGAAAGGCGTAGCGGCAATCAACTGTGCGCCAATACCGGCATCCACTACCGGCAGCTTACTGATTCTTACATTGATCAGGGCAGTATCGGTAAAACATTTATCATTATCGTACCCAACTACCGTATATACCACAGACGAGCGGGTAAGTGCAGATGGGTTGGCAATATTTGTGTTACTTAAACCGCCGGTATTATTGATCCATTTATATTGATCCGCACCCGACACATTTAACTGTACGGAGTTTCCCTCGCATGCAAAAAGATTATTTGCCCCTTTGAGTTTTACAGAATCAACCACTTTCACAAACAGAGAATCTTTATTAATACAGCCTTTAACATCTGTCACGTTAACAGCATAAAAAATTCCGGCAGCCGGGCTGGTGCTGATACTGGCTGCATTGGAGTTTGCGATCGCAATTACTGCAGACCATTGATAAACATTACCACCAGATGCAGTTAATTGTATATTGCTTCCCCGGCATACCAGTGGGTTGAAGGGTGAAAATCCAATCACAGGAAGTGCATTAACAAATAGCGGGTGCAGGGCAGTATCACTACAATACCCATTAGATACCATCAATGTTACTTGCATTGAACCTGTAATGCTAAATGGCTCAGCCGAAGGGTTTTGTTTATCAGAAATATTGCCATTGGCAAAATCCCATTTCCATTGCAAGGCATTATTGAACGGCGTTGCACTTCCGGTAAAAGCGGCCGAATTTCCTTTGCATATTTCTGCAGGGCCTGCAATGGTTGCATTTACCCCGGTTCTCACATAAACGGAATCGGTAATTTTTTGAACGCAACCATATGGAGTAGTTACTGAAAGGCTAACGGCGTGTGTACCAATAGTATTGAAATAATGACTTGCCTTGTTACTAATCAAAGTATCTGATTTGTTACCTTCCTTCACAATCCATGTATATTCAAGTGCAGCCAGCAACTGTTCATTGGATAAACTTTTAGCGGTAGCTGTAAATAGACTGTACGCCGAATCACAAATAGTATTGGGCGATGCTTTAAACGATGCATTAAGTGAATCCACAATCACCTTTTCCGGCAATTCAGAAGTGGCACTGCAGCCTCCTGCATCCTTCAATATGAGCGCCGGTATATAAATGCCCGGTGTAAGGTAAGTATGTACTGCAAATGTATCCGTAGTGGGTACCACAGTGCCATCGCCAAAATCCCAGGTATAATTATTTGCGTATTTTACATCGGCTGTAAGCCTTACCTGCAAAGAATTACAGCCGGTCAATACATCCGCCTTCAGCAACGCATATGGACCCTTTACTTCTATAAAATCCTCCGTACTATCCACCCCGGTGCCGCTATCATAACTATAATGTACTACCCGGTAAATACCCGGTTTATTATAGGTATGCGATACCGTTTTTTGACTACCGGCAATACCACCATCGCCAAAATCCCATGACACCCTTGCGGCATTGGTAGAAATACTGGTAAACGAAGCAATTACCGGTGGACAGGAGTTGTTATTGATATAGGAAAACTTGTAAGTAAACACACTGTTTACCTTACGGACGGTAATTGTTTTTTTAGCTGTATCGGTACATCCTGTCTGGTTGTTTTTTGTAACCAGCAGTATAGTGTAAACACCTTCCGTTGTAAAAGTAAAGGATGTATTTTCATTTGTATCGGTAGTACTGTCGCTGAATATCCATTTTAATGAAGAATAGTAATAGTAATTATAAAAAGAAGAAGTATTACTTAAATAAACAGTAGTATTTGGAGGTACATTATAAGAAGATGCATTAAAGTCTGCCTTGGGGCCGCCTATAGAAATATAATGCGAATAATAATCCGTCTGGTTGGTACACCCGTCGGCATCCGTTACTTTTAATCTTACATAGTAATACCCGGGAAGGCTATACGTATGGTTGGTAGAACCGCCAGTGGTAAGTGTTTGTGATTTACCATCTCCAAAGTCCCACTCCCATTTGGCGATAGCCGTTGTTCCAAATTGTTTGGTGGTATCGGAAAAAAACAGCGGGTCTTTAAAACATCCCGAATGCGGCTGCACTTTAAAACCGGCAGCTGGCCCATGTATTTTTAATGGAATAAAATTGCTGGTATCTGCACATCCGAAACCATAGGATGTGGTAATCATCCGAAGGTCATTCTTACCCGGATCAAGGGATTGTATGGTGCCGGACACTTCCTGCTTCCAGTAATTGTCTGCTAATGACAATGGTGCATTGCTAATCGATAGGTCACCATATTGCCTGCTACTGATAAAATAATTTGAATAATAATAATTTTGATAATATGGGTTTATTTCAAGGCCGGATAATTTAAAATTCACTATGCCACTTCCGCATGCATCTGTTGATGGCGAAGTCAATACAGGTTTTTGCTTAAGCAATACATAAGCTGTAATGGAATCTTTTACTGTGCAGGCACCGTTGGTAGCACTTAACACCACTTTGTACGATCCGGTTTTCGTGTAAGTATGCCTGACTGTATCTTTAAAAACTGTATAGTTATCTGAAGCAGCATCGCCAAAATCCCAACTCCATTTTAACGCCTTTACTGAGTTTTCAGTAAATCTCACTGTTCCCCTGGTGTCATCACATGTATTCAACACCTGCTGAATATGTGTAAAGGGTGGAAGTACTTTGATGTAGTCCTTTTTAATAACCGTATCTCTGCATCCACTATTTTCCGCAACCAGCATAACCGTGTAAGTGGTGTCGTAGTTAAACTGATGAACAATCGTTGCGTTGCCGTAATAGTTATAAGCATAGCTTGAATTAAATGACCAGTAATAATACCAGCCACCCAATGCAGGTGTAGCATTTAGCGTATCGGGCGTATTTCCGCAAATAGTAGTTCCCTGTTTGGATGTAAAATCAAATACGGGCTTATCTACCACCGCTACGTTATAGTAGCTGGCTAAGCCTTTACATCCGTTGTTGGTAGTATAAGTCAGGTTTACAACGAAGGTGCCAGCTTTGTTAAAAGTATGGTTGGGCGCCGCTTCAAAGTTTACAGGCGTTCCATCACCAAAATTCCAACTGTAATCTTTTACTACGGTATCGTCATTTACGGCAAAGCCTAATTTCAAACCGGTACAACCCTGGTAATTACCGGTACTGGAACTGGTAATTCTAATGTTCACATTTGGTTTATCGTAGTTAATATACTTTGAAACAGAACTGCTACAACCTGCAGCATTGGTCACAGTCAGGTACACAAATTCATATCCGCCGCTTGTGTAGGTGTACGTCGCATTTTGAGTAGTAGCAAATGTATTCCCATAATACGAATTCTGCCATTTCCAGGCTACCGCATCACTGGTGGTATCCTTATAATTGATGGTTACAGGTACACCGCAGGCCCCCTGTAAAGATGCTTCAAACCCATTTACTTTGGGTAACCCGTTCACTGTTATTTTTTTAATAATGGTGTCCGTACAATTGCCATAATACATCACCAGCTTTATGGTATGCTCTCCTGGCTGGTAAAAAGCTGTACTATAATTACCATCATAATAGCCGATGTAGGCATAACTGTTATTATCAATAAACCATTCTGCCTTGTCGAAGGGTTTCGTGCTTTTGTTGGTGAAAGTAAAATTTTGATTCAGGCATATTATTGCCGGGTAATCAAAATCAGCCACAAAATTGGCAACATTTATCACAGGTGATTTTACTGTTGCGGCACAACCATCGCTGCTGGTAGTAGTAAGCGTTACAAAAAAACTTCCGCTGGAAGCATACACATGTACAGGCGACTGTACGGTACTCGTTTTACCATCTCCAAAATCCCATTGGTAAGTAAGTGTGCCGCTGCCGGAACTGGTGTTTGAAAAAGTGATGGATTCCCCGGCATTGCAAAGTGTGGTAGTTGTTGGAGTAAAAGAGGCCTGAACTGTTTTTACTATCTCCACCTGGTTGCTTTTTGTAACGGTGGCATAACAACCATAACTATTGGTAACGTTGAGTGTAATGGGTGGCACCTGGGGAAAACTGTAAATATGCTGGGTAGTTCCGAAGTTGCTTCCATGTATTGTTGCTCCGTCACCAAAATCCCACAGATAATTTGAAATAGTTCCATCTCCTGCGGTAGCGTTAGCAGTAAAGTTTACAGTAAGCGGAGCACAACCCTTTGTGGGTGTTACAGCAAAATCCACCGTGGGCTTTTTATACACAGTAATATCCATCGATTTAGTGGAAGTATTACTTCCATCTTTAACCGTAAGTACCACAGTAAAAGTTTTTTCTGTAAAATAAGTTGCACCCGGGTCTTTTAAAGTTGAGGTATTGCTATTGCCAAAATTCCATTGCCAGGTAGCAACAGCGGATGCACCGGTAGTTGAGTTTGTAAATTTCACATTCAATGGCGAACAGCCTCCCTGCTTATCTACAGAAAAATTTGCCTGTAACTGCGCAGTAGCGGAAACTGAATAGCAGCAACAAAAAAAAGAAATAGCAACATAAAAAAGTTTAAAAGCAGTGTTGGTTTTGGTTGGTGTAGGCTTCATCAATTACGGGTGAACGGGTGGATAAAATTTATTGTTACCACTGGGTAATCAACATTATAATAGTACAATATTACGAAACAATCAATTTCGTAACAGCAATTTCTGTATATATGACAATTTCATTTTGTATAATTCTGTTATTTAATAAAATATGTTATCAAAAGCTGAAACAGTTATTATAATATTTCTAAATCTCTGCTCACCCATCTAAAACAAGGCAATCTACATTGTATGAACGTTTTCTTCGATGTGGCGTTGGACAGATTCAGTAATTTTTTCAGCTTTGCTGCTTTAACTTTTCGTTAATCCCCCATCTTAAACCTTGTTGCCCCACTCCTGTCTATTGACTGTACAAAATAAAAAAAGAAAAATTATGAAAAAGATAATAATAGGAATGTTGACTGTAGCCTCATTTATTTTCACAGCCAATGCGCAGGAAATGCGCAAAATGAAACATCACCAACGAGGCCATCAAAAAGTCATGATACTTAAAGAACTTAACCTGACTGCCACACAAAAAGAGCAGATGAAGGCTAACAGGGACAATGTAAAAATGCAATTGACTGAATTGAATAAAAATGAAAACATTACTGTAAAAGAGTATAAGGCAAGAAAAGCGGACATTCTGAAATCGCAAAAAGCCCAAATGGATAATGTACTGACCACGGAACAAAAAAATAAATTAAAACAACAAAAAAATAACCGGAAGGGAAAGCAGGAAATGTATTCAGCCAAAAGGATGGATAAAATGAAAACGAACCTGGGTCTTTCAGATGAACAGGTCAATAAATTAAAAGTAAACAGGGAAGCCACTATGGCAAAAGCCAAAGCAATTAAAGAAAACAGCCAGTTAAGTCAATCGGAAAGGAAAGAACAATTAGTGGCACTGAGGCAGGACCAAAAAAACAGCTTAAAGCAGGTACTGACGCCGGAACAAATTAACAAAATGGAAGAAAAAAAGAAAGCACGTATGGATAAAGCGGGCAGAAAATAACTCAATAAATCCCTATTTCTATGGCGGCAACCTATTTGGTTGGCCGCTTTTTTTATGCGCCTAAAGATCCTGGCTTAATCACTAAAAAAATAATCCAGCGGGAGGGAGCGTACCAAACTCCAGTCCGGGTGTAAAAGGCTGCCAACCTTTTGCGACAATCAGGTATGCACCCGCGAGGGGATGCATTTCAAATCCGATATCTATCGGATGTCGCAGCATCCAAAGGTTACTTAGTTTTGCCGTTAAGGCCTTCAGCCGTTTTTATTTCTTTGATAACTCAACGTCTTAACGGCGATTTACTCTTTCTTTGGTCCTTAAATAAGAGGGACAAGTTGAAATGCAGTCCGCCGGGGTGTGCAGCCTTCATACAGCAAAATAATTGTTACCTTCGCAGCTCATCCCTGTTGAAATAACAGTAAAACACTACAACAATGAGCCAGATTCCATTTCAGAAATTTGTTCCCAAAAAGAAAAACAGCTTAATTAAAGAAGAATTTAAACAAGCCAAAAAGAAAGCCAAAAAAGCAAGAGCACTCGCAATCGATAAACGATTTGAAGAAAAACGGCAGTTGAAAGCTGCGGCAAGAAATGCTACCTCCAATCCACCTGCAAAACCGTCAGGTGCGGATCTTACCGCCCGCCCTTCCCAAAGAAAAGGAAGTTCCGGTGCCCCGGGAAAGGCAGATAAAGTAAAAGCAATAGAGAGCAATTTTGAGCAGGTACAAAAAATAGTGGGCATTAAAAAAGAATATGCACCGGCACCCGAGAAACCCACACAAAAAATAGTAAGGCCATCATCACCGGTTACTACCGAAATGCCATTGAATAAATTTGTAGCTCATTGCGGCGTTTGCAGCAGAAGGGATGCAGTTACCATCATTAAAGAAGGTAAAGTAAAAGTGAACGGGGAAGTGGTAAAGGAGCCGGCACATAAAGTAACGGAAAGAGATGATGTACAATTCAACGGTAAAAAGTTATTTGTAAGCAAGAACCTGGTATATATTTTACTCAACAAACCAAAAGATTATATTACTACAACCGATGATCCGCAGGGAAGAAAAACGGTATTGCAATTAACTAAAATGGCCACCACAGAAAGGATATATCCCGTGGGAAGATTGGACAGAAATACTTCCGGGGTACTACTGCTTACCAATGATGGAGAATTAACACAGAAGCTTTCTCATCCAAGCTATAACATTACCAAAGTATACGAAGCTAAATTAGACAAATCGCTAACCAGGGCTGATTTTGATAAAATACTGAATGGCGTAAAATTGGAAGATGGCGAAATAAAAGCCGACTCACTCGCTTATGCGGATGCAAAAGATAAATCGGTGATTGGGATTGAAATACATAGTGGCCGTAACCGTGTTGTACGCCGGATTTTTGAACATTTGGGATACGATGTAAAAGGGCTCGACCGGGTAATGTATGCCACCCTCACCAAAAAAAATGTGGAGCGGGGCAAATGGCGCTTTTTAAGCGAAAAAGAAATCCGCTTATTGAAATACCTGAATGCTTCGCATAAAAAAGCACAACCCAATCCCAATCCTAAACCAGTAACAGACAACAATCATGAGTGAGCCAACCAACATCAATAAAGGAACGGGCACCATCAATAAAAGTTTGACAAGTGTACCCATCATTTTCGAAAACGCCTATTTTATTGTACTCAATAAACCTGCGGGAATTTTATCTATCCCCGACAGGATGCAGTCGGAGACATCGCTTAAGGATATGCTGATAGAAAAATACGAAAGCATATTTACCATTCACCGCCTCGACAGAGAAACGAGTGGCATCATCATGTTTGCTAAAGACGAAGAAACGCATAAATATTTTTCAAAACAGTTTGAAGAAAGAACGGTAGAAAAATTTTATTTGGGACTGGTGTATGGATCAATGCCAGAAAAAACCGGCAGGATGGACGGTGCCATTATGGAGCACCCGGTGTTCAAAGGACAAATGGTGATCAATCAAAAAGGCAAACCTTCTTTAACAGATTATGCCGTGGTGGAAGAACTGGGGAAATACAGTTTGGTTAAATTTCAAATACATACCGGCCGTACTCACCAGGTACGGGTGCATGCCAAAAACATCGGCCATCCCATTGTTTGCGATCCGCTATATGGAGATGGCAAACCGGTTTTGTTATCATCTATCAAAAAGAAATATAAGTTGAGTAAGCATGACGAAGAAGAACGGCCCATGCTAAACAGGGTGGCGCTTCATTCGTTTCAGTTAACATTTAAAGATGCAGCAGGGAAAGTATTTGACCTGGAGGCAGAAATGCCTAAAGATATGAGGGCACTCATTCAGCAGATAAAAAAGAACATGTATAGCTAAAGAATTCAGCAAAACGCCTGGGTGAAAAAGTCTGGTAAATGAATTTGGAAGTACTGTAAAAATAAAGTTTACACCTTTTTAAAAAGGTGTAAACTTTATAAGCAAATACTTAATCAATGTTCGGCTGCGGGGTGTAGCGCAAATACGGCTTTATAACTTCAACTCCTTTAGGAAATTTCTTAATTGCATCTTCTGTGCTGATGGATGGCACTACAATCACGTTTTCGCCGGCTTTCCAGTTGGCGGGAGTTGCTACACTGTAAATGGCGGTTAACTGTAAAGAATCAATTACTCTTAACACTTCTACAAAATTCCTTCCGGTAGAAGCAGGGTATGTGATGATCAATTTTACGGCTTTATCCGGCCCAATTATTACCAAAGAGCGAACCGTAGCGGTAGCTGATGCATTGGGATGAATAAAATCATACAACTCTGAAACCTTTTTGTCGTCATCAGCAATAATGGGGAAATCAACGGAACAGTTTTGGGTTTCATTGATATCACCAATCCATCCTAAATGTTTATCTACCGGGTCAACGCTCAAAGCCAGCACTTTTACATTTCTCTTTTCAAATTCTTCTTTTAAGGCCGCTGTTTTCCCCAATTCTGTTGTACAAACCGGTGTATAATCGGCAGGATGCGAAAACAGGATTCCCCAGGAATTTCCGAGGTATTCATAAAAATCAATGTCACCTAATGATGATTTTGCTGTAAAGTTGGGAGCGATGTCCCCTAAACGTAGGCTCATAATTATAAGTTTTATTCCACAAATATAATAGTCTATTGATTATATAGACTTAAATTTGTTTTTATTTTTATTTTTTACTTACCTTACTCAGATGCTATCGAAAAAAACACAATATGCGTTAAAGGCCCTGGGTTATCTAGCTGGAAAATATGGCCAGGGGCCGGTGCTGATTTCAGAAATTTCTCAAAACAAGAAAATACCCATCAAGTTTTTGGAAACCATTTTACTGGAACTAAAACAAAGCAATATTTTAGATAGTAAGAAGGGGAAAGGCGGTGGCTATTACCTGCTGCAATCCCCCAAAAAAACAACCCTTGCCAAGGCTATCAGGCTGGTTGGAGGCCCCATTGCGCTACTCCCCTGTGTAAGCATTAATTTTTATGAAAAATGTGCAGACTGCGATGAGGCTACCTGTGGATTAAATAAGGCGATGATTCAAACCAGGGATGCTACCTTAAAAATTTTGGAAAAAAAGACTTTAGCTGAACTGATTGACGGATGAGGAATCAATGATGAGTGATGAATGATGAGTGATGAATGATGAGTGATGAATGACGAGTAATGAATGATGAACAACTATCAACCATCAACCCTCAACCATCAACCTACAACCATCAACCTTCAACCATCAATCTTCAACCATCAACCTTCAACCTTTAACCTTCAACCTTCAACCTTAAACACCTAATTCGAAGAAGCCCTTTTCAGTTTTACCTTTCCAAACCTGTTTTTTACATCGTCAATCGCTTTATACAGTTCATTCTTTTTGGAAGTATCTTCAAACAAATTAGTTTGTATTGCTTCATTGGTTAGCTCACTTAAGCGAACCCCCAACAGGCGAACCGGTTTTCCCTTTTTGTATAGTTTATGAAAAAGGTCTTTTGCCACCGGGATAATTTCATCATCGGCGCAGGTGAATGGCACCGTTGTTTGCCTCGAGGTGGTTTCAAAATCGGGATAGCGGATCTTCACTGCTATGCATCCGGCTACCTTGCCATCCTGCCTTAGTTCGAAAGCGATTTTCTCAGAAAGCCGCACTACTTCGGCCATTAGAAAATGCATATCCGTTTTATTCTCCTCGAACGTATTTTCAGATGAAATGGATTTTGCTTCGTGGTATTGCGTTACCTCGCCGGTATGCAAACCAAAGCTTTTACTCCACAAATCAACTCCCCATTTACCCAGCCGTTCTTCCAGTTCTTCTTTGGTTCGGAGGTTAATATCATTGATGGTAAAAATTCCCATTGCCTTTAATACTTCCCAGGTATGATCTCCCACACCCGGTATTTTATTCACTGGCATCGGCGCTAAAAATTCCCTTTCCATGCCCGGAGGTACCTGTAGGTAGCCATTGGGTTTTGCTTCATCGGTAGCAATTTTCGCAATCATTTTATTACTGCCCATACCAAACGAGATCGGCAATTTTGTTTCATCAATAATTTTTTGACGCAAGTCAATCGTCCATTGCAGTGGGTTAAAAAACTTATCCATCCCGGTAAGGTCCAAATAAAATTCATCAATGGAAGCTTTCTCAAATAAAGGCGCTTTGGAAGCAATGATCTGGGTAACCCAGCGGGAATATCGGCTGTATTCGCCCCTGGTTCCTTTTATTACAATCGCCTGCGGGCAAAGCTGTAAGGCTTTTTTAGATGGCATACCGGAATGGATGCCGAATTTACGTGCTTCATAACTACAGGCTGCTACTACTCCCCTTTCGCTGCCACCAACAAAAACCGGCTTACCTTTTAAAGAAGGATCGTTCAATACCTCCACCGATACAAAAAATGAATCGAGGTCGAAGTGGGCGATGATGCGTTGAGGAGTTTTGTTCACAGGGTAAATTTACAAAATTGTGGGGTGCTTTTTTAACATTCGCAACTGGGTGCCGGGGATAAATGAATTATTTGGCTCGCAATCATGCTTTAAAAATGGTGAACGTTTTGCTGGGTTTGACTGAATACCTTGATTAAACAGGATTAGAGACTGCCGAAACTCAAGAAAGTGTTAAAAAATACCTGGGGTAAAACACAATCTGCCAGGGGGTTTTAAGGTAAAATTAATTTTCCAAACAAACGGTGGGGTACCGGACAGGTTTTTGGCCTTTGTGCGTTTGCCATAAAATGGCTACGGGAAAGCATTTTACGGTCTCTAAACTATCATAATAATGACAATTTTTTCCGGAATATTTTAAAAATCCGTATTCGTCTACCGTCGGTTTTTTATTTTTTATTAAAGTATTTTTTCAGGGGGAAAAAAAATCATTAACTTGTGCTTAACTTATCACCCTACTACCTTAAATCCTTTAACCACTGAATCTCCATAATTGGCAAAATAAAGAGGTTTTTATACTATAAGACCATAAGTCTTAAACGTTGCGTCAATAATTTACTAATAATAAATTTTATCCTGAATATTGTTTTATCGGTGGTCTCGTCTGCGCTATGGGGTATCCCCTGAATTAAGACATTTACTAGCCCCGTATATTTTAAAAATTACCTTGAAACCTGGCACCTCCTATAATAAAGGATTGATAAAGTCATCTTACACGGTAAAATTTAATAGTAAATTATATTAAGGATCAATTACAAAAAGTTTTGATGCATTAAAAAAGTGCATTACAATTATAATTTATTTGTCAATGTAGTCGTTAAAGATGCAGGAAATTAAATAAATATGACAATTAAAAATGCATAGTAAGTAATATACCAACTAACACTAAATCTTATCCAATAATTTTTCAAAACCCTCATCTAGCAATGAACACTAAACAAATGTACCTCAAACCCAATGTAGTAATGGAACCATTGGTTGATAAATGGTATGCCTGGAGCCATTTAATTTCTCCTGCCACCGCAGCAATGAACAT
>Ga0335397_10000475_pt1 | contig 51866 bp, 44 predicted proteins | sample MAT04_FD_205740 | JGI IMG/M metagenome (GOLD analysis project Ga0335397, IMG submission 205740) | Freshwater microbial communities from Lake Fryxell liftoff mats and glacier meltwater in Antarctica - MAT-04 (spades assembly) (version 2) ...
CACGCGGCTGCAGCTGGGCGCAGAGCTCGGGGCGCTGTTTCGCGAGCGCGCGTCGCAGCTGTACGTCTCGCTCGCGGCGAGCCAGCTGGGCGAAGGGCTGCGCGGCGAGGTGAGCGTGCGCGGGTTCGTTTCATTGTCTGGCGCGAAGGCAGGGCTCGAGCTGTTGTTCGGCGGGCGGTACCCGGCGGGCAACTTCGAGCTCTTCTTCCTCGGTGGGCCGGGGTTCGGAAAGTCGCTGACGACGCCGACGTTCCGCGTCTACGGCGGCGTCGCGTTCGGCAACGGCGGCCCTCCGCTGCCCCGGTGCACCGAGTCGATTCGGTACCCCGTCGACGAGTGCCCGGAGCTTGATCAAGACCACGATGGCATTTTGAACGGCGTCGACCTCGCGCCCACCGCCGCCGAAGACAAAGACGGGTTTCAGGACGAAGACGGCGTGCCGGACCCCGACAACGACGGCGATGGCTTCCTCGACGCCGTCGACCGGTGCCCGAATGAAGCCGGCGAGGATGAAGGCTGTCCCGTGGTCGAGCCGCCTCCCCCGCCCGAGCCGCTCGAACCAGCCGAGCCAGAAGATCCGCCAGAGGGGTGAACGGGGCCCTGACCCCTCGGGTACGCTAAGGCCCGTGCTCCTCGCCCTCGCCATGACCGCGCAGCTGCTCGCCACCACCCAGTCCGACGACTCGGCTGCGAGAATCGACCGGGTGCCGTCGTCGGAAGACACGACCCCGGTTCCGGAAATCACGCCGGCCCCCGCCGCAGCCCCCGAACGCGGCAGCCCGCGGCTCCAGGCCGGCCCGACCACGCGGAAGAAGAGCGTGAGCATCATCGCCTCGGGCCTCGGCATCATCGCGGGGTCGATCACCAGCTACCTCGCGCTCGCCGGCGGAGTCGCCGTGAACTTCTCGAAGGGCGGCCTCAGCGACCCCTTCGACAGCGACGACATTCTGCTCCTCATGGTGCTGCCCGCCGCGACCGCCGCCGTCACGACCTGGTTCATCGGCCTGCTCGACTGGTCACAGCGCGGCGTCTTCAGCAGCCTGCTCTGGGCGGTGCTCGGCGCCGGCGCAGGCGAGCTCATCGGCCTCGGTGCTGGCACGCTCATCGGCCGGGCGATGTACCCGACCGACCTCGGCGCGCGCGGCATCGTCACTGTCTTCATCGCTCCAGCGGTCGCCGTCCTCGGCGCCGTCATCTTCATGGAGCTCTTCAAGCCCGGCGAAGAAGTCGAAGGCGCCTACGCCAGCCTCTCGGTCGCCCGCACCCAGAACGGCGGCCTCGCCTTCGGGCCGGCGGTCGGTTTCCGCTTCTAAGTCAGGGCTGCGGCCGTCGCGGCGTCCGCCCGCGGCCATGTCTTCCACCGTCCACCTTCCCAACATTGCCGCGTACCGGCAGCTGAAGGCGCAGGCCCTGTTTCAGGCGCTCGCGTCGCAGTGCCGCACGCCGCTGGACGTGGTGCGCTTCGTCGTCGAGCAGTTCAACACCACCGAGCTGCGGCAGCTTCAGCAGGTGGCGGAGGCCGCGCTTCGCGCAGGCCGGTGAGCGGGCAGCGTTCAGCCGGCGGAGCCCGAAGGTCATGGGCTCTGCCGGCTCCGGAGCAAATGCCCCGTTCATCCCGAGAAAGCGCCCCGTTCATCCCGAGAAAGCGCCCCGTTCATCCCGAGAGAAGTCGAGGGATGAGCCGCCTCGATGTCGCGGAACCGGCTACCCGCGCTTGATCTTCACGAACAGGCGGCGAAGGTCTTCGTTCACCTTCACGAACTCAGTCTTGCCCTTCTCGTCGGCTAACTGCTTCTCGAGCGACGGCAGAACCTCCTGCGCCTTCTTCGCGGCGTCCTTGTTGTCGTGCACCAGCCAGTCGGTGGCCTGGATGACGGCGAGGCGCGTATCGAGGTTCTTCTCGGTCAGGCGCTTGGTGAGCTCGTTGATGGCATCCGCCTTGTTCGAGCGGCCGATTTCCATCGCCGCGCGCTCGCGCACGCCTTCATTCGCGTCATCGAGCTTCTTCGCCCAGCACGCCGTGTCTTCCTTGCACTCCCTGGCGGCCTCGATGCGCTTCAGGTGGTTGTTGATTGCCTCGACGTGCTTCTTCACGCTCGCCGGCACGTCCTTGCAGTCTTCGAACTCGGGGTCTTCCTTGCACTCGGCGGCCAGCGCAGCCGCCTCGTCCTTCGTGAGCTTCTCGAAGGTCGGAATGTCCTTCTCGCTGCCCAGCATCGAGAGGCCGATGATCGCCGGCTGACGCGCATCCCAGCTGCCCGTCGCCGAAGCCTTCGCCAGCGCCGGCACCGCTTCCTTGCTGCCGATGCGAACCAGCGCGCGGATGTACTCGTTGCGCGCGTTCGCCTCTTCCTCGACCAGCATCGCCGACAGCGGCTTCGCGGCGTCCTTCGCGCGAATGCGGCCCAGGGCGTCGGCCGCGCGCATGCGCACGAACAGCTGGAACGCCATGTTCTCGTTCTTGTAGTCGAGCAGGTTGATCATCCGCTTGTTGGCGCGCGAGTCGTGAAGGTCGCCCAGCACCTGCATCGCCTTCGCATACACCGCGGGCTCGACAATCTTGTTGTCGGCTGCCCACTTCAGAATCTCTTTGTCCGAGCCATCGGCGGTGTGAATCAACGCGTCCGCGGCAGGAGTTCCAATCTGGTACAGCGCGTACGACGACTCGACATAAAAGCTCACGCCGCGCCGTTCTTTCATCATCATCCGGATCAGCCCCTGCACCGCGCGCGGGTCACCAATCTCACCCAGCGCCTGAATCGCCTTCTTGCTGATGAAGGGCTCGGTGCCGTCGTCCGTCGCGAGCTTGTTCAGCGGCTCGAACGCTTCCGTCGCCTTCATCTGGCCCAGTGCTTCGATCGCCGCGATGACGGTGTAGTTGTCGCGCACGTTCAGCAGCCTCACGAGGTCCGGAGCGGCCTTCTTGTCGCCGATGGCGCCCAGCGCGACGACGATTTCCTTGTTCGCGGCCTTGTCCTCGGACTCTGCCGCTCCGAAGTCGATCGCTCCCAGCAGCGCCGGCACTGACGAAGGATCCTTCATCTCGCCGAGCACGCGCGCGATCGCCGCCTTCACCTCACCGGCCTTTTCGGTTTCCAGCTGCTTCTGCAGCATCGGCAGGAACGCCGGCGTCGCGACCTTCTCGGCCCGCATCGCCTCGACGCGCGCGACCTTGTCCTTCTTCTTCTTCGCGTTCGTAATCGACTTCTGCCAGTACTCCGGAGTGGTCGGGTCGCCCTTACAGCCCGAGACGACGACCAGAGAAAGCGACAGCGAGAGGGTCAGCAGTGCATGGCGCATGAAGCGCGGCATACCCCCAAATCCCACTGGCGTCACGGACGACCTTGCGACACTTTGAACCGATGTCACCGCGCCTGATTTTCATGGGAACCCCTCACTTCGCCGTCGCCTCTCTGCGCGCGTGTCTGGAGTTGGGAACCGTCGTCGCGGTCGTCACCCAGCCCGACAAGCCACGCGGCCGCGGGCAGGAAGTCAGCTTCTCGCCGGTGAAAGAGCTCGCGCTCGAAAAGGGGCTGCCGGTGCTGCAGCCGTTGAAGATTCGCGGCACCGACTTCGCGCAGCAGCTCGCCGCGCTCAAAGCCGATGTCGCCGTCGTCACCGCGTACGGAAAAATTCTGCCGGCCGATTGTCTCGACGCGCCGCGGCTCGGCTGCGTCAACGTGCACGCGTCGCTGCTGCCGCGGTTTCGTGGCGCCGCGCCGATTCAGTGGGCGATCGCTTCCGGCGATGCAGAGACGGGCGTGTGCCTGATGAAGATGGACGTCGGGATGGACACCGGCCCAGTCATCGCGCGCGCGCAGCTGCCAATTCTTCCCGCCGACACCTCGGCCACGCTCCACGACAAGCTCGCCGCCCTCGGCGCAGGGCTCCTTCACTCGCATCTCCTCCCCTACCTCTCCGGCGAACGGCCGCTTCAACAGCAGCCCGACGACGGCATCGTGATGGCCCCGATGATCAAGAAGGAAGACGGCCAGCTCGACTTCTCGCGCCCCGCCGTCGAGCTCGAACGCCGCCTCCGCGCCTTCACCCCCTGGCCCGGGGCGTTCACCCGCTTCGACCACGCGCTCCTCAAGGTGCACGCGCTGACGGCCACCCAGGGGCAGGGCGAGCCGGGCACCGTGCTCCGCGCGAACGCGGACGGCATCGAGGTCGCCTGCGCGCAGGGCGCCGTCCTGCTCACCTCGCTGCAGCCCGAAGGCAAGAAGCCGATGACGGCGCAGCAATTTCTCGCGGGCCGCAAAGTGACGGTCGGCGAGAAGCCCTTCAACTAAGGTCCATCGCCTTCATGCCCGCTCGAAGAATCCTCGTCCTCCACGGCCCCAACCTGAACCTCCTCGCAGGCGCGCGCTCGATCGAAGCCATCGACGCGCAGCTGCAGGCCCGCGCCACCGCGCTCGGCGTCGAGCTCAAGTGCTTTCAGTCGAACTGGGAAGGCGCGCTGCTCGACATGCTCGCGGCCGAACGCAACTGGTTCGACGGCCTCATCGTCAACCCCGCCTCGCTCGCGCCTTCCGCCGTCGCCCTCGCCGAAGCCATCGAGCTGCTCGACAAGCCCACCATCGAGGTTCAGCTCGACGACGTGAAGAAGGGCAAGTCGGCGCTGAAGAACGTCGTCGAGAAGCAGATCGCCAACAAGGGTCCTTCTGGCTACCTCGAGGCCCTCGTCGCGCTCGCTCCATCGAAAGGCAGCGCGCGCGCTTTCGACAGCGAGGTGCTCGCCGGCCGGCCCACCGCTCCGCAGCGCAAGCCTGTCGAGCCGCCTCCGGCGAAGACGCTGGGCCGCGCCGACAAGACGACCGGTCGCGTGCTCCCCAACGGGGAGATAGTGAAGAGCATCGGCGGTAAGCAACGGCCCGCCATCAACAAGAAGGCCCCGCATCCTTCCGCGCCGCAGAAGTCCGTCGGCCGGCGCGTGCCGGCGCCCGCGTCCAACGTTCTTTCCCGCGCCGTGGTCCGTCAGCAGATTGCCGACCGCCTCGCCGGCACCGTGACGCCCGCCGCCCTCGCCGCCTGGGCCCGCGCCGAGTGGCAGAAGCTTCAGTCGGGCCACCCGATGGAAAGCGGCCAGCGCGAGACCCTGGAAGACGTCCTGCAGCAGCTGTTGCTCTCGGCCACGATGAAGGCCAGCGACGATCAGCTCATCGAGCTGATGACGCAGCTCTCATGACCGACGAACGCATCAAGAACCTTCGCCGTCCTCCGCGCGTCGCCACGCCCCCCAGGTCTGCGCCCCCACCTGAACGCGCTCCTGCGAAGAACAAGGACGGGCTCAAGGCCGCCGGAGAAAGCCGCGCCAAGCCCGCCAACGCGCGCGGCCCCCGTGGCGACACCACTCCGCGCTCGCTCGCGATCACCATTCTGGCGCGCGTCGCCGCCACCGACGCCTTCCTCAACGTCGTCCTCGACTCCCAGCTCGACGAGCACCGCTTCGCCGAAGTGCGCGACTCTGCCTTCGTCACCGAGCTCTGTTACGGCACCACGCGGCGCCTGCTCACGCTCGACCACGGCCTTCAGCTTTACTGCACCCACCTGCTGCCCACGCTCGAGAACGAAGTGCTCGCGGCGCTGCGACTGGGCGCGTACCAGATGTTCTTCATGCGGGTGCCGAAGCACGCCGCCGTCGCCGACACCGTCGAAGCGCTCAAGCGGCTCGGCCTGCAGCGCGCAACCGGCTTCGTGAACGCCGTGCTCCGCAAGCTCGCCACCCTCGACGCGCCGCCGCTGCCCCCGCCCGAGCCGCGCGACGAACACCTCGCCGTTCTTCACAGCCACCCGCTGTGGCTCGTGAAGCGGTGGATTCGCCAGTTCGGCCCCGAGCGCGCGGAAAGCATGCTCGTCGCCGACAACCAGCCACCTTCCGTCGTCGTCCGAGTCAACGCATCGAAGACCAACCGCGACGCCCTGCTCAAAGAGCTCACCGAAGTCGGCATCGACGCGAAGCCCACGACGATTTCTTCCGAAGGACTCCAACTCACCAACGTCGGCCGCGTCGAAGACGTCTTTGGTTACGCGGAAGGGCTGTGGCAGGTGCAGGACGAAGCGGCCCAGCTCGTCGGGCTCTATGCGGCGGTGCCCGACGGCGCCCGCGTGATGGATGCGTGCGCCGCGCCCGGCGGGAAAGCGTGTCACCTCGCGCAGCGCAACTCCGTCGTCGCGATCGACCTCCACGCGAACAAGCTCCACAAGATTACCGACGAGGCGAAGCGGCTCGGGCTGCTCGAGCGCTTGAAGGTGCGCGCGCTCGACGCGAGCAAGCCGCTGCCCGAAGGGCTGGGCGAGTTCGACGCGGTGCTCATCGACGCGCCCTGCTCGGGCCTCGGTACGCTGCGCCGCCACCCCGAGCTTCGCTATCGCCGCCAGGAGGCCGACCTTCCCGAGCTTCACAAGCTGCAGCGCGCGATCCTCGAGAGCTGCCAGCACGCCGTCGTCCCCGGCGGGCTGCTCACCTACGCCGTCTGCAGCACCGACCCGTCAGAAGGCCAGGACCAGATCGAGATGTTCCTGCGCAGCCACCCCGACTTCACCGCCGAGCCGCCGCCCGCCTCGGCCGGCACTTTTCCGAACGTGCAGGGTTTTCTTCGTACGCTCCCCGGCCCCGAGGGCGCAGACGGCTTCTTCGCCGCCCGCCTGCGAAGGATGTACTGACTCAATGTTCTTCGGCTTGATGATGGTCGACGCCGCGCTCGCCGCCTGGGCCGTTGGCTTGATGGGGCAGCCGAAGTCGCCCCGCTGGGTCCGCTTCATTCTGTTTCTGCTCGGCATCACCTTCGCGATCAGCGTCGCCGTCGTCACCATTCTCACCGACCGCGCCGACAACGACACCGCGCGCGCCTGGGGGCTGATCGCTCCCGCTGCGGCGTGCCTGGCGTTCGTGCTGCTGTTGATCGCGACGATTATTTCGAAACGAAAGTGAACTGGCATGTCGAGACCCGGCGGGCGGCTCGGACTTGATGTCATCGGGGCCGCATCGAGGGCTCGCGCATCGTCAACGTCAGCCCGCTGGTCGTCATGTACAAGTTCACCGAAGCCATCTCGCTGCACGTCTCGTGCGAAGGGCAGGGCGAGGTCGACCGGCTGTGGAACGCGCTGTTAGCCGACGGTGGCCAGGCCCACGCTAAGGCTCAGTGAGGCGCTATAAGCGCCCGCCATGCTCTTCCCCCTTCTGCTCGCCCTCGCTGCTGCCCCTGCGGCGCCCGCCAAGTCGCGCCCGTACACGGTGCAAGACCAGGTCACGCTGCGCCGCCTCTTGAACTTCGCGGTGTCTCCTGATGGCTCGACGCTGGTGCTGGTGATTCGCGCCACCGACTACGAGGCGAACAAGGGCCGCATCGACCTCTGGCGCGTGCGCCGCGACGGCACCGACCTGCGGCAGCTGACCAGCCATCTGGGGCCCGACACGGACCCCGTGTTCGCCCCTGACGGCAAGAGCGTCTACTTCCTCTCGACCCGCGGCGAGACCAGCCAGGTCTTCAACCTTCCCCTCGAAGGCGGCGAGCCGAACCAGGTCTCGAAAGCGCCAGTCGACGTGAACTCGTTCGTTCTGTCAGCCGACGGCAAGACCATCGCGTTCGCCGCCGACGTGTTCCCCGACTGCAAGGAAGCCGACACGCTGGGCTGCACCGAGAAGCGCCTCGCCGAGCTCGCGAAGAAGAAGACGACCGGAAAAATCTACGACCAGCTGATGTTCCGCCACTGGGACACCTGGAAGGACGGCCGCCGCAGCCACATCTTCGTGCAGCCCACCGCCGGTGGCGCGGCGAAGGACCTGATGCCGAAGCTCGCCGCCGACGCACCCGTGAAGCCCTTCGGAGGCGCCGAGCAGTTCACCTTCAGCCCCGACAACAAGACGCTGGTCTTCACCGCGCGCGACGTCGGCCGTGAAGAGGCGTGGAGCACCGACCTCGACTTGTTCTCGGTGCCGGCCGATGGCAGCGCCGCTCCGAAGAAGCTGACCACCAGCAACCGCGCCACCGACACGAACCCGGTGTTCAGCCCCGACGGCAAGACGCTGGCGTACTTCGCGATGGCGCGCCCCGGCTACGAGGCCGACAAGCTCACCGTCATCCTCCGCAACGTCGCCGACGGAAAAGAAAGGAAGCTCACCGAGGCGTGGGATCGCAGCCCCGATTCGCTGCAGTGGGCGCCCGACGGGAAGACCGTCTACGTCAACGCATGGGACGTGGGGCAGCTGTCGCTCTTCTCGATCGACGTCGCGAGCGCCAAGGTGACGACGCTGGTCGGCCCTGGCCACGTCACGCAGCTCGCCGTCGCCGGCGCGAACCTCTTCTACGCGCAGGATTCCCTCAACGGCCCGTCAGACCTCTACCTGCTCGAGGGCGCGAAGACCGCGCAGCTCACGCGCCTCAACGAAGACGCGTTGAAGGGAGTGAAGCTCGGCACGCCCGAGCAGTTCAGCTTCCCGGGGTGGAACGGGGACAAGGTCTACGGCTACCTGGTGAAGCCCGTCGACTTCGACCCGAAGAAGAAATACCCGATCGCGTTTTTGATTCACGGCGGCCCTCAGGGCAGCTTCGGCAACAACTGGCACTACCGCTGGAACCCTCAGACCTATGCGGCCCGTGGGTACGCCGCGATCATGATCGATTTCCACGGCTCGATTGGCTACGGCCAGAAGTTCACCGACGGCATCAACGGTGACTGGGGCGGCAAGCCGCTGGAGGATTTGCAGAAGGGCTACGCGCACGCGCTCGAGAAGTACCCCTTCCTCGACAAGGGCCGCGCCTGCGCGCTGGGCGCGTCGTACGGCGGCTTCATGGTGAACTACATGGCCGGCGTGTGGAATGAGCCGTGGAAGTGCTTCGTCAGCCACGACGGAAACCTCGACGAGACCTTCGCGTATTACGCGACCGAAGAGCTCTGGTTCCCCGAATGGGAACACGGCGGCACCCCGTGGGAACAGCACATGGGGTACGCGAAGCACAACCCGATCGACCACGTCGCGAAGTGGAAGGTGCCGACCCTGGTCGTGCACGGCGGCAAGGACTACCGCGTCGTCGACACCGAGGGCCTCGCGACCTTCACCGCGCTGCAGCGGCGCAACATCCCCAGCAAGCTGCTCTACTTCCCTGACGAGAACCACTGGGTCCTCAAGCCGCAGAACTCGGTGCTCTGGCACGACACCGTGCTCGGCTGGCTCGACCAGTGGACGGCGCCGGGCAAGAAGTAGCGGCCAGCAGATGGCAGTCGCCGTCGACTTACGCGCCGAACCGAATCGGCCTGTGCTGCCGCTTCCCGGTCGCCTGACCCGACGCCGACTCGCGGGGCGAGGAAACGTTGGGGGCGGCCAAAGATCGCTGTGGCCTGGGTGTCGACGCGACCTGCTTGATGATTTGGTTCAGCGCCGGGAGCGACCCCGCCCGCACGAGACGGCGTCGAAGCGCAAAGGCTTGCTGCTGCACTTTCTGACAGAATGCGTGGTGGTCGACCTCGAAGGGGAACCGACCCAGCAGTGGACCGCGGCGGCAATGCCGATTCCTGCGCGCGGCTGGGAAAGCCACGCGCGCGCCTTTCAAGGCGTGGGGTCGATTGGGCTGACGAAGGGCCGCTTCCGCATCGAAGTGAGGGACGACGAGCACGCGCTGTCGGGCGGCCTGACGGTGGACGTGGATCCTCCGGGCGCGCGGCCCATTCGCGTGGTGGTGACCGGCCGCGATGGCGGGCTGGGCAAGCGGCTCGACACCGACTTCCGCGCCGAAGCGCGCGTGAAGGTGCGCGTGCTGACGGCGACGGGCGCACCGGCGCTGGACGCGAAGGTGGGCTGCGTGGGCGGCGCGCTGTGGCTCGGCGACGGATCCAGGCCGAGACGCCCGACGGCGCGAAGGCTGTTGGGCACGCGACCGTGACGGACAAGGAGCTCGTGCTGACCGTGCGCGAAGCGCGAACCCTGCGCGGCAAAGTGGTGGGGACGCTGCCGCCCAATGCCCAGCTCAGCATCACCAACGCGGTGCAGGGCGGGCTGGTGCCGCTGTACTCGAACGACTTCGTGGTGCCCGGGCAGCCGGCCGTGCGGACCATCGTCTGCGTGCACGGAGAGTTCCCAACAATGGGCGGGCTGGGGTGCGCGGTGTCGGTGAACGACGACCCGCTGGAAATCCCAATCGGGCCGCTGGTGCAGGTGGCGTTCAAGGTGGTGGACGCGAAAGGCGCCCCCATCGATCAACCGATCTTCTTCGTCGACCGCAACGGGACATTTCCTGAACCTTCGGCCAGCAAGATGCTCGGTACCGTGTCTCGCGGAAGCCACGTGCTGGTCGTGAACGTCTCGGGCAGCAAGGCGCGGGCAGAGCGGGTGTTCACGACGACGGGCGCGGTCACCGACCTCGGCACCATCGTCGTGAAATGAAACTGGCCCGGCGACAAATCGGCCACCAGCTGTCGTGGCGAAGCTTCGAGCTTCACGATTGGCAGGTGCGACCCGCCTCAGAACAGCGAGCTGATGACCTCGAAGAAGTTCTTCGTCGTCGGGGCGACCGGCTCGATGACCACATTGGTGATGTCGGCCACCCAGACGCGATTGCCGTCGGTGACGGCCAGGTGTTGCCCCACGAGGAACGAGGGCTGAAACAGGGGCAGCTTGATGCTCAACGGCTTGAGTGCGCCGGCGTCGAGGAAGCCCGTGTCGAGGGTGAAGTCGGCGTTGAAGCGCGCCAGGTACGTCGCGCCCAGGCCCGTGAGGTACAGCAGGAAGCGGCCATCTGCGAGCCGGGCGGCCCCACGAATCGTGCCCAATCCGATGCCCGTGCCCGGCAGCACAACCTGACGAAAACCCGCGGGCCCGAACGAGGTGTCGGCGACTCCCGACGAGGTCCACTTGAGGAAGCGGATGCCGAGCTGGTTCTGACCGCCGTCGGCCTTGAGCAGGTCGAAGCCGAGGGCGAGATACGAGCCGTCCACTTCGCGCCACAGGTGGGTGCCCTCGGCACCGGCTGAGCTGGCGTAGCCCGCCGTGCCGAACGACGTGTCGAGCTGACCGTCGGGCAGCAGCCGCGCCGCCGACATCGACTCGCCACCGAAGACGACGATCTTCCCGTCGGGGTCGAGCACCATCGCGCGCACTCTCTCGTCCCGCGAGGTGCCCCACACGGCGCCAAAGCCCGTACCCGGCGTCTTCGAGAAGGTCACGTCGGCCGTGCCGCTGGGTAGGTAACGGGTCACGAAGAAGTTCGATTGCACGTTGCCGCCCGCGAGGATCTTCCCGTCGGGCTGCTTCAGCAGCGCAGTGCAGGCGGCCAGGGTCGACGTGCCCGTGCCGAAGGCGTCGAGGCGGACGCCGGTGGTGGCGCCGGTGTTGCCAAAGCTGGTGTCGAGTTGCCCGTTCGCGAGGAACCGCGCGAGCAGCACCTTCGGCCCCTCGCCCGGGAGCAGAGCCGCCTGCGCGGTGCCTCCGACGTAGAGCAGGTCGCCGTCGACCAGGGCTGCGTACCCGGTGTCACTCGCGAAGTCGGTGAGCCCCGCCGAACCTCCATTTTCCACGTCAACGAGGGTGACGCCGTTGCCGTTCCACGTGGGGTCGAGCGTGCGATCGGGTTTGACCCGCGCGACGAGGAGCGAAGCGACGCCGCCGTCTGAAGCACCACTGCCCACCACGAAGACGTTCGACCCAATCGGCACCACCGCGTTCGCCTGCCCCTGGAAGCCAGGCGGAAGCAGGGGCACGAACCCACTGTCGTAAGCGGCACCGCCGCCGGCGCCACCCCCACTCCCCGCGCCTCCATCTACCGACGAAAGACCGGGACAACCCGCGACCAGCACCAAAACCAGGAGCAGCATCATCTGTTTCATGACGCGCTGTGTACCAGCAGGAGCGCGCGGGTCTGCACGAGAAAGCAGGTCTGCGAGAGGTGCGGTGCCATCGCCGACGCGACGCCGCTGATGCTCGCAGTCCTTGATGGTTTGGCGTCCGGCAGTGGCCGCAAAGCTGAATACAGATGAGCTCGAGGTCGACGCGCGGGGACGTCAGCCCAGTGAACTACTCGCGCACGGGCACTTCGATGGTGAGGCCGTCGAAGGCAATCTCGCACGGCCCCGAGAATTCCTGCTTCGCCTGCTCGAGCAGCGGCTTGCAGTCGACGTCGTGCCGCGAAGACAAGTGCGTCAACACCAGCCGCCGCACCTTCGCCTCTTGTGCGACCTTCCCCGCCTCGCGCGCCGTGCTGTGCCGCGTCTCGATCGCGCGTTCCTGCTCGTCGTCGCTGAAGGTCGACTCGTGAATGAGCAGGTCGGCCCCGGCCGACGCTTCCGTCAGGGCCGCGCAAGGCCGCGTGTCGCCCGAGATGACGACGCGCCGCCCCGGCCGCGCCGCGCCCATCACCTGCTCAGGGGCCACCGTCGAACCATCGGCCGCCTTCACGCTCTCGCCCTTCTGCAGTCGTCCAAAATCCGGCCCAGGCGTCACTCCCAGCTTCTTCGCCGCTTCCAGGTCGAACCGCCCCGCGCGCACGTCTTCCTCGAGTACGTAGCCCAGTGCGTTCACCCGGTGGTCCACCCGCACCGCCGTCACCGAGTAGCCGCTGCGCGCAACCTTCTCGCCGCCCTTCAGCTCGTGAATCTCGACCGGGAAGGCCAGCCGTTCGACCCCCAGATGAATCGCCGCATCGAGCACCTTCTTCGCCGGCAGCGGGCCGTACAGGTGCATCGTCTCGGTGCGCCCGCCCATGCCCAGCGTGCGCAGGAACCCGATGATTCCCAGGTAGTGGTCGGCGTGGAAGTGGGTGAAGAACGCCGCCGCGACCGTGAAGCCCGTACCGTAGCGAATCATCTGCCGCTGGCTTCCTTCGCCGCAGTCGAACAACAACAAGTCCGAGTCGGCCTTCACCGCGAGCCCGGACACGTTGCGATGCAGCGTCGGCGCCGCGGCAGAAGTGCCGAGGAACGTCAGCCGCAGAATCGACATGCCTGCCGAGCTCACTTTCTTTCACGCCCCGCGCAGGTTCTCTTCCAGCTTCTTCGCGTCGGGCAGCACCGGCGCCAGCTCCTTCGCGATGACGTACGCCTTCTTCTTGTCGCCCAGCCGCACCAGCGCGAGCGCCAGGTTGTACTTCGGCCGGTGCTCGCCCGCCGGAGCGACCTGCACCGCCTGCTCGAGCAGCTTCTTCGCCTCGGCGTGCTTCGCCGCGTCGTTGGTCTGAACCAGCAGCGCGCCAAAGTTCGTCAGCGGCTTCCACTGCTTCGGCGCCAGCGCCACCGCCTTGCGGTACGCGTCTTCGGCCTCCGCCTGCTTCGGCACCGCCTCGTACAGGTTGCCCAGGTGCGTCCAGCCTTCCCAGCTCTTCGGGAACTTCGCGACCAGCTGCTTTCCGACCAGCTCGCTGCGCGCGAAGTCCTTGTTCAGCAGGTACAGCCCCGCGAGGTTCAGCCAGCCCTGCTCGTGGTCGGGGACAAGCTTCAGCTCGCGCTCGACGTAGTGAATCGCCGCGTCGACCTGGTTCAGCATCATCGTGCAGGCCAGCGCCTTCTCGAGCAGCACCGGGTGGTCGCCGTTCGCCGCCATGCCGGCGTCGAGCACCTTCTTCGCGGCCGCGAACTCCTTCAGCTCGAACAGCACGTCGCCCAGCGTCGCCCACGCATCCACCGACTTCGGCGCGAGGTCCCGGCTCTTCTCGAAGGCCTTCAGCGCCTTCTCGACCTGCTTCGTCTGCTTGTACGCGTGGCCCAGCTGGCCGTGCACGTCGGGGCTCATCGGAGAGAGCTCCGCCGCCGTCGTCAGGTACGGCAGCGCCTTGTCCGGCAGCTGCAGCGCGACCATCAGCCGGCCGGCGTTGTACTGGCAGAGGAAGCTGTCGGGCCCGAGCTTCGCGCCTTCGAGGAGCAGCGGCAGGGCGCCCGGCAAGTCGTTGGCTGCCTCGAACACCAGCCCGAGCATCGTCCACCCGAGCGCCAGCGTGGGGGCAAGCTTCGTCGCCGCCGTCGCGTGCACCCGCGCCGCGTCGACCTTGCCCGTGAAGAGCGCGATCCGCGTCAGCCCCAGGTACGTCTCGGGGAGCCCCGGGTTCCGCTCGAGCGCCGCTTCATACGCAGCCGCGGCTGGGCCGACCTCGCCTGCCTGCAACCGCGCCTCGGCCTGATCCAGCAACTCGCGGGTCCTGGCGGCCGTTCCTGCCCGCATTTCGTGCTCGTCGAACAGCTTCCGGGCCTCGGCGTAGTTGCCGGCCTTCAGCGCATTCAACCCCTGGTCGTAAGCAGTTTCAGTGGCCATCCAGCCTCACATTGCGGCCAAACCGTAAGGAGAGTTAGCGAAAAAAGTGTGGGTACCCTTCTGTCGCACATCGATAATCAACTTAGATTTACGCCGTCCCATCTTCCAGAGGCCCTCCGTGACCCGCGTCCTCCGCCCCTCGAGCAAGTCGCTCCCGAAAGAAGTCACTGCCCTCGCGAAGTCGAAGAACGCTGAGGTCACGACCAACGCTGACGGGTCGGTAACGAAGCGCCGCGACACCGCGAAGACCTCGAAGGAAGTGACGACCCGCACGGGCAACCTGCTCGAGAGCTCGACCGAGTTCAAGAAGAGCACCCGAACCACCCGCGGCAGTGGCGAGAGCGAGTTCACCGCGAACACCGACATGCTCGGGCGCGAGAGCAGCAAGTCGCGCAAGGACTTCACGAGCAACGCGGGCGTCCACACCGTCAACATCGCGGGCAGCGACGTCTACGGCATCGACAAGCAGGAAAAGTCGACCGACAAGACCGTGGTCAAGGGCGATACCACCGAGACCTCGCTGCGTTCGTCGAGCAAGGACTCGGCGGGCAACGCGCGGAAGGCCAGCGATGTCACCCGGGTCACCGTCGGTGAAGACGGCAAGAAGACGGTCACGACGAACGAGAAGAAGTCGGGCGGCTCAGAGCTGAACACGCGGTCGGGCACCACCTGGGAAGACAAGAAGTTCACGCTGTCGGGCGGCGCCGACTGGTCGAAGGGTGGCAGCATCGACAAGAGCACGCTGACCGAGACCGAAGTCGACGCAGCGAAATTCCTCGAGAAGTCCGACGTCGTCACCGAGTGGGTCGGCAAAATCTTCAAGGGCCTCGGCCTCGAGCAGCAGTGGAAGAGCGAGCTCGACGCATCGCTGATGAAAGAGAAGATGCTGCTGCAGGGAGAGCACGGCTCGGTCGTCGCGCGCTACGGCGTCAGCGGCGGGCAGCAGCTCACCATCGACGGCGAGGGCATTCGCGGCAGCTTCAACCGCGACGCGCGCGCCGGCGTCTACGCGGAATCGCACGGCTCGGTCGACGGGAAGTACGGCACGGCGTCCTACGACGCGCGCGCGGCCGCCGAGGCCTACGCGACGGTGGACGCACGGGGCAGCATCGACGCAAACGGGCTCGACGCGACTGTCGACGTGCGGGTCGGCGTCTCGGTGGAGGCGGAAATCTCGGGTCGCGCGCAGACGAAGAGCGTGCAGATTGGCGGCGTCGACGTGAACGCGTCGGTCGAAGGCCACGCGCGGGCGTCGGCGGAAGCGGTCGCCGAGGTGAACGGCACCGTCAAGGTGACCCGCGATCCTCCGACGGCCATCGTTCGCGGCACGGCGGGCGCTTCGGCGGTCGCGAAAATCGAAGGCGACATTCACGCCTCGGCAGGTCCGTTCTCGGTGGTCGCCAGCGGCTACGTCAGCGCCGGCGCCGAGGCCCGCGCGTCAGGCGTGTTCGGCTACGAAGACGGCAAGCTGAAGATTGGCGGCAGCCTCGGAGCGGCCTTTGGCGTCGGCGCCGGTGGCGACGTCCAACTCGAGATCGACGTCGCGCAGATCGGCGAGATGGCGAAGGGCGCGGCCGACCTGAACCATGACGGCAAGCTGGGCCTCGACGACGCGATGGTGGCGGTCGAGAAGACGGCCGGGTGGATTGGCGGTCTCTTCGGCCTGGGCAAGCACGATGACAAGCCGGCCGCTAAGGCGCCGGGCAAGGCTGAAGCGGTGGCTCCTGCGACCGCGGCTCCCGTCACGCCACCCGAGTGGCCCCCGACGCCCGCCGGTGCCGACATCGCCGACCAGGCCATCAACGCGATCGGCGCGATGCATGAGCCCGCGCTTCCCGGCCCGGATGCCACGCCTCAGCAGCTCGCGCAGTACGAGAAGGACACGAAGCGCTACGACCGCATGATCGAATTGATGAGCACCATCATCAAGAAGCGCGACGAGCTGCAGATGTCCATCATCCGCAAGACGTAGCTTCGGCGCCGCTGCGTCCCCGCCGCCTCCGCGTCCCAGTACCGCAGGTGCCCCGGAACTACTTCTTCGGCGCAGCCCAGTCGGCCGGGTAGGTCACGTAGAAGACCTTCACCCGGCTGGGCGTGCCGAACACCAATTTGCTGCCCTTCGGCAAATACACCACGTCGCCGGGCTTCGCCTCGTTGACGCGCCCGTCGACGATGACGTGCAGCACGCCTTCGACGACGTAGTCGACCTCGTCATAGTCGAGGGTCCACGGAAAGGAGTCGGCCTTCGACCACTCCATGAAGCCGGCCGTCATCGGAGACCTGTCTTTGCCGGTGATGACGTCGGCGAGCCGCACCTGCTTGCCCGGGCCCGCAGCCGGGAACTCACCCAGCTGAACCGAGCCGCCCTTCACCACCACCACGCCCGACGCGTCGGCCCTTCGTTCGGCCGAGCCACCGCCTTCGGCCGCCGTCGCGTCGTCCTGCACGATGCGCACGCCCAGCTCTCGCGCCCGCGACCACGCCGCCGGAGTGACGATGGTTTCCCTGCGGGGCGCCTGAAGCTGCCGCTTCTTCGCGGCGAACTCGGCGTCCACGACTTCCGCGGTGATGAGGCGCTTCACGAGGGCCAGATCGATACCACGGCCACGAAAAAGCGCCGGGCCCAATCAGGCACCCGGCGCTTCTTTGAAACCTACGAAGCGTTGGTTACGCGGCGGCCTTGGCTTCCGGCGTCGTGGTGCTGACTTCCGACTTCAGGTTGCCTTCGATGCGCATCCCGTAGAACGAACGCCAGACGAAGAACGCCGAGATGACGAAGAAGACGCCGGCGAGGGCCAGCGTCAGCACCCGGTTGTCCTTGCCGACTTCGACCGCGAGCTCGACCGCGAGCAGACCGAAGAGGGTGGTGAACTTGATGACCGGGTTCATCGCGACCGACGACGTGTCCTTGAAGGGGTCGCCGACGGTGTCGCCAACGACGCAGGCGTCATGCAGGGCAGTGCCCTTCGCCTTCATCTCGACTTCGACCAGCTTCTTCGCGTTGTCCCAGGCGCCACCGGCGTTCGCCATGAAGATGGCTTCATAGAGGCCGAACAAGGCGATCGAGATGAGGTAGCCGATGAAGAAGTACGGCTCGAGGCAGGCGAAGGCGAGGGTGCCGAAGAAGATCGAGAGGAAGATGTTGAACATGCCCTTCTGCGCGTACTCCGTGCAGATCTGGACCACCTTCTTCGAGTCTTCGATCGACGCCTTCGTCGCGCCTTCGAGCTTCATGTTCTTCTTGATGAACTCGACCGCGCGGTAGGCGCCCGTGCTGACCGCCTGCATCGACGCGCCCGCGAACCAGAAGATCACCGCGCCGCCCATGATGAGGCCGAGGAAGAACGGGGCGTGAACCAGCGACAGGTTCACCATCAGGTCCTTCTGCAGACCGTTGGTGAGCATGAAGATGATCGAGAAGATCATCGTCGTCGCGCCGACCACCGCGGTGCCGATGAGCACCGGCTTCGCCGTCGCCTTGAACGTGTTGCCTGCGCCGTCGTTCTCTTCGAGGAAGTGCTTGGCCTTCGCGAAGTCGAGGTCGAACCCAAAGTCCTTCTTCACTTCTTCCTTCACGTTTGGGACGTCTTCGATCAGCGAGAGCTCGTAGACCGACTGCGCGTTGTCCGTCACCGGGCCGTACGAGTCGACGGCGATGGTCACCGGACCCATGCCGAGGAAGCCGAACGCCACGAGACCAAACGCGAAGACCGGCGAGGAATCGAAGCCCGACTCCAGCGGGAACAGCTGGCCGAGACCCTGGCCGGCGATCAGGTAGGCGGCCCCCATGAGCACCACGAACACGACGCCCATCCAGTAGGCCGAGAAGTTACCGGCGACGAGCCCCGAGATGACGTTCAGCGAAGCGCCGCCTTCCTTCGAGGCGTTCACCACTTCACGCACGTGCTTGCTTTCCGTCGAGGTGAACACCTTCACCACTTCGGGGATGATCGCGCCGGCCAGCGTGCCGCAGGTGATGATCGCCGACAGCTTCCACCACAGCGTGCTGTCGCCGTTCATCATCGGGATCAGCAGGTAGCTGACCACGAAGGTCATCGCGACCGAGACGAAGGACGTGAGCCACACGAGGATGGTCAGCGGCGCTTCGAAGTTCATCTTGTCCGCGTTGCCCCAGCGGCTCTTCGCGTACATGTCGTTGATCAGGTACGAGAGGAAGCTCGCGATGACCATCGCGATGCGCATCACGAACAGCCAGACCAGCAGCTGCACCTGAATCGCCGTGTCCTGCACCGCGAGGAGGATGAAGGTGATCAGCGCGACGCCCGTCACGCCGTAGGTCTCGAAGCCGTCGGCCGAAGGGCCAACCGAGTCGCCCGCGTTGTCGCCTACGCAGTCCGCGATCACGCCCGGGTTGCGCGCGTCGTCTTCCTTGATCTTGAAGACGATCTTCATCAGGTCAGACCCGATGTCGGCGATCTTCGTGAAGATGCCGCCCGCGATGCGCAGCGCCGAAGCGCCCAGCGACTCGCCAATCGCGAAGCCGATGAAGCAGGGGCCGGCGATGTAGCCAGGGACGAAGCACAGAATCGCCAGCATGATCAGCAGCTCGGTGCTGATCAGCATCATCCCGATGCTCATGCCCGCCTTCAGCGGAATCGCGTAGGTCGGAAACGGCTTGCCGCGCAGCGACGCAAAAGCGGTGCGCGAGTTCGCGAAGGTGTTCACCCGGATGCCGAACCAGGCGACGCCGTAGCTGCCGGCGATGCCCACGAGGCTGAAGCCCAGGATGATGGCCACGCGAATGGCGGTCGGAATCTCTGCCGCCTTCGAGCCGGCTTCCGGGTGCGACAGAAAGCCGAAGTACACGATCATGATCGAGCCGATGAGGAGCTCGAGGATGAGGATGAACTTGCCCTGGGTGATCAGGTACGTCTTGCAGGTCTCGTAGATGAGCTCGGAAATCTCGAGCATCGCCCGGTGCACCGGCAGGTTCTTCAGCTGCTGGTACTGCACCAGGCCGAACACCAGACCGAGCACCGACACCAGGATGCCCGACAGCAGCAGCGTGTGGCCGTTGGTCGCACCACCGAGGAAGGTCTGCGACGCGAGGTCGGGAAGAACCAGGTTCGCTTCGTTGGCGAACGCGGCGGCGGGCAACAGAGCGCCCAACCAGGCAAGACGAGAGAGCTTCATGGGTTTCTTATTCCTTGCAGGAGAAAAGTCGGCGCCGCTTAACACGGTGCAGTGCGGCGGGAGAACAACAAAGCTATAGGAGTGGGCGCACTTCCCTGACCGTGTCCGACGACTCCGATTTCAAGCCTGCAACCGGGCGGTTTTCCCGCTTCGCCCGTCTCGCGGGCCTCGGAGCGCGCCTCTCGACCGAGGTCGTCAGCAAAGGCGTGAAGAAGCTCGCCGGCTCGACCGAAGGCCTGCTGGGCACCGCCGGCGCCGAGAAGCTGGTCTCGACCCTGGGTGAGATGAAGGGCCTCGCGATGAAGCTCGGCCAGACGATTGCGATGGATCCGGATCAGCTGCCCCCCGAGGTCAGATCTGTCGTTGCCCGGCTTCAGAACCAGGCCCCGCCGATGCCGTACGCCACGGTTCGCGCAGTCGTGAAGCGCGAGCTGGGCGGCTACCCCGAAGAAAAGTACGCCGAGTTCGATGCGAAGCCGCTGGCCTCAGCGTCTTTGGGCCAGGTGCACCGCGCGAAGACCCACGAAGGCCAGGAAGTCGCGGTGAAGGTGCAGTACCCCGACATCGGCAAGGCGATGGCCTCCGACCTCGCCAACCTGGGCTCGATGGTGAACGTCGTCTCGCGCGGCATGGGCATCAAGGAAGGCCTCGCCTACTTTGGTGAGCTACAGGGAGAGCTGCTCAAAGAGCTCGACTACCGCGACGAGGCCGCGCGCGCCCGCCAGTACGCGATGGCCGCCGCCGTGGCGCCTGACCTGGTGGTCCCCGAGCCCCTCGAGGCGCTGACGGCCGAGAAGGTGCTGACGCTGCAGATGATTCAGGGCGAGACGCTCAAGGGCATGCTCGAGCGCCTCGACGACGTGCCGAACGAAGAACGCTTCCGCGTCTCACGCCTTCTCATTCGCGCCATCTGGGCCCCTTTCCTTTCCAGCGGCTCGATTCACGCCGACCCGCACCCCGGCAACTTCATCATCATGGGCGACGGCCGCATGGCGGTGCTCGACTTCGGCTCGGTGAAGCAGCTGTCTGACCAGTGGCTGCAGGTGAACCGGAAGATGTTCCGGTGGATTCTCGACGGGCGGAAATTCGACGAGGTGAAGCTGTCGCGCGAAGCGGGCTTCATCATCAGCTGCAAGGACGAAGACGCCGTACCGTTCATCCAGGGCACCATCGAGATTGCGTGCAAGCCGGTGCAGTCGCGCGACTTCGACTTCGGAACTTCCGACACGAACCGCCTGATGCGCGCGCACTTCTTGAAGCACTCGCTGAAAATCGTGCAGATGCGGCCACCCACCGAAGGCCTGATGTTCTACCGGGCGCTCGGCGGGCTGATTCAAGACCTGCAGAACCTCAAGGCGCGCGGTGACTTCCGCAGCGTCTACGAAGAGCTGTCGGAGACCTTCCCGCCCTCGGGTTAGTCGGCCAACTCCGGCTCGACGTAGCCGAACCCGTCGGCGAAGGCGCCCGACAGAATCGCCAGGTTGCGCTCTTCATCCGACGAGAGGTTTCCCGCCGCTGCTGCGTAGGCCTGCTGCAGCTCGCGCAGCGAATCAGAGCCGGGGGTGATGTCTTCGAGGCCGAGCTTCTTCTCGAGCTCATCGCGGTACTTCGCCGCTTCGGGCGAGCCAATCGCCTGGCCCGCGGCGTTCGTCACCACCGAGCCGATGATCGACGTCGCGATCGCCCCCGTGCCCGCCGTCGCCGCGCCGACCGCGGTGCTGAGCAGGCCGAGCGCGAGGTCCTTGTACAGCGCGTTGAAGTCGAACTTCTCGAGCTCGCTCTTCTTGTAGTTGTCGACCGCCGCGAGCCCGCCCGCGTCGAGGAAGCCGAACACCGTGCCCAGCTGCTGCGCCTGCGACACCGAGTCGTACTTGCCGCTGGCGATCCGCGTCAGCACCTGCTCGGTGTACTTGTCGAGCGTCCCCTTCACGAGGTCGTCGATGCCCGGCACCAGCTCATGCGCGCGGGGGCTGAACGCTTCGTTGGTGAAGAACGCCGTCATCGCGCGGTAGTCGCGGCTCTCGTTTTGATCATTCGCGGTGAGCTCGAGCAGCTCGGGGCCGTGCGCGGCGAACATCGCCAGCGTCTGCGCGTGGGCCTGCGTCTCGAACAGCGCGTTCACTTCTTCGCTCTGAAACGCGTAGGCGTCGGGGCGGCCCAGGTTCAGCGCGTCGAAGGCGAGCAGCCGCGCGTTCGGCGTCGTCAGGTTCCGCTGCATCAGCTCGGGCGTCGCGGTGAAGGCCATCGCTGCGGCGAACGCATCGCTGGACGTCGGGTCGCCGCCCGCGCGCGCCTGCAGCGCCTTGCCGACCATCTCGAGGGGGCCACCGGCCACGCTGTTCGCCGGATCCAGCGACAGCGCCTGGACCAGCATTCGCGGGCCGTCCTCGCCCATCACGTCGGCCATCGTCACCAGCTGCGCGGTGGTCAGCTCGCCACGCCGGTACGCCTCACCCAGCGCCTCGGACACGACCTTCGCGCCCTCGACGCTCGTGCCGATGGTCTCGAACAGGTAGCCGATGCCCAGCTCGCCGTCGTTCACCACCGCCGCGATGTAGGCCGCCTTTTCGATCGGCGAGTACTCCTTCAGCAGGTCGACGGGCAGGCCGCCGAAGCCGTAGTGCGCGTTGAGGTTGATGCTCTCGAAGAAGTCCTCGCGCGCCTTGCCGCTGAGCTTCTCGGTGCCGCTGCTCGAGGGTGACGATCGCGCCATCAGCACGCCGCCGGGGCCGAGCCGCATGCCTTCCGTCGCCACGCTCGCCCTGGCGCTGAACGGCCCTGCGCCCAGCTGCGATTCCGCCTTCATCCGCAGCGCACGGCCGGCACCCTTCGACAGCTCGTCGGTCTGCTTCTTCAGCGTCTTCTTCGGCTCACTCAGCGCCTTCTTCGGGGTGGGCTTCTCGAGCTTCGGGGCCTGAATCGGGGAGTCACTGACGCGGCGGGTGGACATGGGGGGGTGACGAACGGGAAGGAGAAAGTCGCAAGCTTCAGGGGGAACAATCGGACGCGGGCTTCAGCTTTCGAGTGGCTTCGGTGCGCGAGGTGAACACCACCATCTCCTTCGGGTTGATCTTCCGCGCCGCCGGGCAGTCGGCGTAGTGGAAGAACTTGTCGCCCTTCTTCGCGATCAACAGGGCGATGACCCCATCATCGCCTCTCGGGGCCTTCTTGATCGTCGCCTTCGCCACCACCTTTCCCTTCACCGGCGCTGCGTCGTCGAGCTTGATCACCTTGCCAGTACGGCGGGGCGGGGGAAGAGGTTGCGCCGCAACCACGGCAGCGATCGGAAACGTCCACGCCGCGCCCACCCGCTCACCCGCCGGCAGCCTCTCCGTCACCACCTCGAAGCGCTTCCCGTCAGACGCGGCGTGCACCTCGCCATCGAGGTCGGTGCGGAACACCTTCACCCCGACCTGGCTCAGCCGCTGAAGCACAGAGCGCGCAGGCGCCCCTGATGGGTTGCCCGGCCCCACGCTGATCACCGCCGCCAGCGGCCGGGCCCCGACGAGAAAGGGAAGCGTCGAGCTCGAGCCCGCGCCGTGGTCGGACACCTTCAGCAGCGTGCTCTGCAGTGCGTACCGCCGCTTCAACAGGTACTCCTCGGTCTCGGGCTGCGCGTCGCCCATCAGCAGCAGGCTCGTCTCGCCGTAGGTCGCGCGCAGCACCACCGCGTTCGCTTTCGGCCCGCCCAGCAGCGACTCCACCGGCGCCCGTGGCCACAAGACCTCGAGCTCCACGCCGCCTCCCATGTCGATGCGCAGCAGCTCGCCCGGCGCGTCGCGATCCGGCACTGGCAGCACAATCTGCACGCCGAGGTCCTGCAGCCGCTGCATCAACAGCGCGTGCGGCTCGCCCTGGTCCCTCAACCCCGGATCCAGAAACCGCCGCGCGCCCACGGCCTCGAGCAGCTCGGCCATCGCTCCGAGGTGCTCGTCCCCCGCGTGCGTGAGCACCACCAGGTCGAGCCCGCCCTTCGCCAGCTGCGGCACCCGCAGCTTCAAGTGGCTCGCCGCGCTGGTCGGCCCTGCGTCGATCAACACCGTGCGCCCGGCGGGTGAGACGAGCAGCGTCGCGTCGCCGTGCCCGACGTCGAAGAAGTACACGTGCAGCTTCCCGTCGGTCGACGGCATTGCCAGCAGGCACGTCAGCAGGGGCAGGGCGAGCACCACGGGGGCAGGAGTATAGGTGGTGGAAGTTCAGGCTCCTGGGCTAAGCCTTCTCGTCCCATGGCAGACGACGTCAGCGCAGTGGTCGACGAAGTGGTTTCCCGGGTGAAGCGTCGCCTCGACGCGCTGGACGCGGGCAAGAACGACCCTTGCACCACCGGGCCGAACAAAGGCATTCGCGACCCCGACGCATGCGCAGACTCGTGCGACACCTGCCCGAACCACGACTCGTGCGGCACGCTGCTCGCGGTGAAGACCGGAGCGGCGCGCATCAGCCCCGACAAGGTCAAGACCAGCGGCGACATCGCCCAGTACATCGACCACACGCTGCTGAAGCCCGAAGCCACGCGCGAAGAAGTGCTGAAGCTGTGCGACGAGGCCCGCCGCCATAACTTCGCCACCGTCTGTCTCAACTCGATCAACATCGCCACCGCCGCTCGCGCGCTGGCCGGCTCACGCGTCGTCCCGATCGCGGTCGTCGGTTTCCCGCTGGGCGCGTCGCTGCCGTCGGCGAAGGCTTTCGAGACGCGCGAAGCGATTCGCTGCGGCGCGAAGGAAGTCGACATGGTGATCAACATCGGCGCGCTGCGGGCGAAGGACTACGCGCTGGTGCTCAAAGACATCGAGATGGTCGTGAACGCCGCCGGCCGCACGCCGGTGAAGGTGATTCTCGAGACGTCGCAGCTGAGCCTCGAAGAGAAGATTGTCGGCTGCGCGCTGTCGAAGGCCGCGGGCGCTGCCTTCGTGAAGACGTCCACCGGGTTCGCCGGCGGCGGCGCGACGGTCGAAGACGTGACCCTGATGCGCAAGGTCGTCGGCGATGACGTCGGCGTGAAAGCGTCGGGCGGCATTCGCAGCACCGACGACGCGATGAAGATGATCGCGGCCGGCGCGAACCGCATCGGCGCCTCGGCGTCGGTGGCGATCATCACCGGCGGCACTTCGACCTCGAAGTATTAGCCACGCGCGGTAAGAAGCGGCGGCAATGGACCCGACCGCCCTCAAGACGAAAGCAGAGTCGTGGCTTGCGCACGACGTCGATGCCAACACGCGCGCCGAAGTCACTGCGCTGCTGAAGGCCAACGACCTCGCCGGCCTGGAAGACCGCTTCGCCACGGGCCTCGAGTTCGGTACCGCCGGCCTGCGCGGTGTGCTCGGCGCCGGCCCCAACCGGATGAACCGCGCCGTCGTCCTGCGCACCACCGCCGGGCTCGCGCGCTACCTGAAGGCGAAGGTACCCGACGTCGCGACGCGCGGCGTGGTGGTCTGCCGCGACGGCCGCAAGCTCAGCGAAGAGTTCACGGTCGACGTGGCGCAGGTGCTCGCCGCCGAAGGAATTCCCGCGCTGGTGTTCCCCGAGCTGGGCCCGACGCCGCTGTGCGCCTTCGCGTTGCTGCACCTGAAGGCGGCCGCGGCGGTGATGGTGACCGCGAGCCACAACCCGCCCGAGTACAACGGCTACAAGGTCTACTGGTCGAACGGCGCGCAGATTGTCCCCCCGCACGACGGCGGCATCGCAGCGGCGATCGACGCGGTCGAAGCGGCTGACGCAGTGAAGGTGATGCCGCAGGCCGAGGCGCGGAAGAAGAACCTCTGGCGCGACATTGGCCCCGAGGTCGAGCGCGCGTACCTCGACGCGATTCTCGCGCTGCGCCCGTGGAAGAAGACGGCCGACCTGCGCATCGTCTACACGGCGATGCACGGCGTGGGCGGCAAGCTGGTGACGAAGTCGATGGCCGAAGCCGGCTTCTCGAACTTCTTCCCGGTAGAAAAGCAGCAGCAGCCCGACGGCAACTTCCCGACGGTGAAGTTCCCGAACCCGGAAGAGAAGGGCGCGATGGACCTGGCGACTGCGCTCGCTGAGGAAAAGAAGGCCGACCTCGTGCTGGCGAATGATCCCGATGCCGATCGCCTCGCCGCGATGGCGCGCGATGCCGGCGGCAAGCTGAGGATGCTGACGGGCAACGAGCTGGGCGTGCTGCTGGGCCACTACCTGCTGAGCCAGAAGTCGGTACCCAGGCCGCTGGTCATCACCACCATCGTCTCGTCGGCGCAGCTGAAGGCGCTGGCCGCGGGCATGGGCGCCTCGTACGAAGAGACGCTGACGGGCTTCAAGTGGATCGCGAACCGCGCGCTCGAGCTGTTGCCCAGCGGCCAGCAGTTCATCTTCGGGTACGAGGAAGCGCTGGGCTACACGGTCGGCACCGTCGCGCGCGACAAAGACGGCATCGGCGCGGCGCTGGTGGTGGCTGACATGGCAGCCTCGTGCAAGGCGCGCGGCACCACGCTGCTGGGCTACCTCGAGGAGGTGCAGCGCGCGCACGGGCTCTTCGTCGCGAAGCAGGCGAACTTCACGCTGCCCGGCTCCAGCGGAGCAGCCGTCATCGGCCAGGTGATGCAGGCCTTCCGCGGCAGTGCTCCGACGACCGTGGGCGACCTCACCGTCGTGGCGGTGAACGACTACCAGGCGCAGACGCGGAAGCAGGGCAGCGCGTCGTCGGCGCTCGCGTTGCCGAAGTCGAACGTGCTCGCGTACGAGCTCGACGGCGGGTCGCGCGTGACGGTGCGGCCCAGCGGCACCGAGCCCAAGATTAAATTCTACTTCGAGCTCAGAGAGACGCTGACTGCGGGTGAGCCGATGCCGGCCGCGCGCGCGCGAGCTCAGGCGAAGCTCGACGCGATGGAAACCAACTTCCTTCAACAGGCACGCACCCGGGGTCTTCCATGAACGCACTTCTTCTCGCGATGGTCGTGGCGGCGAGCAAAGCGGGCCCGCCTCCGCCGGTTCCACCGCCTGAACCGCCTCCGCTGGTCAGCGTCTCCGGAGGCTCGTGGAGCGTGGTCGGGGCGCTCACGGCGCCGACAGGCGTGAACCTCGTCGAAGCAGGCCTCGGCTGGCCCGGGCTTCACGTCAGCTACCTGCGCGGCATCAGCCCCCAGCTCGAGCTCGGCGGGCGGTTCAGCTTCAACTACGGCGTCGAGGGCCTCGTCGGCCCGGTCGTGCCGGGGGTGAAGCTGCAGTTCATGGTGCGGTTCAAGTTCTTCGACAACGGAAAGATTTCCTTCGCGCTGCGCCTCGACCCTGGGCCGCTGTTCTATTTCTACCCGGGGATCAGCTGCACCACGGACCCGTTCGGCAACGTCGTCTGCGGCCGCAACACGGTCGCGGGCTTCACGATGCCGATCGGGATGCGGCTGGGCCTCGTGGCCTCGAGCGCGGTGAACGTCGGCGTCTCTTTCGACCTGCCCCTGTGGTTCTCGTTCGGGCCGACCACCACCGTCTACATCCCGCTGCTGATGGGCGTGGGCGCCGAGTACTTCCTGCAGTCGAACCTGCTGCTCTCCTTCCTCGTCAAGATGGGGCCGACGCTGTCGACTGGCCGCGGCACGGCGGTGTTCACCTTCGAGTCGAAGCTGGGCGTCGGTTATCGGTTTTGACGGGGGGCGCGGCTATTCCTTGAGTGCTTCGGCTTCGGCGCCCAGCTGGTGGTCGAGCTCTTTGAGCAGGTCGCGCGCCTTCTCGAGCGTCAGCGCTTCCTTCTTCGCCGCGCTCCCGCACTTCTCAGCAGCGTCAGTGAGCACCTGGCTCAGGGCGTCGTCCCGCTCTTTCAGCTTCGTCACCTGCGCCTGCAGCCCATCGCGTTCGTTCTCCGCCTGAGAGGTCTGAAGCATCAGCTCGCGGGTGGCGTCGTCGATGCGGACCTCGACCACGTGCTGCAGAAGGTCGAGCTCGGTGCGGTGCTGGAAGACTTCGGTGTCGCGGCGCTTCAGCGTCTGTTCCATCGCGCGCAAGCCGTCGACCAGCGCGGCCCGTTCGAACATCACCCGTTGGTGCTCGAACGCCGCTTTGAGCCGCTGCAGGACGAGGCCGAGCTCGGGAAACGGCTTCTCGAGGTAGTCGTTGGCGCCGAGCCGCATCGCCTCGACGACGGACTCGGTGTTTGCGAACCCCGTCATCAGCAGGCAGGCGCAGTACGGGTGAAGGCGGCGCGCCTCGCGGATGACGTCGAGCCCGTTCTTGCCGGGCAGGTTCTTGTCGGTGAGCACGGCGCCGAAGGGCTCGGCGGCGAGGAGCTCGAAGGCTTTCTCGGCGGTGGTGGCGGTGGTGACGGGGTAGCCGCCCTTCTTCAGGGCGAGGACGAGGACGTCGAGCACCACCTGCTCGTCGTCGACCACCAGGACGGACTTCGGAAGCGGGCTCTCACCGGGCACGGCCGCAGTCTACACTTCCGCCATGGATCTCTCGGTTCTCGACTCGATTGGCGGCCCGCGCGTGGTCGTCGGCGTCATCGTCGCGCTGGTCACGCTGCTCGTCGTTCGCCGGCTGATGAAGGCGGGCCGCGTCGAAGGGCCGATGATTCAGCAGCTCAAGTGCGGCAACTGCGGCTGGCAGGGCAGCGTGAGCAAGCACAAGCCGAAGTGCCCCAGGTGCGGCAACTCGCTTTAGTGGGTCACGCTGGTGGGCGAAGGCCGATGCCGTCGAAAATCAGCGAGACGAGGGCGTTCGGAATCTCAAGCGGGTTGCCGAGGTCCTGGTCGAGCAGCACGCCCAGCAGCAGCTTCTCGCTGGCGCCGACGACGGTGAGCGCGCTGACGGCGGGCGGAAACTCGCGAAGGATGCCGAGCTTCTGCGCCTTGACCGTGAGCTCGATCGCGATGCGGTTGATGTCGGCGGCCAGGCGCACCAGCGGGCGGCGGGCTCCGACGGCGGGCGCGCGGCTCTCTTGCAGGTAGAGGCGCACGGTGCCGGGGTGCTCGATGATGAGCGTCGCCAACGCGCTGCCGATGCGGCCGTAGCTTGCCACCTGCGTCTCGCGGTTCACCGCGGTCTCGAGCGCGACTGAGACTTCTTCGAGCGCGCTCAACAGGACTTTGCGCGTGGGCGTCACCAGTGACTCGACCAGCGCCTCCTGGTCTTTGAAGTACCGGTAGAAGCTGCCCTTCGCGACGTCGGCCGCGCGGGTGATGTCGTCGACCGACACGCCTTCCACGCCCCGGTTCAAGAAGAGCAGCAGGGCGGCGTCGAGCAGCACGCGCTCTTTCTCTTTGCGGTTCGTGTCGCGCACGCCGCCCGGCTGCCCGGGCCGCTTTGACACCTTTCGCGCCTTCGGCCTATGTTGTGACTTGTTGGTCATCGTTTATTGGCCGAGGAGCGAGTCATGATCGGAATCCCCATTGCGCTTGCGTACACCAACATCAGTGAGTGGCTGATTCACAAATACTGGCTGCATGGGTTGGGGAAGAACAAGAAGAGCTTTTGGGCTTTCCACTGGCATGAGCACCACCGCGAATCCCGGAAGAACGACATGCATGACCCGCAGTACACGAGATCGGTGTTGTCGTGGTCGCCGCAGGGGAAGGAAGTGCTCGCGCTGATTGGAGGCGCGGTGGTGGTGGCGCCGCTGCTGCCCCTCTTCCCGTTCTTCACCGCGACGGTCTGGTACCGCAGCGCGCGCTACTACCAGCTGCACAAGAAGGCGCACCTCGACCCCGAGTGGGCGAAGGTCCACCTGCCCTGGCACTACGACCACCACATGGGGAAAGACCAGAACGCGAACTGGTGCGTGACCCACCCGTGGTTCGACCACGTGATGGGGACGCGAAAGAAGTACGAGTACGACGAGAAGGGGCGCGTGCTCGGCGAGCAGACGCCGCCGCCCGTCGCCGCCCGCGTCACCCGCATGCCCCGGCTCGCGAAGGCGAAGCAGCGGCTGCGCGCGGCGCTTCGGAACGTACGGCTCGCGGTCTAGACCCGCGCCGAGCTACTCCTTGGGGTCGAGCTTGGGGCGATCGGTGACGACGCCCACGCGTTCTTCGGCGCGCTCGAGCTGCTCGATGCGGTCGGCGGGCTTCTCGTAGCCGACGAAGCGGGCCGCGCGGGCGCCGAGCACCGCGGCGCGGCGCTTCAATTCTTCCGTCTTCTTCTTGATGCCCAGAAACCCGGGCGCCGCTGCGGCCGCTGCGGGCCCGTGCGTCTTGCCGACAGCGCCGAGAAACGCCTCGGCCATTCCGCGCTCGTCGTCCGACGCGCTCGGCATCAGCAGCGCACAGACCGCGCGGTGTCCATTGGCGGCGGCCTTGAGAATCGCCGACTCCTGCTCGTCGTCTTTGATGAATGGCTCGGCACCCCCGGCCAGCAGCACCTCGACGAGGTCCGCGTTTCCGCGGCGCGAGGCTTCGATCAACGGCGTCGCGCCGCCGGGGCCCATCTGGTTGACGTCCTCACCGGCCTCGAGCGCTGCGACGACTGCTTCCGCGTCTCCGGCCTCGACCGCCTCGTAGAGGTTCATGGGTTTCAGGGTTCTATCGCATCAACGGCTTCAGCAGCTTCTTCAGCGCGTCGTGCCGGAGATCGCGGTGCGCGATGAAAGGCAGCGGGCCCAGAATCGGCGCCGAATTCCGCCGCTTCAGCCACTTCGGGTTGCTCTCTTCCGACACGTCGACACCGCGCGTCGACTTCACCAGCACCACCGCCGCGACTTTGAGCTCCCGCCGCTCGAGCGCCCGAAGGCTCAGGCCGACGTGGTTCAACGTTCCCAACCCCGCGCGGGCGACGAGGACGATCGGCAGCTCGAGAGCTTCCGCGAGATCGATTACGTCGTTCGAGAAGTCGAGCGGGACGAAAAGGCCGCCCGCGCCCTCGACCACTCCGGGACCTTGAAAGCGCTCGAAGGTCCTCAGCGTCTTCGACCAGGACGACCTCCCGGCGGCGGCCGGAGCGACCGGCTTCGCGAACTGGTGCACGCACACCGTCTTCATCGGCTGCCACCCGCCGCCGCACGCCTGCAGCCACGTTGCGTCTTCCGGCTCGCCTGTGACTCCCGTCTCGTACGGCTTGAACGCGAAGGGCCGGCGGCCCGCGTCGACCATCAGCGAGAGCAGCGCTCCGGCGACCTGTGTTTTTCCGACGCCCGTGTCGGTGCCGGTGACGAAGAAGCGCTTCATGTGATTCTCGTCACTGCGTCGTACAGCGCCTCGCCGATGAGCTTCGCCTCGTCGACTGTGAGAGACAGCGGCGGCATCACCACCACCACGTTGCCCAGCGCCCGCAGCAGCACCCCGTGCTTCCGTGCAGCCTGGCAGACCTTGAACCCCAGCCGATCTCCGTACGCGTATTCGGCGCGCGTCTTTTTGTCCTGCACCAGCTCGACGCCCACCATCATCCCGCGCCGGCGAAGGTCACCGACATGCGGCAACGCCGCCAGCGGCTCGAGCGCAGCGGCCAGCGCGTCCATCGCCGGCTTCATCTTCTCGAGCGTCTTTTCCTTCTCGAACAGCGCGAGGTTCGCGAGCGCCGCGGCACACGCCAGCGGATTTCCCGTGTACGTGTGGCCGTGGAAGAACGTCTTTCCTTCTGCGGCAGTGCCGAGAAACGCGTCGAAGATTCTCTGCGTCGCCAACGTCGCCGCCAGCGGCAGGTAGCCTCCCGTCAGTCCTTTCGCGAGGCACATCAGGTCGGGCAGCACGCCTTCCTGCTCGACCGCGAACATCGTGCCCGTGCGCCCGAAGCCGGTCGCGACCTCGTCACAGATGAGCAGCACGTCGTGCTTCCGGCACAGCGCCTCGACGCCCTTCAGGTAGCCCTTCGGCTGCAGCCACATGCCGGCGGCGCCCTGCACCAGCGGCTCGATCACCAGCGCCGCGAGCGTGCCCGCCTTCTCGACCAACAGCTTCTCGACCGCGGCCAGTGACTCAGCCAGCACGTCTCTTCCCTGCCAGCGGTACGCGTGCGGCGCGGGCAGCCGTTCGACGTCGAACAGCAAATCGCGGAAGCGATCGTGAAACAGGTCGATGCCGCCCACCGAGACCGAGCCCAGCGTGTCGCCGTGGTACGCCTCGGCGAGCGCGGCGAACTTCCGTTTCTCTGGCCGGCCCTGCAGGCGCCAGTACTGGTACGCCATCTTCAGCGCGACCTCGACCGCAGTGCTGCCGCTGTCGGAATAGAAGACCTTCGTCAGGCCCTTTGGTGCGATGGCCGCGAGCTTGCCGGCGAGCTCGACGCTCGGCACCGACGCCTGACCCAGCAGCGTGCAGTGCGCCACCTTGTCGAGCTGCGCGCGAACCGCGTCGTCGAGCTCGGCCTTGCGATGCCCGTGCACCGTCACCCACAGCGAGCTGATCGCGTCGAGCCAGCGTCGACCCTGGGTGTCGATCAGCCAGTTGCCGTCGGACTTCTCGATCATCAGCGGCGCGTCGTCGGCCCAGAGCGCCATCTGCGTGAACGGGTGCCACAGGTGGGCCTGGTCGATTGCCCACAGCCGCTTCGTTGCTTCAGCGTCCATGCACTGCCTCCAGCGCCTTCAGCGCGCGGGTCAGGTGTTCTTCCGTGTGTCCGGCGCTGAGCGCGAACCGCAGCCGGCTCGTGCCTTCGGGAACCGTCGGTGGGCGAATCGGCTTCACCAGCAAGCCGGCGTCGCGCAGCCTTCGTGAGGCGGCCAGCGCCTTCTCGGGCGGCCCGAGGACGACGGGGAAGATCGCTGAGTCCTCGTGCGCAGGCAGCCCCAGCTGTCGCAGGCCGGCGGCGAAGAACCGGATGTTGCGCCACAGCGCGTCGCGGGGGCCGCTGTCGAAGCGCACGCGCGAGATCGAAGCTGTCGCCGCCGCGCAAATCGCAGGAGGCAGCGAGGTCGAGAACACGACGCTGCGCGCACGGTTGAAGAGCCACTGCCGCACGTCGGCGGTGCAGGCGACGTAGGCGCCAAAAGCCCCCAGCGCCTTCGAGAGCGTGCCCATTCGCAGGTCGGCGGCGACGCCCAGCTCTTCGCAGAGGCCGGCTCCCGTGGGCCCACACACCCCGGTCGCGTGCGCCTCGTCGACCATCAGCGCGACTTCCGTCTGCTCGCAGAGCGCCGAGATTTCCTTCAGCGGCGCGCGGTCACCATCCATCGAGAAGATGGTGTCGGTGACGACGAGGCGGCGGCGCCCGGGATGGGTGGCGATGAGCCTTGCCAACGCAGCGACATCGCGATGCGGAAAGACGACGGTCTTCGCGCGCGACAGCCGGCAGCCATCGATGACAGAGGCGTGGTTGAGCGCGTCCGAAAAGATGACGTCGCCTTCGCCGCACACCGTGGAAAGGAGCCCGACGTTCGCCGCGTAGCCCGAGTTGAAGAGCAGCGCGGCTTCGGTGCCTTCGAGCTGGGCGATGGCGTGCTCGAGGGTCCGGTGGTGCGTGGAGTCGCCGGTGATGAGGCGGGAAGCTGCGGCACCGACGCCGAAAGCCTGCAGCGCGCTGGCCGCCGCGGCCTTCAGCGCGGGGTCGTTGGCGAGGCCGAGGTAGTCGTTCGACGAGAAGTTGATCAGCGTCTCGTTGCCGCTGAGCACCACGGTGGGGCCCTGCGCGCTGGTCAGCGGCTCGAGGTGCCTCAGCAGGCCGCGCGATGAGAGCGCCTCGAGCTCTTCGGTCGCCCATCGTCCGGCGAGGCCGTTCATCCGTTCACGGCTCGACGTTGGGCAGCAGCGGCTTCACGCCTGCGTCTTTGAGCAGCTGCATGTCCTGCTGGTACTCGGGGTTGCCGGTGGTCAGCAGCTTCTCGCCGAAGAAGATCGAGTTCGCGCCGGCGAGCATGCACAACAGCTGCGCTTCCTGGCTCAGCGAGAGGCGGCCGGCCGAGAGGCGCACCATCGCGGCGGGCATCATGATTCGCGTGGTGGCAATCATTCGCACCATCTCGATCGCGCTGACCGGAGCGTTGTTTTCCATTGGCGTGCCCTTCACCGGCACGAGCGCGTTGATGGGCACGGACTCAGGGTGTGCTTCCTGGTTCGCGAGCGTGACGAGCATGCCGCAGCGATCGTCGATCGACTCACCGAGGCCGATGATGCCGCCGCTGCACACCGAGATGCCGGCGTCGCGAACGCGCGCGAGGGTGTCGAGGCGATCCTGGTAGGTGCGGGTGCTGATGACGTCGCCGTATGCCTCTTTCGAGGTGTCGAGGTTGTGGTTGTACGCGGTGAGGCCGGCCTGCTTCAGCGCCTTTGCCTGCGGCTCCGAAATCATGCCCAGCGTGCAGCAGGCTTCCATGCCCAGCGCCTTCACGCCCTTCACCATCTGCAGCACCGAATCGAACTGAGGGCCGTCTTTCACTTCGCGCCACGCAGCGCCCATGCAGAAACGGGAAGCACCGGCCTCGCGCGCCTCGGCGGCGGCCTTCAGCACTTCGTCGACCGGCATCAGCTTCTCGGCCTTCACGCCCGTCTTGTAGTGGGCCGACTGGGGGCAGTAGCCGCAGTCTTCGGGACAACCGCCGGTCTTGATGGAGAGCAGCGAGCACAGCTGCACCTGCTGTTCGACGAAGACCGTGCGGTGAATCGTCTGCGCGCGATAGACGAGGTCCATCAACGGCAGGTCGTGGATGGCGCGGACCTCGGCCACCGACCAGTCGTGGCGCATCGGAATTTCGGCGGGGGCGGACTTCGTGTGGCTGTGGGCAGTGAACGAAGAGGTCGGCATGGGCCGCTTGCTTACCGTGGCCCGGATTGTTGTCAACCACCCGGCGGTGGAGTGGTTGACGACTCTGCGGCCGCGCCGTCACTTCACCTTCACGTCGTCGAAGCCTTTGGGCGCGGCCGGGCGGGCAGCGGCGGGGTCGACCTCGCCACCAATGACCGCGAACGGGCTCGCCTCTTTCACCTTCGCCTTCGGCTTCACGTCCAGCGCCGCGAGCTCGGTAGGAGACAGCAGCGCGAGCACCGGCTTGGTGTCTTCCGTCTGCTTCACGGCGAAGCCTTCTTTCGCGGCCTCGGCGATCAGCTTCTTCGCGTCGGCCTTCTTGCCCTTCTTCTCGGCAATCATCGCGAGGTTCACCTTCGCGCGCGCGCGGGTGCGCCATTCGGCCGGGTCCTTCGCCAGGGTCACCGCGCGCGCCAGCAGCGTCTGCGCTTCATCGAGGTCGCCCTTCAAGAGCTTCGCGTAGCCAAGGCGCAGCACGGTTTCTCCGCGCGCCGTAGGCAGGGCCGCCATCGGCTCGAGCACCTTGATCGCCTTGTCGAGCTGGTTCGAGTCGACGTAGCGGCTCGCGAGCTCGAGGTTCAAGTCGACGCTCTCGGGGTCGTAGGCCAGCGCCTTTTCCGCGTAGGTCGCGGCCTCCGCCGACTTGCCGAGCCGCGACAACGTGTACGCGAGGCGCGAGATGAGGAAGGGGTTGTTCGGCGTGACGGCGGCGTAGTCCTGCCAGGCCTTCGCGGCTTCGGCGTGCTTGCCTTCGGCGTTGTAGAGCTCGGCGAGGTAGCCGCGCGCGAGCAGGAAGGCGGGCTCTTTGGCGATCGCTTCCTTGAGCACCGCCTCGCCGGCCTCGGACGACTGGTAGCGGGTGACGAGCCAGAAGCGGGCGAGCGTCGCGTTGGGCAGGTGCCTCGGCGGCGTGCCGCGCAGCGCCTCGGCCTGGGTCAGCGATGCGACGGCGCGCACGTCGTCGCCCGAGATGGCGGCGGCCAGCGCGAGCGCGGCCCACGCTTCAGAAAGCTTCGGAGCGGCCTTCACCGCCGCCCCGCATCGCCCCACCGCTTTCTTCAGCTCGGCCTCATTGAGCAGCGTCGGGTTCTCGACGCCAATGGGCTGTTTGCCGAGCAGCGCCTCGCAGGCGACCCAGTCTCTCACCGCGGCGTCGGACGCGTCGATGGCGGCGGCCTTCGGTGCCTCGGCTTTGCCCGTCTTCGCGAGCGCGGCGGCGAGGGCGGCGGCTCCATTCGAGACGGCCGAGGCCTCACCCTTCGCGAGCGTGACGGTCGTGGTCTCGGCAGTGGGGTCGCCGACGGAAGCGGTGTTGATCTCCAGCGTCCAGCCGTCCTTCGAAGGCGCGAGCTTCGAGTAGACGTAGAGCTTCACGCCGAGGCGCTGGGCGGCTTCCCGCGCCACGTTGTGGTCGGCGAGCTGGTCGGGCGCGACGCGGTGGCGCGTGGACATTGCGGCGATCTGCCGCGCGTTGACGACCGAGAACCTTCCAGTGCCGGCGAGCAGCGCGCTCGCGTTCGTCGCGATGGTGCGGGCCAGACCGTCGGGCGCCTTTTTGTCGACGACGGGCGAAAACACGGCGACCGGAATCAGCTCGGCGGCGAGAGCGAGGCAAGGCAACAACAGACACGTCGTCAGCAGGAGACGTTTCATGTTGTGACCTTACGTCCAGCTTGGGTTCAGCAGCACCCACTGATTGCCTTCTGCGCCCTGGCTGATCGCGCCATTCTTTTGACGCTCGGGCGACGGCAGCAGCTTCATCCAACGCAGCGTGCCTTTCACCTTCACCGTTTGTTTCAGCTTCGCCGCGGGCCAGGCCTCGATGCCGCGCAGATAGATGGGGTTGTTGTCGACGAGGAGAATCGCTCCGCCCTTGGCGTCGTGGGCGACGCCCTCGAGCGTTGCCTCTTTTCCTTCGAGTTTTGCGAGGTCGACCGGAGCGGCGGCGAGCAGCATCAGCGCGAGGAGCATGACCTGGGTTCTAAGCGCTACCTGGACGCGACGGGAGCGGCGATCGCCTTTGCCTGACTGAGCAGGGCGAGCAGCTCTTCGCGTTCGTGGTTCCCTTTGGGTGTGGCGCTGCGGGCGAGCTCTTGAACGAGCGCGTAGCTCCAGCCTTTCGCGTGCGGGCTGCGGCGGAAGATTTCTGCAGCGCCCATCACCGCGGTGGCGAAACGGAAGTCGGCGGGCGCGTCGTCGAAGCGCTGCACGAGTGCCTCGGCGGGGAAGGGAAAAGCCTTCTCGGTGGCGTCGACCCCGCGCGGCGGCTTGGCGCGAATACGAACCGTGACGAGCCCAGCGCCGGCGCCTTCTTTCAGCTCGAGCTCGTAGAGCGCAGTGACGCGGTGGCCGGCTCCGATTTCGCCCGCGTCGACTTTGTCGTTGCGGAAGTCGCGATCGGCGATGTCGCGGTTCTCGTAGCCGATGAGCCGGTACGCCTTCACCTGCGCGGGATCGAAGTCGACCTGCAGCTTCACGTCCTGGGCGATGACCTCGAGCGTGCCGCCCAGCTGCTCGACGAAGATGCGCTTCGCCTCGAACAGCGAGTCGCAATAGTAGTGGTTGCCATTTCCCTTGTTGGCGAACTGTTCCATGCGGTCGTCCTTGTAGTTGCCCATGCCGAAGCCGACGGTGGTGACGGTGACGCCTTCCTTCACCTTGCCGGCGATCATCGCGTGCAGCGCTTCTTGCGAAGTGCGGCCGACGTTCGCGTCCCCGTCAGAGAGAATGATGACGCGCGACAGCGACTGAGAGTCGAGCGTCTTCGCCGCCTGCTGGTAGGCGAGCTCGATGCCTGAAGCCATCGCGGTAGAGCCGCCGGCGCCGAGCGCGGCGATCGCGGCGTGAATCTGGGCCTTCTTCTCCATTCCCGTCGGCGGCAGCACGACGCTGACCTGCCCGGCATAGGTGACGAGCGAAACGGTGTCTCCGTCGCGCAGCGCATCGACGAGCATTCGCAGCGCGCGCTTGGCCAGAGGCAGCTTGTCGGGCGAAGACATCGAGCCGCTGACGTCGACGAGGAAGGTGAGGTGGGCGAGCTTCCTTTCGTGCACGGCGAGCTGCTTGCCCTGCAGGCCGACGCGCAGCAGGTGCTTCCCGCGCGAGAAGGGCGAAGGCGCTGCGTTCAGCGTCACTGACAGCGGGCCACCTTCGGGGGCGGGGTACGTGTACTTGAAGTAGTTGAGCCACTCTTCGACCCGCACCGACTCGGGCGGAGGCAGCGCGCCGTCGAGAAGCTTGCGGCGCGCGACGGTGTAGCTCGCGGTGTCGACGTCGGCGGCGAAGGTCGACAGGTGGTCGGCCGCGGTCTGCGTCCACGCGTTCACGCCGTACGCGCCGTAGGACTCGGAAGTGCCGGTGTCGCCCCGGAGTCCCGAGCCCTTCCCAAAGGCGTAAGCGACTGCGCCCCTGCTGACCGCGCCTCGGCCGGAGCCGATGCTGATGCCCGCAGCCGTGCCGCCGCCTCCGACACCGGCGCCTTTCGTGCCCAGGCCGCCAATTCCAGTCGCGTTGCCGTTCGCGCTGCCGAGGACCTTGAGAAGGCCTGCGCTTTGCCCCGTGACGACCGTCGGCTTCTGTGCGGGCTCGCCGACGGGCGGCCGCGAGACGGACGCGACTTCGCGCTTTTCTTCTTTCGCCCTGGGCACAGCGACCTGCACCGCGACCTGCGGAGGCGGAGACGACGGTTGGCAGGCCACGACGGTGCAAAGCACCGCCAGGGCCGCAGAGAAGCGGGCCATGAGAAACCTCGAAGTGGAAAGGGGAGACGGCGAACAGACATCGCCTCGCGCGCGCAGGTTCCGCGCCCCCATACGGGCGACCCACCAGCCCGAGACCTGGGCGCTGGCGCGAGACTTCAGTCAACGCGCGCTGAAGGCGCTGAAGGCGCTGGAGGTGCTCAGCGTTGCGGGCAGGCCGGGATGAGGTCGACGCCGCCGAAGAACTCATCGACCACCAGCTTCCAGGCCTTCGCGTTTTCATCGGGCCCGCACTTGAACGGGGCCAGCGCCTTCTCCTTGTGCAGGAGCGCGCGGTGCTCGGCGTAGTAACGACGCCCGAGGTCAGCGGCGTACTCCTGCACGCCGTTGTCCGGCATGAAGTCGTAGTACGTGCCGCCGATCACCTTGATGCTGTCGGGCGTGTACGGGGTCAAGCACGCCACCTGGGTCCCGCAGCGCGCGACGATGGCGTCGTATACCCCTGAGAGCGCCCGCACCGACCAGCGCCCGTGCTGCTGATCGTTGAGGTGGAACACCTCGTGGAAGAGGGTGCTGCGCACCGCCGCCTCTGAGGTGAAGAGCGAGCCGTTCACGTTGTACGAGACCGACCACGCGATGGCGAAGGCCGAAGGCGTGCGCCGCTTCACGGACTCGAAGAAGCGGAACTCGAGCGGCGACCAGCGGTACCGCGGCGTGCCCCCCAGGGCCTTGAAGAAGGCGTCGAAGTCCTCGAGCGCGCCCGCGGCCCAGGCGAGGTGCTTGCGGTGCACTCCGACCGGGAGCCGGGGCACCAGGTGCAGTTGGCCGCGGTAGGCCCCGTCGAAGTCCTGCTCCGGGAGGATTCCCACCACCGTGCCGCTGTGGGCGTAGAGGTCGAGGGCGAGCTTCGCGGCGGCTGAGTCCTGGTCGTAGCGCACCGCGAGCAGACAGCGGATCTGCGCGTCTTCTGCGCCGCTGTCACACGGCGCAGGTGGCGGCTGCGCGAGGAAGAGGATGTCCTGGGCGCGTGCGCGGGTGAGGGCCGGGCCTGCCTCTTGCGCGAGGGACCTCGCGGCGAGCAGCACCAGCACCACCAACAGTCCAGAGCGCACAGCCACGCAGCGTAGCCCTGCCCCACCCTTTTCTGCCCGCCCTCGTGCAGCTCGTCGGCCGGGGGCTCGCCGCCGTCGTTCGACGCCCGCCGCAAGGCTGAGCTGCCACGCGATCCGGACGGCGAAGAGACCGGCGCGCGGTACGCCTACGCCATGAACTGGCCGGGCACCGACGGGTCCAGCGGATCCAGGTTCTCGCGGGCGCAGAACTGCAGGTAGTCGGTGAGCACGTCGAGCCCGTTGCCCAGGTGCTCGAGCGTCTCTTTGCCGTCGAGCTCGAACCACACTGCCGCGTGCCCCGCGGCCAGGGGTTCGGCTGAGAGCAGCCCGAGCGCGGACACGAACGCTTCTTTCCGCTTCGTGTTCACTCCGCCGAAGAGCCCTTTTTCCTTCAGCTGCGCCGCCATGTAGAGCTTCGTCAGGCACGCGAAGGTCCGCGCCTCGGGCACAGTGTTGAAGCGGCGGGGCACTCCGTCGAGCCAGGTGTTCAGCTTCTTTCTTTCAGCGCGGCCCTCGGCCGACAGCGCCCGCCTGTCCATCCGCGGCGCATCGGCGTTCGGCAGCAGGCCCAGCGCTTCTTCCGTGTGGCGCCAGAACGTCTGCGTCGCGTCGTCGGGCTCGTAGTCGCCGAGCTCGACGTCCAGCGACGGGCGGCTGGGCCGCGGCGCAGGGGGAGGAGGAAGAGGCACCTCTTCGACCAGGTCCTGCAGGTCGATGATGCCCGACTCGTTGGAAGGCGGCGGCGGAGGCCCCGGCGGTGGGCGCGGCGCGGTCACGTCGGCGTCCGGCACCTGGTACGCCTGAATGCTCCCCGGCGCGGGAGTGAAGTTCGACGGCGGAGGCGGCGGGCCGCTGGGCAGCGGCTCGAGCACTTCTTCGAGGACCTCTTCGATCACCGCCGGAGCGACCGACGGAATCGACAGCGACGACACCGGCCGGCTGGGCTCCTGCAGCCAGAGGTCGAACACGCCCGACGAGCCGGGAATCGACGGCGGCGGCGCGGGCGGGGGCGCCGTCAAATCGATGTTCTCGACCAGCGGCGCGGCTTCCGGCTCGGTCGGTTCGGCGACCCCGGGGTCGCGCTTCGGCGCCGGGCCGATGAACGTGACCGCAAACGGCTCTTCTTCTACTTCGGGCAGCGGCGTCGCCTTCGGCACGCCATGCACGGGCGTGATGTCGGGCGGCGGCGGAACCGGCGCCCGCGCGACCGCATCGGCCCCGCCTGGATCCGTCTTCAGGTTCGAGCGCAGCTTTCGTTCTTGCTCGGCCTCGAGCGCCTCGAAGAACTCGTCGAGGTACGGGACGAGCTCCTTCCACAGGTGCTGAAGGCCTGGGTCATCACCCACCAGCTCGTCGGCGGTTTCTTTCGAGTGGTAGGCCTCATGAACCAGGTTCGCGCGCCGGGCGAACTCTGCGCGCGAGGCGTCGACGAAGAGCCGCGCGAGCTCGAGGTGGTACAGGCACGCGGCAAACTCGACCCGCCGGTTTCCAGCGGGCACCAGCCCTTCGATGGTGACCTGCAGCAGTGCCGCATCGGTGCGCGCTTCCCAGCAGGCATCCAGCGCCTTCTTGAAGCGCTTCATCTCGAAAGAGACGAGCAGCGCCGAAGCATGTGCCCACAGCGGCCCGAGCGCGGGGTGGGAATCGGCCAGCGCGTCGCCGGTGCGTTCGCGCCAGAAGACGAGCAGCTGGTCGGCCACCTCGAGCAGCTGCAGCCGCGCGTCGGGATCTCCGCGGCGCGCGCGCTCGAGGTCGAACAGCGCGGTCGCGAACTGCGCCGTTTCTTCCGGGTGCTGGCGCAGCTGGCCCACTTCGTCGCGCAGCAGACTCAAGTCTTCGAGCACGGCGGCGCACCGGGCGATGCCTTCGGCGACGGTGGACGAAGTCTGGATAGACAGAGGGGAGCTCAGGCGCGGCGAAGAATGCGATGGATCAAAGGCAACTGTCTACGCACGCCTTGCCCCCGTCGGCCGGCAGGCAACGGCCGCCCTGGCACTCGAAGTTGTTCGCGCACGCAGCGCCTTTGACGAGCGACGGCGAGCAGGCGCCCTGGGCAGCTCCGGCGTCGGCGCGGCAGTACTGGCCGGGAGCGCAGGGCAGGGTGACGTCGGCGCAGACTTCGCCCTGCGCGCGGGCGGCGACGCAGGTGGGCGCGCCGGGCGTGAGCTCCTGCGTGCAGTTGAGCAGCTGCCGGCAGCGGCCGTTGTCGGCGCCGCAGCCCTGGCCTTCGAGGCGAAGCGCGACGCACTTGCCCATCGGCGTGCACTCGAAGCCGGGCAGGCACATCGAGTAGCCCATTTCTTCCCAGCACTCGCCGCCGGCGCCCTGCTGGCTCAAGCAGTTGCCGTCGCGAACCGAGATGCCGCCGTCGCTGCTCAGCGGGCCGGCGCAGGTGCAGTACGCGCCGACGGGGCACTGGTTGTACGCGTCGCACTCGGCCGACAGCGGGCGGGAGTGGGGCTGCGCGGTGAGGCACTTGAGGCCCAAACAGGTGGCGCCCGCGCCCTGGCAGCCGTCGTCGTACTGCTCGTTGGTGCACGCGCCGTTCAGCGGGATGCGGGTGGCGCAGGTGCCAGGGGTGGTGAAGTCTTCGGCGGTGATGCGCAGGCGCTTGCAGTACGCGCTGGCGCCGCAGTCGGTCGCGGTGGCGCAGGGGCTGCCCAGCGCAATCGGCCCACACTTCGGAGTGCCCCCGTCCAGCGGGAGGAAGTTCACGCAGGTCGCGCGGCCGGCGCACTCGAGCGCTGAGAGACAGGCACCGCCGGGCCCCTTCAGCGGCTCGCAGGTGACGGGGCCGCCGTCGGTGGAGATGAGCGGGCAAAAACCGACGGTGGGGTTGCACGAGTCGGGCTGGGTGCAGGCGGCGCCCTGGGCGAAGTGCGCGGTGCACGCGCGGCAGGTGGCGCCCGAGCCGAAGTTTGCGGGGCAGAAGCCATCGGTGCACGTGGTGGAGTCGCAGGGCGTGCCGATGCGGCCGGCGACTTCGAACACCGAGTCGAGACAGTCGTAGAGGTCTTCGGGGCCGCCGTAGCAGTTCGAGTTGTAGCCGGACGAGATGCACCGGGTGGCGAGCACGGCGTCGAACGCGAGCGCGCCCGCATCGGTGGCGCGAACCTTCGTGGCGCAGCGGGCCTCGTAGCGGGCGCGGCAGTCGTCGTCCTGCGCGGGGGAAAGCAGCCCGCATGTCTTGAGGTGGTCACACTGCTTGATGGCCGCGACGCCGCAGAAAGCCGACAAGGTGACGAGGGGACCTGACCCGCCACCGGCCCCCCCGGAACCACCAAAGCCGCCCGTACCCCCCGTGCCGCCGCCGGCCGCGCTGCCGCCTGCCCCGCCACTGCCTCCGCCGCCACCTCCGCTGGTGGAGTTGGAGCAGGACGCGCTGACGACCCAGAGCAGACACAACGACAGGGTGGAGACCTTCATGGCGGTCCGCACTCTCATCAAACCGGCGCTACACTGCAACGCCTGGAACAGACGAAGCCGCAACAGCGCCAAGCCGAAGAGCTGACGCCGGCAAAGGGGTCGGGCGGCATCTCTTTGCCCGAGCTGATTCAGCGGGCGCGCAACGCGGTGGGCGAAGAGCGCGCCTGGCTCTGCACGCTGGTGAACCGCGCGCTCTCGGCGTTGCCGGCCGCCAGCGACAAGGACAAGCAGGCGCCGGTGTTGCTGCAGATGCTCGACGACGAAGCGCTGCACGACATGGAGGACGACAAGAAGGTGCCGTGCCGCGCGGTCGCGGTCGAGGCGCTGCTGAGCATCGGGTATCCGTGGGCGCTGCAGCTGGACCCGGACGACGTTCAGTTCCTGCGAGAGCACCCGGCCTTCGCGAAATCGAAGCTGCCGGTGGCGCAGGTCTTCAGCGCGTTCGCGGGGGTGACCGCGGTGACCTTCATCGGGCTCAGCCTGGTGCAGACGCCGATGTGGTGGGTGTACCAGCTGCTGAGGTCTCCGACGGACCTCGCGCTGGCGGCGACGTTGGTGACGACGATGTTGTGCGCGATACCGCTGGCGCTGGGGCGGAAGTACGTGAAGCCGGCGCGGTGGTTGATGGGGCTTGCGAGCCTTACCTTCGTCGGGCTGTTGGCCGGCGACGCGTTGACCAGCGGGATGTCGAGCTGGCACCTGGTGATGGCGACGGTGCCCGCGCTGGGGTTGTTGTCGACGGGAATTCCGCGCGAGCCGGGCGCCCAGAAAGAGCGCCCGGATCCGACGTTGCCGACTACGCCTTCGAAGCTTTAGCGCGCGGGCGCTTCTCTTCGGCCTCTTCTTCCTTCACGTCGGGAACCGCGGCGATGACGGAAGAGGTGCCGATGCCGAACTTCTCGAGCACCTTGGCCTCGACCTCGCGCATCACCTCGGGGTGCTCCTTCAAGTACTCCTTCGCGTTCTCGCGGCCCTGGCCGATGCGCTCGCCCTTGAAGCCGTACCAGGCGCCGGATTTCTCGACGATGCCGTTCTCGGACGCGAGGTCGATGACGTCGCCTTCTTTCGAGATGCCAACGCCGTACATGATGTCGAACTCCACCTCTTTGAAGGGGGGCGCCATCTTGTTCTTCACGACCTTGACGCGGGTGCGGTTACCGACAACCTGTTCGCCGTTCTTGATGGCGCCGATGCGGCGAATGTCGAGGCGCAGAGACGCATAGAACTTCAGCGCGTTGCCGCCGGTGGTGGTCTCGGGGTTGCCGAACATCACGCCAATCTTCATGCGGATCTGGTTGATGAAGATGACGCAGGTGTTGCTCTTCGAGATGGTGCCGGTGAGCTTGCGCAGCGCCTGGCTCATCAGGCGGGCCTGCACGCCCATGTGCGCGTCGCCCATTTCGCCTTCGAGCTCGGCCTTGGGCACGAGGGCGGCGACAGAGTCGATGACGAGGACATCGATTGCGCCCGAGCGAACGAGCATCTCGGTGATTTCGAGGCCCTGCTCGCCGGTGTCCGGCTGCGAGAGGAGCAGGTCGTCGGTGCGAACGCCGAGCTTGCGGGCGTAGCCGACGTCCATCGCGTGCTCCGCGTCGATGTACGCGCAGACGCCGCCTTTCTTCTGGGCTTCGGCGACGGCGTGGAGACAGAGGGTCGTCTTACCGGATGATTCCGGGCCGTAGATTTCGATGACGCGGCCTTTGGGGAAGCCGCCGACGCCGAGCGCGATGTCGAGCGAGATGGAGCCGGTCGAGATGACCTGCACGTCTTTGTTCAGGGGCTCTTCGTTGCCGAGCCGCATGATCGAGCCTTTGCCGAACTGGCGCTCGATGGTGGTCATCGCCAGCTCGATTGCTTTTTCCTTCTCCGGATTCATCGACATTTCGTTCCCCTCGGGGGTTTGGACTGCGTCGGGACCACTGAACAACCGTTGAGTACCACAGCCTGTCCCTTCTAAACCAGAGGGCTGACATGTGCCCGGCGAGAGGGACATCTTCGGGCGAACGGCCGACGCGGACATGAAGAAGGCGCACCGTGAAGACACCCGGCTCGCAGGGGTTGCGCTGGTGTCGTTCCCCACCCCGGGCCACGACGCGACGGCGCCGCACTGGCTGGCAGTGACGCTGACCGTAGGCGACACGAACCTCGGGGCGTCGAGCAAGCCGACGCTGCGGATTCGCAAGAAGGATCTGCCTGATGTCGCCGATCAAGCCGAACGCACGATCGACCTCGACATCCTCGTCGGAAACCTCGGAGTGACCAGCGCACCCGCCTCGGCGTTGCTCGGCACCCCCTCGACCTGGCTGGTCGTCTGGACCACCAGCGGCGCGATGAGCTGGCACCGGGTGTTCCTGTGGCTTCCGGACAACGTCAACGGCCTGCCGATCAACGATCCCACCGGCGGGCTGTTCAAGGACACCTGCGACGGCGTGCGGCTCCGCACCGTGCCCTTCTACGCCGGAGGAACCTGTCGAACGAGTTCGGCATCGCCAGCGTGTACCAGTGGCGTGTTCAATGATCGGTCTTACGGCTGGGTACAGGCGCCGACGACCGGGCTCATCCCGGTGGTCTCGACGAACTTTGCCGCGGCGGGGCTCGCGGGATCGAACGTCATGAAGGTCACCGAAGTCTCTGGTCGAGCGATCAGCACGAGCGCGACGGGAGTACCGAAGTATGCTCTCGCACGACGCCGGACATTCGCCGCTGGAATTGGTTGAAGAGAGAACTGGGGCAATGCCCTCTCTGCCCGACCCGGCCGCCAACTACACCGTCAACCGGCCGTTGAACGAGCACCTGCTCTACGTCACTCGAGACAACCCCTTCACTGTGTCGCGGGAAGGCGACTCCATCAAGGGGAGCTATACAGAGGCGGGAAACAGCTACGAATGGGATCTCAGCACGAAGGGCTGAGTGCAGCTGGATCCCGACTTCTGCCAGAGCGTCTGTGCCGCCTACCACATGGCCTGCCACACAGCGTGCGCGATCAACGAGCCACCCCGGCGGGAGATCTGCGAATTCATCTGCGATTTGACCGCGATGATCTGCAAGGCCGCCTGCCTGAACCCCCAACTGATGCCGTCCAGAGCCTCCATCGAGAAGCGAATCGAGCGGTTGACCAAAGAGCTCGAGACGGAGCGGGACAACGCCCGCTGCGCGAAGCACGTGTCGATCGCCCTGCTCTACAGAGAGCTCAAAGATGTCCATCTGGCGAGCGAGTGGTTTCTCAAGGCGGCGCGCCACGCGATCTGGTCGGAGCTGGGAGACAAGGCAGTGATGTACGCGCAGATGGCGGTCCTCGAACAGCCGACGAACGAGGCGATGCGGAAGATCCCAGCGAGACGGATAGTCCGACCGTACAAAGGGGTTTTCTCGAATGGCGTCGGGAGGACCCGTGTCTGCTGCGCGCCCACAGCCGAATCGACGTGGCCGTCACTGCGCCGACGGCGACCATCGCGTGCGTCACCCTTTCGCCAAAGCCCACGCGCGAACCGTAGTTTAGCCGCAGCAGAAACCCTCGAAATTCGGGCACCTCGCCATTCGCGATGAAAAGCGTCGCCGCTGCGGAAGCCCGTCAACTTTGACGGCCGGGTCCACCGAGACCTCAGATCCGGGGTGTCTGGAACCGAATCTTCCAGGTCCGGAAAGACCCTCGTAGGTGGGGCGCTGTCGGATCTCGTCCCGCGGCCTGCACATTGCGTAGCGGGTTGATCAGCAGCAGTCGAAACGACTTTCGCCAACGCTCTGACGGAGAGCCCTTTGACCCGACATGTGATTGCCGTTCTTTGTCTGTTTTTGGCAGCGCCAACCCTCGCCCAGACCTCGGTGCAGACGTTCGATCTCGAGCGGCTGAGCTTCAACCCCGGCGCGAAGGGCTCGCTGGTGCTCGGCACCGGGCAAGCCCTGAGCAAAGGCGCGCTGCGTCTGTCTCTGGCGGCGCAGTACCAACACAACCCGCTGCTCTACCACGTCGACGGGGCAGTCGCGGGCGCTGTGGTGGGCTCGCGGCTGAGCGCGCATCTCGTCGCGGCCTATGGCATCACCGACTGGCTCGAGCTGGGCCTTCAGCTTCCGGTGACGCTCGTTCAGACCGGCAGCGACCTGTCGGCGCAGGGCATCGCTCGGGTCGATGGCGTCGGGCTCGGCTCGCCGCTGGTGCAGGGGCAGTTCACGATTCTGAGTCAGAAACGTGGCGCACCGATGGACCTCGGCGGTGTCATCGGCTTGACGTTGCCGATTGGCTCGGGCGGCAGCCTTGGGCGCGACACCGGAGTGGCGTTCGTTCCGCGCGTCGGTGCGGGTCGAACGTTCGGCGCCAAAGTGCGCCTCGGCCTCGAAGTGGGCGCCGTCATCAAGCAGAGCGTGAACCTGAGCAGCTACCCGCAGCACCTCACCGATGAAGTCGGCAGCATCATGACGGTGGGCGCGGTGGTGAGCACGGTCGGCGCCGGGCTGCGTGGCGAGCTGAACGCGCGCGCGCTGGTTCCCCTGACCCGCACCTCGCCGGGCTTCGAGCTGCTGGCGGCCGCGCGCTACCCCCTGATGTCGGGCGGGTTCGAGCTCTTCGCCGCTGCAGGGCCTGGCTTCGGCAGGATGCCGGGCATCCCCGCCTTCCGCGCGCTGGCTGGCTTCGCGTGGAACCCGAGCCTCGCGCCTGCCTGCCAGGAAGAATCTGGCTACGCGCTCACCGATTGTCCGGCCCTGGACTTCGACCGCGACGGCATCTCGAACGCAGCCGACGCCTGCCCCGAAGTGGCGGGGGTGGGGGGCCTGCAGGGCTGCGCGGACAAAGACGACGACGGCGACGGGGTGATGAACCTCGCCGACGCCTGCCCGGCAGTGAAAGGCGCCGGCGCGGATGGGTGCGTCGCCGTGGAAGCGCCAGTGGCGGCCCCGGTGGCAGTGGTCGCTCCGCTGGTGGTGATCGAGCAGCAGCAGCTGACCATCAAAGAAGAGATTTTCTTCGCGCCGGGGACGTCGACGGTGCTCGCGCAGTCGTTTGCGCTGCTCAAGCAGACGGCGGCGCTGCTCAACGCGCACCCGGAGCTCGCGAAGGTGCAGATCCTCGGACACACCGACAACCAGGGGTCGCGCGACTCGAACCTGGCGCTGTCGCTGCGGTGGGCCGACGCGGTGCGCGCCTTCTTAATCAACGAAGGCGTCGCCGCCTCGAGGCTGCTGGCGAAGGGCCGCGGGCCAGACCAGCCCATCGCCTCGAATGACTCGGCCGCAGGCCGCGAACAGAACCGCCGCGTCGAATTCACCACCGACTCTTCCAACTAACCCTTCTTCACCCAAACACGCGCGTCGTCGCGCTGGGGCCAAACCCATGTCTTCCCATTCAAACGCATTGCCCGCCTTCCTTTCACGCACCCGCCTCGCAGCGCTGCTGCTGCTGATTGCAGGCTGTACAGAGTCGCAGCTGGACCCGGCGGTCATCGCCGTGGGTCGAAGCCGGGCGGCGCTGGCGGCTGGCTGCGGCAACGGCGTGCTCGAGCCCGAAGCTGGCGAGACGTGTGACGACGGCAACACGGTCGATGGCGACGGCTGCAGCGCGGCCTGTCTGGCCGAGGCCGGCTTCGTCTGCGTCGGCGAGCACCCTTCGGTCTGCTCACCGCCTGACCAGTCTGACGGCCCTACCTCGTACGGCGTCGCCGAGCATTCCCGCTTTCTGCCGGCAGTCTCGCCCTTCACCGGGCGCGACTTCTGGACGGCGTTCCCCCGAAACTTGGCAGCTCCGACGACGCTGGCGCTGAAGATTGCCGGCACGGCGGGCACCACCGGCCAGGTCCTCGACACCGCAGGCACGGTGCTGTCGTCGTTCACGATTCCCGCGGCCGGCACCTTCAACGCCACGGTGACCCCGGCGACCTTCCATGTCTCTTCGGTCAGCACGGTCACCAACCAGGGCGTCCACATCACCTCGAGCGCAGAGATTCGCATCGTCGCAACCGATGAGCACCAGTACACGACCGACTCATGGGCGGTCTGGGCCACCGAGAAGCTGGGCGTCGAGTACCTTCTCGCCGACCTCGCCGGCACGGGAAACGCGGGCCACCAGGTGCTGCTGATTTCCACCCAGGCCTCGACGACGGCGGTCATCAAGGACGTCGCGGGCACCACGGTGGCGACGGTCTCGCTCGGTAAGGGCCAGACGTACCTCTACCCCGCCTCGTCGGGCACGCTGGGCGGCTTCACCGTCAGCAGCAACAACCCGATCGCGGTCATCACGGGCAGCAGCTGCGAGAACTTGCCGGGCACCGCTTGCGACATGCTCGCCGAGCAGCTGCCGCCGACCCGCAACTGGGCCAAAGACTACGTCGCGGGCCCTGCCTTCCTCAGCGCCTCGGCGCAGGCGCGACACGCCGTCTATGCCTCACAGAACGGCACGTCGATCGTCATCACCCGCAGCGACGGCAACACGCAGACGACGACGCTCAACGCAAACCAGTTCTTCGTCTTCGCCGAGCCGCCGGCGTTCTTCGGCTACGTCATCAACGCAGACAAGCCGGTGCTGGTCGCGTCGGTGATCGCCGATTCGTCGGCGACGTCGGACCCGTCGATTGTCTTCTGGCCGCCGATCGACGGCTTCGTCAGCAGCGCAAAGATGCCGACGCCAGGCGGAACCGTCGTCTACACGAACGCGCTCACCCTCACCGCCCGCACCAGCGCGACGTCGTACATCACAGTCAATGGCGCGGTGGTTCCGGGTTGGGTCGCCATCAGCAGCACCGGCTATTCGTACGCCCGCATCGGAGTCCCCGTCGGTGACAACGCGATTGTCGCCACCAACGGCGTGAAGTTCGGAGCCGTCGCCACCGGTGGCGCGCCGTCCGTCAGCTACGGCTACGCCAGCCCCTACGACATCGCCGCAGTCGGCGGCACCACCAACTGTTACCTCGGCACCAACCCGCCCGACTATGAGTCGGCCTTGACGGGCAGCGCCGCCGCAAACGCAGACGACCTCTCGGCCACCGACGACGAAGACGCGCTGACGGCGCCGACGTCGGCGCTGTACCTGTCGAACAGCGTCACCTTGAACATCCCCTGCAACGACAACTACTTCGGGGTCGACGCCACGGCCAACGTCAACGGCTTCATCGACTTCAACCGCGACGGCGTGTTCGGGCCCGGTGAAGCGGCCTCGGGGGCGTGCAACGACTCTTCTCCGCTGGTCAACGGCAGCGCGACGCTGACGTGGGCCAACCCGACGTACAGCAGCATCGGCAACACGATTATCCGCCTGCGGACCTGCGACACGACGACGTTTTGTGACACTCCGGCGGGCAGCGCCAGCGCGGGCGAAGTCGAAGACCACGTGCTGCACATCGGCATCTGTGGCGATGGCTTCGTCGACAGCTTCGACGCCTGCGACGACGGCAACAACAACAACGGCGACGGCTGCTCGTCGTCGTGCGCGCTGGAAGCGGGCTTCACCTGCAGCGGCAGCCCGTCGGTGTGTCTGCTGAACACCGCGCCGGCCATCACCAGCCCGGCCACCGGCACCCTGGTCAACACCGCCACGCCGACGTTCTCGGGCACCTGCGTCACCGGAGCGACCGTGCGCGTGAAGGAAGGCGCGACGCTGCGCTGCACCGCGACCTGTACGGCCTCGGCGTTCAGCTGTGTCTCGAACGCGATGACTGAAGGGTCGCACCCCATCTACGCCGAGCAGCAGGTGGGGGCGTTCACCAGCGTCGCGAGCCCGGTCGTCACGGTGAACGTGGACACGGCCGCACCCAGCGCGCCTGTCATCGGCGCTCCGGTTGATGGCGCGATTCTCAACACCGCGACGCCCATCGTCTCGGGCAGCTGCGAGCCCGGCGCGACAGTCGCCGTGCTCAACGGCGCCACCCAGGTCTGCACCGCGGTGTGCACGGCGGCCTCGACCTTCAGCTGCACCACCAGCGTCCTGCCCCAGGGCACCGTCTCGCTCACCGCGACCCAGCGAGACGTCGGCAACAACCTCAGCGCTGCTTCGGTGGCCATCGCGGTCACCATCGACACGGTGGCCCCCGCGGCCCCCGTCATCTCGGCGCCCACCGCGGGCGCCACGCTCGCCACCTCGACGCCGGTCGTCTCGGGCACCTGTGAGACCGGGTCGGAAGTAAAGATTTTCGAAGGACTTCTGGTGTTGTGCCAGAGCCCCTGTGTCGCGTCGGCCTTCAGCTGCACGACCTCGACGCTGGCCCAGGGCAGCCACACGATTCTCGCCCGCCAGTACGACGCGGCGAACAACGTCAGCCCGTTCTCTCCGTCGCGCTCGTTCACCCTCACCGCCCCGCCGGTGCCCGCAGCGCCGTCGGTGACCTCGCCTCTCGCAGGGGCTGTGGTCGGCACGGCGAGCCCCGCAATTGGCGGCGCCTGCGTCACTGGAAACACCGTAAAGGTGTACGAGGGCGCGACCCTGCTCTGCACCACGACCTGCGCGAGCTCGGCGTTCAGCTGCAACAGCGCAGCGCTCGCCGAAGGCAGCCACACCGTCTTCGCCACCCAGACGGACGTCAACGGCACGAGCGCGAACAGCGCAGGCCGAACCTTCTCGATCGACCTGACGGCGCCGGCGGCTCCCGTGATTTCGGCGCCGACGACGGGCGCGCTGTTGACGACCACCACGCCGGCCATCTCGGGCAGCTGTGAGACGGGCGCGACGGTGAATGTCTACGACGGCGCCACGCTGCTGTGCTCGAGCGCCTGTGCGGCCTCGACCTTCAGCTGCACCAGCGCGGCGCTGGGCCAGGGCAGCCACACGCTCACCTCTCGCCAGACCGATGGGGCCGGAAACGTCAGCGCCAACAGCGCGGCGGTGGCGGTAACCGTGGACACGGTGGCCCCGGCAGCTCCGGCGATTTCGTCGCCCACTGCGGGCGCTTCGCTGGGCACGACGACGCTTGTCATCTCGGGCAGCTGTGAAACCGGCGCGACGGTCAATGTCTACGACGGCGCCACGCTGCTGTGCTCGAGCGTCTGCGCAGGCTCGACGTACAGCTGCACCAGCGCGGCGCTGGGCCAGGGCAGCCACTCGCTCACCTCTCGCCAGACGGACCCCGCGGGCAACGTCAGCGTCAGCAGCACGGCAGTCTCGGTGACGGTCGACACGGTGGCCCCTTCGGCTCCGGCGATTTCGTCGCCGGCCGCGGGCGCGTTGCTGTCGACCACCACGCCCATCATCTCGGGCAGCTGTGAGACGGGCGCGACGGTGAATGTCTACGACGGCGCCACGCTGCTGTGCTCGAGCGCCTGTGCGGCCTCGACCTTCAGCTGCACCAGCGCGGCGTTGAGCCAGGGCAGCCACACGCTCACCTCTCGCCAGACGGACGCCGCGGGCAATGTCAGCGCCACCAGCGCCGGCCGCGCGGTGACGGTCGACACGGTCGCTCCGGCGGCCTCGACGATTTCCTCTCCGGTGACGGGCGCGCTGCTCGCGACGACGACTCCGGTCATCTCGGGCAGCTGTGAAACCGACGCGACGGTCAACGTCTATGACGGCGCCACGTTGCTGTGCTCGAGCGTCTGCGCAGGCTCGACGTACAGCTGCACCAGCGCGGCGCTGGGCCAGGGCAGCCACTCGCTCACCTCTCGCCAGACGGACCCCGCGGGCAACGTCAGCGTCAGCAGCACGGC
>Ga0335397_10000478_pt1 | contig 51788 bp, 59 predicted proteins | sample MAT04_FD_205740 | JGI IMG/M metagenome (GOLD analysis project Ga0335397, IMG submission 205740) | Freshwater microbial communities from Lake Fryxell liftoff mats and glacier meltwater in Antarctica - MAT-04 (spades assembly) (version 2) ...
ACCATCAAGCCGAAGCCGGCGAAGTAGCCGACACCAGTCTCGTCACACTGGACCAGGTGATCGACTTCCCGTGGAACGGGTGATCGTCATCCCGCGGAACAGGTGATCGGATTGCGCGGAATACGCAAGCAAACGCTTGACGAGTTGCTCCGCCGTCAGCACCAGCGTGACGCCCCGCTTCGTCTGGTACTCGTACTTTCCGTATTCGCGCCGGGAGAGTCTCGACTCTTCCGATCGGCCCGCGCGCTCCGTAGCGGCACAGCCGCAACAGGCCATCCAGCTCATTGCCGTGGACCCACGTGCCGGCGTGGAGCGAGAAGCCGCCGCAGCCTTTGCAGCAGCCGCTTCAGCACCGCCTCCAGTTCCTCCTGCTCCGGCGGAGGCAGCGGCACGAAAGTTCCGCCGCTCCACACTCCCTCGGCCACGAGCAGGTGACTGTGAGGCTGCAACGCGAGGTGGCCGTTGAAGAGCTGCGTGAAGCAGACGGCGCCGCTCTTCGGCTTGCCGACGACGCCCAGCTGCTTCGCCCTCCGCCGCTGAAAGCGGAAGATGGCCTTCGTCAGGCACCGCTCCACGGCGCGCAACAGCTTCGCGTCCTTCACCACCACCCACCGCAGCTTCGACGGCAGCGACAGCGTCCACTGTCTGAAGGCCACCTTGGGCAGCACGTCGTCCAGGTGGGCAGGCAGAGGCCTCGTGCGCCCTCCGCGCGGCGCATGAGGGGCACCACCCGCGGCTCTTGCACGAAAACGCAATCACCGAAGACTCGGAGCAGCTGTCGCATTTCGCCAGAGTGAAGCCTCGACGGACGTCGCCGCAGGTCAGGTACCGGCGAACCTCCTCGTGCACCCGCTTTGGAAAGCCTCCTCGAGCTTCCGCCGCGGCCAACACCTCCGGCCCTCGCGCACCGCTCGGTGCAGCACCGACTGCTCTGGCCTGCGCCGCTGAAGTTCCTCACCCCTCCCGTCCATTCGCCAGCGAACTGCGCAGGGCGTGTGCCACGACCGCTGTCGAGCGGCGGCCAGTCGCTCGAGGCGCCAGGCGTCCCGTCCAACGGAGCGACATGGATGCTCCACTTCCCCGAAGTGTTGCTGTCGTACGGCAAGTACCAGTTCAAGCCGGAGCCTCCGTTCATTCCGGGGGGCGAAGCGTCGGGCGTCATCGCCGCGCCTCGTGGGCAAGCGTTACGGATCGGGATGGTTGAGGGACGACCGGTCGCTGTTCCTCAACGAGCTCGACGGCTTCGCGCAGAACGCGGTGCTGCTGACGATCGCGACGACCAACCACCCGCACAAGCTCGACCGCAGCATCCTCGACCGGCCGTCGCGCTTCGACCGCAAGTTCCACTTCCCGCTGCCGATGCCCTGTCGCTCGCAGGTCTCGGCGATCGGCCTCTTCGCCAGCGCATCGGACTCGCAGTACACGTCGATGATCACGTACAGGTAGCAGTACGACCACTTCGTCGCGCCCAGCAGCTTGGTGATGTCCCAGCTCCACAGCTGCTTCGGCGCGGTGGCGAGCAGCTGCGGGGCCGCGTACTTCGGATGACGCAGCTGATCTCTGCGATCGCGGACCGCGTGGTTCTCTGCCAGCACGCGGTACATCGTCCGCTCGCTGCAGAGGTACCTGCCCTCGTCGAGCAGCGTCGCGTAGACCTCGGCCGGACTTTGGCGGCGGCCTGAACGAGATCCACTTTGCGGCGGTCTCGGGATCCAGTCGCGAGATCTGACCGACGCCGCGTAGCGGCGGCCGGGTCGGAGAATTCGCGGTTGCGCTCGCCGACGACGACGGTCGATGGAACGTGGGCGCCGTCTACATGGGCACGCGCACCCGTTCTCCCGCGGCGGCGTTCGATGTCCCCGAGGCGATCAAGTACCGCCTCGGAGCGACCCTCAACGTCGGCAAGCGCTTCCTCTTCGCGATCGAAGTCGTCGGCCACTCGTTCTTCCGGCCCGACATCACGCCCGCGTGGCAGGACAATCAGCACCTGGTCGAGGTGAGCCCCGGCGCGCGGTTCGAGATCATTCCCCGGCTGGTCGTCGAGGCGGCGCTCGGCATCTCGGTCACCCGTCACCTCTGGGAGATTCACCAGTTCCGGCCGCTGCTCGGGCTCACCTACGAGATCGGGCGGTAGCGAGGGAAAGCCGCTTCGCATTGAAGCTCATGACCATCTCTCGTATCATTATGGTCATGAAGAAGAAGAGCGCCTCGCGGTATTCGGTCGCCGAGGCAAAAGCCCACCTGTCGGAAGTCCTGCGGGGGGCAGAAGGCAGCCCTGCGGTCATCCATAACCGCGGTCGCGACGTGGCCGTGGTGCTCTCGATGAATGACTACCAGCGACTTCGAAGCCGCGCAGGCTTGCCTCCGATGACCCGCTGGCTTGCCCGACTGGAAGAATGGCGTGCGCGGACGGGTGGCGTCGACTTCGACCCCGAGCCGATGGCGTTCAAGCCCCTCGAGCCGGACTTCGAGGTACGTCGCCGGTGAGCAGCGGCCTGCTGCTCGACACCAACGTCATCTCGGAGACCGCGCGGCCGTCTCCGGATCTGGCCGTGCTCGCGTTCATCGACAACCAGGCCGAGTCGTTCATCAGCGCCATCACCGTCTACGAGTTGGAGAGGGGAATCGAGCGGCTCCCGGCGGGAAAGCGGCGGCGCTCTCTGGAGGAATGGCTCGCCCTCACGCTGAGTGGCCCTCATGGCTTCGTGCCCTTCGGCGAGCCCACCGCGCGGGGCGCTGCCCGGCTGGAAGCGCAGCTGCGCAAAGACGGACGGGCGATCGAGGTGAGAGACCTGTTCATCGCCGCCACTGCGCTCGAGCACAACCTCACGCTGGTGACGCACAATGTTGCGCACTTCAAGGGAACAGGGGTCCTGGTGATCGATCCATTCGCGCGCTCCTGACTGCGCGCCGTCAGTTGCAGTCGGCGATCACCGCGCCCAGCTGCCACGTCGACCCTTCGCCCTCGAGCAGCAAGGTGCGGAACTGCATCTTTCCTTCGTTGAACGCCCACGGCTTCACCTCGGGCCTGAGCACGCGCTTCTTCCCTTCGTGCGTCACCTCGAGCTGCTTGTTCTTCACCGACCAGGTCTTGCTCGCGGCGTCGAGCGTCAGCGTCTTCGGAATTTCGCCCGAGGGGCTCGAGTGCCACGTCGGGTGGGCCAGCAGCAGCTTCTTCAGCTGAGCGTCACTGTCGCGCTCGGCGGTGATCGCGACGTGCCAGCGCTGGAACTCGGGCCGCTTCTTCAGCAGGTCGGTGCCGACGTCGGGCTCGGCGAGCTTCGCCTGCACCTTCGCCGAGTCGAGCAGCACCGCGCGCTCGAGGCTGTCGAGGGCGAGGTAGACCCAGTTCTTCTCGTAGGCGCAGTAGTCCTCGGGCTCGGCGCCCTTGTTGAGCGCGGCGAGCACCCGGGCGTGGTTGAGCCAGGCCCACTGGTTCTTCGGCTCGGCCTTCGTCGCCTTCTTGAAGAGCTCGAGCGCCTTGGCGTAGTCGCCCTTCTTGTACAGGGCGAATCCGTCCGCGTTCGGATCCGCAGTGAGGATCGACAGCAGCAGCAGGTGGGTCAGCATTTCTCCGTTCTACCCGCAGAAATGCAGAATCGCGCGCTCCAACACCTCGGCGCAGCGCTGCAGCTCCTCGACGGGAACGAACTCGCCCGTCTGGTGCGCGTGCTTGATGTCGCCGGGCCCGAAGACCACCGGCACGCTGCCCAGCTCGAAGGTGAGGAAGATCCAAGCGCGAACCGGGTGAGGGGCCAGGAGGACGGGGACCGGAGCACGAGTCCCGGACGCTACCCGAAGGCGCTTCTGGGAGGGTGGGAGAAGGCCCGGAGCGCGTCGGCGCCAGTCCGTCGGCGCAGCTGCACGGCGGCTGCGGGAGGCCGGGTGGAGCGCGAGGGGGTGGAGCACTACAGCGACAGCTCGAGCTGCGGCGGCCCCTGCGCGCCCGGCAACGGAGGTGGCCGCGGCGGGAGCAGGCCCAGGTTCCGCAGCAACTCCTCGGCGGTGCGGCGGCTCGTCACGACAGCTACGACCTTGCGCTTCCCGCCGCAGGGGCACTGCCAGACGTCGATTTTCCAGGTGCGGGCGTGAAGTGTGGCCCCAGTCCAACCGCGGGCTCTTGATTGCGGCGGGCTCGGCCGCGCCGGACAAGGACTGTTGGGCGGCGGGCGCCTCCTTCGTCCCGGTCACGGTGGTGTCTTGGGCGTTTCCGCTCGGATTCCGGACTCGAGATCGCTTCCTGACGGTAAGAAGGACGATGAAGTGCTGACGGTGGACGTGAGGCCGGTCAGAATCGTTCGATCGCGATGGAAGCCAACGTGCGCCGCATCCAGCCTTCTGACGACGCCGCGGTGGCGGCCATCATCCGTGAGGTGATGACATCCTTCGGCGCCAACGGTGAGGGCTTCGCCATCCACGACGTCGAGGTGGCCGCGATGAGCGCCGCCTACGCGTCGCCGCGCCACGCCTACTTCGTGGTGGAGGCGGCGGGCCAGGTGCTGGGCGGCGCGGGCATCGCTCCGCTCGCGGGCGATGTGGACGGTGTGTGCGAGCTGCGCAAGATGTACTTCCTGCCTGCGGCGCGCGGGCAGGGGCTGGGCGAACGGCTACTGCGCGAGTGCCTCGCCTTCGCCGCCGAGGCCGGCTTTCGCACCTGCTACCTCGAGACGCTGACCGGGATGACCTCGGCGCTGAAGCTCTACCGGCGCCTGGGCTTCACCGCCCTCAGCGCTCCGCTGGGGAAGACCGGGCACTTCGGGTGCAATCAGTTCTTCGTGCGCCCGCTGCCCTGAGCGCCCTTCACTTAAGCCTTCGGCTTCCCGGGCACGAGGAACCAGAGGATCCCGGCGCCGACGAGGCCGAAGATTCCCAGCAACCCGAAGTACTTCGGGCGGCCCTTCACCTCGGCGAGCATCATGCAACCGACGATGATGATGAGCAGCCCGGCGCTGATCAGCAACGGGAAGCCCCGGCGAATGAGCTCGATCGGAAAGAAGGCCGCCCCGAGCCAGCCGACGAACTGCAGCACCGTGCCCACCGCGACCGCCTGCATCCCCTTTTCCTTCAGCGCCGGCAATTCCATGGCGCGCATAGATAGCATTCTGCCGCAATCGCGTTAGTTCACCCTCCTGTGCCGAAAGCGTCGCTCGCCGAGAACTTCACCCCGAACCAGCGGGCCGTCGTGCTGCTGGTCGCCGCCGTCCAGTTCATCAACATCCTCGACTTCGTGATGGTGATGCCGCTGGGGCCGTACTTCGCGCAGGTGGGCGTGGCGCAGTCGCAGATGGGGCTCGTCGGCGCCGCCTACACCGCGTCGGCCTGCATCTCGGGGCTCGTCAGCGCCTCGTTTCTCGACCGCTTCGATCGCCGCAAGGTGCTCGCCGTCGCGATGGTCGGGCTCGTGGTCGGCACCGCGGCAGGCGGCGTCGCGCAAGGGATGACGACGTTACTGCTCGCGCGCAGCCTCGCCGGCGCTTTCGGTGGTCCCGCAACGGCGATTGCCTTCAGCATCATTGCTGACACGATTCCCGTCTCACTTCGCGGTCGCGCGATCGGCATGGTGATGGGCGCCTTCTCGGCCGCGACGGTGTTCGGCGTGCCCGCTGGCCTCTGGATGGCCGAGCACCTGGGCTGGCGCTCTTCCTTCTTCGCGGTCTCCGCGCTGGGCGTGTTCGTCGTCGTCGGAGCGATCGCTCTTCTTCCCCCACTGACCGGCCACCTCGAGGCTTTCAAGAACGAGACGCACCACATCACCACCCGCGAGCTGCTGGCCCGGCCGCTGGTGCAGGTGAGCCTCGCGATGACCGCGCTGACGATGATGGCGGGCTTCGTGCTCATCCCCAACATCGCCACTTTTCTGCACCTGAACCACGGCGTCGAGATGTCAGGGCTCAAGTTCCTCTACCTCATCGGCGGCGTCGGCAGCCTCATTGCGAGTCAGACCACTGGCCGCCTCGTCGACCGCTTCAGCGCATTCAAAGTCGGCACCGTCGGCACCTTGCTGGTGGGCCTCGTCATCTTTCTCGTCTTCGTCGACAACAACCGCCTTCACCTGCCGGTGCCGATCTTCTTCGTCTGGTTCATGGTCGCGATGGCCGCCCGGAACGTGCCGTACAACACGCTCACGACCCGCGTGCCGGGGCCCACCGAGCGGGCGCGGTTCCAGTCGATTCAGTCGGCGGTGCAGCACGGCGCCTCGGCGTTCGCCGCGGGAATGAGCCCCCTGCTGCTGTCGCTGACGCCGCGCGAGCCGTGGCCCACCGACATGCCGGGCGAGCTGCCGCGGCTGCTCACCGGCATGGACCACGTGGCCCTCATTTCGCTGGGGCTGACCCTCACCATCCCGTTTTTGCTGTGGTGGGTCGAACACCGGGTGTCACCCAAAGCGGCGCCGTTGTTGCCGACGCGATAGCCGGTGGACTAGCTACCGGCGGATGAAGAACTCTGCCGCCCTGCTCTCTGCGCTGTGCCTCGTCCTCGCCGCTCAGGTTGCCCGGGCGCAGGAAGACGTGCTGCCGGAAATCGCCACGCCGAAGACGATGCAGAGCGAGAACAAGGAAGGCGACGCCAACAAGCCTGGCGGCCGCGCAGGCCCGATCACTCCCGAGGCGCGCAAGGCCGCCATCAAGGCCCAGGAAGAGGCGCGCATCGCCGCCGAGGCCGCGAAGAAGAAGGCCGAAGCCGACGAGAAGCAGCGCCTCGCCGACGAGGCCGCCGCGAAGAGGCTCGCCGAGCAGGAGGCCGCCAGGGCGCAGAAAGAAGCCGAGGCCGCCGCCAAGGCCAGGGCCGAGGCCGACCTCGCCGTTCGCAAGAAGGCCGAAGCCGAGATCAAGGCGAAGCAGGACGCCGACGCGAAGCGCATCCGTGAGGAAGCCGAAGCGATGGATCGCGCGGTGAAGGCCGAGGCCGAGAAGAAGCGCCTCGTCGAAGAAGAGAAGAAGCGCGTCATCGAAGAGAAGGCCTTCGCGATCGAGAAGAAGAAGGCCGACGCCGAAGAGAAGAAGCGCCAGGCCGCCGAGGCGAAGGTCAAGGCCGAGGAAGACAAGAAGGCCGCCGATGAGAAGAAGCGCGACGAGGCGCTCGCCAAGGCGAAGGCCGCCAACGAAGCGAAGGAAGCCGAGCTCAGCAAGAAGAAGGAAGAGCTCGAGGCCAAGCGCAAGGCCACCGAAGACGCGCGCGCGAAGCTCGAGGAAGACAAGAAGGCCGCCGCCGACGCCCGCAAGGCCGCCGAGGAACAGAAGAAGGCCGACGCCGCCGAGAAGACGCGCCTCGCCGCCGAAGAGTCGAAGACGAAGGAAGACGAGAAGAAGGCCGCCGAAGAGAAGAAGAAGGCCGACGCCGCCGACAAAGTGCGCCTCGCCGAGGAAGAGAAGAAGAAGAAGGAAGACGACAAGAAGTCGGCCGAGGAAAAGAAGAAGTCGGAAGCCGAAGAGAAGAAGCGCCTCGCCGAAGACGACAAGAAGAAGTCGGAAGACGAGAAGAAGGCGTCTGCCGACAAGAAGGCGGCCGACGAGGCCGAGAAGAAGCGCCTCGCCGAAGAAGAACGGAAGTCGAAGCCCGTCGAGTCGATGACTCCGGCCGAGAAGAAGAAGTTCGAAGCCGACGAGAAGAAGCGCATCGCCGCGGAAGAGAAGCAGAAGAAGGAAGACGAGAAGAAGGCCGCCGCCGACGCGAAGAAGGCCGCCGAGGACGAGAAGAAGCGCGCTGCCGCAGAAGAGAAGCAGCGCAAGGAAGACGAGAAGAAGATGGACGAGGCGCAGAAGAAGGAAGCCGCCCGCCTCGCGGCGGAAGACGCGAAGCGCGCCGAAGAGGCGAAGAAGGAGCCGAGCCGCACGCCGATCAAACCGGGCCAGGCCGTGGCGACGAACACCGCTCCCGCTGCGGCTGCGAAGCCGCCGCCCGGCGTGATGATTCCCGCGAAGAGCGCGGAGGACGCCAGGTCGGATCCCCGGTTCGTTTCGGGTCCGGTGGTCGAGGACGCGAAGGTCGACATCGTCTCTGTTGACGAGCGCTTCCCGTACTTCGGAATTCCGTCCAACGGCTGCAGCCCGGGCCGCGCGTATGTGATGTCGCGGCTCGTCGCTCCGTTCGATGGGTTGCCGGCCGGCACGCCTGTCGTTCTTCGCGTCGAAGATCCGGCCCTCGGCCCCGCGAAGGCGAATACCCAGCTCGCGTTCAGCGGCCTCAAGCGCGCAGGCAAGGCGCCCGACGGCACCTTCGTCTACTGCGGCAAGGGCACGGCCTTCCCCGTTCGGAAGTAGGTCCTGGCTCTGCGGAGGCTCATCCCTCGACTTCTCTCGGGTTGAACGGGCTTCCTCTGCGGGCTTCCTCTGCGGACGCTCATGCTTCGACGGGCTCATCCCTCGACTTCTCTTCCGGATGAACGGGACGGGGCAAAATGCCCGACGCGCTGCTTCAGCGGCGCAAGTCGTGGGGCAGGGGGCTATAACTCCCGGCGATGTTCAACATCGGCTCCGGCGAACTGGTTCTCATCGCGGTGGTCGCGCTGCTGGTGCTCGGCCCGAAGCGGCTGCCCGAGCTGGCGCGAGGCCTCGGTAAGTTCCTGCGCGAGTTCCGCCGCCAGACCGATGAAGTCCGCGGCGTGGTCGAGCGCGAGTTCTACAAGATGGACCACGAGATGGACGCGCCGCCGGCGCAGCTTCCGTCTGCCGCTGTGGTCGCCCCGATTCCTGACGTGGTTCCGGTGGCGGCCGATGGGGTCGCGCAGGGTGCTCCGATGGACCACAGCGATCCACGGCACCCCGACTTCGGCAAGCCTGACCCGTCGGTCGAGGCCGAAGAGCCCGCGGTGACGCAGCACCACGACCCGACGCCCGCGCAGCCGCCCGAAGCGCCCGCTCCCATCATCTCGACCGAGCTCGCGAAGGACGCAGCGAAGAAGGCAAGCTGAGATGAGCGCCGCCCAGGTCGCTGCCCCCGACGAATTCAAGATGAGCCTCTCTGAGCACCTCGGAGAGCTGCGCAAGCGCATCCTGCGCATCACCATCAGCATCATCATTCTCGGTGGCGGCTCGCTCGTGTTCGCCAAAGAGCTCTACGGGTTCCTGATGCGCCCGGTGCTGCTCGCGTTGCCGCCCGAGGCGGCGGCGCTCGTCTACACGTCGGCGATCGAAGAGATCAACGTGTACATGAAGGTCGGCCTCTACGCGGGCGTCTTCCTCACCACGCCCGTCATCCTCTGGCAGATCTGGGGCTTCGTCGCGCCCGGCCTCTACAGCGACGAGAAGAAGCTCGCCGGCCCGTTCATCATCCTCGGCACCGCCGCTTTCCTCGCCGGCGCCGCGTTCTGCTACTTCGCGCTGCTGCCGCAGATGTTCACCTTCCTGCTGCGTGAAGAGAAGTCGATCGCGCTCGAGAACCGGCTCAACGCCGGAAAGCTGCGGGCGGAAGACGCGCTGCGCTTCGTGCGGCTCGGAGATCTCGAACGCGCCGGCAAGGTCGCCCGCGAAGCCAACGCCGAGCTCGAAGCGACAGGCCAGGGCCAGGCGAAGGCCAGCGAAGGCTTCATGGGCATGGGCAGCATCGGGGTGACGCTGAACCCCAAGCGCAATGTCGAGTCGCTCTCGCGCATCGAGGCGCTGGGCAAGTTGATCGACGTCACCCGCGACGGCCTGGGCGAGAGCGTTCAGCCCGGCCTCACCCTGGTGATGGAAAAGCGGCAGGCGGCGGTCGAGGCCTACGCGCGGCGCGACTGGGACGCGGTGATGGTCGCGTGCGACGAAGGCGCTGAACGGCTGAAGCAGGTTCGCATCGAGCGCGCAGATGACTTCGGGGCCCTTTGGCAGGTCTCGCGCAACCTGAGCGTCGGCGTCGCGGCCTACGAAGCAGCCAACTGGACGCGCCCGATGCTGTCGATGACGGAACAGCTGACCCTGGTGCTCGTGCTCGAGCTCGCGTTCGGCGTCATCTTCGAGCTGCCGCTGGTGATGGCGGTGCTCGGCATGGTCGGCCTCGTGAAGTCGAGCTTCCTCTTCAAGTACCAGCGACACGCGTTCGTCGTCTGTCTCATCGCCGCCGCCGTCATCACCCCCACGGGCGACGCGGTGAACCTCGCGATGATGGCCGGCCCGATGCTCGCCTGCTACGAGCTGGGCGTCGTGCTGGTGTGGATCATCGAGAAGCGGCGCGCGAGAAACGCACCGCCTTCCGAACCCGCCACCTAAGGGCCGACGGTGTAGTACGAACCGCTGCATGAAACCCATGCTGCTCCCCGTGGTCCTGCTGGCCATTGCCGCGTGCACGCCTCCCGGCCCTTCGACCTGCAAGCTCACTGACGCGACCACCTGCACCAACGGGCTGGTGTGCGAGCGCGTGACCGGCGAAGGCAACCCCTACTGCGTCCAGCCCGTACAGCTGTCCGGCACCGTGAAGGTGTTCGGCGGCACGGCGGCGATCGGCAACGCCGAAATCATCGCGGTCGACAGCAAGGGAATTGCCATCGGGCCAATGGTGAAGTCGGACTCGGACGGCACGTGGACGATGCGCGTGGTGGCCGACCGGTCGGACTTGAAGGGCGCTCCGATTTTCCGCACCGTCTCGCTTCGCGTCCAGGCGCAAGACCACTTTGCGTTTCCGTCGGTCATCCGCACGGCGCAGCCCATCGACATGTCTGGCGCCACCGCGGCCAGCACCGACAAGCCGTGGATCTTCGCCAGCGCGCTCACCGACGTGACGCTCACCGTTCTTCCCGACGGCGAGAAGGGCAACAAGGGCGTCGCGGGCACGCTCGAGCTCGCCACCACCGACGCCGCGCTGGTGGTCCTCGAAGGCGCGTCGCGCCACTACGCCACCGTCGCCGACTCGACGGGCGCGTTTCACCTGATGAACGTCATCCCCGGGGCCTACAAGGCGCAGGCGTACGCGAAGGGCGTGAACTTCACCGCCGTCGACGTCACCGCCGCTGCGGGCGCCGAGAGCACGGGCGTGTCGGTCAAGAAGGACGCCGCCGCGACGATGACCGCGACCATCACCGGCTCGGTACAGCTCGTCCCCGGCTCGAACGGCGCGGGCACCAGCGTGGTCCTCTTCCCCGCCAGCACCTTCAGCGAAGCGCTGACCCGCGGCGAGCGGGTTCCCGGCCTTCGCGCGCCCGAGTCGGGCACGCCGAACCTCACCGGCCAGTACACGATCTCCGGAATTCCGAATGGCGCGTACGTCGCGGTGGTCGCTTCCGACAACGACGGCAACGTCCGCGATCCGGATCCGGCGATCGCGATGGCGCAGATCGCCCGCGTCATCGTCACGGCCGGAGCCGGCGACAACAACCCCGTCTTCAAGGTCGCCGGCGCGATCGAGACGGTCTCGCCGGGCGCCGCAGACGCGGTCGAAGAAGTCGCGGGCACGCCGACCTTCACCTGGAAGCCCTTCGACGGGGCGACGGTCTACGAGCTCTCTGTCTACACGCAGCAGGGCACGCTCACCTGGGGGAAGCTCGGCATCCTCGAGGTGAAGAACGCGCAGGGCAACGTCACCCAGGCCTACGAAGGGCCGATGCTGAAGCCGGGCGTCGTCTACCAGTGGCGGCTGATGGCGCGCGGTGCGCTGCTCAAGCCAGTCAGCCTCACCGAGGATTTGAAGGGCCTGTTCTCGGTGAAGTGAAGGATGCAGCCAGTCGCGCAGCGCCGAAGTCTGGCCACGAGGCTCCGGTACGTCACGGCGATCGCCCGGCGTTTCCGGGTCACCTTTCTCTTCGCGACGATTCTCTTCGGCGTCCTGCCCTGGCTGTACGTCGTCCTCTACCGCACGCCCACCGGTGAGCAGATTCACTGGGGCCGCGCGCTGAACCACGTCTACTTCCTGCTCTTCGGCCAGCCATCGCTGGAGTACGTCTCGAACCCCGTCGTCGAGGCGCTGAACATCCTCATCCCGCCGTTCGGCCTGGTGGCGGTCGTCGACGGCGTCGTGCGCTTCGCCTACCTGTTCTTCGCCAAGAAGACGTCTGACAAGGAGTGGACCGAAGTGATCGCTGAATCCATGCGGAACCACATCATCGTCTGCGGGGCAGGGCGGGTCGGGTTCCGCATCGCGACCCAGCTGACGCAGCTCGGGCAGGAAGTGGTGGTGATCGAGAAGCGCGAGGGCGCGGCGTTCTCACACCAGCTGAGGGACCTGAATGTGCCGGTGATGATCGACGACGCGCGGAACCCGAAGGCGCTGACTCGGCTGAACGTCCAGCACGCGCAGGCCATCGTCTGTTGCACGGACGACGACCTCGCCAACATCAACATCGGCCTCGATGCGCGAAAGCTGGGCCCGCAGATTCGCATCGTGATGCGGCTGTTCGACGAAGACCTGGCCGAGCGCGTGCGCGAGAACTTCCGGGCCGAGGCGCATTCCACCTCGGCCCTCGCCAGCCAGACGATGGCGCTCACCTCGCTGGATCCGCGCATCCGCCACAGCTTCTCGGTGGGCGAGCACCTGATGGTCGTGTCTGAGTTCGTCGCGGGCCCGAAGCTCGCCGAGCTCAACGTCTCGGCCGTGCGCGATCGCTTCGGCGGGCTGACGTTGAAGCTGCAGAAGACGGGCGCTCCGGAAATCATGCACCCGCCCGGGCCGACCCAGATTCTGCAAGGGGACCTGCTGACGCTGCAGTGCCGATACAACGAGTACCTTGCGCTGCGGGCCTTCACGGGCGAAGAGCGGCCTCCGCTGTCACTTCACGGGAGCTAGAGAAAAGTCATGGTGGCGAAGATTGCAGTCATCCCCGGCGACGGGGCGGGCATCGAAGTGACGGCCGAGTCGGTTCGCGTGCTGCAGAAGATCGACGCGGCCCACAAGCTGGGGCTGCAGTTCGAGCACTTCGATTTTGGCGCCGAGCGCTACCTGAAGACGGGCGTGGCGATGCCGCCCGGGCAGATCGAGATCTTCCGCAACGAGTACGACGCGATTCTCTTCGGCGCCGTCGGCGATCCACGCGTCTTAGGCCAGGTGCACGCCCGCGAGATTCTGCTGGGCCTGCGCTTCGGCCTCGACCTCTACGTCAACTTCCGGCCCTGCCGGCTGCTCGACGACCGCCTCTCGCCGCTGAAGGGCAAGGGCCGCAAAGAAATCGACTTCGTCGTGTTCCGAGAGAACACCGAGGGCATGTACAACGGCATCGGCGGCGTCTTCAAAAAGGGCACCGCCGACGAGATCGCCGTCGCCGAAGAGATCAACACCCGAAAAGGCGTCGAACGGATCATCCGCGCTGCCTTCGAGTGGGCGAACCGCAACGGCAAGCGCCGCGTGGCGATGGCCGACAAGAACAACGCGATCGGCGCTCACGAGCTGTGGATGCGCACCTTCAAAGAGGTGCAGGTTGAGTACCGCGACATCGACGCGAAGCACTACTACGTCGACGCGCTGGCGATGCAGTTGGTGATCAGGCCCGAAGACTTCGACGTCATCGTCACCACCAACCTCTTCGGCGACATCCTCACCGACCTTGGAGCAGGGCTCACCGGCGGCCTCGGCGTCGCTCCGTCGGGCAGCTTGAACCCCACCTCGACTCCGCTCTTCGAGCCCGTGCACGGCTCGGCGCCCGACATCGCGGGGAAAGGGCTGGTGAACCCGGTGGCGAGCCTGCTCACCAGCGCGCTGATGCTGCGTGAGCTCGGGCACCTGAAGTCGGCCGAGGCGCTGGAAGCCGCGGTGCAGCTGGCGGTCGCGGCCGGAAAGACGACGAAGGACCTGGGCGGCTCGCTGTCGACGACGCAGGCGACCGACGAGGTCATCTCGCGGCTCAAGCTCTAGTTAGTTCTGGTATGAGCCACGCAGCGTGGCGCTACGACTCGAATTTCGCGACAAGTACCTGCTCTGGTCCGAGCTGCTGCGCGGCAACAAAGATCGGCTCTTCATCGGCACCGTCGACCGCCCGAAGCTCGGCGAGCTGGCGCCGATTGAGTTGTCCCTCGGGGGGATGACCCTCATGGCGCACGCCCAGGTCGTGGGCCTGCGGCGCGACAGCAAACTCTTCAAGGTCGGCGTCTGGGTGCGCTTCGACGACGAAGAGATCGAGCGGATGCGGAGGTTGATTGGCCTCTCGCACTCCGAGGCGCCGAAGCCGGGCCGCCGCACGCGACGCCTGCCGTGCACGCTGCCGGTGCGGCTGACCCGCCCGTCGCTGCCGAACACGGCGTTCGCGAGAGACTTGTCGGAATCGGGGTGCCAGCTCGACACCCTCGCGCCGCTGACGTCGGGCCAGTCGGTGCAGGTCGAGCTCGAGCTCGACGACGGCGCAAAGGTGTCGCTGAAGGCCGAGGTCACCCGGGACAACCTCGACGGCCGCGCGGTGGGCTTGCGGTTCATGGACGTGGCGGACGAGACGGCCGACGTCTTGCGCCTGCAGCTCGATCGCCTCGCGGGCCAGCCGTGGCCGGGAAAGCCGTCGGTGCTGATCGCCGACGATGATCCGGGGATCCTCGATTTCCTGAACCGCGTGCTCTCGCGCTACGGCTACGAGGTGCACAAGGCGAAGAACGGCACCGAGGCCCTCGCGATGGTGCGCGAGCTGAAGCCGAAGCTGGTGGTGCTCGACATCTTGATGCCTGGCCTGGATGGCGTCGACGTCTGTAAGACGATGCGATCCGACGTGGAGCTGGCCGACATTCCGGTGGTCTTTGTCTCGTCACTCGCGCTCGAACGCCTGCACGAAGTTGCCGACGAAGCGGGTGCCACCGACTACCTGCCGAAGCCTGTCGCCCTGAACGAGCTGCTCAACGTGGTGGGCGAGTACCTTCAGCAACAGGCCTGAGCCGCAAGGCCTTCGCTGCTTCAGCCCTTCGCGTGTCCGGCGGTCTGGCGGCAGACGACCTGACATTGATCCGCCCGCTGCACCTGCGGCGTGACGTACGAGTCGTACATGACGGCTGAGACGGCCAGCCACCCGGACAACAGCACCGCAACGCCCAGCAACCCGCCAACCCCTGAATTTCCCCGCTGACTTTTGAACATTTCGCCCCTCGAAGTGTGGTCTCGCCCGGCAATACGGAACGCCGGGGAACTGATTGCGTGACAGGATTTTCGCCGCTTCTGACCCAGTGACACAGGTTCCCTGATTCTGTTGCACGCGCGGACCAACAAAAGGTTCTGGCCCGACTCCGCAGAGCCCTGGCCGGGCTGAACGGAGCGGGCGCTACTTCGGGCCGAGGCCGGCCTTCTTCCGCGCATCGAGCAGCTTCTCGAGCTCCGCGGGCGGTAGGGGCGGAACGGTGCCCAACGGCCGCGCGATGCCCAAAATCTTTGCGTAGTGCTCGACGAGTTCCATTCGCAGCAGCGCCTGCTCGAGGCCCGTGCCCCAGGTGAGCGCGCCGTTTCCCTGGACCAGCATCGCGTCGTACAGCTTCGCCGCTGCCGACAGCCGCTTCAGCGCTTCCTCGTCCTTCGGCATCGCGCGGGGCAGGGTGGGAATCTTGTCGCCGAGTGAGACGACGACCTCCGGCATTGAAACCGGGGCGAGCTCGAGGCCCACCAACCCGAACGCGGTCGCGCACGGCGGGTGCGCGTGAATCACGGCTTCTGCTTCCGGGCGCGCTTTGTAGATGGCCAGGTGCAGCTCGAGTTCGCTGAAGGGCTTGCGGCGCCCTTCGAGCACCTTGCCGGTGAAGTCGACGATCAACAGCTTGCTGTCGTCGACGTCGGCCTTGGAAATCGCCGTCGCGGTGATCAGCAGCCGGTTGCCGGTGAGCTTCACCGACACGTTGCCGTCGTGGTTCGCCACCCAGCCGTTGGCGTGAAGCCTTCGAGACGTCGCGACCAGCTCGGCGCGGACCTTGGGCAGCGGGGCCACCGGCATGACGGCTAGAGGCTCACCTGGTCGACCACGCCGACGATCAACGAACGAATCGGCAGCGTCTTGTCGCCGAGAATCTGGCGCACGCCCGTGCCTTCACGAAGCACGAGCACCACATCGCCCTTGCCCGCGGAAGACGTGTTGTCGACGGCGAGGAAGCTCTTCCCGTTCGGCTGCTGGTGCTCGTCCAGCGGCTGCACCACCAGCATCTTCCGTGCGTGGAAAGCCGGGTGCTTCTCGGTGGCGACGACGGTGCCCAGGACCTTGCAGAGGTTCACGAGAGGTCGACCTCGTCGACCAGGCCGACGATCGCCGCATCCACCGGCACGAACCAGGGATCCAGCGCCAGTGACGCCTCGCGGCTGCCGACGAGGTACACCAGCGAGTTGGGGCTCGCCGACACGGTGTCCACCGCGACCTCCGGAGGGCCCGACGGCTTCTGGTGGTGATCCAGCGGCTGAACGACGAGCAACCGCTGCCCCTCGAGGCCCTTCGCCTTCTGGTGCGCGACCACGGTTCCGATCACCTTGCCCAGGTACATGGCCTTCGACTTAGCGCCTCTACGGCGAAAGGGCGACGCCGACCTTCAACGGCAGGCTGACCTCGGTCTCGCCCTCGGACTTCGGGAACACGATGCGCTTGGCGACGTCGCGCATGCACTGACCCCAGTCGCTGTTGTTGTGCTTGGCGGGGAGGATGCTGGACGACGTGACGGCTCCCGATGCGCCGACGTTCAGCACCACGTCGATGGGGCCGACCGAGAGGTTCGGGTTGCGGCGCAGCGCCTGCTCGATGCAGCCCTCGAACGCCTTGATCTTGTCGGCGATCACCTTCTGGCTGGCTTCCTGCGAGAGGCCCGCCGAGTCGACCGCGGCCTGGTTCGGGCGATCTTCCGCGCGGATGCGGGGGCCCTTCGAGTCCTTCTCCATCCCGTTGCCGTAGATGAGCGCCAGCGCGGGGTCGACCGGCTTCCCTTCGGTGGGCTTGTCGGCGACGTCGTTCGGTTTGTCGGGGCGGTTCGCCAGGGCTTCCCGGCGGCGGCGATCCGCGGCGGCCTGCTTCGCCTTTTCGGCCTCGGCCTTTCGCTTCGCTGCTTCACCCGAGAAGAGGTCTTTGATGCCGCTGACGCCGCCCGGAGAGAAGAAGGACTCCTTCACCTCTTCGCCTTCCTCGTTGGTGCGGGTGACCTCGAGGGGGACGATCTTCAGCGTCGAGAGCAGGAAGAGGATGCCGACGATCAACCCCGGCGCGCCAAGCACGAAGAGCGCAATCTTCCAGGGCGGGTTCCGCTTGTTCACGCCGGCTTGCGCGATGAAGAACTTGGTCGCTTCGCCGGGCGCCGGAGCCATCGAGGGGTCGGCTTCTCCCAACGCAGCGAAGGGGTCGACCTCTTCCTTGCCTGCGTTCGGGTCGGCCCCGAAGTCGCCAATCGGACCCGCATCGGCAGGACCCGAAGGCTCAGGTATGTCGCCGCCGAACAGGTCGGAAAGCGCCCCCTGCGGTTTCGATTTCAGCAGCGGCGCGGGCGCCGTCGGATCCGCATCTGGAACGTCACTGGGCGACAGCGGCAGCGGCTCGGGCGACTTCGCCACCGCGGGAATCCGGGCCGAGCTCGTGACCTTGCCCCGCGAAACCGGCTCGACCGCGGGCGCGGCCACCGCGTGACCGTTGCCGTTGCCGTTCGGCTTCTTCGACGTGATTTCCGGCGACGGCGTCTCGAGCGCCACCGCGACGTCGCGCTGCACGGCGGGCACGCGCTTCGACACGGGCGGCTGCGAGAGGGTCGCCGAGGCAGAAGAAGAGGTGGCGGTCGCTCCCACGGAGACGCCGGCGAAAACCGAGCTCACCTCGGGCACGTCGCTGGCGCGCTTCCAGTCGCCCATGCCCTGCTTCCACAGGTACGTGCGCAGGGTGAGCTCGCCCGTCTTGACCCTGGCTTCGAGGCCCTTGGGGTCGAAGGGGCCCAGCTGCTTGCCCTTCACCATCGCGAACCACTGGGCGCTGTTGTCCATCGCGGGCATCGCCCGGGTGCGCTCTTCTTCCCAGGGGCTTGGCGAGGCGGCGGCCGGAGCAGGCGAGGTGCCCAGCTGCAGACCTTCGGGGGCCGCAGAGGGGCCCTGAACCGAGATCAGGTTCTGGCACTGCTTACAGCGAATCTTCACCGACTTGCCGCGAACCTTGTCGTCGGCAATCGAGTACCGCTTGTTGCACTTGTCGCAGGTGACGTTCACGAAGAGGTTCTAAGGTCCTTCAAAGGTGAGACAGACGAAGTAAGCAAAAGGTTACCGCGCCCGTCGTTGACTTGGAACGTTCACGGCTTTAAGCAGCCCGCCCTTCTGAAGTCACCTCCGCCCACACGAAGGAGGGCACCTAAATGCCCGCCAAAGATCTCGGAAACAAATTCATCTGCTTCAAGTGCAACTCGAAGTTCTACGACCTGAAGAAGCCGGATCCGGTCTGCCCGAAGTGCGGCGCCGACCAGCGCGACAGCCCCGCGAATCGACCTGCCGAAGGCCGGCGTGGCCGTCTTGCGGCGGTGCCGAAGATCATCGAACCGATCGAGCCCGCGGAGCCCGCTGCCAAGGGTGACGACGAGGAAGAAGAGATCGAGGAGTTCGAGGACGAAGAAGCCGCAGACGAAGACGTCTGAGCGGTTCCCTTCAGTTCCTTCGTCGTCTCCTGGGGCCGGGTTACTTCAGCTCGGCGATCGCCTGGCGAATCTGCGCGTAGAGCGCCGAGCCAATGGCCTGCTCACCCGCGGGGCGCGGCGGCGCAGGTCGGCGAACGGTGGTGGTGGTGTTGGCGGCGGTATTGCCCATCGAAGTCCCCTGCTGGTTTGTAAGCCCCATGAGCAACCTCCCTGCCAGCTCTAACGAACGAGCCAGCCAAAGGATTTCCGGGGGCTTTGCGCGAGGGTGAGGCGGGTCAACAGTGACGCGCGTGTCAGGCGATCACGGTTTGGCGGTGTCGGACACTTCCCACTCGACGTCGAGGGGTGTGCCGGCGTCGGGCTGCACGTCGACCTCCACCATCTTCTGGCCGAGCCGCGGGTGCCAGACCTTCAGTGGGTGCTTACCAGCGGGGACGCCGTCGATGCGGAAGCGGCCATCGGCCGTGGTCGTCGCGTAGAGGTTGTGCGCGAAGGTGACCACCCACGCGGTCATCCAGGGGTGGACGTCGCAGTGAAGCTGGGTGATTCCCGCAGCGGCGGGCAGCGGCTTGTCCATCGTGAGGCCTTCGAGCGGCATCGCGACGTTGAAGACGGGAGACCTGGCGTTCATCGCGCGGACGTTGTGCATCAACGGATCGCTGTTCTTCACTTTCAGGGTCTGGCCGGCGCGGGTGGCGAGCACCGTCGGGCGGTAGAGGCAGGCCTTCTGATCGACGAAGGGAACGGGGAGGTTCGCGGGCAGCAGGTCGGGGTGGGCGTCGTCGACAGAGACGACGGCTTCCTGCAGCGCGCCATCGGCGGCGACGGTGAGCGAAAGATCCGGGGCCGACTCGCCGCAGTGCTTGTGCAGCGACTTGTCGAGCGGCTGCCGCCTCATCACCGGCAGTTTTCCATGCGCGGTGACGCGGCCTTCGATCCACCCCGACGGGCCAGAAGGCGCGGCAACCGGGGGCGCGGCAGGTGGCGCAGGCGGTGGCTCTTTTTTGCAAGCGGCGCTGATCAAGAGCGCAGCAGCAAAAAGTGTTTTGGATCGGCGCAAACCTTGTTGGTAGAAGCGACGCGAACCGCGCATGCGCGCGTTATGTCGCACGGAGGCTTTTTTGCGGGAGAAATTGTTGGCCCTGGTGGAGCTCCAGAGGGTGGACCTGGAGATCGCCGCACTGAACAAGTCGGCGGCCGAGTATCCGAAGCAGATCGCCGAGCTCGAGCAGCAGCTTGGTCTTGCTCGCAGCGCCACCGAAGCCGAGCGGGCGAAGATGACCGACCTCGATCGGCAGAAGGCGACGATGGAGCAGACGATCGTCGAAGAGAAGGACAAGGTGAAGAAGTGGGAAGCGCGGCTCACCGAGCAGCGCTCGACGCGGGAGTACTCGGCGTTGGCCCGGGAAATCGACATCGCGAAGAAGACGAACCTCACGATGGCCGAAGACCTGATCGAGCTCGGCAAGCTGCATGCTGCGCAGCGCACCGCGTTTCAGGTGAAAGAGGTCGAGTTCAATGGCCGCGCGAAAGAGCTGGCCGGCCAGATGAACGCGCTGCGCGAGCAGCTGACCGTGGTCGAGACCCAGGTGAAGGGTTACGCGGGCAAGCGCGAAGCCGCGTCGCAGAAGGTCGATTCGACGCTGATCAAACGGTACGAGCACATCAAGAAGAAGAAGTTGCCGGCGATGGTCGCGGTCGTCGCTCCGGGAACGTGCAACGGCTGCCGGATGAACATCCCGCCCCAGATGTACAACACGCTGCGCACGACCCTCGGGTACGACCTATGTCCGTCTTGCCAGCGCATCGTTCACGCAGCAGAGGCGCTCGACGCCTGACCGCAGTGCCAAAAAAGTTACCCAGCGACACCGAGCTTTTGCAGTTCATCGCGCGCGAAGAGCCGTTCTCAGCCACGCTCGAAGCGTTTCCGAACATCACGCGCGAACGGCTGAAGAAGCTGCTCGCGCGCGCGGCGGAAGCCGTGGGTGAAGCGACGGGCGCGACGGTCGAGGTGCAGGCGGCGTTCGAACGGATGCGCGTGTACTCCGACGGCGCGGCGCGAGGGAACCCGGGCATCTCGGGGGCCGGCGCGGTGCTGGTCGAGCCGTCAGGCCAGGTGGTCGACAAGCTCGGCAAGTTCCTCGGCGTCCACACCAATAACTACGCCGAGTACATGGGCCTGCTCATCGGCCTGCGGCGCGCCAAGTCGCTGGGCGTGCGAGAGATCGAGGTCTTCGCCGACAGCGAGCTGATGATTCGCCAGCTCGGCGGGCGGTATCAGGTGAAGAGCGCGACGCTGCGCCCGCTGTACGAGGAGGCCGTCAAGCTCCTCAACGTCTTCTCCCGCGTCAAGCTCGTCCATGTGCCCCGTGAGATGAACAAGGCGGCCGATGAGATGAGCAACCGGGCGATCGACGAACGGATGTAAGTTTTACTTCGGGCGTTCAGGCGGGGGCAGCGGGAGAGCACCCAGCGCCTCGATTCGACCGTCCGGGAAGAGCTTGAGCCCGTAGGGCGCGCGGCGCGGGAAGACCGCCGCGACCAGCTCGCGGCGCTGCTCCACGGTGGCGGTTTCCAGCCGGGCCGCGAGGGCCTCGAGGCGCTGGCCGATGTCCCAGGCTGCCTTCTTCATCGCCACGGCGGCATCGCGCTGGGACACGAGAGCAGCGCGACGCTGCTCGGCTCCGCGCTGCTGGCCACCGACCTCCGCGAGCTGCTTCTCGAGGTCGGGCTCGGAGACCAGTTCCTTCCGGTACAGCCTCATCAGGTTTTGCTTCTGTCGATCCAAACGGCGGCCTCCACCGCGTCGGCGTTGTGCTGGATCTCGGCGCATGGGGGGCGCTTGAAGTCCGCCGACCCTCTGCACCCGAGCCACGAACCGAAACGGCAGCACGGCCGGCCCGGAGTAAAACTGATCGCCGCTTCGACGAGCGGATGTAGCGCCCGCCGCGGGCACTGCTTCACATTGTCTTCAAGTACTCGAGCACCGCGCGACGATCTTCCGCGGTCAGCGGGTCGCCATAGAGGTGCCCTGCGTTCGAGAGTCCCGCGGCCATCGAGTCGAAAGTTCGCCGAGCTTCGATGGTCGCCTGCCCGACTGCGGGGCCGGGGGTCACCTTCCAGCCGACGGCGTCGGCGTCGTAGTCCGTTTTTTCGTGGCCGACCCGGCGCCATCGCACCAGCCGCTTGCTCGAGTCGAGCACGGCTTCGAGCGTTGGCACGCTGCCGTTGTGAAAGTACGGCGCGTTTGCCCAGACCCCGGTGAGCACGGGCGCAAGGTAGCCGCCCGTCGCGCGCATCGGGTGATCGGCGCCGAACCAGCTCGCGTTGATGAGCGCGGCCTCGGCGGCCCCGAAGCGTTCAGCACGAATGGGGTCGGTGCCCACCTCTGCGCGGGGGACGACGCGATCGGGAAAGCTGCCCGCGCCTTGATAGACGCCATGGCAGCTCGCGCACGCAGTTGAGAAGACTGCGCGTCCCTTCGCGACCAGCACGGGGTCGACGGCGAAGGGCCACCGCGGCGGGTTGAGCGTGAGCAGGTACTGGTAGACGTCTGCGAACGCCGCGTCCTGCGCCTGCAGCTCGGCGAGCGTCATGCTCGAGGCCAGCAGGGTCGCCATCATCAAGCGGGTCGCTCCGGCTTCTCCGGAGCCGTCGGTGTAGTGGACGCCTTTGTGTTTGAGCGACCACCACGCGGGAGGACGCTGAAACCCGTACTCGGTGTTGATCGCCGCTCCGGGAGCCGCGCGCTTCGCCAACGTCATCCCCAGGCCCATTGCGTCGTTCGAGCCCGCCGCGCCGGTGCGGTTGGTGAGGGTGAAGGGCAGCGTGTAGGCCGGGAAGCCGTACATCGGAGCGACCACCGCCAGCGCCGCCAGATCGTCGAACAGCCCCTGCAGATCGAACTCACTGTTGCCCGCGCCAATCACCACCTCACCCGCGACGTTGGCCGCGTGGCAGGCGAGACAATCGATCGTCGCCCACATCGCATCGACGCCATGCACTCCCAGCGGGTAGCCCTCGTTCGAAAACGGAGCGACGGCGAGCCCATACCGCGCCCGAAAGGCCTCCCAGTACGCCGCGTCAGTCGCAGGCGGCGCCACCTGCCACACCACCCAGAGGTTCCGCATCGCAAGCCGGGGAACAAGCCGGCCGCCGAGCTTCCCGCCCGTGAAGAGCGCTTCTCCTCGCGCGGCAGCGCCCGCGTCCGCGAGGTGACGCACCGGCAGGCCGACCGTCCCCGCGTCTGCGGATCCTGCGTCGGAGTCGCCCGCGTCGGAGTCGCCCGCGTCAACGCTGCCTGCATCAGCGCCGGCGTCGATTCCAGCATCGGGAAAGGGTGTCGCGCCGCAACCCGTGACGAGAAGGAGGAGGGTGCACTGCACGCGGAACGCGAAGCCCATGCCACCACTTAAACCCGAAGGCCGGGGATTACGCCCGTCACTTCACCGAGCTGGTTCGAGCCCCTTCCGATCGCCTGGAGTCCGGCGACCTGAATCTGCGACGGGTGGGCGCCGTTCGAGTTGAGGTGAACCCCGTTGCGAACGCGCGTGCGGTGGCGGACCATGCCCCGACGCGAACTGAGGCCTTAGGCTTCGCTGCGCTCGAGCACGGGCGCGCGGGGCGATTCGCCGAGCCACTTCCACGGGTAACCGGGCTCGAGGTACGCGTCGCCAGGAATGTGAACGGCGATCTCTTCGTGAAGCGCGGGCAGCTTCGACCAGTGCACGCCGGGCTTGAGGTGGTGGGCGGTGTGGTAGCCGAGGTTCCCGGTGAAGCGGTTGTAGAAGGGCTGGAGGATGTTGTTGCACGCGACGTAGTGGCTCGCGGTGCTGCGGCCCGAGTGGTGCGTCCACGTCGCGAGCGCGGTGAGGAAGAGCGCGACGGCCGGCACCGTGACGAAGAGAATCGCGCCGGCCAGCGGGCGGTACCAGACGAGCGCCACCGTCGTGGCGAGCGTGAGCGCGCCCATGCCGACGAAGAGGCGGCGCTGGCGCGGGAACCGGGCGCTCGTCTCGAACGCGCGCGAGTACGCAGTGACCGTGGTCATCAACGAGTACTCCCATTCACCCATCGGGGTGATGCCGTCTTTCTTCGCCCAGCGCGACTCGTCCTTCTTCTGGTCGAGGTAGTTCACGTGGTGGCCGAGCGAGTGGTGAAGGACCCAGGCCTGGCTCCAGACGCCAGTGAGCAGCGCGTAGACGAGCTCCATCGCGCGGTTCGGCAGCCAGTGCGTGAAGGTGCTGACGTGCTGGTGGTGGTGGTTGAACGCGCAGGCGCTGGCCTTGGGGATGAGGCTTAGCAACGCGTACGGCACCAGCAGCCACCACGCATCGACGGTCAGGTAGACCAGAACGTCCACGCAGAAGGTGCAGAGGAACAGTGCGACGTAGATCGAGTCTTCGCGGTAGCGGAACACTTGGGGCCTGGCGTCTAACGCGAAGAGCCCGCCAGACGCCAGAGGTCAGACCCCGCGTGGAAGCTTCGCGTGCCGGGTCAAAAGCTTGGTGTGAAGCGTCTCGGTCAGCAGGTACCAGAACTGCACCTCGCCGAAGCTGACGATGTCGCCGTCTTTCAGCGGCGTCTCGCCGTCGGCCATCGGCTCGGCGTTCAGGTAGCAGCCGTTGCGCGAGCCGAGGTCTTGAATCGTCGCCATCCGCCGGGCCGCGTCCCACCGAAGCTGCGCGTGGCGCTTCGACACCGAGGCGTCGTCGATCACCAGGTCGCAGTCGGGCAGCCGGCCCACCACCAGCTCGTCGACGCCCTGCAGCGGCGGCAGCGTCGCGACCACCAGCGAGTCGAACTGAAAGAGCAGGGCGAGCGTGCCATCAGCGACCGCTCCGGGCCGGGACAGCGTGGTCACGTCGGGGTTCCACGGGTTCGTCACTTCCTCCGGCTCGGCGCGGCGGCTCGCGTTCTTTGGCGGCCGCTGGATGAGCACGAAAGGCCCCAGCTGCTTGCGGAACTCAGAAGGCTTCAGCGAGCTGCACAACCGATCGAGCTCTTGAACTTTCAGCATGGCTCCACCTCACTCCGCCGCGGCTGTCGTGTCTCGAAGCAACTGCATTTGGGCAGCGAGCACTTCTGCAGCCTTCGCCGTCTCTGCCTCGAAGGCCTTGCTCAAGACGAAGCCCTTGCCGATTCGGTGGACGCGGATTCTCAGGCCGGCGTCACGCAGCAGTCCGTTCGCATCGCGGATCACCTTGTCGACGATTGCTTTTGTCGGCGGGGGAATCTTCGCGGTGACCCACCGACGAGGAATCGCTGACACCTTCTGCCAATCGTCGACCGAACGGTAGGTGCCGATGACCACCATCTGGCCGTCTTTCATCAGGACGTCGAAGCCCGATTCGCAGGGAAGCATGTCGTAAACGGACGGTTTGAACCAACCGCAGCTGTCGGGGTCCAGATTCTTCACCGAGACCCGGTACGGGATGACGCCTTTCAGCGTGGTGAAGCGGATGCGAGAGACGCCACTCATGTTTCCGATGACGAGGAATTGGTTGCTTCCGATGGGCTTGATCTCTGCCGACTCGCCCTCGACGGTCACCTTCTCGACGTCTGGAACCTTCACGACTCTCTGGGTTCCGACGCCGAGGTTGATCGATTGCCAGCCTTCAGCCAGAGGGCACGCAGGGACGCAATCGGGGATGCCAAGCATCAACGACAAGAGGGCGGCGAGCATCGTCATCGGGCGAGCAGCTCGATCAGAAGAGGAAGGTGCGGCTCGAGGGCCGCCGAGGTCGCCGCACGTTCCTTCTCGTCTTTCGGTAGCGGGTCGAGAACGGGCATCGTGGCGACGATGCTCAAGCGCGGAGCGACTGCTGCGTCGACCAGCGAGGCGTTGGCCGCTTCGGCGATTCGTTCAGCGAAAGCGAGCGGCGCGGGCGGCGCGCGCATGCCAAGCATCAGAGTCGCGGCGTGCACCTTTTTCCACGCATCGAGGTCCGCATACTCGCCCACCAGCTCGGCCGTTGCCCCGAACTTCACCGACATCGGCAGACCGCACAGATTGCAATGCCCGTAGGCCTCGCCTTCGAAGACGCAGACGAGGGCCGGCTGGCCTTTGGCGACACCCTTCAGCACTGCCCAGCCTGGCGCGATGCCGACCAGCTTGTTCCCCTTCACCGTTGCGATGGCCGGCGACTGGCTCACCGCCTTTCCCTTCACAATCTGCGAACCGCCCACCACCGCGAGATACGTGTGCGGCTGACACGCCGGAATCGGCTCGATGCGAGCCTGGCCGATGAGAACGACAGTGAGCAGCGCGAGCATCGGCGGCAACTTAAACCACGGACACGCGCGGGTTTCACTGGAGCACGCAGAGCTCGCCGTCGCGCATGCACCCGGCCGCGCAACTGCTCATCCAGACCTTCGGTGATGCGCCCGCGTCGGTCGGCACGCACGTGTGTCGCGGGCGGCTTCTACTGTGGCGGCGCCAAGCTCGTCGGCAACACGAGCACGCTCTGCCGCTGCGGATTCGATGGCGTGTCGACCACCGTCGTGAAGCGCTGCAGCGTGAACGCGGGGCGCGACGACAGCTGCAAGTAGCAGCGAGGCGGCTCATCCTCGCAAGCCGCGTTCTTGTAAAGCGGCGATCAGCTTCGAGCGACCGTCGTTCATCACCGCCTGCCCGTGGGTCGGGACGATGTGGTCGAAGTCGAGCGCGGCAATCTTCGCCACCGACGCGTCGAACGCCGGCGTGTCTTTCACGAACTGCATGAAGAACCGGCTGACCCCGAGCTTCCGGTAGGTGCCGAACGCGTGAAGAAGAAGCCAGGCGCCCGGGCCCTTCGCGTCGGTGATGTTGAAGACGAAGTCGCACACCAGCAGCGTGCGGCTGGCGCGGTGAAGAAACGCACCCTCGGCGACCTTCGGCATTCCCTCGATCGGGTACCACGGCATCGCGTCCGCATGCGGCCAGGCGTCGACGCCGAGAATGTGGGTGAACGTGACGTCTTTCTGTTTCTCGCGGCAGCCCGGCGTGCCCCAGACCCGCGCTTGCGGCAGCGCCTTCGACGCCTTCGCAAGGCCGCCCAGGTGCAGCAGCGTCGGCGCGACAATGTCCGTCACGCCACTGCCAAACTCCGTCATCTTCGAGCCCGGTGACAGCATCACCTTCCCGGTCGGCACCGCCGCGACCACCGTCCGCACGGGCAGATCCAGCAACGGCATCTGCGCGATGTGGTCGACGAACTCCAACCCCTGAATGGACATGCCTCGCCCTCTACCCGGTGTTCCGCATGCCGGCCGCAACTCCGTGAAGCGAGAGCACCAACGCGCGTTCGAGCGGCTCGGGCAGCGTCGCGTCGGCCGGAAGCTCACGCGTGCGGCGCAGCAGCTCGACCTGCAGCCGGTGAATCGGGTCGATGTACGGGTTGCGAAGCGCGATCGATTTCTGAAGCCGCGGCTCGTTGCTGAGCAGCGGCCCATTCAACACCGCCTCGACTGCCCTTACCGCGCGGTCGAAGTTCGCCTCGACCTGCGCACCCAGCGTGTCGTCCGTCGACAGCGTTCGGTACGCGCGGAAGATGACCATGTCGCTCTTGGCGAGGCCCGACTGGGCGTTGTCGAGCATCGACCGGAAGAAGGGCCAGGTGCTGTACATGTCGCGCGCGAGCTCGACACCAATCGATTCCAGCGACGCGCCGAGGCCCAGCCACGCGGGCACGATCGCGCGGCACTGCGTCCACGCCATCACCCACGGAATCGAGCGAAGGTTCGACAGCTGTGCCGGGCCCGGGCGGCGCACCGGCCGCGACGCGATGCGCAGCCGCGAGATTTCCCGAATCGGCGTCACCGCTTCGAAGAACGGCAGAAAGCCCGGATCCGTCACGAACGCGCGATAGAGGTCGACGCTCTTCTCTGCCGCCGCCTCGAGCGCCTTCGACCACTCGGGCTTCACCGGGGCGCCCTTGCGGCCGGCAGCGAGCAGCAGCGCGTAGAGGCCCTGCTCGAGGTTCCTTCGCGCGAGGGCAGGGTGGCTGTACTTGTCGCCCAGCGCTTCGCCCTGCTCGGTGATGCGAATGCCCGCGCCGACGGTGCCGGCTGGCTGGCCGAGAATGCCGCGCGCCATCGGGCCTCCGCCTCGGCCGACGCTGGTGCCGCGGCCGTGGAAGAAGCGGTGACGGACTCCGGCGTCCGCGCAGACCTGGGCCAGGGTGCGTTGGGCTTCGTGAAGCGCCCAGTTCGCGGCGACGAAGCCCGCATCCTTGTTCGAGTCCGAGTACCCGATCATGATCTCCTGCACCTGGCCTTTCAGCGCTGTGCGGTACTCGGGCATCTCGAACAGCGCCTTCATCACCGCAGGAGCGCGTTCCAGGTCGGCCAGCGTCTCGAACAGCGGCACCGGCACCAGCTTCACGCCTGCCTCGCGCGCCAGCACCAGCACCTCGAGCAGATCCGACGGCTGCTCGGACATCGAGACGATGTAGCGGCCAAAGGCGCGAGGGCCGGCGCTCGCCGCTGCGCGAAGCGGGTCGAGCACCGCCGCGAGCTCCTTCGAGGCGGCGGTGCCGATCGGAAGAAGCGGGCGCTGCGTGGCGAGCTCCTGGCGAAGCGCCGCCGCCTTCTCTGCTTCCTTCAGCTCGCCATAGTTCTCGACGCCGGCGAAAGCGAGCAGCTGGCCGACCGCTTCGCCGGTGAGCTTCGAGTGCTCGCGAATGTCGAGGCTCGCGAGGTGGAGGCCGAAGACCCGCGACTGCACCTTCAGCGGCAGCGCAAACCAATCGGCGCTTCGCAGCTGCTTCGCCTGCCTTGTCGCTTCGACGAGCCCGGTCGCAAAGGCCTCGGTGTCAATCGGCTCGCGGTCGCTGAGCTTCCGGTGTGCGTCGGCGAGCACCGCGCGAAACGGCTCATCGGTGCCTCCCAGCGTCTGCGACAGGTCGGCGAAGGTGCTCGACACCTGGTTCATCAGCGTCGTCCGCGCGCGATCCGCGTGCACCGCCAGCGTCTGTCTCGTCACCTCGGGCGTGACAAAGGGATTCCCGTCGCGATCGCCGCCAATCCACGAATGAAAAGACAGCGGCAGCGACAATGGCTGGGCGGGGCCGAAGACTTCGGCGAAGGCGGTGTTCAGCTCTCGCTCGAGGCCGGGCAATACAGAAGAGAGGACGTCGACGTACGCGAGGCCAGCATTCACTTCGTCGTTCACCGTCGGCTGCCGCTGCCGCAGCGGCGGAGTGCTCCACAGCGCTTCCACGTGGGCCGCGATCTCTTCCACTGCCAGCGGCGCGGGCAACGCAGGAATCGCGCGCGAGATCGCCTCGAGGTGCCCGCGCACCGTGCGCCGCCGCATCTCGGTGGGGTGGGCGGTGAAGGTGAGGCCCAGGTCGACCGACTGAATCAGCTGCGCGGCTGTCTGCGCGGTGTGGCCGTCTTCCTTCAGCTTGATCAGCGCCTGGGCCAGCCCTTCGCGGCGAGGCTGGTCGGGCGCTGCGGCGCGGCGCACGCGCTCGTGCTCTTCAGCGAGGTTGATGAGCAGGAAGTAGCTCGAGAACGCCTGCACCAACCGTGCGGCGTCTTCCGTCGAGACGGCGGCCATCACTTTCTGCATGGGCTCGGTGTCCTCGCCCGCTTCGCGCAGCTGTTTCGTCTGGGTTCGGACCCCTTCTTCCAGTGCGTAGAAGTCTGCGCCTTCCTGCTCACGCAACACAGCCCCGAGACATCGGCCCAGGGTGTCGACGACGTCACTCAAGGTGCTCATGGCGACTGCAGATAACAGCCTCGACGTCTGGTAGGACCTGCGTCATGAAAACTCTCGCGATGCTGGCGATTCTGGTCGGTGGGTCTGCTCTGGCTGCCTGGCCAACCGACGCGGGAGAAGACGTGCCAGTCGCCAATGTTCCGCGCGGCGAATATCCGTCGCTGGTCGTCGACGCGAAGAACGGCGTCTACGTGGTGTGGTCGGCTGTCGGGACGGCGAACGCGAAGTCGCTGCGCGGTGAACGCTTCACCCTCGACGGCACGCGCCTCTGGGGAATGCCCGCCGCCGACGGCGGCTTCTTCGGGCGCGACCTGCTCGGCTTGTCGATTGGCGCGGGTCTCTCTGGCAAGGCACAGGCGGTGCGCGACAACGATGGCGGCTTCATCGCCGTCTACACCGCGGGCAACAACGGCCCGTTCACCATTCATGGACAGCAGTTCGATTCGACGGGCGCTCCGCAGTGGGCGGCCACCGGGACGCTGGGCGGGGTGCAGGTGCTCGCGACGCCATCCGCCGCGATGGGGTTCCTCGTCGTGTCGGACGATCAAGGCGGCGCGCTGCTCAACGTCGTCGCCAGCAGTGGAATGTTCGCGCACAAGCTCTCTTCGACGGGCGCGCTGGTCTGGGGCGCGGGCGGCGTGAACCTCGGCGCTGGCCAGCTGCCGACCGTGCCGTACTCGAGCCAGTACCTGCGAAGCGACGGCGCCGGCGGCCTGTACTTCCTCTACCCGACCTCGGGCTCGTCGTCGCAGAGCCCGACGCTGAAGCATGTCTCGGCGGCTGGCGTGAACGACCTGACCGTGGCGACGGTCGCTCCTGCGAGCTCGTCGTTCGGGCTCTGGAGCCTCGTCGCGCAGGGCACCAACGTCTGGACGTCTTGGCTCGACGTCGGCCCCGCGCGCCAGCTGCTGATTCAGCGCTTCGCCGCTGATGGCGGCTTCGAGTTCACCGACGGTGGCTTGAAGCGCGGGCTCGTCGCAGGCGAGCCGGATCCATCGCTTGGCTCGCTGCCGGTGATGATCGACGACGGCGCCGGTGGCGTTGTCGAAGCGTGGTTCTCGATTCTCGGTGGGGTGAACGTCATTCAGCTGCAGCGCATCGCGCCCGATGGTTCGAAGCTGTGGGGCAATACCGGCGTCATCGCCACCAACGCCTCTGCCCCGCCGGCGTCGAACCAGAGCTACTCGCCCACCTACCGGCTGCTGAAGACCGATGATGGCGCGGTGATGGTCTTCTGGCTCGGGCAGAACACGCAGCCGGGCCTCTATGCGACGCGCCTTTCGATGGCCGACGGCTCGCGCATCGCGGGTCCTCCTGGCGGCTTTCAGATCACGAAGGTCTCCAACATCCAGTGGTTCGACATCGCGTCCGACACGACCAACGGCGCGTTCGTCACCTTCCAGGATTCGAGTGATCGCATCTTCATCAAGCACGCGCTTCCCAACGGTACGCTCGGCACGACCGACGCTGGCATGTCGGGCGCGGGCGGCGGCAGCGGCGCTGGCGGCGGCAGCGGCGCTGGCGGCGGGAGCGGACCGGGCGGCGGGAGCGGAACCGGCGGCGGGAGCGGAACCGGCGGCGGGAGCGGAACCGGCGGCGGGAGCGGAACCGGCGGCGGGAGCGGAACCGGCGGCGGAACCGCAGGCACCGGCGGCGGAACCGCAGGCACGGGCGGCGGAACCGCAGGCACGGGCGGCGGCGGCAGCAGCGGCGGGGGTGGGTGTGGTTGCTCCGCGGGTGCGGGCGCCGAGCTCACGGCGCTGGCCCTCATTGCAGCGATGCTCCGCCGTCGCCGCAGCCGCCAATTTCCCTGATATTTCCCGGGCCGTGCGACCTTCCTGTCGCATGGCACTCACGAAATTCGGATTCATCGTCACCGGGCGGGTGCTCTGAGCCACGCGCTCGAAGTAGGGCCGCAACCGCCAGACATCTGGTCGCGAATGCGCGGTGTTCTGCGCACGCGGAATGGGCCGGAAATTGTCGCGTTGGACCTCGCATGACCAAGCCGAAGCGCAGCGTGCAGCTTGCCCTCGCCGAACGGGTGAACCACCTCGACACAGAAGCGTGGGACGCGCTCACCGTGAAGGCGGGCGTCTTCATGCAGCGTCCGTTTCTCACGGCGATCGAGGCCGCGACCCCCGAGAACCTGTCGCCGCGCTACGCGCTGATGTACCTGGACGAAGCGCCGATCGCCGCGCTGCAGCTGCAGTTGGTGCGTGTCGAGGGCCGTTCGGCGGTGGCGAAGAAGAAGGGGTTTTCCGGCATGGCGCAGCTGCTCGACGAGCGCGCGTGGGTGCTCGGAAATCTCGCCGCGTGGGGTGAGACGGGGCTCGTCATCGCCGACGGCGCAGACCGCGCGCTGGTGTGGAAGGAAGCGTTGGCGCTGATCGATCGCCTTCGCCGTTTCGAAAAAGCCGAAGGCTCGGTGAACGTGTCCTTCGTGAAGGACGCGGCGACCGAAGACGACGACGCCGCACTCCGCAAGCAGGGCTACCAGCGCGTGCCGTCGGGCCCCGACATGCTGCTCACCGTCGACGCAGGCTGGAGGTCACTCGATGGCTACCTCGCGTGCCTCGCCTCGAAGCGCCGCCGCGCGGTGAAGAAGACGTCAGAGGCGATCGCCGCAGCCGGCTACGAGGTCCGGCCGCTGACGCTCGAAGAGCTCGAGGCCAACCACGCGCGGGTCGACGCGCTGTACGGGCAGGTCTGGGCTGCTGCCGACGTTCGCCCGCTGCGCTTGTCGGGCCGCTTCTTCGTCGAGCTTCAGCGTCGCCTCGGGGCCGACTGCGTCACCACCGGCATTCTTCGCGACGGTCGCCTCGATGGGTTCGGCGTGTGTCTGCGCAGTGGCGACGCGTGCGTCGGCTACTACCTGGGCTACGACAAGTCAGTCGACGCGCCGCTGTACTTGCGCCTGCTGACGTCGATTATCGAGCAGGGAATCGCGTGGGGCTGCGCGAGCATCTCGATGGGCCGCACCGCCGAAGAACCGAAGACGCGCCTCGGAGCGACGCCCGGCGCCCGCGGCCTCTGGGCCAAGCACCGCACCCCGCCGCTCAACTGGGCCGTCGGCGCGATTCTCGGCACGCTGCCCGCGCACGAAGTCGAGGCGCACCAGGTGTTCCGGCAGGCAGAACCCCGCTCATCTTGAGAGAGGCGGCCACGGCGCGTCTTTCTGCCCATCGGCTTCCTGCGCGTCGGCGAGCGCGACCAGCCCGTCGAGCGTGCCGGGCTTCGCATCGATCGCCGCGCGCGCATCGCCGCGCGCCGCACGACGGTGAAGGGCCAGCGGGGCTCGATGCTGCCGCCGATGAGTGAAGGAATCGCCCTGTCCGCTGTCGCTCGCGGCACGCTGTTGCCGGAAGCGCAGCGGCTCGCCCGCCTGGACGAAGCGCTGCCGCAGATCGAAGCCGTGCTGGAAGGTGAGACTGACGCGGTCGCGCTGCAGTCGACGCTCGCGGTCGGCCCGTACCAGGGCTCGATGGGTTGTCTGCGCATCGACTTCGCGCGCGGCGTCTGCGGGGCATGCGCGCGAACGGCGACCGTGCAGCACATCGACGACGTTCATTCTTTCCCGGGACACATCGCGTGCGACGACCGCAGCAGGTCAGAGCTCGTGCTTCCCGTGGTCGCCCGTGGCGAGCTTCGCGCGGTCCTCGACCTCGACTCGCCGCACGTCGCCGGGTTCTCAGCCGCCGAGGCAGATCGCCTGCTGGCGCTCTTGACGCGCGTGTTCGATCGCGCGGAGGTCGTCTACTGACATGCGCTTCCTCTGGTACTTCTTTGCTTTCGTCTGCGGGACCCTTGGCTTGTTGTCGACGCTGCGGTCGCTCGAGCGGATGATTTACGGCGGCGGCAGCGGGTCGATGGCGATGCAGGCGATGTTCGGCCTCGGCTTCGTGATGCTGGCGATTCAGGCGTGGCGAAAAGCGCGGGCGGATGCGTTGCCGAGGTCAAGGACGTAACGGTCTGTTGCACCCTGTGGCGCAGCGCTGAATGTGCAGGTGCCACGTCCGCCGCTTAAGCTTCGGGCACCAGCAAGGTTCTGGAGGTCTCGTTCGGTCGTGAGCACGTCTGATGTCTGCCCGCTCTGTGACGAGCCCCTTCCGCCCGAGGTGGTGGCGGGTCCTCCCGAAACGCACTTCCGCTGTGTCGGCTGTTCTGTCGCGCTGACCTGGAAGAACGGAGCGGCGATTCCGACTCCGAAGTCCAGCGCGCCCCGCCCGATTCTTCCCAGCACGTCCCAGTTCACCTCGGGCTCGGGCATCTTGCCGGCCGCTCCGATTGGCATCGCGCCCCTGCCGCGCCGCCCGTCGCAGCCGCTTGCGTCGCGCTCGCCGTGGTCAGACGCGACGGCCACCGAGCTGCCGCGCCCCGCGCCGTCTGTACCCACCGAGGCGTCGGCGCCCAGCTGGCTCGACGCTGCCGGTGGTGCGATTCCCCCCGAGCACCAGTGGTCCGACGCGACGAACGTCGGGCCCTTCTCAGCCGAAGCAACGCGCGTCGACGCACCCTCAGCGAGTCAGCGCACGCAGGGAATGCCGTCGTGGATCGACGACACCCTCGTTCGCCCGAACGCAGCGCCTGTTCCTCTGCCTCGCACCGGAGGCACCGGCTCGTTTCCGAGGGCGCAGCCGATTCCAATGCAGACGCAGTCGCTGTTCGCGCCTTTCAACGCGCCTGCTCCGCTTCCTCGCACCAGCGGCACCGGCTCATTTCCGGCCGCGACGCCCCTGCCATCGAAGGGCGCGACCGGCTCGTTTCCCGCAGCGACGCCGCTGAAGACCTCGACGACCGGCTCTTTCGCGGCAGTCACGCGCGCCAAGCCGCTGACGGGCTCCTTCGCCGCGCTGCCTCGCCCCGCGGGGAGCACGACGGGCGCATTCCCCTCGGTGCCGAAGTCGCTCGAGGAACCGCCTCCGCCGATGGCGTCGATCTCGGACGCGATCTTGAGGCCGGTGCCGACGCCGCCGATGCCCACGGTGTTGGCGCGGAAGCCGGTGGAAGGTGAGTCTTCGAACGCGACCGCGACCGCGCTCGAGCCAATTGGTGAGCCGGCCCCGACGAACATCACCGCCGCTTCGTTGCGCCCCATCGATGATCCACCGACGGGCCAGACCGCTGCGCTCGAGCCGGTGGCGACGAACGCGACGGGGCCGTCGCTGCAGGCCGTGGAGGAGCCCGGCGAGGCGACTGTCGCGGCGGCGCCGATGCCGGTCGAGAAGAAGCCGGTGCGGCGGACGCAAGTGGTCGCTCCGAAGACGCCGGCTCCGAACGCGAAGCTGAAGCTGATTCTGATCATCGCAGTGCCGGTGGCGGTGCTGCTGGTCGGGCTCGTTCTGTACTTCTCACTGCGGACGACGACCCCGACGGTGATCGAGCTGCCGCCGCGGCCCGAGCCGATCGTCGCGAAGCCTCCGCCTGAACCCGAGCCGGCTGCTACGCCCGAGCCGGTCGCGCCCACGCCTGTTCCCCTCGAAGCACCCATGCTGCTGGCCGGAAAGCCGGTGGTGCTCGACTACCCCGACAAGCCTTCGCCGCCCGTGCCGGGGACCAACGACGCGGTGATCGCAAAGGCGCGCGCGCTGGCCGAGAAGGGGACTGCGCGGCTCGACGCGAAAGACGGGAAGGCGGCGGTGAAGTTCTTCCGCGCGTCGATGAAGACATACCCGGCATACCTGGCGGCGTACCGCGGGCTGGGTCGTTCGCTGGCGGTGACGAACGACAAGAAGGGCGCGCTGCAGATGCTCAACATCTACCTGCGCGCGGTGCCGGAAGCCGAAGACGCGGAAGACCTGAAGGCGCTGGTGGCGAAGCTGTCTGCACCGGCGCCCGCCAAGAAGAAGCGCAAGCGGTAGCGGTGTGACAGCCGCGTCGCAGCGGCTGGAGCACGCCTGGTCCACCTCGGGCGGCGCGCGGGTTTGCTACCCAGAAGGGCTCACTTGGGAATGCGGGCCTTGATCGGCGCCAGGCGCTCGGCGCCGACTTCACCGCGGCCGGCGAGGCCCTGATCCATCACCTGCTGATTCACGAGCGCGATGCGATCGGCCGGAGCCGGGTGCGTCGAGATCCACGTCAGGATGCGGGGCGTGTTGCCCTGGGTGGCGATCAGCTTCTCGAAGAAGCCCGCGATGCCGCTGGCGTCGTAGCCCGCCGCCGCCGAGTACTTCACCGCGTAGGTGTCGGCCTCGTTCTCGTCGCTGCGGCTGTGGGCGAGCATCGTGCCGTTCCCGATGATCGCGGCGGCGATCGTCGCGACGGTGCCCGGCTGCTTGCCCAGGGCCATCTCGCTGATCGCGTTGATGCCGTACATGTTCACCAGCTGCCGCGCCGAGTGCCGCGCGACGACGTGGCCGAGCTCGTGGCCCAGCACGCCGATGACCTCGGCCTCCGTCGTCGCCGTCAGCAGCAGGCCCGTGTAGACGTAGATCTGCGCGCCCGGTGTCGCGAACGCGTTCACCGTCTTCGGGTCGTCGATCACGAACACCTTCCAGTTCGCCGTGCGATCTTTGTTCGCGATCGGCGTGAGCTTGCCGATCAACCCTTCGACGTACTGGGTGATGACCGGGTCAGAGACGTACTTCAGCGCAGGCTTCTCGGGCGTCGCGGTGTCGAGCTCGGTGTGGATCTGCTGGCCCAGCGCGTCTTCCTGCGCGTCGCTGATCAGCACGGTGGCCACGGTCTTCTCGACTGAGTTGTAGGCGCGGCCAGTCGAGTTCAGCTGGGCGGCGGTGCAGCCAGACGCGAGAACGGCGAGAAGAATCAGAGAAGAACAGTTCATGGCAGCCACATACCACCTGGGTTGTGTTGTTGACGCGGCGGCGGTACGCGCGTCACCGGAATGAACGACCTGCTCGCCGCGCGCAGCCAGATGGCGATGTCGCTGGGCTTTCACATTCTCTTCGCCGTCGCGGGCATGGCGATGCCGCTGCTGATGCTGATCGCCCAGTGGCGCCACCTGCGCACCGGCGAGGCCGTGTTTCACGAGCTCGCGCTGCGCTGGGCGAAGGGCACCGCGATTCTCTTCGCGGTCGGCGCGGTGTCCGGCACGGTGTTGAGCTTCGAGCTCGGGCTCTTGTGGCCGCGCTTCATGCAGTACGCCGGCCCGTTGATCGGCATGCCCTTCAGCCTCGAAGGCTTCGCTTTCTTCCTCGAGGCGATCTTCCTCGGCCTCTACTTGTATGGCTGGAAGAAGCTCACCCCGAAGGTGCACCTGCTGTGCGGAGCGGTGGTGGCGTTGTCGGGCCTCGCCAGCGGCGTCTTCGTCGTCGCGGTGAACGCGTTCATGAACACGCCCAGCGGCCTGGTGCTCGACGCGGCGGGGCAGGTGAAGGACTTCGACCCCTACGTCGCCTTCTTCAGCGCCTCGTTTCCGACGCAGGCCGCGCACACCGCGCTTGCTTCGTACGCCAGCGTCTCTTTCGCGGTGATGGCGATTCACGCGTGGCGGCTGCGCGCCGACCCGACGAGCGTGTTTCACAAGAAGGCCTTCGAGATTTCGTTGCTGGTCGCGGTCATCAGCACGCCGCTGCAGATTTTCAGCGGTGACCGTTCGGCCAAGCACCTCGCCGAGCACCAGCCCGCCAAGCTCGCCGCCGCCGAGGCCGTGTTCCACACCACCAGGGCAGCGCCCTTGAGCATCGGCGGCTGGCCCGACGTCGACGCGCGCGAGCTGAAGTACGCGATCGAAATTCCAGGAGCGCTGAGCATCCTCGGCAAGGGCGACCCGGACGCCGAGATTGTGGGCCTCGATCAGGTGCCGCGCGCCGACTGGCCGAACGTGCCCGTCGTTCACCTCGCCTTCCAGGTGATGGTTGGCTGCGGCACCGCGATGCTCGGCGTCTGCGCGCTCGCCGCGCTTCTCTGGTGGCGCAAGAAGCTGTTCGCGCCGCGCTTCCTTCTTCTGGTGATGGCGTCAGGTCCGCTCGGGTTGATTGCCCTCGAAGCCGGCTGGGTGGTGACGGAAGTAGGGCGGCAGCCGTGGATTCTTCGCGGGCTGATGCGCACCGCCGACGCCGTGACGCCGATGCCGGGCCTCGTGGTGCCCTTCCTCACTTTCTCGCTTCTCTATTTCGTGCTCGGCGCGGTCGTCGTCGTGCTGCTGCGAGAGCATGTCTTCGCGGTGAAGCGGTGAGCGCGCCCGAGGCAGCCTGGCTGCTGATCGGCGCGGCGCTTCTCGCGTACGTCCTCACCGCCGGCGCCGACTTCGGGGCCGGCTTCTGGCACCTGGTGGCGCGCGGCCCCAGGGGTGACGCGCAGCGGGAAGCGCTGGAGCACGAGCTGGCTCCCATCTGGGAAGCGAACCACGTGTGGCTCATCTTCATCGTGGTCGCGCTGTTCACCTTGTTCCCTTCCGCCTTCTCGGTGATGTCGATTTCGCTGCACCTGCCGCTCACCGCCGCGTTGATCGGCATCGTGCTGCGCGGCACGGCCTTCACCTTTCGCGCGTATGGCCTGCAGCCCGAGCCGCGGCGATCGGCGCTGGGGCGGGTGTTCGCGGTGGCGAGCGTGGTCACTCCGCTCTTCCTTGGCATGTCGCTGGCTGCGCTTTCGACGGGAGCCATTCGGGTCGCCGGCGGCGAGGTCGCCACGGGCTTCTTCGCCGGGTGGACGACGCTGTTCGCGGTCAGCGTGGGCCTGCTCGCGGTCGCGATCTTCGCGCTTCTCGCCGCCGTGTACATGACGGTCGCCGCACCCGAGCCCGTGCGGTCGGACTTCCGGCGTCTGGCGATCGGCGCCGAGCTCGCGGCCGCCGGCTTCGCGCTCGCCGCGTTTCTTCGCGCCGGTGCCGACGCGCCCGCGCTGTACGCCCGGTTGTCAGGCTCTGCGTGGACGTGGCCGGTGCAGCTGGGCGCATTCGGCTTCGCGGTCGCGACGCTGGGGGCGCTCTGGTTCCGCCGCTTCGGCCTCGCGCGATTCACGGTCGCGGCGCAGGTGGCGATGGTCGTGATCGGCTGGGGCGCGGCGATGGGCGGCCACTTCGTGCTGCCCGACGTCTCGCTTCACAATGCAGCGAGCCCGCCCCAGGTGTTCGCGGCGTTCTTCCCGGCGGTGGCGGCAGGCGCGGTGCTGCTCGGCCCGGCGCTGTTCTTCCTCTTCCGCGTCTTCAGGGCGCGTTAGCGACGCAATTGTCCCACGCCGCCACACGACAGGCTGGCGCCCGTGGCGCCGTGTGCTAACCGATGGTTGCCGGAGCAGCTCGGGTTCACGCCGGTCACTGCAGGGTTGGGTGGCGGGAGGAAAGTCCGAGCTCCATAGGACAGGGTGCTGGCTAACGGCCAGTCGGAGCGATCCGCAGGAAAGTGCCACAGAGAACAGACCGCCCGGTGTCACAGCCGGGTAAGGGTGAAACGGTGCGGTAAGAGCGCACCGCGATCAACGTGAGTTGATCGGCACGGCAAACCCCACCTGGAGCAAGAGCCAATAGGGGAGCGCTTTTCCGAAAGGAGAGGCAAGGGTGGTCCGCCCGACGCTCCCGGGTTGCTCGCTGATGAGGCGTGGAGCAATTCACGCCCTAGACGAATGTGCGCCGCCTGAAGGGAAACCTTCAGGGACAGAACTCGGCTTACAGGGCTGCTCCGGTTTTTTTATTTCAGTTGTTTCAGTCGTGCAGTCAGGGCCGGGTGAGCTTGGTCGGAAAGCAACTCGGGGTACAGCTGGGCCCAGAACTTTGCGAGCGAATCGATCCCTGCGGCGAGGAGCACGTGCCGCTCGGGCGCGAACGCGTCGCCCACTTCCTCGCTGCGGTCGAGATTCACGACGCGTGCGCGGTACCAATCGAAAAAGCTGCGGATGCGCCGATCTGAATCCGTCACCGGCCACCCCCGTCGGTCGCGGGAGGTGGTGCTTTCCACCGAAGATAGAGGTCATCAACGCGGAAGGCTTGCGTGCGTACAAGGTCTCCTGCGTGAAGGAAGTTCACTCGGAGTCCGAGTTGCTCGTCCTCGGTGATGAGAATTCCGCAGGTCGCAGCGCTCGCGCCAATTGCAGCGTCGCTGAGGTCGTTGCGGTGCGGCACGAACACCGGGACCTCGCGCTTCCGAACCATGTCGTCTTCGCTGTTTCGCGCGATCTCGTTCACGACGCGAAAGAAGGCGGGGCGGTCGACCCCGAATAGGGTCTGGGCGACCTGAGCAAGGCGCGCCAAAAGCGCGAAGGTCCATACGGTCACCGAGCCCGAAACCGAGGACGAGCGCGCTCATCACGACGAGGTGATCGACAGCCTCTTCGCGCTGAACGTAGAGCGCGCGGCACTCGAAGCCCTGTCTGCCCCTACGACCACGTCTGGTGTGAAAAAGAACACCTGCCAACGCCGCTCGAAGAAGTCCCAGCATCCGCTCGACTTCGATGGCGAGTGACCAATGATCGCTTGCGTGCAATTCCAACGGGTTCCAGCAGCCGAGGAATCCTTGTCAGCCGGCGGTCGTATAAGGAATGAGGGGCAGCGCGCCCCACTGGAGGCCCCATGACTCACGAACACCTCATCACCCTCAAAGGTCCCGCCTTCAGCGGATCAGGCTTGTCCGGTCACCTTCTTCGGGACCTGGTCGATGTCCTCGTCCTGGGAGCCGAGCAATCGCTTCGCTACCGGCTCGATGGGCGCAGCACCGCGCGTGGACCCACCCCAGTCTGGCTTCGAGCAGCTTCCGATTTCGAGCTCGTCTCGATCGGCAAGGAACAAGGCACGCGGGAGTTCCGGCTGCGGGCGGAAGCCCTCGTCGACTCCATGCCCGACAGGTTCGGTCAGGCCGAACTGTTCGAGGATCTCGATCCGACGAAGTCACCGCTCGAGCTCTTTGAAGACGCCCTCGAGGATGCCCTCGAAGGGAAGGCAGACAGCGACGCCTTCGATCACACGCTCCTCGAGACGTGCGCCAATTTCCGGACAGTGCTGGGCGCGGGAGTCGAGTCGATCGAGATCAAGAATGGTCGGCTGGTTCGAGTGGACGTCGAGTCGCTGCAGCAGGTCGTTCGCCTTTCAAGGCAGAGCTTCGCACCCCGCAAGGTTCGCCTTGCCGGTCGGCTCGACATCATCCGGTATAGCGACTGCCGGTTCACCCTCGTGCTCGAAGATGGAGCCAAAGTCGCAGGCACCGCGCGCGAGCTCGGCGCCGAAGCCCTGCGCGCCGGGTTTGGCAAGGACGTGGTCGTGAGCGGCACCGCTGACTTTCGTCCCTCGGGTCGGATGTTGAGGATCGACGCAGAAGGGGTCGAGCCAGCGACCGCCAGCGTGTTGAAGATCTTCAGCGCCCTCCCGCGCCCCCTGCAGGCGGCTGCTCTTGCGGAGCGCCCAGCGAAGAAGGGAGGCCTCGAAGCACTTCTCGGAAAGTGGCCCGGTGACGAATCCGCGGAACAGCTTCTCGAGCAGCTGGCGCAGCTTTCGTGACCGCCGAGCGGGGGTGTTTCACCGACACGAATATTGTCTTCCACGTCCTCCGCGAAACCGCGCTCGGGAAGCACATTGTTGGAGCGCTCCAGTTTCGAGCCCGCGCCGCGACGCCGATGATCAGCGTCGTGACCCAGGCAGAGCTCTTCTCCCTGGCGGCGTACAACAACCACGGCAAAGACAAGCGGGATCGTCTCGAAGAGCTCCTCAATGAGCTGGTGATCGTCGACATCAATTCACGGCCGATCATCGATCGGTAGGCGGCCATCGACGTCTTGAGTCGCCGCATGGGACACAAGATGGGCAAGAACGATCTTTGGATCGCAGCGACCGCCGCTGAAACCGGCTCCGTGCTCCTCACGACGGATGGCGACTTTGCGCACCTGCACCCGGAGCACCTCAAGGTCTGGCTGCTAGATCCAGCCGGGCAGTCCTGGCCTTCCGCCCCGCCGTAAGTTGGTACAACACGACGAATGGCCGACTCGCTGGAGATTCGAGACGACTTGGCGCGCGCTCTTCGGCTCGATCTTGTTGGTCCCGATCCCGAACACCCCCTCGAGAGCTTTCTGGTTCCGCACGAAGCGAACGAGGAATGGAAGAGCGCTCACGACGGCCAGGAAGAAAGGCCTCGGCGCGAAAGGTCTTCTTCCCCTCTCTTCCAGGGCGGCCATACGGGCCTCAAGGTCAAGCTGCTCGCGGGTGCTCGCCAACTTGTCGAGGAGGGCCCGACATGCGCCGAGCCTTGCGTCCTCGCCACCCGCAGGGCCACGCCGGTGGACGAATCAATTCAAGGTATACGGGCGTCGAGTGACGCTCCCCGCACGCGACCCGAGTTCTGCCGTCTCGCGCGGGCTGCGACAGCTGCCTGCTGGGATCTGGGCGCTCGGGTTCGTGAGCCTCTTGATGGACATCTCTTCAGAGATGATTCACAGCCTTCTCCCGCTCTTCATGGTGACGACGCTGGGAACGAGCGCCGCCGTCGTCGGGCTGGTCGAAGGCCTGGCAGAGTCCACCGCGCTGGTGGTCAAGGTCTTCTCAGGGACGCTCAGCGACTACCTTCAGAAGCGGAAGGGGCTGGCCCTGCTCGGGTACTCGCTGAGCGTGCTCACCAAGCCGCTGTTCGCGCTCGCGTCTTCGACGGGCGTCGTCCTCACGGCGCGCGTGCTCGACCGCATCGGCAAGGGGGTTCGCGGTGCTCCGCGCGACGCGATGGTTGCGGATCTCGTGCCCCCACACCTGCGGGGCGCGGCCTTCGGGCTGCGACAGTCGCTCGACACCGTGGGCGCGTTCATCGGACCCCTGCTGGGAGTGGGCCTGATGCTGCTCTGGGCGAACGACTTCCGAGCGGTCTTCTGGGTGGCAGTCGTGCCGGGAGCGCTGGCGGTCGGGGTGCTGCTCTTTGGCGTCCGCGAGGCAGAGCCACTGCCTTCTGCCAGACGTCAGAATCCGATTCGGCGCGAGAACCTCAGGCGGCTCGGCCGGCCTTACTGGTGGATAGTCGCGGTGGGAGCGGCCTTCACCCTTGCGCGGTTCAGCGAGGCATTTCTGGTCTTACGGGCGCACGAAGGCGGCGGGGTGCCGGTGTCGCTCGTCCCGCTGGTGATGGTGGCGATGAACCTGGTCTACGCCGCCACCGCGTACCCGTTCGGGAAGCTCGCCGACAGAGTGAGCCATCGCAGGTTGTTGGTGCTGGGCCTGCTCGCGCTCATCGGCGCCGATCTGGTCCTCGCCATCAACGGCAGCTGGGTCGCTGTGCTGGTCGGCGTCGGGCTCTGGGGGCTGCACATGGCGATGACCCAGGGCCTGCTGGCGACGATGATCGCGGATCGCGTGCCCGCTGATCTGCGAGGCACCGCCTATGGCTTCTTCGGCTTGGTGACCGGCGTCGCGATGCTGCTCGCGAGCGCCCTCGCGGGCCTGCTCTGGACCCGATGGGGTGCATCATTCACGTTCTACGCGGGTGCGGCGTTCTGTTTGGTGGCGCTCGCGCTCTTGGCCGCGGCCCCGTCGTCTTCTCCGAGGGTCCCATCCATTTGAAGCTACTTCGACGAACGCTTTGAAGGCGCGCTGGTGGCGAGAATCTTCTTGAGCGCAGCCGCCAGCGCTTCGAGCTTCGCGTCGTAGTTCGACACGTCCCGGGCGCCTCCTCGGGGCTTCCTCGCCTTGACCTTCGACCCCTTCGCCGCCTGTCGCTGCGGTTCTGGAAGAACCGGCGACGGGCTGACGCGCACCTTCTTTCGGGGCATCCGCTTCTCTTTCGCGAGCGTTGGCGCCACGGGCACAGGCGGAAGGCCCGCGTCGAGCTCGATCCCAAAGAGCGACGACAGATCCGCACCCTCGAGCGCGGAGCCCGCCTGCTCCCCGCCCAGCGCGCCGCCAGCGGCACCCACCAGGTCCAGCTGCTCGACGCCCCGCAGCAAAAAGAGCAACGCAGGTTGATGGTCGAGCCGCGAACCCACTCCGTACAGGACGGCCGCGAGGTGCTTACACAGCCAGGCACCATCAGGGCACGAGCAGGACATCTTCAGCTGCCTGGGGCCGGGAAAGAGCCCCTTCTCTGCGTCACACAACACCTCCATCACGCCCGTCGACAGCTTCCCCGAAAGCAACTCCACCACCGAGTCGATCTTCCCGGTGCAGCTCTGCACCAGGCTTCCCCAAAGGGGCTTGTCCATCACCGCGATGTCCACCTTGACCGTGTAGAGGCTCGAGCCGCTGACCTTCGCGCGGATGGCGCCTGCTTCGATGCGGAGGTCGATGACGGCCCCCTGTCGCGCATAGGTGCGCCCCCGCGGCAGCCGGTTCGAGAAGTCGCTGTAGCCCTCGATGTGGTCGCACCAGGCCTTGCCCCAGAAGGTGTGGGCCATGGCACGCCCCTGAATCACCACCGGCTGCAGCTTCGTGCCCTGCTGCTCGAGCGCGGCCACGTCTCCGCGAACCCCAGACCCTCGAGAACCCCGGCTTCTACGTCTGGACCAGAACATCATGGCTATCCCTCCTCGCGGCGAGCGCTCCGCAGGTCGAGCGCTACCATCTTCAGCAGCGCTGCGTCATTCAGCTCGGTCAACTTCAGCTCGCCGCCGCCCTCGAGCACCTCCCGGGCCATGTCCTGCTTTGACTCGATCAGCGCGTCGATGCGTTCTTCGATGGTGCCCCGGCAGACGAACTTGTGCACCAGCACGTTGCGCTTTTGCCCGATGCGGAATGCTCGATCGGTTGCCTGGTTCTCCACCGCCGGGTTCCACCAGCGATCGAAGTGGATGACGTGAGAGGCCGCGGTGAGGTTGAGGCCGGTGCCTCCCGCCTTCAGCGAGAGCACAAAAAAGGGCACCCGCTCGTCCTCCTGGAATGCGCGGACCCGCTCTTGCCGCTGCTTGATGGCGGTCTGGCCCGACAGCTCCAGGCCTGAGCGGCCGAAGATTCGAGCCAGCCACTGCGAGAGCGGCTGCGTCATCTCTTTGAACTGGGTGAAGACGAGCACCTTTTCCTGCCGCGAAGCGATCACCTCGCAGAGCTCTTCCAGCCTGGCGTGCTTGCCGCTTTCGGCGGGCGCGTAGGCTCCGTCGCCCAGCCACTGCGAAGGGTGATTGCAGAGCTGCTTGAACCGCATCAGGTACGAGAGCACCAGCCCGCGCCGCTTGATGCCGTCTACCTGGGTCAGTTCCCGGGTCAGCCCTTCGACTGACTGTTGGTAGAGCGCCGCCTGTCGCTTGCTCAGCCCGCACCACGCCTTGAGCTCGGTCTTCTCGGGAAGATCCGCGATCACCGAACGGTCGGTCTTCATGCGCCTCAGCAGGTAGGGCCCGGTGAGCTCGCGCAACGGCCCGAAGGCGCGGCCCCGCTTCACGAAGTCGCCGAACTGTCGGGCGGTGCCGAGCAGCCCCGGGTTGAGGAAGTCGAAGAGCGACCAGAGATCGCTGAGGCGATTCTCGACTGGCGTGCCCGTGAGCGCGACCCGCGCCGCGCTCGTGAGCGCCTTGACCGCTCGGGTCTGCTTCGAAGCGGGGTTCTTGATCGCCTGCGCCTCGTCGAGCACCACCAGGCTCCACCGCCGCGCCGAGATCCACGGGACCCGCTGCAGCGTTCCATAGCTGGTGATGACGACCTGCGCCGCAGCGAGGCCTTCGGGCTCGGCCGCAGAAAGTGCCTTGCCGTCCAGCTCGGAAGAGTGGGCCACCAGCACGCGCAGCGAGGGGGCGAACTTCTGTGCCTCCAGCTTCCAGTTGGCGATCAGCGAAGCCGGGACGATCAGCAGATAGGGGGCGGGCTTCTTCGCGCTGCGTTGCTCGAGCAAAAGCAGCAGCGCCAACACCTGTACCGTCTTGCCCAGCCCCATGTCGTCAGCCAGACACGCGCCCAGGCGCAGCTGCGTCAGGAACCACAACCACTCCACGCCCTGCCGCTGGTACGGGCGCAGCTGGGTCTGCAAGCCCTCACCTGGCTCGACGTCGGCGCCACTGGGTGAACGAAGCGTGCGCAGCGTCGTCGCCAGCCAGGGGCCGGGCTGCAGCGCGGACCACTCGCGCGTCGCGTCCTCGTCAGCGGTTGTCTCCCCGAGCTGACCGATGCCAGCCCCAGACAGCAGGCGCATGCCTTCGATGAACGACAAGCCTCCGTCGCCGACCCGCCGCTGAACACCTCGCCAGTGGGCGAGCACCTGGTCGAGCTTCTGGCGATCGATCTCCACCCACTTGCCCTTGAGCAGCACGAGGCCATCTGAAGCGGCCCGCAGCGCGAGGAGTTCAGCGTCAGTGAGCGTCTCTCCGTCGAGCGTGACGCTCACCGAGAAATCGAGCATCGCGTCGAGGCCGAGCCCTGCCGGCTGGTTCTGGCCGATGGCCACCGAGACGGAAGGGCGCGGTGGATGCCGGGCCTTCCACCAGTCGGGCACCCGCACCACCACGCCGCTGTCTTCCAGCGTCGGGACCTCGCTGAGAAACCGGTACGCTTCCGCGGCGGTCCAGACCAGCGGGTGGAAGACCTGCCCAGAGTCGACGAGCTCCTTGAGGAAGCCGCCCTTCGCCGCGGCGCGCTGCACGGGTTCGATCAAGGACAGCAGCCGGCGCTTGTCTCCGGCCGAGGCCGACTCGCGCACCGCCTCGCCCAGAGCACGGTGATGCGGCTTGCCCTGAGGCGACAGCCCCGTGGTGTACGTGGCCAGGAAGGCGAAAGGGTGCTCGGGGGCGCGGCGATTCTCAGCCAGATGAAAGTGAACGCGGCCGACCACTTGCCACGCGGGGTTTCGGGCGACCAGCATCTGCTGCACGGTCTGCTCGGGCGCCCGGCGGAGCTCGGCGCGCAACGCCTCGAGGACCTCGCCGCGCAGCCTCTGCAGCAGCGGAACCCCCAGGTACTCGCCACCAGCCATCGGAGGGGCTGATCGCACCGCCTGCTCCACTGCTTCGTCAGCAGCGGGGAGCTCGACGAGCTCTCTGAGCTCCTCCACGCCTGGCGTCGTGCAGACCCCGGCCACCACGGCCCGTGCCAGGTCTCTCCAGAACGCGAACACCGGTGGCAGCACAGCGTTCGCCTCGACCCAGCCGAGGTGCAAGAGCCCCTGCGCGTAGCCGCCGCGGAAGGCTTGCGCGACTCCCGCAGCAACGTGCCCGGGCAAAGGCACCTCGCCCTCGGCAGCTTCGACGATGAGGAGGTGGCCCACCGGCGTGAGGGCCAGGGTGAGGCCCAGGGTTGTCAGTTCCGCGTCGCTGCTGATCTCGACTGGGCTCATAAGGCGGTTTCATCGTGCTCTGACTCCTCACCGTGGTCACTTGAGATCGGGTCACGGATGGTGAGCGGCCACGCAAGGCCACGAAAGGCCTCGAAAGGCGAGGTGCTTTCTGGAGAGCGTCAGCCGTGGGTGTTACATGTCCGGCGTGGCTGCCGCAGACGACACGCATCTGAAGCTGGAGATCGACGGCCCCGGGGTGAAGCCCGAGACGTTGGACCCGCTGGCCACCCTTGAGCTTGGCCGAGCCTACTTTCGGCTTCTCCAGCGCATCGCCGAAGAGCAGGAGGTGTCGCTGGAACTGACGGGCCTCACCGTTGAAGACAAGTGCGCGGCTCTCAGCGTCACGCCGGGGAACTTCAAGCTGGCTCACCAGACGGCCCTGCGCGCAGATCGAATCGTCTCTGGCGGCGAGCTGTCGTCTCATCGGCTGGAGGTGGCAGCCGAGGATTTTCGGGCAGCTGTGCGGGCTTTGCCTGTTGAACAAAGCGTTGCGGTTCTCGTGGGCAAGCAGCGAATGCCGGTCGCACGCGAGCCTGCCGCAAAGGTCGCGCCGAGGCGATCGATCACCCGCTTGCGTGCGATGGTCGTCACCGTGGGGGCCGGGCATCAGCCGTTCGCCCGCCTTTCGTCGAAGTCTGAGCTGCGCGCGTTCAGCGTGAAGGTGAAAGACGTGCCGACCGTGCAACTGTTGGCGAGGCACCTGTGCGAGGTGCTCGACGTGGACGTTGCAGTCGATCGCGATGCCGAGGGCTTGATCGTTCGGGGCGAGCTGTTGGAGTTCACCCCGGTCTCAGAGAGCAAGAACTTGGATGAGTGGAGGGCATGGTTCGCCTCCGCCGGGGGAGCTGACTGGTCAGGGGTCGAAGACGTTGAGGCCGCGCTTGGCCGCGACGATGAGGAACCCCGCGTCGATGGGTAGCCCGCCGTCACCGATGGACCCTTCGCGACTGCCGTCACGAGTCTTGCTCGACACCACGGTCTTCATTCGGGCGATGGGCGAGCACAAGGCGGATCCGCGCAGCCTCGACTGCACCGACTTCGTCGAGGCGATGGTGGCCGCTGGCAAAGACGTGCTCGTGGCTGCGCCGTCGCTCGCCGAGATGCTCCGCGGGATGGCGATGCCGGCGGTGCCCAACACTGGCGCGATCGCCGTGGTCGCGTTCGACGACGTAGCGGCGGTGGAGCTGGGCACGAAGTTCCCAGCGAAGACGTTGAAGACGGTGCCCGGCAGCCTGCCTGCGACCTACTTGAAGTACGACGCGATGATCGCCGCTTGCGCCATGCGGCACCGCTGTGGCTACTTGATCACGCTCGATACGAACCTGCACACGCAGGTGCCGGCTGGGTTGAAGCTGGCCGCCCCGGGAGAGTTCTGCGCGAAGCAGATGCAGCTCGTCGCGGTCCCCGCATTGCCCACGAAGAAGGGCACCGGAAAATCCTAAAAATCTGGAGGCGGGAGTACGGCGCCCGACCCACCCCCTCGAATCCTGGGCGTGGGGGGCTGCTTCGATGCCTCCCGCGGTCTCCGAGCTGGCATACCCAGCGGGAGCGACCGCTCCTGACGCCTCCGCGAATTCGGCCGCGTTCACCTCGGAGGGTCCTCGGCTTGCAGGGCTGCTCCGGTTTTTTTGTTGGTTACGGCGAGGTCTGCAGGGCCACGCCGGTGGACGAGTCGACTACCCGAACCGCGAACGCCTCAAGCTGCTCGGGCAGGCGAAGGTGCTCGACCCGAAGGAACACCCCGCGCTCGCCAAGACGCTGGGCGGCAGCGACAAGCGCGTCGAACGGCTCGTCGTCATCGACATCACTGGCTTCGACTGGAACTGCCCCGCCCACATCACGCCGCGGTACACGCTGGAAGAGCTGGAGCCGCTGCGCCGCCGCATCGCCGAGCTCGAAGAACGCGTGGCCGCGAAGGAGGTCTCAGCCCGGGAACAGCACGGCGCGCAGGTTGGCGAGCGTCTCGGGCATGCCGAGGCGCAGGAAGCCGGGGCTCAGCACGATCGCCGCGGCCTCCGTCGCGCGGTCACCGATGTCAGCCGAGTGCCGAAGGGCGATCGCCGCCTCGGCCAGGGACTCGTCGCCCATGCCCATCTGCTGGTACGCGAGGGCGAGGTCGACGTGGGAGATCGCGTCGCCCGCGGGCTCGGCCGGCTTGTCGGGGTTGCGCGGCGCAGGAGACAGGTCCGTCTTGAACGCAGAGATCGCGTCCTCGACGAAGGGATGATCGGCCGGCACCGCTTCCCGGATCTTCGCGATCTCGACCTCGACGATGTCCGTCAGCGCGCGGCGCGCCAGCTCGTTCGGCGGCGCGCGCCAGATGCCCTCGACTGCGGGCACGGCACCCTCGCAGTAGAACCTGCCGATCGCCGACAAGCACTTCGTGCAGAACGCGTGAGCGCCCACGGCGATCGCGCCCCCGCCTCGCCTGCACAACGCGCAGCTGGGCAGCTCAGCCATCAGCCCTGGTCGCCGCGCGAGCCGACGTAGCCCGCGATCAGCGCGCCGATCGACCACGCGCACACCGGCAGCCCCTGCCAGACCGTGACGTCGCCCATGCCCTTCTTCGTCGCCGTCTGCATCTTGAACACTTCGAGCGGGGTGCCTCTTGAATCGCCGTGCACGTCGCTGAAGCCTTCCTTCACGTGCGGGTCGAGCGACGCCTTCAGCTGTTCCCACTCGGTCTTCTGCTTCGCGTCGAGACCGTTGATGAACGCTGTCTCGGGATCGTTGTTCACCGTCAGCGTGATCCGCTTCGCCGTCCCGATCGGGTTCGCCGCGCTGCGCTGCACGCTGGTGTACGGCGGCGTTGAGCGGAAGCAGCCCGACAGGAAAGTCATCAACGCAGCGGCGACGAGTGCCTTCTTCATTTTGGTGCTCCCCTTTGGGTTGACTCAGACGAGCGCGAGAAGCGCCACGTGACCACCCATTTCTGCAAAGCCGCGCGCATCGAGCCCCGCGTGGTTCCTGGCTTTCACGTCGGCGCCCGCGGCGATCAACTGCTTCACGATCGACGCGTCGCCCTTGTACGCGGCGCCCATCAGCACCGAGTTCCCGGCGTTGTCGAAGCTGTTCGGATCCACGCCTTTGCTCAGCAAAAAGGCGACGGCCTCGCCGCTGCCCGCGTACGCGGCCAGCATCAACGCTGAGAAGCCGCGAGGGTCCCTCGCGTTCAAGTCGACGCCCGGCGCGGCGCCGAGCTTCTCGAGCGTGGCGACGTCGTTCGCTCTTGCCGCGGACCACAGCGTTGCCGAAGTTTCCATCGCACGAAGCTGCCAACCCTCGCTTCTCACAGCAACTTCATTTCGAGCAGCGGAAAGCCGGCAGGGGGAAGGCGAATGGCTACTGACGGCTACTGACAGACGCCGGTGGCCTGAACGCAGAAGCTGAACGCCGCAGAACCGCCGTCGAGGCACGTCAAGCCGGCCGCGCAGCCAGCTCCGCACTTTTCGAATGCGGGCGGAGAAGCGGTCGCTCCCTGGACCTCGAAGCCGCCATCGAAGCACTGCTCCCCCGACGGACAGCCACCATTGGTGCCGGTTGCGCCAGCGGGGCAATGCAGCCTGCAGGCCGTACCTACGTTCACGAAATCGCAGACGAACGGCGACGCGCAGCCCACGGTGAAGTTGCAGCCGGAGTTTCGTCCCGGCAGCGGCGCGGGGAAGCTGCACGCGCTTGAGCCTCACTGTCTGCAGGAGTCCTCGCACGACAGGTCTCCCATTGCGCCTGCGTCGACCTCGGTCGCGCAAGTCTTGCCGTTGAAGCGTGTTGTTGGAGTTGGCGTCTTTGCCGCAGGCCGCTCGGCCGGCGGTGCGGTAGGCGCCGTACTTCGTCGCCTTTCGCTATTCGCCGACGAAAGTGTCGCGGCAGTGTTTCGAGCAGAAGTAGTACGTGCCGCCGTCGACGGTCGCCGAGAGCGCGTCCTCATCGGCCCGCACATCCATGCCGCACACCGGGTCGCGCTGCGTCGTGGCGGTGTCGACGGCGCCACTGCCGGGCTTTTCGAGGATCCACTTCACCAGCGCGAGCGTGCGCGCCTCGTCGAGCAACCCGACGTAGGTCGGCATTCGCAGCGGGTAGCCTTCGAGGCGCTTCGCGTTCGGCTGAAGAATCGACTCGCGCACGTACGCCGCATCGAAGATCGCCGACTGCGCGTGCTCGAGCTTCCGCCGCGTGTTGGCGAGGCCTCCCAACCCGGGGGCCAGGCTCGGGTTCTCGTGGCACGTGTCGCAGGAAAGCTGGTGGTAGAGGCTCGCTGCGTCGGTTGCCAGCGGCCCAACCGGCGGCGACTGCTTCGCCAGCTTCCTCACCTCGTTCGCGAGCTTCTCGAATGAATCGGGCTCGTCGCTGTCGTAGATGCCGCGCACGCCGCCGTGTGCATCGACGAGAAGAAACGACGGCGTGTGGATGATCGGGTCGAGCGCGTCGGCCTGTGGGTTCTTCGCGACCACCACCTTGAAGTCGCGGGCCAGCGCCGGCAGCGTCGCCGCCTCGGTCGACAGCAACAGCCACCGCGGCTCATTCGCCCGCCACTTCTGCGCGTAGGCGGCCAGCACCTCGGGGGTGTCGTTCGCCGGGTCGACCGAGAACGAAACGAACCGCGCGTCGACGCCTTCCAGCTGTCGCTGCAGTTGCACCATCTTCGCCGTCAGCAGCGGGCAGATGGTGCGGCACTGCGTGAAGACGAAGTTCGCGACCCAGACTTTTCCTTTCAGGCTCTCGCGGGTGACGCGCTGGCCGTGCTGATCCGGAAAATCGAAGGCCGGAGCCGGAAACAGCGCTTCAATCTCGGGCGGTGCGCGCAGCGAGAAGACGACGCCCGTGACGACCGCAGCGACGAGGGCGAGCCCGATGAGGATCCGCGAGGTCACCATCGGCGCTCGCTCAGAATCTTCCGGCGACCAGCGGAAGCATCAACGAGATCGGCGGCCCAGGGATGATCGGCGGCGCCGAAGGAGGCGGAGGCGGCCCCATCGGAGGCGGCCCCAGCGGCGGCGGCACGCCCGGCCCCATCCGTTGTTCCCACATGTCGAGCAGCCTTTCGTCCCGTTCCTGACCGTCGGCCAGCCGCTGCAGCCTTTCCATCTGGCGGCCGAGGAGCCTCCGTTCTTCCGCGCCGCGCGCGAGCTGGATGATCCCGAACGCGGTCAGCCCCACGCTCACCGTGCTGCCGAGGCCGAAGATGATGTTCGCTTCCGGGCTTGGGCCGCGGAAGTTGTTGGCCGCGATCGCGTAGCCGATGCACGACGCGAGCAGACCCGACAACCCGACCATCAGCGCGATCGCCGGCAGCGCGGTGCCCGGCCGCAGGTCGTCGAGGCGGTCGTACTCGTCGCGAAGCTGCTCGGTCGTCCACCCCTTGTAGCTGGCAGCGCGTTCTTCCAGCGCGACGAGCCGGATCACCCGCGGCGCATGGCTGGGAATGAAGGCGGGCTGCACGTCGGCGGAAACAAGAACCATCACCAGCGCGGTGGTCAGCATGACGCGGAACCTAGTACGGCTTGCGCGCTACAGAAGCCCGCTGAGCTT
>Ga0335397_10000479_pt1 | contig 51714 bp, 44 predicted proteins | sample MAT04_FD_205740 | JGI IMG/M metagenome (GOLD analysis project Ga0335397, IMG submission 205740) | Freshwater microbial communities from Lake Fryxell liftoff mats and glacier meltwater in Antarctica - MAT-04 (spades assembly) (version 2) ...
CTCGAAGCGCGGCTACCGCACCGGCCTCCTCGACGCCGACATCTACGGCCCCTCGATCCCCACCATGCTCGGCGTCACGGGTCGGCCCGTCTCGGCCGACGGCAAGACGATCGAGCCGCTCGAGCGGTTCGGCATCAAGCTCATGTCGATCGGCTTTCTGCTCGACGACCCGAAGAGCGCCGTCATCTGGCGCGGGCCGATGCTCCACGGCGCGCTCCAGCAGTTCCTGAAGGACGTCGCCTGGGGCGAGCTCGACTACCTCGTGCTCGACCTCCCGCCCGGCACCGGCGACGTCGCGCTCTCGCTCGCGCAGCGCACGAGCGTCACCGGCGCGGTCATCGTGACCACGCCGCAGAACGTCGCGACCGACGACGTCTTCAAGTCCGTCTCGATGTGCGTGAAGGTCGACATCCCCGTGCTCGGCGTCATCGAGAACATGAGCTGGTTCATCGACCCCGCCGGCATCAAGCACGAGCTGTTCGGCAAGGGCGGCGGTCAGGCCGTCGCCGACTTCGCGAAGGCGCCGCTCCTCGGACAGATCCCCCTCGATCAGACGGTGCGCGAGTGGGGCGACAAGGGCACGCCCGTCGTCCAGGCGGCCCCGGACAGTCCCATTGCCGCCGCGTTCCTCGACCTGGCTGACAAGGTCGTCGAGGTCGTGGCCGCCCGCGTCGAGGAGCTCGGTGACGACGGCGGAGCCCCGCTGATCGACCGCAGCGGCGGCCCCGGCGGCAAGCGCCGTCTGCCAGTCACGAAGTAATTTTCGCCCGGCACGTATTGCGCGCGCTGGATCGAAGGCGCTCCATCTGACGCATCTGAAAGCATGTGCTTTACTCAATGAGCCCATGCTTCCCTCCATGCGTAATCTCCTCCCTCGTTTGGCTGGTCTGGGCGCCACGGCGTCCGTCGTGTTCGTCGTCCTCGCGTCGCCGGCGTGCGGCTCGGACGACGGGAGCACGTTCACGGATCCCAACGCGGCCGAGGCCGGCTTCGAGGACGGGTCGTTCAATCCGAACAACAAACCCGACAGCGGCGATCCGTTCGCGAACGACCCGCCTCCGCAGTACTGTGTGATCGACGGCGGGCCCGCGCAGGTCACCGTCACGGGCACGCCCGAGTGCCCGAGCGACAAGAACAAGCCCGGCTGCGGCTGCACCACCGTCGGCGAGAAGGCCGCATGCTGGACGGGCCTGCGCGCGAACCGTCACAACGGCGTCTGCAAGGACGGCATGACGGAGTGCAAGCAGACGAGCGAGAACACGAAGGCCTGGGGCCCGTGCGACGGACAGGTCCTGCCGACCGCCGGTCAGACGAAGGGCGCGCCCGCCTGCAAGTGCTTCTCGATCGGACAGTGGAAGCTCGCGAACCTCTCGCCGTGCTTCCGTGAGTACTGCGGCAGCGCCGACTTGAACCCGGACGGCTCGTGCGTCATCCAGACGGCGTTCCTCGCCGTGTCGACCTACGACGACGACGGCGCGGGCCCCAACCCCGCCAAGTGCACCGATCAGGGAACGACGGCCCCCGGCCCGGTGCCGCCCGGCCCGTGGACGACCGACACGCTGAAGACCGACTGCGCCGGTCGCTTCACGCTCTGCTACGAGCTGAAGGCCGGCGACTTCGCGAACCCGAAGCCCACCGACTGCTCGCTCACGAAGCAGTGCGTCACGGGCGACTACGCGGTCGAGAACGTCGAGCAGGCGTTCCCGCCGCTCCCCGCGTGGACGAGCGCCGATCAGAACTGCGCGAAGGCGTGGAACGCGACCGGCGGCTACGGCGAGATGACCGTCAAGGGCGAGTCGATCCTCTGCGACAAGGTCGACGACGGCGCGGGCAACGCGTTCGTCTTCAACCGCGTGAAGTACTGCCCGTCCAAGTGCCGCAAGGCCGAGAACATGGGGCTCGCCGAGTGCATGAACTGCCAGCAGGGCGGCAGCGGCGAGTTCCAGTGATCTGACTCGCGGCGCTCACTCGTAGCGGAGCGCCGCGAGCGGGTTCAGCCGCGCGGCCTTCCGCGCGGGGAACACGCCGAACACGACACCGACGAGCACGGAGACGCCGAAGGCGATCGGCATGGCGATCCCCGGCACGACGAACGGAACGTGGATCAGACGGGCGACGCCCATCGCGCTGACGAGGCCGATGCCGATGCCGGCGACACCGCCGACCGCGGAGAGCGCGATCGCCTCGACGAGGAACTGCGTGAGGATGTCGCCGGCGCGCGCGCCGATCGCGAGGCGCACGCCGATCTCGCGCGTCCGCTCGGTGACCGACACGAGCATGATGTTCATGATCCCGATGCCGCCCACGACGAGCGACACCGCCGCCACGCCCGCGAGCAGCGTCGTGAGCATCCCGGTGACGGACTGGAGCAGGGCCTGGAGCTCCCGCGGGTCGCGGACCGCGAAGTTGTCTTCGTCGCCTTTGCGCACGTGGCGACGGCGCCGGAGGATCTCCGTGATCTGCTCCTTCGCATCCTCGATGCGGTCGGGCGCCTTTGCCGACGCCATGAAGACCTGCACGCGATCGCTGCCCATGATGCGACGCGAGAACGTGGCGTACGGCATGAAGACGACGTCGTCCTGGTCCATGCCGAAGGCCGATGCGCCCTTCGGCTCCATCACGCCGACGACGCGGCACGCGAGCTGGTGCAGGCGCATCTCCTGGCCTAGCGCGCTCTGGCCCGGGTACATCGCGTCGGCCACGGTCTGGCCGATCACGCAGACGGTCGAGGCCTGGCGCTCGTCCTCCTGGTTCAAGAGCCGCCCCGAGCCCGCACCCCACGCGCGGATCGCGAAGTACTCCGGCGTCACGCCGGACGTGGTCACCGAGCGGTTGTACGGGCCGACCACGACGCGGGTGATACGCGAGCCTGCCGCCGAGACGAGGGCGACGTCGTGCGCCTGGCGCCTTATCGCGTCGAGGTCGCCCGCGGTGAACAGCGGGACGCCGATCGACGTCTGCTGCATCCCGCGCGCCGTGCCGGGGATGACGACCAGCATGTTGCTGCCGAGACCGCTGATCGCCTCGCCCACGTAGGCGGTCGCGCCGCGGCCCATCGACTGCATCATCACGACGGCAGCGACGCCGATGATGATGCCCAGCATCGTGAGCATGGAGCGCATCTTGTTGCGGAGGAGCGCGGAGAAGGCGAGAGGGAGCGTGGCCGTGAGATTCATGCCGCCCTCTGTTCGTCGGAGACGATGCGCCCGTCGCGGAAGTGGACCTGCCTGGGCGCATAGGCCGCGCTCTTCGCGTCGTGCGTGACCATGAGCACCGTGATGGCGCGCTCGCGATTCAGGTTCTGGAGGAGCTGCATGATCTCGGTGCCGGTCTTCGAGTCGAGGTTTCCGGTCGGCTCGTCGGCGAGGATGATCTCCGGGTCGTTCACGATCGCGCGCGCGATGGCGACGCGCTGCTGCTGGCCGCCCGAGAGCTGGTTGGAGCGAGCCTGCTCGCGGCCCGCGAGGCCGACTGCGGCGAGCGCCGCCATCGAGCGCCGCTGTCGGTCGCGCGCAGGGACGCCCGCGTAGACGAGCGGCATGGCGACGTTCTCGAGCGCCGACGTGCGCGTGAGGAGGTTGAACTGCTGGAACACGAAGCCGAAGCGCGAGTTGCGGAGCGCCGCGAGCACGTCGGGCGCGAGGTCCTGCACGGGGATCCCCTCGATGAGATACGCGCCCTCGGTCGGCAGATCGAGGCAGCCGAGGATGCTCATCGCCGTCGACTTGCCCGAGCCCGAAGGGCCGGTGATCGCGACGAACTCGCCGGGCTGGATGTCGAGGTCGACGCCGTCGAGCGCGCGCACCTCGGACTCGCCCTCGCCGTAGACCTTCACGGCGTCGCGGAGCGAGAGGAGGGTAGGGCCGTCAGTGGCTGATGCCATAGGCCTTCCTCCCTTCGGGGGTGAGCTCGTAGACGACCTCGTCGCCCGACTCGAGCTCGCCCGGCGCGAGGCCAGTGAGCTCGCCGTCGGAGATGCCGGGCTTGGCCGGCACGCGCCGGAGAACGTTGCCCGAGAGGACCCATACGCCGGGCTCCGCGCTCGGCTTCTCGCCGGGCGGGTTGAACTGGAACGCCGCCGAAGGCGCGCGCAGCACGGCGCTCGCGGAGGCCGTGCGGATGCGTACGGAGGCCGTCATCCCCGGCTTGAGCGCGAGGTCGGAGTTGTCCACCTCGACCTCGGTCCCGTAGGTGACCACGTCCTGCACGATCTGCGGCGAGCTGCGGACCTCGGTGACGACGCCGTCGAAGGTACGGGACGGGTAGGCATTGACCGTGAACGTCGCCGCCTGCTTCACGGCGACCTCGCCGATGTCGGCCTCGTCGACCGAGGCGATGACGTGCATCTTGCGCAGGTCGGCGGCCACGGTGAAGAGCACCGGGGTCTGGAGCATCGACGCGACGGTCTGTCCGGGGTCGACGTTCCGCGTGATGACGACGCCGTCGATCGGCGCGCGGATGACGGTGTGATCGAGGTTCGTCTTGGCGATCGTGTACGCCGCCTGCTGCGCGGCGACCTGGGCCTCGGCGGCCGACACCCGCTGGCTCATGAGCCGAGCGGCCGCCGTGGCGTTGTCGAGCTCCATCTCGGAGACCGACTTGCTCGCGAAGAGTCGAACGGTTCGCTCCTTGTCGTTGGCGACGCGCTCCCGATCGGTCTTCGACTGCTCGACGGCGGCGCGCGCTGCCGCGAGGGTCGCGTTGATCTGCGCGAGCTGGGCCTCGAGGGCCGCACGATCGAACCGCGCGAGCACCTGGCCGGCCTTGACGCGATCGTTGTAGTCGACCTCGACGGTCAAGATGCGTCCGGAGATCTCCGCGCCGACCTGCACGGTGGTGACGGCCTCGAGGCGCCCGGTCGCGTGGACCTCGCGGACGACGTCGCCCATCGTGACCTTCGCCGCGCGGAAGCGCGCGGATATGGGCACGGGCTTGGGCCGGGCGATCGCCCATATGCCGAACGCGAGCACAGGGATGGCCGCGAGGAGCAGGACGAGGAGGAGCCTCTTGCCGCGCTTCCGCTTGTTCTCGCGCTGGATGAGCTCGGCGAGCGAGGCCTTCTTCGTCGTGGTCGCGGTGCGCTCCGCCGTCGCAGTCGCCGCATTCGTCGCCATGGCCATGCCCGCGCACGAGCAAGGGCAGTGCCGCTAGCGTTCGCGCGGATTCTCGCCGAACAGGCGCGATGTAGCAGCGCAACGGCTGCATCTCACGCACCACCTGCGCGCGGTCGACGCGCGCTCGGTGCGAGTCAGTTACGCCAGGAGCCGCCCTTCTTTGCGGCGCCGAGCGTCTCGAGGTCCTGCTCCTTCTTGAGGAGCACGCCGAGGAACGGAAGCTCCTTCACGAAGCGCTCGCCGCCGATGCCCGCGCGTCGCAGCACGGCGATCCAGTCGATGAGCTCGCTCGTCGACGGACGCTTGCGGAGACGCGGGAGCTCACGCAGCTGGTAGAAGGTGACGACCGCCTGGTCGACGAGCTCACGCTCGATGTCCGGATGATGGACCTTCACGATCCGCTTCATGAGCTCGGGGTCGGGGAAGTCGATGAAGTGGAAGACGCAGCGGCGCAGGAACGCGTCCGGGAGCTCCTTCTCGTTGTTCGACGTGATGACGACGATCGGCCGCTCGGCGGCGACGATCTCGTCGCCCGTCTCACCGATGACGAACCGCATGCGATCGAGCTCGTGGAGGAGGTCGTTCGGGAACTCGAGGTCCGCCTTGTCGACCTCGTCGATGAGGAGGACGACGCGCTCCTTCGCCGCGAAGGCGCGGCCGAGTGGCCCGAGCTTGATGTAGTGGCGGATGTCCTTCACGTCGCCCTCGCCGAAGCGCGAGTCGTAGAGGCGCTGCACCGTGTCGTAGACGTAGAGGCCGTCCTGCGCGCGCGTCGTCGACTTGACCGGCCAGTGGATGATCTCCATCCCGAGCGCCTCGGTGATCGCCTCCGCGAGGAGCGTCTTGCCCGTGCCGGGCTCTCCGCGGACCAGGAGCGGGCGCTCCAGCGCGAGGGCCGCGTTCACGGCGGCCTCGATCGCGTCGTTGGTGAGATAGGTAGGCGTCCCCTTGAAGCGGATGAACTCGGTCACCCTCGTTCGATAGAAGAGGAGCGAGTCTTCTTCAAGGGCCGTGTCGCGAGGAGCCAGGCTTTCCTCGCGGCGCCGCGCTCACCGAGGAAGCGCAGCTTGCCGACCGCGTCGCGGAGCGCAGCCGCACGATCACGCGGTAAACGCCTCACGGCGCGCACGAACACGGATGCGGAGAGGTCGTCGAGGAGCTCCTCGTAGAGCGCGACCGCGTGGACCGGCTCGGCCTTCGTGACCGCCTCGCGAATCAGGACATCGAGCTGATCCGTCGTCTCCGTCTCGGCGACCGTCGCCGCGGAGCCATGCTTGACGAGGGAGAGCGCCCAGGCCTCGAAGAGACCGTCCACAAGGACGCCCTGGCGCTCGGCGGCGCGCTCGCAGGCCGTGGCACGTGCCGACCAGTCGTCACCCGCGTTCCGCGCGAGCGCGGCGACGAGCGAGGCCCTCGCGCCCTCGACCTGCCAGATCGCCGTCACCAGCTCCGGACGGAGCATGCTGCTCCAGCTGAACTTGTCGTCGAGGATGCGCGTGAGCGCGACGGCGTCGCCCTGGCGGGCGAGCACCTCGAGCATGTCGTCCCAGCGCGGCTCGCGCCCTTGCCACGCGGCGATCACGTCGAGGGCGACACCACGCTCCTCGTCGGTCGTGTCGGGCGTCGTGAGCTTCACGAGCGCGAGGGCGACGAGCCTCCGGTCGACGACGTCGCGCCGGCCGACGCCGCCGGGCGGCAGTGCTCCCGCACGAGTCGATGCCACCTGTACGGATGCGGCCTGCGCCGCGGCGTGACAGTCGAGCGTCGACTTCCAGGTCTTCGTCTCGTTGATCTCCGGCGAGGTGCGCTTCGGACCGCCGGAGGCGAGGCTCGCGCGCTCCCGGGCGAGGAGACGGAGCCGCTCCAGCCGCTCGAGGTCGCCGAGGCTCGCGAGGAGCTCCATCGCGCGCGTCGCGACGGCCGGCGTCCGCGCCGCAATCGCGAAGAGCTCGTCGCGGATCGGTGCGGCGGGCCGCAGACGGAGATAGGCGAGCTCCCAGGGGCCGGGGCTCCACGAGTCGGCCGGCCTTCCTTCGAGGTCCGGCCAGCGCTCGAGCACGCGCTCGATGCCGTCGCAGGAGAAGAGCCGCTCCCCGAGCACCTCGAAGGGGGCGCGGTGCGGGCGCGGGAGCTTCTTCGCGAGCGACTCGCTGATCGACTCGACGCGCGCCTGGCAGAGATGCGCGGCGAGCACGAGAGGCTCGAGCTCGATGCCCGGGTGGAGCGCGGTGAACCTCGCGAGCGCGCGCATTCCCTGCGGAAGCTCGTGGCGCATCGCGATCGCGAGCGCCGCGCGCTGCGCGATGGGCCCGCGGTGACGGCTCATCATGCAGGCGACCACGGCGTTTGGAGCGGGCGCACGCCCGTACGCGGAGACCACGGCCGCGATGCATCGCTCCCAGGCTTCGATGCGGCATGACTCGCATTCGGTCTCGCGTTTCGTGAACGCGCGCCACGTCTCGTCCACGCGATCGAGCGCGTCGAAGGACTCGGCGACGCCGTCGAGGAGCCTGTCGAGCACGTTCATCGTGACGTGCACGAGGCCGTGGTCGTTCGAGCGCGGGAACACGCGGAGCGCACGCACCGCCATGTCCGCGACCGCGGCCGCGAGCCGCGACGAGCGCGGGAAGGCCGCGAGCAGCGCGGGGATGGCGTGCGCCGACGAGGACTCGTCGAGGCGTGTCGCCGTCGCCAGCGCGCGGACCATGCCCTCCTCGCCCGAGCTCGCGAGCGAGCGGAGGATCGCTGGCGCCAGCGCGAGATGCTCCTGCGCGCGCCGGACCGACTCGCGCTCGCCGAGGCGATCGACGAGCCAGCGCCCGAGGCCGAGGTTCGCGGGCCCGCCGTCCCAGCGCGTGACCACCGCGAGCGCCGACTCGACGTCGCCGGCGTCCATCGCGAGCCGCCCGCGCGCCTCGGTGGCGATGGCGTCGAACCACTTCGGCGGCATCGCGAGGTCGAGCGACCGGCAGTACGACGCGACGTCGACATCCTCGCCCCACGGCACGGTGCCGTCGTCGTACCAGAAGCCCTCGTGGATCTTCTCGGGCTCGCCGGTGCCGGCGAGCGGCGCGCCGACCTCGTTCGAGATCGCGCGGCACATCGTGTCGACGGCCGCGCGAATGGCGCGCTCGCCGGGGCCGCGCATCGAGACGTAGAGGTTGTAGCCGACGATCTTCAGCTCCTTCGTGATCGCGACGAGCTTGCGCGCCACCACCTTGCCGTCGCGACCGCGGACGTAGAGCACGCGCTTGTTCGCGTCGATCGCGTTGAGCACGGTCGAGGCCGCGTTGCAGCCGGTGTCGAGGGCGAGGCAGGTCCCGAACGGGATGCCCATGCGGAGCACCTCGAGCGGGTCCTCCTCCAGCGCGACCACGTAGGTGGTGCCCTCCACGGAGAGCTCCTGACGACGCGAGGCGAACCAGGGGCCGAGCCGGAGCTTCTGCTGCGTCTTCGCGATCCACTCGCGGTTCTTCGCGAACGTGAGCTTCACGTCACGCCGCGGGGCGTCGGCCGCCTCGCGGAGGAGGCGCCCGAGCAGCTCGCGGTTGTCGTCGACGACGAGCCAGAAGCGCACGGCGTCGCGCCAGGCCTGCGTGAGCGAAGGGACCGTGATGCCCCACGCATCGCGAAGGATCTCGCGGAAGGCGGCGTCGAGCTCGCGCCGGTAGGCGAGCGGAAGGAGCTCGTCGATGCGCTCGGCGAGGCGGCGCTTCGTGCGCCCGCGCGGGGCGGCGGCGAGCGTGCGATCGCCCGCCGAGAGCGTGGCGAGGCGTGCCTCCTGTCGCGGCGAGCGATGGGGCATCGCCGCGAGGTGCGCGCGCTCGAGCGCCGCCTTGTCCCCATGCTCGAAGTCCTCGCGGAGCTGCTTTCCGAGCGCGACGGGGACGCCGGCGATGTGTGCAAGATGCACGAAACGGTCGAGCAGCGTGTCGTCGCCCAGCCACCCGGCGAGCTCGGGGAAGGCCTGGCGGCCTGCGCCCGGCGTCGTCCCCTTCAAGCGAACGAGGATGCTCACCGCCTTCGTCGGCAGCTTGCTGAACATGCCGAGCGTCGCGTCGAGGACGGCGATGGGGTCCGCGCCCTGCGCCTTGGCGCCGGCCGCCGCGCCAGCCCCCCCAGCCCCCTGCTCCATCAGGCAGACCGCGAGGATCGCCACGTCCTCGTTCTTCGGAAGATGCGAGAAGAGCTCGGGCGAGAGCTCGAACGTGATCCCGAGCGCGCGGTAGTGCGGCACGAGCCGCGTCACCCACGTCGCGAAGGCGCGGGCCGCGCGGACGTTCGGCGCGCGCGCCAGGGCGTCGGCGCGGCCTTCCTTCTGGGCGCGCACGACGAGGTCGAGCTCGAGGCCCTGCGCCACCCACTCGGCGAGGTGCCGCCGCTGGAACCGATTCACGGGCAGATCGACGAGCGCGAGCGCCTGGGCCAGCGTGAGGTTCGACTTGGCGAGCTCCGCGCTGTCGGCCTTCTTCTTGATCGCGTTCTCGATGTCCTCGGGTGACATCAGCGGCACGCCGTCGTCGCCGATGCGGAACGAGAGCCCGTAGAAGGCGAGCATCGTGAGCGTCTCGTCGCGGAGCGCCGGATCGCGACCGGAGGGCAGTGCGCGCACCATGTGACGCCCTGCCTCGCGCACCAGGAGCGCGAAGCTCTTCTCGCGGAGCGGGGCGGCGAGATCGGCGACGGCCTCGGCCGGCGCCTCCGGCCATGCGAGCGCCTTGCGGAGGACGTCGAGCACGCGGGTCCGCCGTGCACGCCCCGGGAGATCGCGTGCGCGCTCGAGCCGGGCGGCGAGGGGCACGAGGTCGGGCTCGGCGGGCGGCTCGCCCGTCTCGAGGGAGGTGACGAGCGCGTCGATGCGCTCCTGCGTCACTCGGCGCCGCTCCGCGCCGAGCGACGTCAGGCGAACGCGAGCGGCATCGAGCGCGGTCGCCGCGGCTGCCCCGTGGACGAGGCGCACGAGGTCGACCACGCCCTCGAACCACTCCTCCGCCGAGCGCGGCACCGAGCACTGGACGGCGCCGGCGAGCATGTCGACCTGCGCGCGCTTGTCCTTCAGCCACGCCTCGTCGACGTCACCGTAACGGGCGAGCGCGCGCCGCCGCTCGCGCGCGAGCGAGAGCGCCGGCTGCGTGGCGAGCGCGCGGAGGTCGCGCTGGGCGGTCGCGAGCACCTCGCGCGTGACCGCCATGGGCGGCCGCTCGCTCGCGAGGGCGCTCTCGAAGGTCGCGCGATCGAGCACGCCCCGCTCGCGCAGCGCTTGCGCGATGCGGTCGGCGTCGACCACGCGCACGGGCGTCGCGGCGTGAACGCCCGAGGCGAGCAGCACCGCGTGCCCCTCCAGGCGCGCGAGGAGCTGGACGCGACGCTTCAGGGTCTCCCAGCGGTCGTCGTGGCGCTTGGGTTGCGTGCCTCTCGCGCCTTCACGGATCATCTGCGGTCGGACCTGAGCGACTTTCGGGAGTCTCGTGTCGTGTGAGCCACACGACCATTCTATTGGAAGTGCTATGAAACAAGGGTGCTCGTAGCAGCGCCCCAGGTTCGTTTGCCCGCACGCGACGCCGTCGACCGCGCTCTCGCGGAGCTCGACCGTCACCTCGGGTCGTCGAAGGTGGACACGAGCGAGTCGGGGCGCAATGCCCATGCGACGGACGAGAGCGAGGCCATCGGGCGAGTGCCCGACGCCGTCGTGCTCGCCGCGGACACGGCCGACGTCGCCGCGACGCTCGCGATCGCCGAGAAGCACGGCGTTCCGGTGACCCCTCGCGCGGGAGGCACCGGTCGTACCGGAGGAGCCGTCCCGGTCGCCGGGGGCATCGTGCTCGCGACCCACACGATGGGCCGCATCCTCGAGATCGACCGCCAGAACCTCCTCGCCGTGGTGCAGCCGGGCCTCGTCACGGCCGACCTCCACGCGGCGGTCGAGGCCGAGGGCCTCTTCTACCCGCCCGACCCGAACTCGCTGAAGACCTGCATGATCGGGGGCAACGTCGCCGAGAACGCCGGTGGCCCTCGCGCCTTCAAGTACGGCGTCACCCGCGAGTACGTCCTCGGGCTCGAGGCCTGCCTCATGGGCGGCCGGGTCGTTCGCACCGGCAAGCGCACCATCAAGGGCGTCACCGGGTACGACGTGACGGCGTTGCTCGTCGGCAGTGAGGGCACGCTCGCGGTGTTCACCGAGGTCACGCTGAAGCTCGTGCCGAAGCCGACCGAGGTGGCGACGGTGCTCGCGCTCTTCGACGACGTGCGCGCCGCCGCCGACGCCGTGCGTCGCATCGTGGCCGCCGGGCTCGTGCCGCGCTGCCTCGAGCTGATGGACGGCCCGACCCTCGTGGCCATTCGCAATCAGGGCGTCGCGGTCGACCCGCGCGCGCAGGCCATGCTTCTCGTCGAGGTCGACGGCAACGCCGGCACGCAGCTCGACGATGCGCTCGAGCGCCTCGGCAATGCCCTCACCGAGGGCGGAAGGACCATCGACGTCGTCGCCGCCCAGGACGCCTCGCAGCGCTCCCGCCTCTGGGAGGCCCGCCGCCAGCTCTCCCCGGCGACACGGAAGCTTGCAAAGTACAAGCTCTCGGAGGACATCGTCGTCCCGCGCTCGCGCCTCGTCGATCTCTTCGTCGAGGTCGACCGCATCGGCGAGGAGACGGGCGTGCGTCACCTCACCTACGGCCACGCCGGCGACGGCAACCTGCACGTCAACTTCCTCTGGAACGACGAGGCCGAGCGGCCGGCGGTCGATCGCGCCATCGACGGTCTCATGCGCGCCACGATCCGGCTCGGCGGCACCCTCTCCGGCGAGCACGGGATAGGCGTCCTCAAGGCGGCCTACCTGCCGCTCGAGCAGTCGCCCGAGCTCATTGCCCTCCAGCAGGACCTGAAGCGGGTCTTCGACCCGAGCGGGCTCCTGAACCCCGGCAAGATCTTCCCGACCGGCCACGGCAGCTGCTGACGCCCGTCGCGCGTCGGTCTGTCGATTCTGTATCGACAGAACCGCCGTCGATCGCACGGCTCGGGCTTGCCGCCGGCTCATGGTTTGGCCATTTCATCGCGGTGGAAGCCGGAGCCGCCCGCGTGACGACCGAACCGAAAGAGCCTACCCGCGCGCGTACCATCGACGACGTCGCGACCCGCGATCTTCTCGCCGTGGGCGACGACTCGCTCACGCCGGTCGAGCGCTTCCAGATCGGCTTCGTCCGCAAGACGTTCGATTCGGTGCCCTTCGACCGAACGGTTCGGTTCCTCCAGCGCCATGTCGGCGCGAACTGGATCGAGCAGTCGATCAAGAACCTCCGCCACGTCCACGGCGAGGACCGCCTGCCGCGCTTCGATCGCGACGCGAGCACCATCCTCGTCTCGAACCACCGGAGCTTCTTCGATCTCTACGTCGTCACGGCGTACCTCGTGAAGCGCGGCATGCCCCAGCGCCTCGTCTTCCCGGTGCGCTCGCAGTTCTTCTACGACAAGCCGCTCGGCCTCGCCGTCAACGGCCTCATGAGCTTCTTCGCGATGTATCCGCCGGTGTTCCGCGAGCGCAAGCGCGCGGCGCTGAACCTCGCGAGCCTCGACGAGGTCGTGCGGCTCATCAAGAACGGCGGCGCGTTCGTCGGGCTCCACCCCGAGGGCATGCGCAACAAGACGGACGACCCGTACACGCTCCTGCCCGCGCAGGGCGGTGTCGGTCGCATCATCCAGGCCTCGCGCGGCAAGGCAACGGTCATCCCCGTGTTCGTGAACGGGCTCGGCAACGACATCGTTCGCCAGGTCGGCTCGAACTTCATGAAGAACGGCGCGCCCGTGACGGTCGTGTTCGGCAAGCCGATCGACTTCGGCGACATGCTCGATGCGTCGCCCAGCCCGCGACTACACCGCAAGATCTCCGAACACTCCCTCGATGCGATCCGCGCGCTCGGCGAGGAAGACCGGGCGATCCGCGCGACCATGCTTACCTAAATCACCGAGCACGATTCTCGTCCCTCGAATCGAGCTCGGAGATTTAGTTCTTACTCAAGTGGGGACTTCGTCCCCCTCGCTCGCTGCGCTCGCGAGCCTCCCCGACTCGCCTTCGGCGAACCGTGCTTCGCACGGCGCCTTCGGCGTGCGAAGCACGCCGGTCGCCGAAGGCGAAACCCGGGGGTCCCGACACGAAGTGGCGGGGGGCGGAGCCCGCAAGGGTGAAGCTAAATGGCCGAGTGCGATTCGAGGGACGAGAATCGCGCTCAGCCATTTAGCAGCAGACGCTTCACGGACTGTCGTCGCTCCGACAGAGCGTCTGCAGGACGGCACCGCCGGGATGCGTCCGGGCCGCGAAATTCCCGGCGATCATGGGCAAGAGAGGGCTGGCACGGGAGGTGTAAGGACGGGGTGAAACCGATGAGCACCACACTCGCTGCGCCGTTCACGAGAGAGTCCGAGCACGAGCCTCCGCACGCGAGACACGCGACGCCCGTGGCGCGCGCGCGTGAGAGCCAGCCCGCGCGTGGGCAAGGCGCGCGGTGGTGGTTCGTCTTCGACCGGTGGCTCCCGGTCACCGATGCCGCGGACGGGCACGACGACTTCGTGCTGGCTTGAGCGTGAGCGTGCCCGGCGAGCCGGGCGTCGCTCAGGGATACTTCGCCTTGATGTCCTCGACGCACGCCTTGTCGAACGGGCTCGAGCAGGCCTTCCGCACGAGGCGGACCTCCTCGGGGTTGCCGTGTCCGGCGCGGACCTTCGCCTCGAGGAACCGGCGGACGTCGGCCGAGCGACCCTCGGCAGCGGCCTCGGTGGCTTTTTCGAGAACGCTCTGACCGGTGGCCGGCTTCACGGTGGCCGTCGTGGGAGGAGCCGTCGTGGGAGGAGCCGTCGGCGTCGTGGTCGTCGTGTGCGGCGGCGGGTTGCGAACGCCCGAGGGAGTCCCGGGCGGGGTCGTCACCGAGGCGACCGGCGCGCTCGTGGTCGGTGACGGAGCCGTCGCAACGGGGAGCTGGCTCGGCGTGGCCGCCGGCTGATCGAGCTCCGCGAGCGCCGCCGCGACCTTCGCGCGCCGCACCTCGTCGAGCGTGGTGGCCGCGCTGACCTTCGTGAGCAGCGCACGCTTCACGGCGAGATCACTCGAGGCCGCGGCTCGCTTCATCGTCGAGTCCGCCCATGTGTTCTCGATCTCGCGGAAGTCCTTGTGGCCGCGCCACGGTGACTTCTCCGGCAGACCCATGAGCTGCTGGTAGGCGGTGTCGCAGTCGTCCGGCGTGCACGTGCGCTTCGCCTCGGTGACGACGGCCTGGTCGGTGTCAGGCACCGAGGTGATGCCGCCGCCCTGAGGCGTGTCGGTGTTCGCGCGCGCCTTCAGCAGGAAGACGAACGCGATGATGATGAGCGCACCGACGACTCCCGCGCCGACGATGGGGAGCGCGTAGCCAGCCCAGCTCTTGCGACGCGGGTCGGCGAGCTCGGCCTCGCGATCGCTGATCGCCGTGAGCTGCTGGCTCTCGTTCGGACCGGGAACGAAGACCTGTCCGGCGCCCACGAACTTGAAGCGCACGTCGCCGAGCTCGATGACGTCGCCGGCCTCGATGATGCTGCGCTTCAGCTCGACCGCGTTCACGCGAACGCCGTTCGAGGAGCCCTTGTCGACGATCTCGTAGCGGCCGTCGCCGAGCGCGTGCACCTCGCAGTGGAGCCGCGACACGGAGTTGTGGTTGACCGAGATGCTGGCGTCCTCGGCGCGGCCGATGGTCATGCGCTCGCGGTCGAGCGGGTATTCGACGCCGGGCGTCGGGCCGACGAGCATGACGAAGCGGCTGGGGCGGTCGGTGAGATCCTGACCGCGGAACGCCGCGGCCATGGGGATGGTCGCCTTGGGGTCGTGCGGCTCGGTCGTCGTGATCGGGATCGCGGCGGTCTCGACCGCCGATGCGGCGTCGTCCTGGAGGACGATCCGGTAGTCGCCGATCTGGATCAGGTCGCCGTGCTGGAGATCCTGCGTGTGCGCGACGCGCAGGCCGTTGACGAAGAGCCCGTTGTAGCTCGAGCGATCCTCGAGGACGAAGTTGTCCTTGCCGTGCCCGTTCGTCGCAGAAGGAGGCGCGGGCGGTGCGCCATTACGCTTCCGTTGGATGCGGCCGTGCTCACGCGAGACGTTCCGCTCCGTCAAACGGATGGTGTTCCCCTCCTGACGCCCGATGGTGTAGTCATCGCGCGTAAGAGGGACGACCGTGCGTTTCCCTTCGTCGTCCTCGATGACCAGCTTCCACATGGTCGGAGCTTGCTCAGCTGCCGGTGGGCGCAGCGGAGAGCGAGAGAAGGATATCGAACCGCTTCCCACTAAAGCAACGACGACGGGGGGCGGCGCGAAGGATGCGCTGGCGAATTTGGGAAAGAGGCTCGTGCACGTGCTCGACCGCCGGGGTGTCCGCGTTTGCGGCGCTGGAAAATTTCAGCATGCGTGGAACGCGCTCCGCGCGCCTGGCAGCGTCGTATCACTGTTGGGCGTTTTGCTGTTCGCCTTCGTCATCGCGGCATGTGCCTCAAGTGCTCCGGGTACGATCGGGGCGTTGCTCGGCCAGCGTAGCGATGGCCGCTTGTTCGTGCGCGGAGTTCCGCCCGGGGAGGGGGCGGACCGTGCGGGGCTGGAGATCGAGGACGAGATCCTGGCGATCGACGGGCGTCCGGTCAAGGAGATGAGCCAGGAGGAGGTCCGGCGAGCCGTGCGCGGCGACGTCGGCTCGAAGCTCACCGTCACGGTCGAGCGCGCCGGTCAGCGTCGGGACATCGTCGTGCAGCGCAGCCCGATCCTCGCCGACAAGGCCGAACGCGGCGGGTCGCCTCGGCCATGAGCGGGCCGACCTGGCTCTACCTGCACGGCTTCGCCTCGAGCCCGAGCTCGAGAAAAGCGCGCGCGTTCGTGGAGTGGGGCGCCGCGCGAGGCCTCTCGATCGAAGCGCTCGACCTCCGCGTGCCCTCGTTCGAGCACCTGCGGTTTTCCGCGATCAAGTCGCGGATCCGAGCGGCGATCGACGCGGCCGGAGGGCCGCACGCGAGGGCGGTGCTCATCGGGTCGAGCCTCGGTGGGCTCGCCGCGTGTCGCGTAGCCGAGGAGGATCCGCGCGTCTGCGCCGTCCTGGCGATGGCGCCGGCCTTCGGCCTGGTCTCGCGGTGGCGCGAACGGCTCGGCGAGGAGGCCTGGGAGGCGTGGCGTCGCGACGGCTTCGTGGAGGTCGACGATCACGCGACGGGCGCGAAATCGCGCGTCGATTTCGGCTTCGTGGCCGAGCTCGAGGCGAGCCAGCACGGCGGTCTGCCGGACGTTCGTGTCCCGACGCTCGTGGTTCACGGGACGAACGACGACGTGGTGGACGTGTCGTCGTCGCGTGACTTCGCCCGCGGGAAGCCTCACGTCCGCCTCGTCGAGGTCGAGGACGGGCACGAGCTGGCTGCGTCAATCGAGCGAATCTTCGCGGAATCAGAGATATTTTTCGCGCCCTTCGGGATCCTGGAGACGCAGCTCTCTTGACACGTTGCGTTGCGATCCCCATGCTGTGACGCGACGCGTTATGAAGCGTCGGAGGACACCATGACCAACGAGAAGGATTCGATCATCGACGCGGTCTTCGACACGGCCACCGCCTGGGCCGTCTACGGGCTCGATGCAGCCAAGCGCGGCCTCGAGACGAGCGCGCGCTGGATGGATGCGCGCGCCAAGGTCACGGGAGAGCTTGCGAAGAAGCTCGCGGCGCCCGCGGTCCCCGCGGCCGAGGCGGCATCGCCGGGTACGCAGCAGGGCGCCTGATCACTCCATTCGCTGCGGCTCGCCCTCGGGCAGGAGCGCGACGAAGGCGTCACGCGCCTCGTCCACGCGCGCCACGTCGCGGCCGTCGAACGTGAGCTTCGTGCGGTACGTCGGGTCCTGCCACTTGGGGTAGGACCCGACACCGACGTCCGGAAACCGCGCCACGATGGCGTCGAGGAGCGGTTTGAGGTCGCCCTCGTCCATCTTCGTGAAGACCGCGCGCGAGACGAAGCTCGTCCCGGCACCGATGCGCCCGACGACGACCGGCAACTTCATCCGGAAGATCTCGGGGACGCCCGGCATCAGCCACACGTTCCCGAACCGGATGGTCGGCCAGCGGATCTCGTCGCTCGATTCGAGCGTCGCGCCCTCGGGAACGAGCGCCATGCGCAGGTGCCCCTCGGTGCAGCGCTCCTTGTAGTGATCGCGGAGCATCTTCGCGAGCAGCGGCTCCTCGACGGCGGCGACTCCGAAGGCCTTCGCCACGCCCATCACCGTGACGTCGTCGTGGGTCGGCCCGACGCCGCCCGACGTGAAGACCCAGTCGTGCGACCTGGAGAGCGCGGCGACCTCGCGCGCAATCTCGTCGACGTCGTCGAGGATGATGACGACACGACGCAGCTCGACGCCGAGCCCGCGCAAGGTCCGCGCGAGGACGTGGACGTTGGCCTCCTCGACCTTGCCCGAGAGGAGCTCGTTCCCGATGACGAGCGCGGCCGCGGTCGAGGGAGGTGCAAGCGCCGCCACGCACCGAGCCTAGCCGACCTTCGGGAGGCTGTGTCGTGTGCGTTGCGGACCTTCGCCCAAATCTAACGGCCGTTTGCGTGGGCCATGCTGTTAGATTGAAGACGTGCGACGGATCCTCGTGGTGGAAGACTCCGCGTCGACGCGCTCGTTCGTTCGAGCGATTCTCGAGGACCCCGCGTCGGCCGCCGCGATGGGAGCCCTCGAGGTGACCGAGGCCCAGAGCGGCTTCGACGCGATGCGGCTCCTGCCGCGTGCGCGGTACGACCTCATCATCACCGACATCAACATGCCCGACGTGAACGGGCTCGAGCTGATCCACTTCATCCGGAAGTCGGAGCACTACCGTACGACGCCGCTCGTCATCATCTCGACGCAGGCGACGGAGCGCGATGTGGAGCGCGGCAAGCAGCTCGGCGCCGACGCCTACGTGCCGAAGCCGTTCTCGCCGGAGGCGATGCGCGAGACGTGTGCGCGCCTCCTCGGTAGCGGCAATGGCTGAGAACACCGGCGGCGGCGGACGCGGCGAGAGCGCAGGCGACAAGGCGCGCGAGGAGTTCTTCTCGGAGGCGCAGGAGATCGTCGACGGCCTGAGCCGGGATCTGCTCGCGCTCGACGACGTCTGTCGGCGCGGCGGAAGCGACGCCGAGCTCGTGAACGACGTCTTCCGGGCGGTGCACACGCTCAAGGGCCTCTCCGGGCTCTTCGGCGCGGCGATGATGAGCGGCCTCTCGCACGAGCTCGAGAACCTCCTCGACGACTTGCGCCTCGGACGCATCGAGCTCACCGCGCAGGTCCTCGATCTCCTCTTCCAGTCCGTCGAGCTCTACGGGCGCATCCTCGCGGCCGCGAAGGGCGACGCGCCCGAGCCCGCGCCCGAGGTGAAGGCGCTGCTCGCAGCGCTCGGTCAGGTCGCGCAGCAGAAGGGCGGCGGCGGCGGCAGCGTCGTCGCGCAGTACGAGCTCGACCCCGGTCTCCTCGGCGTCCTCACCGAGTACGAGGAGCATCGGCTCCGCACGAACCTGCAGGCCGGGCTCTCGCTCTACCGGATGCGCGTGCAGTTCCAGCTCGCCACGATCGACTCCGCGCTCGACGACCTCAAGTCGAAGACGCGGCCGCACGGCGAGATCATCACGTTCCTTCCGACCGGCGAGGGCGGCGACTCCGAGAGCGTCGAGCTCGAGATCCTCGTCGCCAGCCGCGAGAACCTCGGCGTCCTCAAGGGCGCCGTCGCCGGACCCAACATCAGCGTCGAGGAGGTCCGTCGTCGGGACGGCGGCCCGAACCCTGCCGCGAGCATTCCGCCGCCTCCGTTCGAGGACGCCGCCAGGCGCGACGCCTCCGACCCGTACAGCGTGTCGATCAGCCCGCCGACGACCTCGGGGGGCGATGCGCTGCTCGACGAGATCAACGCGGCGAGCGGGGGCGCCTCTCGGACCTCGGCGCCCCCGCCGGCGCCGTCGTTTCCTCCCGGGCCGGGAGCCGCGCAGCCCGGCACGTTCCCGCCCATGGGCCTTCCGGGGATGCCGCTCCCCGGCATGGGCGCGAACGCGAACGCGAATGCGAACGTGAGCGGAAACCAGAGAGAGCTCACGCTCCGCAGCGTGACGCAGACGGTCCGCGTCGACATCCGCAAGCTCGATCACCTGATGAACATCGTCGGTGAGCTCGCGATCGTGCGCGGCGTCGTCGCGCGGCTCTCGGAGCGCGTGCGGCTCGACCCCGACCTGAAGGAGATCGCGCCGGACCTCCATCGGCTCCATCGCTCGTTCGACCGCCACCTCGCGCAGATGCAGAACGGCATCCTCGAGGTCCGCATGGTCCCGCTCGGCCAGGTCTTCGACAAGCTCGCGCGCATCGTTCGTCAGATCTCCCGCGAGCACGACAAGCAGGTGAATCTCGTCATCACCGGCGCCGAGACCGAGATCGACAAGCTCATCGTCGAGGAGCTCTCCGATCCGCTCATGCACATGATCCGCAATGCGATCGATCATGGCATCGAGGACAAGGACGAGCGCATGCGCGTCGGCAAGCCGCCGGTCGGCACCATCGCGCTCAACGCGTTCCAGAAAGGCAACCATGTCGTCCTCGAGATCGAGGACGACGGCAAGGGAATGGACCCGGCGGTGATCATCGCCGCGGCCATCCGCAAGGGCCTCGTGAGCGAGTCCGAGGCTCGCGAGATGAGCCACAAGGAGATCCTCACCCTCGTCTTCCAGCCGGGCTTCACGACCCGCGACGACGTGACGTCTCTCTCCGGCCGCGGCGTCGGCATGGACATCGTCAAGACGAACATCAGCAAGCTGGGCGGCGTCGTCGACATCACGAGCGACATCGGCATCGGCACGAAGATGACGATCACGCTGCCGATCACGCTCGCGATCATCAGCGTGCTGATGCTCGAGGTGGCGGGTCGGACGTTCTGCATGCCGCTCGCGAGTGTCGAGGAGGCGATCGTGTTCGACGACGCCATGATCAAGACCTTCGAGGGTCGCGAGGTGATGACGCAGCGTGGAGCGACGCTGCCGATCGTGCGTCTCGCCAAGCTCTTCCATCTCGAGGGCTGGCGCCCGGGCGTGTGGATCAACGAGGCGGCGGCCACACCGAAGCCTCCCGAGGTGCGCCCCGGTCGCAAGGCCAAGAGCTACTGCATCGTCGCGAGCGTCGCCGATCGGCGCGTCGGCTTCATCGTCGACCGTCTCGTCGGCCAGCAGGACATCGTCATCAAGGCGCTCGGGCGGTCGCTGAAGAAGGCGCGCGGGCTAGCCGGAGCGACCGAGCTCGGCGATCAGCGCGTCGGCCTCGTGCTCGATGCGGCGGCGCTCATCAACGAGGTGCTCGCGAGCTCGCCCGAGGGCCGCATCGCAGGCGCGCTCGAGGGCCCACGCTCGCCGAAGCCCGCGTCCGACGTGCGCGGCGACGGAGGCATGCTGTGAAGGCGCTCGTCTCTCGTCGCGGCGAAGGTCGCTCGGCACTGCAGCGCGCGGACGAGCTCGGCAAGCGCGCCGAGTATCTCGCCTTCATGCTCGGCACCGAGGCCTACGCGATCCAGATCGGCAACATCGTCGAGATCCTGAAGCCGCTGCCGATCACCGAGGTCCCGCGCGCGGACCCGGAGGTCGTCGGCGTGATGAGCGTGCGCGGGCGCCTCGTCACGGTCGTCGACCTGAAGCGGAGGTTTCGCCTCACGCGCAGCTTCACGATGGACAAGAAGAGCCGCATCTTGCTCGTGGACGCCGCGGGCGAGCTCATCGGGTTGCTCGTCGACGAGGTGCTGCAGGTCTATCGCCTCGCGGAATCCGAGGTCGAGCCGCCGCAGGTGCTCGGTACCGAGCAGCCGCCCCACGTCGTCGGCATCGGCCGTCCCGCGGGCGGCGCCGTCCTCCTGCTGCTCGACCTCGCTCCGCTCTTCCTCGAGTAATTGGATCTCCCAGCCCATGCCCAGGCAACGCCACGACCCCACGAAGAACCTCGTCGGCTTCCTCGTCGGCGACGTCGCCTACGCCGTTCGCATCGAGACCGTCCGCGAGATCGTGAACCCGCTCGACATCATCGAGCTGCCGCGCGCGCCGATCTCCGTGCGCGGCGTCGCCTCGTTCCGCGGCGAGGTCGTGCCCGTCATCGACCTCCGGGTTCGCTTCGCGCTCGACGCGAGCCATTCGACGCGTCGCAACAAGTGGATCATCATCGACGTCGCGCCCAGGCCGAAGATCATCCCTCACGAGCCCACGCCGCCGCCCACCGTCGGGCGGTACGTCGCGCTCGTCGTCGACTCGGTGACCGAGGTGTTCGGCACCGGCGGTGAAGCGATAAGGCCCGCGCCCGCGCTCGGCACCGGCGACGACCTCCGCGGCATCGAAGGCGTCGCGTCGTACGGGGGCGGCCTCGTCTTCGTCCTCGACGTGCGCGCGTTCAACGCCGTCGCTGACGCGGCCCTGCGCGAGGTGCCGCCCTCGTCTGCCTCTCCATTCGGAGCCTCATGACCGAAAGCGCCGCGAGCGTGCGCGTCCGCCTTGCCGATCCGGAGCCCGAGGTGCGGCGCCTCGCGACCCAGATCATCCCCAAGCTGCCGGCTCCCGAGTCGTGCGACCTCCTGCTCGTCGCGCTCGCCGATACCGACTGGCGCGTACGCAAGGAGGCCGCGACCATCGCTGCCCACGTCGAGCCACGGACGGCCGTCGTGTTCGCGGTCGCGCGTGCGCTCGGAGAGCGCGATGACATCGGGCTCCGCAACGCCGCCGTCGAGGCGCTCGTCTGTATCGGGCCGGACGCGGTACCTGGCGCGATCGATGCGCTCACGCGGCTCGACGCCGACGGCCGCAAGCTGGCGGTCGAGATGCTCTCCGGCGCGCCCACGCTCTCCGGCATGCGTGCCCTCGCGAAATGTCTCGCCGACCCGGACCCCAACGTGGTCGTCGCCGCTGCCGAAGGTCTCGGACGCGCCCACCTCGCCGGAGACGAGGCGCGCGAGCTCGCGAGCGTCGCGCTGACCGAGGTGCTCGAGACCGGCGCCACGCCGGCACGCCTCGCGGCGCTCGAGTCCTTGCGCAACCTCGACCGAGGCGTCCCGTGGGCCGCCCTCGAGCCGCTCTTCGCCGATTCGCTCCTGCGCCGTCCGGCGATCGCGGCGGCCGGCGGTAACACGACGCCGCGTGCGCTCCTCGCGCTCTCGACGGCCTGCGCGGACCCGAGCCCGACGCTGTCGGCCGAAGCGGCGATCGCGCTCGGTCGCAGCATCGAAGAGGCCTGGGGCGACCACGATCTCCTCGACGTCGCCGCGAAGACGCTCCGCGCGTCCCCGCGGGCGCACGCGCGCCTGCGGGAGCTCGCAAAGGCGAGCGAGGGTGACAGCGCGGCGCGAGGAGCGGCGGTGCTGGCGCTCGGGATCGTTCGCGATCCCGACGACGTCGCGGTCATCGCCGATGCGCTCGCCGACGACGCCACCGCCGATCGCGCCGAGGCCGCGCTGCGTCTCTTCGGACAGGAGGCGGTCGAGCCGCTCCTCGTGGCGGGCCGCACGGGTGCGCCGTCACTCCGCGGCGCCACCCTCTCGATGCTCCCGCAGCTCGCCCTCGGCACCGGCCAATCCGCCTCCGGCCCTGCGCCGTCCGAAGGGCTCACCGCGGTGCGCGAGGCGCTCTCCGACCCGTCTCCGGACGTCGTCGCGCCCGCGCTCAAGAGCCTTGCGATCGTCGGTGGCCCCACCGATCTTCCCTCCGTCGCGCGTCACGTCTCGAGCTCCGACCCGAAGGTGGCAGGCGCGGCACACGGTGCGCTGTTCGCGATCGCATCTCGTCATCTCGCTGCGGCTCGCGCCGCAGCCGTTGGCATCGACCCGCGTGGCGATGCCGCCCTCACGGGGACGATCGTTCTCGACGCTCTCGCACGCGCAGGGGCGAGTCGTGCCGAGGACGCCGAGTACCTCTCGAGCGCGCTCACGCACCGCGAGGCCTCGGTGAGGCGCGGCGCCATCGAGGCGCTCGCGTCGATCGGCGGCGAGGACGTCGCCATCGCGGTCTCTCTCTCGCTCGCAGACGAGGAGCCCGTCGTCGCGCATGCCGCGATCCGCGCGCTCGGGAGGCTCGGCCGTGGTGAGCAGCTCGCCTCGCTCGCGGCGACCACTCGCGACCCGATTCGCCTCGCTTCGGTGCTGCGCGCGCTCAGGGAGGCCGACCCCGAGCGCGCCTTCGCCGCGGCGCGCCCGCTGCTCCGCTCGAAGGAGGCTGCCGTCGCCGCTGCCGCCGTCGAGGTGATCGGCGCGATCGACGTCGAGGCGCGCATCGAGGCGCTCATGGGCGCCACCGATCATCCCGACCACGAAGTGGCGAAGCTCGCTCTCGGGCAGCTTGCCAATACGGGGGACGAGCGCGCGCTCGCGTCGCTGGGGCGTGCCATCGAGCACGACGCCGAGGCGGTGCGTCGCTACGCGGCGGAGCTGCTCGGAAACGAGGGCGGGGCCGAGGCGGAGACCATGCTGCGTGCGCGGCTCGACCGCGAGCGCAGCGCCGAGGTTCGCAACGCGATCATGGCGGCTCTCTCCGCGCGGCCCGACGCGTGACGAGACGGCTCTTCGGGGCAGGCGTCGGTGAAGCGGTCCTCCGTGCGGACGAGTACCGTCTCCTCCGCGACCTCGTGAGCGAGCGGCTCGGGATCTGGTTCGGCCCGGAGTCGCGTCTCTCGCTCGAACGCCGCCTGCGCGATCGCCTCACCGTGCGTGGCCTCTCGTCGTACGGCGACTACTACCAGCTGCTCAAGTACAGCCCGCTCGCGCACGAGGAGTGGGAGGAGGCCGCGGAGCTCCTCACGACACACGAGACGTACTTCTTCCGCGAGGACTACCAGCTCCGGGCGTTCAAGAACGAGCTGCTCCCGATGCTCGCGGAGCGAGGCAAGCAGCGCAGGCGCCTGCACGTCTGGAGCGCTGGATGCTCGACAGGTGAGGAGGCGTACACGATCGGCATGCTCATCCTCGAGAGCGGGCTCTTCGAGGGCTGGGAGGTGCGCGTCTACGGCTCCGATCTCTCGAAGAAATGCATCGCGGCTGCACGACGCGGCGTCTATGGCTCGACCTCCTTCCGGACGACGACGCCTGAGGCGAAGCGGGCGTGGTTCGTCCCCCAGGCCAAGCAGGACGCGAGCGGCGCGGAGCTCTTCGGGGTCTCCCCCGCGGTACGTGCGCTGTGCCACTTCGGACAGATGAACCTCCTCGACGAGGAGCGCACGCATCTCGTCGGCCGTTGCGACGTCATCTTTTGTCGCAACGTCCTCATCTACTTCGACGCGCCCAGCCGGAAGCGCGTCATCGACATGTTCCACGAGAGACTGGTCCAGGGCGGTGTGCTCTTGCTCGGGCACGCCGAGTCGCTCTTGAATGTCTCGACGGCCTTCGAGCTGTTACACTTGAAGGAGGACCTCGTGTACCGGAAGCCGAGCGTGGACACGACGCAGAGCTCGAGCGGTTCTCAGGCGACACTGGCAACGACAACCGGGGCGGGACGAAGCGGACAAGACACGTGACGAAACCCCCCATCCGGCTGCTTGTCGTGGACGATTCGGCGTACAACCGCCGGAACATCGCCGACGTGTTCGCGACGTACCCGGAGGTCGAGGTGGTCGGCAAGGCGGCGGACGGCGAGGAGGCACTTCGCCTCGCGTCGCTCCTGAAGCCGGACGTGATCACGCTCGATCTCGAGATGCCCCGGATGGACGGCTTCACCTTCCTCCGCATCCTCATGTCGCGCCAGCCGACGCCCGTGATCGTCGTCTCGTCGTATTCGCAGAAGGAGAACGTCTTCAAGGCGCTCGAGCTCGGCGCGCTCGACTTCGTCGCCAAGCCGACCGCGCAGATCTCCCCGGACGCCACGGACCTCCGCGAGCAGATCCTGGCGAAGGTGCTGCTCGTGAGGCAGCTCCGCTCGAACCTCACGCCACCGGCGCCGAGGTCGGGTCGTCAGGTGAGCGGCAACTTCTCGATCGACGGTCGCGCTTCCTTCCCGGACTCGACGGCGATGCGCGCGGCGAGCGCCTACATCGCCCCGAAGCACGTCATCGCCATCGCGAGCTCGACCGGCGGGCCGTCGGCGCTGCTCGAGATCTTCTCGAAGATCCCGCTGACCAGCACGGCGGGCATCGTCGTCGCGCAGCACATGCCCGACAAGTTCACGCGCACGTTCGCGGAGCGTCTCGACAAGCGCGGCGCGGTGCGTACGAGCGAGGCCGTCGACGGCGATCGGCTCGGCAAGCTGACCGGCTTCGTGTGTCCGGGGCGGCAGTGCATGGAGGTCCACCAGAACGGCCTCGAGCTCAAGATCACCATCGGCGCTCCGAAGCCCGAGACCGATCGCTACGTGCCGAGCGCGGACCGCTTGCTGAAGAGCGTGGCCGCCGCGTGCGGCGCGAAATCGGTCGGGGTGATCCTCACCGGCATGGGCGACGACGGAGTCGAGGGCGCACGCGCGATCCGCGACGCGGGCGGGCTCGTGATCGCCGAGTCGCAGGAGACGGCCGTGGTGTACGGCATGCCTGGGGCCGCAGTGCGTGCGGGCATTCCCCAGAAGGTGCTGCCGCTCCCCGAGATCGCCGAGCTCCTCGGGACGCTCTAGGTCAAGCCCGGAACGACTCCGGCGTGATGCCGAACCGCTTCATCCAGCGGTGGATCTGCATGCGCGTCTTGCCCATCGTGCGGGCGACCTCGCTCACGTTGCCGTGCGTGCGCGTGAGCTCGGCCGACAGCTCGGTGCGGAGCCGCTCGTCCTCCTCGCTGAGCGGCCGCGAGGGGGCGGCGCCCGAGCTCGGCGCGGCAGAGCGCGGGGTGGGGGAGGACTGCGGGACGGCGCCGGGCGCCGGCGCGGACGGCGACATGGCCGCGGGCGCAGGCGCGCTCGCCCGGGCGGAGCGCAGTGCGTCGCCCACGTGCTCGATGCGAAGCAGATCCTCCGTCGAGGTGACGATCGCCACCGAGAGCAGATGCTCGAGCTCGCGAACGTTCAGCGGCCACGAATGCGAGACGAGCGCCGTCGCGAGGTCCGGCGCGAACCGCAGCTTCGGTGCGCGCTCCGCGCTGAGACGTGGGAGGAGGTCCGCGATGAGGAGCCCGAGGTCGGCGCGACGTTCGCGCAGCGGGACGAGCCGGTGCACGTACGCGGCCACGCGCGCGTAGAGGTCCGGCCGGAACGTCGGTGATTGCTCGATCGGCTTCAGCGTCGCCGCGATCACGCGCAGGTCGACGGGGACGGGCTTCGTCGCGCCGAGCGGAAGGACCTCCTTCTCCTGCAGCACGCGGAGGAGCGTCGCCTGCGCCGCGGCGGGGAGCTCGCCGATCTCGTCGAGGAAGAGCGTCCCGCCCGACGACGCGCGAACGAGGCCGGGCTCGTCCTTCAGCGCGCCGGAGAAGGCGCCCTTCATGTGACCGAACAGCTGGCTCTCGACGAGCGTCGGCGCCAGGGCTCCGCAGTTGATGGCCACGAACGGCCCGGTTCGCGCGGAGATGTCGTGGACGGTGCGTGCGAGCACCTCCTTGCCCGCGCCGCTCTCGCCGAGGAGGAGCACCGGCAGCTTCGCCATCGCGACGCGCACCAGCCGGGGCATCTGCTGCTCCACCATCGGCACGATCGTCGCGATCCCTCGTGGGCGTGACTTGAGCGACGGGGCGTCGACGAAGCGCAGCGTACCGTCGGGGACCTGCTCGGTCGGGTTGACGATGATGCAGGTCGCCCCGAACGTGAGGACCGTCGGCTGATCGATCGCGGCGCTCTCGACCCGAGTACCCGAGACGAACGACCCGTTCGTCGAGCCGAGGTTCTCGAGCAGCCACCCGCCGTCCTCGTGGACGAGACGCGCGTGCTTGCCGGACATGCGCGGGTCGGGCACCTCGAGCGTGGCGACGCCGGCCTCGACCGTCCACGAGCGCGCGACTCCGCGGCCGATGCGGACCTCCTTCAGGTCCGCGAGCGACGCGCGGAGGCCGCCCGACAGCGGCCGCTCGCCCTCGAGGACGACGTAGAGGACGGGCCCCGCCTGCGGCGCTGCCGCGGAGGTGAGGTCATCGCGATGCGTGTTCGTGAGTGTCCGTTCCATCGCGCGACCGTGGGGCGAGAAGACTACCGCAACGAAATGACGAGCGCCCTCCTCTTGCGAGGAGGGCGCTCCGCCGGGCCCGGGTTTCAGGTTTCAGCGATCAGGGCTGCCAGCCGGTCGAGATCGAGTTGTCGTCGTTCGACCAGCTCGCGTTCGAGTCGCTGAAGCAGTTCTTGTCGCCCTTGATGCTCTGCTGGCCCGAGAAGCTCCAAGTGCCGTCGTGGCAAGCGATGCGGACGTTGCCCCAGTAGATGCGGTTGCAGAGAAGGTTGGCGTACTTGTAGTAGCTGCCGTCCGGGAACACGACCTCCTCGCCGTGATTGCCGGCGCCGACGTTGAAGTTCACGTACGCGCCGCCCGCCTTGGACTGGATCGTGGTCGCCGCGCACGCGTCGCACGTCGTGCCGTTGCCGCCGCACACGCCGCACTTGTCGAGCACCTTGCCGGAGCCGAGGACGTTGTCGCAGCCGGTCGTCTGCGGGACGCAGTCCTTCGCAGTATACTCGGTGGTGAGCGCGAGCTTCACCTGAGAGGCGTCGGTGAGGTGGCGAATCGTGTACGAGATCGGCACGCCCGGGTTGTCCTTGTCGAAGTTCGCGCCGCTCACGAGGAAGGTGCGGATCTTCTCGAACTGGTCGTTGCCGGTGACGGCGTTGATGGCGAGCTCCGCGTTGCCGCCGAGGCCGTAGGCCTTCACGGTCGACTCGTTGATGACCTTCTTCCACGAGGCAGAGGCCGAGCCCCCCGCGCTCACCGACGGGCCGCTGTACGAGCCCTTCACCGCGGCCTCGAGGTCGAGCGAAGAGGCCTTCGACTCGAACAGGATGTAGAAGATGCGCCCGTAGGTGACGCCCGAGACGTAGACCGGCGGGTTGCCTGCCGCGGCGTAGGGCGCGAGGTCCGCGGCAGTGACGCCCTTCGCGAACACCCCCGCTGCGCCCTGCGGCGCGTCGAACGCCATCGTGAAGTACTCCTGCGAGAACTGGATGAGGAAGCGGCTCTTCTCGTCCTTCTTGTCGACCGAGAGCGAAGCCGCGGCCGACCAGTTCGTGCCCTCGACGTTCGCGTCGACCGCCACCGCGAGCTGCTCCGACGAGTAGATCGACTGGAAGCTGTAGGAGAACTTCGCCGGCGTCTTACCCGTGTAGGATGCAAGGATCTCGTTCTGCGCCTGGGTGGCCGCGGAGAGCGACGGCTCCTCCATCTTCTTGAAGAACGGCCCGCCGCCGCCGGAGGCAAGCGTCAGCGTGATGGTGCCGGGCGCACGCTTCACCGGGACGGGGTCGAGGATGCCGCCCGCCATCGACTTGCCCTGCACGAGAGAGCCGGGCCAGAGCACGTCGGCGTTCGGGTTCAGCGCGACGAACTTCTCGGGCACCTTGGTCAGGCTGTAGTCGGTGTACTTGCACTGGTACGTCGTGCCGCCCTCGCCGGGGACCTGCACCGTCTTCGGCTGGCTCGTCTCGACGGGAGCCGCGTCTGCCTTCTTGTCCGTCGTGAGGTGCCCGGCGCCCGCGACGAGCGCGTTGATCCTCGCGCCCTCGTCGCCGAGGTCGGGAGCGGCCATGTCCTGGCTGCCCGTGACGGGCGCGTCGCCCGGAGCCGCTCCGGCGGTCTCCGCGTCAGGGGCGCCGCTTCCGCAGGCGACGACGAGAGCGATGAGCGAGAGCGAGCCGAGCTTGATTGACGTCCTCATGACCGATACCGAACCTTTCGATGCGAAGGTGCCGCGTTGATTCGCGGCGTGTGCATCCGGTCAATGCGAGGCGAGTGCCAACCGCGAGCTCGGCGGGCCCTCTTCATAGCGCCGGCAATCCGTGGGGCTGTATCGCGATACACCCCTGATACAGGCGGCCGATACAGGCCCGATACGCGCCCCGATACATCGCCGTTCGGGCGACGCCCGAACGGGTGACAGATCGCACGATCGGCCGCGATTTCAGCGGAACGAGCCCGCGGCACGGTTCGCGCATCAGTGCTCCTCCATGAACACCAAGAACCTCGCCGCCTCGCTCCTCCCCGTCGTCTTCGCGCTCGCGTCTCTCGGCACCGTCGGCTGCGCTGCCGACAGCGAGACCTCGGAGGAAGCCGCCACGCGCGAGCCGTCCTCGGCGGTCGCGCCGGTCGAGGCGCTCGCCGGCTCGGCGGGCACGCCCCGCACCCCCACGCCTGCGGCTGCGCCCGACGCGCAGGTCGGAGAGGCGGCGGCCTCGCTCCGCCTCGTCGCCACGGACAGGGGCAACCTGACCGCGACGTACGAGGTGCTCGAGCTCGACTTCGGTCTCGACGCGCCCCACCCGGCGCTCTCCGGCTCCAAAGCCGTGAGCAAGCCCGTGCTGCGCCCGCTCTCCGTCGTCGTCCGCCCCAACGCGACGTCGTCGCTGCTCGGCCGCAACCTCACCGGCATCGCGCCGCTCGCGAAGGTCGTCATCCAGCGAGTCGCCGCGGACGGAACCGTGGCGAACATCGCGCAGCTCGACCGGCCGATCGTCACGAACATGCGCGACGTCGCCGGCGACGCGACTCGCGAGAGCTACGAGATCCACACGGCGGTCCTGACGGCGACGGACAAGGGCACGAGCGTCACCCTCGACCTCACGACAGGCGAGACCACGTGCACGGCGACCTCTGGCGCCTGCCCGTGCGTGATGGAGAACCCCGGCAAGCTCGGTCCCTACACCCATGGCGGCGCCCTTGCCTCGCTCCCGAAGGGAAGCACGCGCATCCACGAGCTCAGCGTCGAGCTCCACAACGAGACCGCGCCCGGCGGCACGGGGCTCGTCACGTCGAAGGCGGTCCTCGACGGCATCTCGTTCGAGGCCGACCTCGAGACGGGCGGCCTCTGCGCGATGTACTACGCCGGCAAGGGCAGCCACGTCACCGACGTGCAGCTCGGCGTCGCGGGCCCCACGACGGCGAAGGGCACGCCGCTCGAGTCGACGACGTGGGACGCGTGCCTCGCGTCGGTCACGAGCGTCGGCTTCTCGATCGGCTCGGCGACCGAGCCGGCGCGCGAGCGCGTGACGCTCGCGGCTGCGGGCCTCGTCCGCACCGACCGCAACCTCGACCCGATCACCGGCGTGCTCGTCGGCAAGCCACTCGTCACGGGCTGGTCTTTCTTGACGAACCGCTCGATCGCTACCTGCTCTGCGACCATCCCCGCCGTGCTCTGAGAGACGCATCGAGAACGGCATCACCCATGCACATGGAGACCCTCATGACGTACGCACCCGAGTCCGATCGTCCCAGCTTCGAGTCGACCGAAGAGCAGTGGTTCACGGAGGCGCCCGCGCGGCGGCCCTCGCAGCGCCCGACCCGGCCGGCGCCGGCGCCCACGATGCCGCCGCCGAGCCTCGAGGACTCGATCGCGGACGGCTGGTTCTTCGACGTCTGAGCCTGAGCTACCCGTTCGCCGCACCGGCACGCGGCGCACGATCTCCTCTCGCGCTCTTGCTCTCTCCGTGGCCCGCGCGCCTCCCGCTTCGAGACGCGTTCGTGTGATAGGCTCGCCGCCATGACGTCACGCGCCGACAAGGAGCTTTCCGAGCTGCTCGAGCTGGGCGATCGCATCGTCGCCATGGCCACGAAGGGCGGCGTGACCGTTGCCGAGTGCATGCTGCGATCCGGTGCGGAGCTCTCGGCGCGCGTGCGCCTCGAGAAGCCCGAGCTGGTCGAGGAGGCGGCGCATCGTTCGGCTGGCCTTCGCGTGATGAAGGGCAAGCAGGTCGCGACGACGTCGACGAGCGACCTCACCGAGGGCGGCATCCATCGCTTCGTCGCCGACGCGCTCGAGCTCGCCGAGCTCTCGCAGGAGGACCCCTTCGCGGGGCCCGCCGACAAGGACCTCCTCGTCGACGCCTCGAAGGCTCCCGACCTCGACCTCTTCGACCCGAAGGGCGGCGGCGTCGACGCCGCGCAGGCGATCTCGATCGCGACCGTCGCCGAGCGCGCGGCTCGCGAGTTCGACCCGCGCATCTCGAACAGCGAGGGCGCCACGTTCAGCCGGACGGCCGGCGGCGTCGCGCTCGTCCTCTCGAACGGTTTCCGCGGGGCGTACCGCGGCTCGTACCAGTCGCTCAGCGTCGTGCCCGTCGCCGAGGACGAGGGCGGCAAGAAGCGCCGCGGCTACCACTGGAGCGCGAAGCGCTTCCTCGACGAGCTCGAGGACCCGAAGAAGGTGGGCGAGGAGGCGGCACGTCGCACGCTTCGCAAGCTCGGCCCGAAGTCGGTCGCCACGTGCGAGGTCCCCGTGGTGTTCGACCCGGACTCCGCGCGATCGATCCTCGGCATGCTCGCCGGCTGCATCATGGGCAGCTCGATCTGGCGCAAGTCGAGCTACCTCGCCGGCCGTGAGGGCACCGAGGTCGCGAGCTCCCTCGTCACGATCGTCGACGACCCGCTCATCCCGCGCGCGCCCGGCTCGCGTCCGTACGACGGCGAGGGCCTCGCGAGCCGAAAGAACCTGGTCGTCGAGAAGGGTGTGCTTCGCACGTATCTCTGCGACAGCTACTCGGCGCGCAAGCTCTCGCGCGCGAGCACCGGCAATGCGGCGCGTGGCGGGTCCGCCGGCGTCTCGTGCAGCACGACGAACTTCATCCTCCAGCCGGGGACGGACTCGAACGCCGACATCGTGAAGGGCACGAAGCAGGGCCTCTACGTCACCGAGATGATGGGCTTCGGCTTCAACGCGGTCACCGGCGATTTCTCGCGCGGGGCCGCGGGCTTCTGGATCGAGAACGGCGAGCTCGCATACCCCGTGAACGAGGTCACGATCTCGCTCAACGTCGACGAGCTGTGGAAGCGCATCGACGCCGTCGGCGCCGACCTCGACCTTCGCACCGCCACGGCGGCGCCCACCATCCGCGTCGGCAAGATGACCGTCGCAGGCTCCATCACCCCCTGAGCTTCCCGAGCTCCCGCGTCAGCGAACGAGCGCGCAGGTCGTCGCGTCGCCGGTCGTGCTCGTGTCGGTGCACCAGAGCACCTCGAACGGCTGGTCTTCACCGCCGCTGAGCACGAAGCCCGTGTGCAGCGAGCCACCGCGAAGGTCGAGTGAGCCGGGCTGGCTGACCCACGAGTCGCTCGAGGCGTCGCTTGGCATCGGGCTGGCCGCGGCGCCGACGGCGAGCCGCGCAGGGGAGGGGACCGGCTCGATCGTGGCGTAGCCGAGGGAGTCGACGGGCACCGTCGCGGACGGCGAGGCGGTCTTCTTCGGCTCGATACTCTCGGCGAGCGTCACGGTCTGCGAGCCGGAGGCGCGCACCGAGAGCGGGCCCGCGGGCGCGCGCGTCTCGGTGCCGAGCGCCGCGTGAACCATGCGGACGCGTGCCTTTGCCGGCACAGTCATGCGGTCGTCGATGAACGCAACGAGCGCGAGCGCGCCGGTGCCGCCGTCGGCTCCGGTGCGTCCTGCGATGGCCACCGTCGACAGCTTGCCCGGGTCGAGCGTCACGTCGGCGGTGAAGAGCGGTGTCGCGCACGATGTCGACCCCGGAGCGACGAGCGCGATCGTGAGCGGCCCCGACGCTGCGAGCGTGAGGTACCTCGAGACCGTGCGATAGCCGACGCGCGGCGCGCCGCCGTCCGCCCCTGCTTCGTCCGTTCCGCCGCCGTCGTCGCCGGCGTCGAGCGGGTCGCCGCCGGGGCTCGCGTCGCCGCCCTCGACCGAGCCAGCGTCACCAGGCTTCAGGCCGCCGAGCCCTCCGCCGAGCACGGGGCCCTCGAACGACGACGTCTTCGCCATGCGGTAGCAGAAGTCGACGGGGCCGAGGTCCTCGGCCAGGTGCGCGAGGCGCATCGTGGTGGCAGGCGCTGCTGCGTCGGTGGGGCCGACCGCGGCGTCCGGAAGGCCGCTCGGGCCGCCGTCGCCGTCGGTCCCTCCGTTCGACCCCGAGCCGCCGTCGTCACCGCACGCGAGCACGTACGCCGCGCCGGAGGCGAGCGACGCGATCAGGAAAAAGACTCGAAGGCGATTCCGTGAAGCCAAGTGTCCTCAGCGTAGCGCGGGTGACGGCGGCGACGCGAGCTGCCGGCCAACGAATGCCCTCCCGTACCAGGGCTTGCATCGAACGCCAGGCTCGGCGAAGGTCGGAGCCGTGACTCCGGACGAGATCAAGGCACTGCGCAAGGAGCTGGTCTGTACTGCGAAGGAGCTCGCGCAGGCGCTCGGCATCGAGCAGATGACCGTCCTCGCGTGGGAGAAGGGCGATCTCTTCCCGACGAAGGCGTTCGTCGACAAGATGGAGCTGCTCCGGTCACGCGGGCCGGCGGCCATCCCCAAGAAGGCGAAGGGGGCCGAGCCGATGAAGGTGCTCGCCGACCCGGCGCTCTGGGAGCTCTTCCGCAAGCTCGTCGCGCACAAGAAGCTGCGCGACGAGGTCGTCAAGCTCGCGGCCCCGTACGCGGACCCCGCGCAGGACGCTCCCTCGAAGGACTGACCCCTCAGGCGTCTTCGGCGTCGGCGTCGTCGTCGTAGGGCGCTTCGGACGTGAGCGTCGGCCCGTCGTCGTCGGACGCGTGCGTCGCGTCGTCGCCGGACTCGTCGTCACGGTCACCGTCGTCGTCGACCTCGTCGCCGTCGTCGTTGGAGGCCTCGCCGACGCCGACGCTCTCGCCGTCCTCGCCCTCTTGCGCTCGCGCCTCGGCCTCGGCAGCCTGGCGTGCGGCGTCCTCGGGCGTCTCGCCGAGCTCGTCCTCGTAGTCCGCACGGGACTCGTCGCTGAGCTCGGTGAACTCGCGCAGAGTGGGCAGATCCTTCAGGGACTTGAGCCCGAAGAATTCGAGAAAATGGCCCGTGGTGCCGTAGATGATGGGACGACCGGGCTCGTCGCGCTTGCCGAGGATGCGCACGAGGTCGCGCTCGAGCAGGAGCTTCAGCACGGGACCGCTGTCGACGCCGCGCACGTCGTCGACCTCGGGGCGAGTGATCGGCTGGCGGTACGCGATGATCGCGAGCGTCTCGACCTGCGCGCGCGTGAGCCGCACGGGCTTCTGCTTGGTGAGGTCGCGGACGAACGGCGCGTACTGCGCGCTCGTGCGGAACACCCAGCCGCCGGCCACCTCGTCGAGGTGCATGCCGCGCGTCGAGTAGTCGTGCTGCAGCTCGCCGAGGAGCTCCCTCACCTGCTTCTGCGGGGCGGAGGCGAGCTTGGCGAGCTCCTTCGGCGTGATCGGGCTGTCGCTCGCGAAGACGAGCGCCTCGAGCAGCCCGCGCAGGTGCCTGCGCTGGAGGAGGATGCTGTCGATCTCGGCGAGCGCGTCGCCCGACGCCGTAACGGTGGGGGCGTCGAGATCGTCGCGACCGGGGAGCGGCAGCTCGCCGACCAGGTTCACGGTCATCTCGGCGTCGAACTCGTCGAGCTCCTCGTGCATGACGGGAACGCCTGCCGACTCCGGCATCGCCTCGTCGTCGGCGACCTCTGCGTCGTCGACCGCGGTGACGTCGCGGGAGCTGCCGCGCGCGGCGTCGCCGCTGTCGGCGGCGTGCTCCTCCTGCGCGGCCTCGCTCTCGTCGCCGACGAGCCCGCCCATCGCCCGCTCCATGACCTCGGGCGGAACGACGGCGCGCGTGGTGACGCTCTCGTTCCCCGCGACCTCGTGCGGGGGCGACGCTGCGCTCGTCTTCTTTCGCTTGCTCACGTATCGCCCTCGTCCCGTGCTCCGCCCGCCCGTCCTGCTCCGTGCGCCGCCTCCGGCGCCTCCGTCTCTTCCGACGTTACCGCCTCTTCGGCCGGTTCCGCCGCGATTTCGGGCTCGTCCTCCGGCTCGGGCTCGTCCTCCGGCTCCTCCACGGGGTCGGGCGCGACCCCAGGCAAATCCGTCATCTCCGGCTGGGTCACGCGCTCTGACTTGAACGGCGCATCGGCGTGGGGCTCGTGCGCGTGCTCGCGCGCATGGGCGTCCGCCGCGGCATCCGCCTCGGCGTCGGCCTTCGCCTGCGCGAGCGCCTGCTCCTCCGGCGTCGCGTTCTCGTCGATGTCCTCGCTGTTCACCTGCGCGCTGAACTCGACGAAGATCGGCGCGAGCGGGTGCTCCTGCACGAGGCGCGTCATCCGCAGCTTCGTCATCTCGAGCAGCGCGAGGAAGGTGATGACGAGGTCGAACTTCGTCGACAGGTCGGTGAACAGGTCCTCGAACTGGACCCGCCGCTTCACGCGCAGCACGTCGACGAGCTCGTTGATCCGGTCGGTCAGCGTGATGCGCTCGTGCACCACGTCGTGGGAGAGCTTGATCTTGCTCTTGGCGAGGACGCCCTGGAACGCCTCGACCAGCGAGAAGAGGGGGACCTGCGCGAGGGGCGGAACGCCGGTGTGCACGGCCTCCTCGAGCGCCGAGCCGCGGAAGAAGATGTCGCGTCCGACGACGCCGCGCGCCTGCAGATCCGCGCCGGCCTGCTTGTACTTCTGGTACTCGAGGAGGCGCCGGATGAGGGCCTCGCGAGGGTCTTCCTCGTCCTCGGCGAGCGCGTCGTCCTCCTGGCCGGGAGGGGGCGCCGGCAGCAGCATCTTCGACTTGATGTGGGCGAGGGTCGCGGCCATGACGAGGTATTCGCTCGCCAGGTCGAGGTCGAGCAGCGTCATGACGGCGAGGTACTCGAGGTACTTCTCGGTCACGAAGCCGATCGGAATGTCCAGGATGTCGAGCTCGTGCTTCTGGCAGAGGTGCAAAAGCAGATCGAGAGGGCCCTCGAACGTCGGCAGGGTGACGGAATACCCTCCCGTACGGGCAGAACCGTCCTCGTTGGTCTCGATATCCGACACGACCGGCCTCGTCTAGAAGACCCTCGGCGCGGCTTCAAGGGGCACCGGCCTTCTCTTTGAAATGACGGGCGAACCGCCGCGCTCGCTCGGTTTGAGCGCGACAACCGGTCATGCGTGAAAGCGGGGCTTTTGCGCTAGCATCGACCTCGTGAACGAGGCGTCCGCCGCCCTAGCGAAAGTGTGTGGTGCATGCGGCGCTCGCTATCCGGCGGACGCGCTGTTCTGTCCGCTCGACGGAATGCCCCTCCAGAGCGCGGCATCGGCGCAGAGCGGCGGCCGCGAGAACGAGGACGATCCCTACCTCGGCCAGGAGATCTCCGGCCATATCGAGATCCGTCAGCTCGTCGGCATCGGCGCGATGGGCCGCGTGTATCGCGCGTTCCAGAAGGGCATCGACCGCGACGTCGCCGTGAAGATCCTCCACCGCGAGCTCAGCGCCAACGCCCAGCTCGTGTCGCGCTTCACGCGCGAGGCCAAGGTGGCCTCGCGTCTGCAACACCCGAACGTCGTCCAGGTCTTGCTCGCCGGGCAGCTGCCCGACCGCGCGCTCTACATGGTCATGGAGTACCTCGAGGGCCTCTCGCTCCAGAGCGCGCTCGCCGCCGCGGGCGGTGCGCTGCCGCTCCCGCAGGCCCTCCACATCGCGCTCCAGCTCTGCGAGGCGTCGGGCGAGGCCCACGCCGTCGGCATCGTTCATCGCGATCTCAAGCCCGAGAACGTGATGCTCGTACGACGCGGCACGGACCCGGACTTCGTGAAGGTGCTCGACTTCGGAATCGCTCGCATCAACTGGGGCGAGCAGTCGGTCGCGACGGCGGCGGGGCTCATCTTCGGTACGGCGCGCTACATCTCGCCCGAGGGCGCGCAGGGCAACGCCGTCGGTCCCGCGAGCGACGTCTACTCGATCGCGACGCTCCTCTTCCAGATGCTCGCCGGGCGAACGCCGTTCGAGGGCGACCAGGCGGTGGGGCTGCTCGTCCAGCAGATCCACGACGCGCCGCCCTACCTGAAGTCGATCCCGCGCGCCGAGTACGTGCCCGACCCGCTCGCCGACGTGATCATGGCGAACCTCGCCAAGGACCCGAAGGCACGCGAGCAGGACGCACGCGCCCTCGGCCACGCGATCATCGACGCCGCGAAGGAGTCGGGCCTCGCCCCCGAGGACATCTCGCGGCCCATGCTGCGCCGAGCGCCGAGCGCGATGCAGCTTCCTCCCACGGAGCGGACGAAGCAGCACGACCTCACGCCCGAGGTGGCCGCTCGCCTCTCCGCCCCGACCCGCATCTCGTCTCCGCCGGAGCGCAGCGAGCGCCCGCTCACCGCGGCCACGGCGAAGTGGGAGCCGCCCACCGAGTTCCAGGCGCGCCTCGCCGACGTCGCGGCGAACGGCAAGCGTGACCGCACGTCGGGCATCGTTCCCGCGGCGAGCCCGAGCTCGCGCCCGATGCACGCGGCGTCTCCGGCGCCCTCGCATCCGCGCCCCCCCGGCGGCGTCGACGACACGATGGACGACTCGAGCGCCGAGCCGCCCGCCGCTGCCGGCGCCGCGACGATCGTGACGCCCGCCCCTTCGTTCCCGCCGTCGCAGCGCGGTCGAACGCGCGCCGACTCGGTGCCCCGCACGATGCCGGGCGACAGCGACGGCGACGACCATCAGCCGCCGACCCAGTACGCCACCCCCGTGGCCGAGCCGACCAGCCCGCCGCCGCGCGCGTCGACCCGCCCACGCCCGACCTCCGACGCTCCGCCCTCGCGTGGCACGCGCATCGAGCAAGGGGAGGAGGCGCCGCGCCGGTCGCGCGGTCTCCTCTTCGTCGTCCTCTGCTTCGTCCTCGGGGCGTCCCTCGCCGCGGGCTGGGCCTGGAAGATGGGCAAGCTCGGAGGCGGCGACGTCGACGACGAGCGCTACGTCACGCGCGCCACGGACGCGATGTACAAGCACCGGTTCGTCGCGCCCGCGGGCGAGAACGTCCGCGACATCACCGACGAGGGCCTGAAGAAGTGGCCGAATGACCACCGGCTCCTCGACATCCGGATGCGCTCCGCCAACGAGCTCGTGACACAGGCGACGGTGCAGCGCTCGGCCGGCGACCTCGTCGAGGCGCTCCGCCTCGCGCGTGCCGCCCACGAGCTCGACCCGAACGACGCCTCCGCGAAGCGCCTCGTCGATCAGTACGACGCCGAGCTCGCGACGTTCACGACTCCGACGGCGACGCCCCTCGTCAAGCCTCCGGCTTCGCTCGCCGCGACCAACGGCAAGCCCGTGGCGCCGGCGGCGGTGCCCTCGGCATCCGCCTCGAGCGCGGCCTCGTCCTTCAAGGCGCTGCTCGAGGCGAACGTCGGCGCCCCGCGCGTCGGCCAGACGGTGGAGTTCACGGCGCGTATCGCGCCGACGAAGGGCACCTTCGAGGGCGCATCGTTCATGATCAGCGGTCCGGGCCTCGGCGGCGGCGCAACGATGCCCGCGCAGAGCCCGTCGCCTGGCGTCTTCAAGGCTAGCTTCGCGTTCCTCGAGCCAGGCCGCTTCGACGTGACGTTCACGGCACAGGCCGACGGCAAGCCGCTGAAGGCTGGACGCTCGCTCACTGCCGGGGAGCCGCCGGCGCCGAAGCCGCCCGAGCCCGCGAAGCCTCCGCCTCCTCCCGCTACCGCACCGACGGGAAGCGTCAAATGGATGTAAAGTACACGATGTTCGCCGGCGTGCTCCTCGCGACCGTCGCGGGCCACCTGGCAACATCGGGCATTGCGCGTGCGGAGGAGCCAATGGGGATGCCCGACGCGCTCCCGCCGCCCGCACCGCCCCCGCCTTCCGAGGTGGTGCCGCCTCCCGCTGCGCCCGCGAAGCCGCCGCAGAAGCCCGAGCCGCCTCCCGCGCCGAAGCCGACGCGGCAAGCCGCGGACGCCGCGCTCTCGCGCATCATCGACCGACCTCACACCATCGCCGAGCTCGAGGCGGGCATCATCGCGCTGCCGAACGCGCCGATCTCGGCGGGGCAGAGCGGCGGTGACACGCCGTTCGGAACCATCGGTCGCGGCGACGCCACGATGCAGACGGGCCTCCACGTCCTCTACCGGTGGGACCGCTCCTGGGCGGCGGGCGCCGGTGTCCTCTTCGCGCCGTTTCCCACCTCGGACCCGGAGTACGGCGGTCTTCGCTCGTTGCCGCGCTCGCATTCGCGCAGCTACTTCTTCATCGGCGGCGAAGGGCGCTACATCCCGCTCCACTACCGCTTTCTCGAGGCATGGGTCGGTCTCTCGGTGGGCGGTGTCGTCATCGCCGATCGCTTCACCACCGACGCCGGCGACCGGGTGGCGCCGATCATCGGGTCGAAGGAGGTCACCGTACGCACGGAGGGCTTTGCCTTCGGCGCGCAGTTCGGCGGCAATTACTTTCTCAGCGAGAACTGGATCGCGGGCCTCAACTTCCGCATCTACCGGTGGATCCTCCCGGAGACGCCGCGCTGCTCCTCGATCGGAGACTGCGCGACCTTGAGCGGCACCGTCGAGGCGCTCGAGCTCGGCCTGACGATCGGCTATCGCCTCCCGCTCTGAGCTCTTCGAACGAGCGGGAGCCAGGATAAGGCCGATTCAAGAGACAGAGAGACGCGGGGACGCGGAGACGCGGAGACGCGGAGACAGCGCGGAGGGCTTACGCCTCATTTCCTCACTGGACACGCGTCGTGCCGGGGAGAACCCGCAGCGGGTTCACCCCGGTGGGAAGACTCAATCCCGCACCGCGTAGCTCCTTCCTCGCTCCATTGTCTCGCTTCGCATCGGACATCTCGTCCTCCACCTCGTCGATGGAGAGATGTCCGATGCAGGGCGAGACAATGGAGCGAGGAACGAGGTCACGGCATGGAGGGGAGGACTCCCCACCGGGGTGAACCCGCTGCGGGTTCTCCCCGGAACCACGAGGGTCCAGCCAGCGATCGAGGCGGGACCTCTCCGCGTTGTCTCCGCGCCTCTCTGTCTCTCCCTCTCGCTGACGCTCTCGCTCACGAAGGCGGGAGCGAGCTGCGCACGGCGGTCGCGACGAGCGTCGCCAGGCGCTCCATGACGATCGCGACGATCGCCAGCATCCCCATCGCACGCAAGGGCGCGAGGAGCGCGTGGACCTGCGCGGGCGAGGCCGCGCGCGCCACGAGCGCGAACGCGAGCTCGAGGACGACCGCCGCGGCGAGGAGCGGACCGCCGATCGCGATCGCGAGGCCGACCCCGGCGACGATGTCGTGCGCCGCGAGCAACAACGGATGCCCCGGCAGCTCGTACCGCGCGAGGGCGCTCGCGGCGCGAGCCGCTCCGCCGGTCGAGAGGAAGACGACGCTCGCGAGCAGTGACAGGAGCACACCGAAGCTCGACGGCTTTCCCTCGACCGTCGCGAGGCCCGGCCCGTCGGGCGAGCCGCGCAGCACGTCGACGAGCCCGCCGGCCATCGTCGCCGCCCAGAGCGGGATGGCCGCCGCGAGCGCCACCGGCAGGCCGAGCACGCTCTGCTCGAGCGCGAGGACGAACCACGGCGTCGCGCGCTCCGCCACGACCACCGGCACCACCGCGGGATAGATCGCCGCGGCGAGCGCGAGCCCGAGCACCCCACGCGCGGGAGTCGGAAGCGCCTTGAGCCCGAACGCAGGCACGATCGTCACGACGGGCATGACGCGAGCCCAGGCCAGACCGATCGCCGCGAGGTCGTCGAGAGGAGCGAGCAACGCCGCCATACTGGCCCGTTCGCCTCGCGTGGCCAAGGGGCGACTCGACTGTTGACGGCTGCCCGCGGTCCGTCGCATACCGCGCCCATGCCCCTGGACCTGTCGCTGGTCGGTAAAGAGAGCGCTCCCTCCACGTTCACGTACGGGTGGAAGGACACGGTCCTCTACGCGCTCGGCATCGGCGCGAAGAAGGAGGAGCTCGATTTCCTCTACGAGGGCCGCGGCCCGAAGGTGATCCCGAGCTTTGCCGTCGTGCCGATGTTCGCGTCGATGTTCGAGCTCGTCGGCCAGACGGGCGGCGATCTCGCGATGGTGGTCCACGGCGCGCAGCGCGTGCGCCTGCAGGCAGCGCTTCCGCCGTCGGGGAAGCTCGTCACGACCGCGAAGGTCCGCGGCATGTACGACCTCCGCCGCCTCGCCGTCGTCCTCGTCGACACCGAGACCAAGGACGAGAACGGCAACAAGCTCTTCGACGCCACGTCGCAGATCATCTTCCGCGGCGAGGGGGGCTTCGGCGGCACGACCCCTCCGCGCGAGGAGAAGGTCGCGGAGATCCCGAAGGACAAGCCTGCCGACTTCCGCGTCGAGGAGGCCACGAGCCCCGAGCAGGCTCTTCTCTACCGCCTCTCGGGGGACGTGAATCCGCTCCACGCCGACCCGGAGCTCGCCGCGAAGGTCGGCTTCCCGCAGGGCCCGCTGCTCCACGGCCTCTGCACGTACGGGCACATGGTCCGGCACGTCGCGAAGGCCGCCTGCGGCGGCGATGCCACGAAGGTGACGGGCTTCGAGGCGAAGTTCGTGAAGCCCGTGTGGCCGGGCGACACGCTCGTCACCGAGGGCTGGCGCGTCGCGCCCGGCATCATCGCGCTCCAGGTCAGCGTGAAGGAGCGGTCCGAGGTCGTCATCGGCGGCGCCTGGGCCACCGTCCGCGAGTGAGGGCCGGTGCCTCCCTATCCACGGCCGGTCGCCGTCTGCAACTTCAAGGGCACGTTCTACGACTGCGTTCCGTGATCAGTTGTTGGTGAGCGCGTTGATGCACGCGCCGAGCAGCGACAGGCTGATGAAGACGCCGGCGATGGCGAGTCGCACCCAGAAGAACGTGCTCCATCCGTTGCCGAAGCCCCAGCCGCGATTGGGCTGAATGTAGCCGGGGTAGCCCTGCATCGGCGCCATCGGGTACGCACCGGGGGGCGGACCGCCATACGGGTTCTGCTGCCCGTACGGACCGGGCGCCGGAGCGCCGTACGGATTCGGTGCGCCGTATCCCGGCGGAGCGCCGTAGGGCTGCGGGGCTCCATAGCCCGGTTGCGGAGCGCCGTAGGGCTGCGGACCGCCGTACGGTTGCGGCGGTGGAGGCGCGCCGTATCCCGGAGCGCCGTAGCCTCCGGGAGCCTGAGGAGCGCCGTACCCCTGCCGGGGCGGGGGGTATCCCTGCTGGGGCGGGGCGTAACCCTGTGGGGCGTACGCGGCTTGCGGGCCGAGCGCGCTGCCGCAGAACCGGCACTGCGCGTCGCTCGGATTGATCGACAGGCCACCGCATTTCGGGCACGTCGGAGCGCCTGAGTTCATCTGGCTCAAGGCTAGAGCACGGCCGCCCCTCCCGCCAGGTCTGGCGCCCCGGACCCAACAGCACTAGGTTTCCCGGCCCTCAACGCACGTAGATCACCCGAGTTTCGAGGAGAGAAGTCATGGCCAAGCTTGCGAAGTCGATCGTCATCGTGGGAGCGAAGCGCACTGCATTCGGAGCGATGCAAGGCACCCTCAAGGGCATCAGCGCGACGGACCTCGCGGTCCACGCCGCCAAGGCCGCGCTCGCGCAGTCGAACATCGCGCTCGACGCGATCGGCCACGTCATCATCGGCAACGTCATGCAGACGAGCCCCGACGCGATCTACTGCGCGCGCCACGTCGGCCTCAAGGCCGGCCTCCCGATCACGACGCCCGCCGTCACCGTGAACCGCCTCTGCGGCTCCGGCTTCGAGGCGATCATCCAGGGCGCGCACCAGCTGCTCCTCGGCGAGCACGACGCCGTGCTCGTCGGCGGCACCGAGAACATGACGCAGGCTCCGCACATCCTCCGCGGCAGCCGCGAGGGCTGGGCCTTCGGCAAGGCGCCCGCGGTCGAGGACTCGCTCTGGAGCGCGCTCACCGACAGCTACACCGGCACGCCGATGGCCGTGACCGCCGAGAACCTCGCCACGAAGTATGGCCTCACGCGCGCCGAGTGCGATGCGTACGCGCTCGTCAGCCAGCAGCGCTGGGCGGCGGCCAACGAGAAGGGCATCTTCAAGGACGAGATCGCCCCCGTCGAGATCGTCAGCAAGAAGGCGACGATTCAGTTCGCCGTCGACGAGCATCCCCGTCCGCAGACGACGCTCGAGACCCTCGGCAAGCTGCCGCCCGTCTTCAAGAAGGACGGCGTCGTCACGGCCGGCAACGCGTCGGGCATCTGCGATGGCGCCGCGTGCCTCGTCGTCACGACCGAGGAGTTCGCGAAGGCGAAGGGCCTGAAGCCGCTCGCGCGTCTCGTGAACTGGGGCGTCGCGGGCGTCGACCCGGCGATCATGGGCATCGGCCCGGCGCCGGCGATCCAGAACGCGCTCGCGCGCGCCGAGCTGAAGCAGTCCGACATCGACCTCTTCGAGGTGAACGAGGCGTTCGCGCCCCAGTACCTCGCGGTCGAGAAGGAGCTCGGTCTCCCGCGCGACAAGACGAACGTGAACGGCGGCGCCATCGCCCTCGGTCACCCGCTCGGCGCGAGCGGTGCGCGCATCACGGCGCACCTCGTGTACGAGCTCGCACGCCGGAGCGGCCGTTACGCGGTCGGTAGCGCCTGCATCGGCGGCGGCCAGGGCCTTGCCGTGGTGCTCGAGCGCCTCTAGAACGCCTGGTCCCGTGACCGTGAGCAGCGAAGACGACGAGAACGACAAGCCGCGCACGCTCGCGCATCCGCCGAAGCTCCCCGACGCGGGGTACTACGACGGTCCTGCGCGAGCCGCGCCCTACGCGCTGAGCCGCATGGCGCCCGCGTTCTCGCTCGTCGACGTCGCGGCCGAGATCGAGAAGGCCGACGCGATGCTCGCGACGACGACGGGCGGAAAGCTCGGCGTCATCGCGGAGCAGATCCGCCATCTGCAAGAGCAGGCGCGCGTGATGCTCGAGCGCGCCCAGCGCGACGCCGATCTCCATCGCGCGCGGTGCTCGTTCCAGAAGAAGCCCGGCGGCGTCTACCACCTCTATCGGAAGGACGCTGACGCGGAGCGCTGGTTCTCGCTGCTGTCGCCCGAGGAATGGATCCGCCCGCAGCCGCAGACCTACGAGGGCTCCTACCGCCTCGAGGCCGACATGGGCTTCACGCGCCTCGACGTCACCGAGGACGAGCCTCGCCCGGATCTCGACATGGTCCGGGCGCTCCTCGCCGGGCGGCGCTGAAGTCGAAATCTACCCCGCGGGGCAAAACACACCTCCGCCGGTGCCCGAAAAGGCCAATCCTTTCGTCGGCGCGGAAGAGGTCCGGCGTTTGCACGATCGCCTGCCGCAACACCGAGAAGGTGGCGAAAAGGCGTTTGGGGGAGGTCATTCTTGACCTCCCCTCGAGGCGTGCCCTTCGTCCCCTTCGTGCTCGAGGGGAACCCATGAAGTGCCACGTCGTCGAGATCATGTTCACGGAGCGCTGCCCGCACGTGCGCGAGGCGATCGACCACGTGCGTCTCGCCGCAGAGGTCCGCGCGCGGGAGGCCGAGGTCGAGGTGCGCCTCGTGCTCGTCGAGACCATGGGCGAGGCACGAGACCTCGAGTTCCTCGGGTCGCCGACCGTGAGGGTCAACGGGCGCGACGTGGAGCGCGACGTGCGAAGCACGATGTTCGGGCTCCATGGCCGCGGGTACTTCGTCGACGGCCGCGTCGAGCGCGCTCCTCCAAGCGACTGGATCGTGCAGGCGCTCTGAACCGCGGCTTTCTCAGGCAGGGGGGAGTGCCGTTCACGCTATCGTGGAGGGATGGTCCGTCGCGCCACGGTCATCGCGCTCTTGCTGGTCGTGGCGTGCGCCTCGTGTGGCTCGTTCGGCTCGGACAGCCGGGGCGCCGATGGGGGTCTGGGGGATGGCGCGGCGGCATCGACCTGCGCTGTCGCGACGTGCGCCGATGCCGGCCCGTCGTGCTTCTTCACCGACTTCGACTCGTGCAGTGCGGACATCTTCAACAGCGGGGACATCGGTACCGCCGGCGTCGTCGGCGAGTGCAGCGGCGGCAAGCTCCGCGTCGCGGCGGACGGCACGCTCGACATGACGGCGGTGCTCTCGCACGACACGCCTGACACCTACGACACGATCCGCATCTCCACGAGCCTTGCCATAGGGGAGTGGAAGCAGGGCCCCGTCATGCGGCTCGGGGTCGGCGGAGTGCTCGTGGCCGAGCTGGACACCGCGACGGTCAAGTCGGGAAAGCCGAGCTTCACGCTCTGCGGCGATGGCGGCGTCGCCTGCTCTGCTCCCGCGTTCGAAGCTGACCGCGGCGTATCCCACCGCTTCACCTTCGACATCACGAGGACCTCGGTCTCCCTGAGCATCGACTGCGTGCCGCTGGCGACGCGGACGGTGGACGTGGTCCTCGGGCCGCGCGTAGCCGTGGCCGTCGGCTTCGGGAAGACCGACGCGAGCCCGATCGACGGCACGCTCGACGACCTCAGCATCTCGTTTCCCTGACGTCGAACGCGAGCCGCGTCGTGAGCTCGTGCATCGCACACGCGAGCACTTCTCTTCGTTGGCTCATGTACGGCAGCGCGATTCGGTGCGGCGCTCGATCTCTACACCGTCCTGACGCAGGGGACGGGCGCGCAGGGGACGGGCGTCGATCCGAGCGCTCGCTGCCTCATGAACGAGCACCGCTACCGAGCCAGTCACTTCTTCCTCCTTCGCTTCCGCAGCAGTCACCACCGCTCGTGCGCTTCTGGACGTCGCGGCGTCGGCGTGCACGTGCGGTCGGCCCGCTGCGCGCGTCGCTGGCGGCATGCACGGGCGAGGGGCTCGCCGCCGAGATCGTCGGTGCCTGCTTCGGTAACGCCGTGCTCACGGCGTGGGCCGTCGAGCTCGGCGCGAGCCCGCTGCTGCTCGGGGTCCTCTGGGGCTTGCCGTATTTCGGCCAGGTCTTCCAGCTACCCGCGCTCCGGCTGACGTCGCATCTCGGGCGGAAGCGCGCCGCCGTGCTCACGCACACGCTCGGCCGACAGGTGACGCTTCCGATCGCCGTGCTCCCGTTCGTCGACGTCTCCGTCGACGCGAAGCGCGCACTCGTGGTGGGTCTCTTCGCCGCGTCCTCGCTCCTTGCGGTGCTCGGACACAACGCGTGGCTCGCATGGATGGGCGAGCTCGTCCCGGCGCGTATGCGAGGCTCGTACTTCGGACGACGCACGGCGGTCTGCACCATCGTGGCGACGCTCGCGTCGTTGCTCATCGCGTCGACGCTCGACGCGGGGCGGCACCGCGGGAGCCTCGGCGTCGCGCTCGCGATCCTCATGATCGCTCGATCGCTCGCCGGAGCCGTCACGACGGTCCTGATGCTCCGGCAGCACGACCCGACGACTCCGACCGTTGCGCCGTGCGTTCGCGACTTCGCGCGGCCGTTCGCCGATCGCGGCTTCCGGGTCCTGCTCACTTACCGGGCGGCGTGGGGGATTGCCACGGGCATCGCCGCAAGCCTCTCGGCGATCTACATGCTGCGTGCGCTCGGCCTCGGCTTCATGGGGGTCGCGCTCTACTCCGCAGGCGTTGCGGCGCTGCGCGTGGTCACGACTCCGCTCTGGGGGCGCACGCTCGATCGCACGGGCGGACGACGCGTGCTCGTCGCGTGCAGCTTCGGCGCTGCGATGTGCTCGCTCGCGTGGGTGTTCGCGACGCAGGGCTCGGCGTGGCTCATCGGCGTCGACGCCGTCGTCTCGGGGCTCCTCCTCGGGGGCCAGGAGCTCGCGGTGTTCACGTTGCCGCTCGCGGCCGCTCCGAGCGCGCGCCGCCCGCTCTACGCCGCCGCGAGCGTGATGGTGGGCGGTGTCGCGTACGGCGGCGCATCGGTCGCGGCGGGTGCGCTCGCGGACAGCATTCCGCTACGTGCCGTCCTCGTTGCGGCGGTCGGCTGGCGCCTCCTCGCGGCGCTCGTCGCGACGGGCGTGGACGACGCGGCCGGCCCGGCGAGAGCCGGAGAGCGGGTCGAGAGGGCCTAAATGCCCGACCCGGATTCCGAGACAGAATCGCGGTCGGTCATTGAGCAGCCTGGAATCGCCCCTCGTGGGCGCCTTCTCTCAGGCGTTCTGTTCGATCAGGACGGCGCCGCTCTCGCGTGCGGCGTCGATGCTCGACCACTCGTGGCCGGCGACGATGCACCACTCGATGGCGTTGCGCATGGTCTTCACGGCGTCGAGGGCGGTGCGGAGGCTCGGAAAGGCCCACGAAAGCGGACCTGGCTCGACATTCTCCCAGCCGTAGACGAAGAGCGTGACGGCCTCGGCAGCAGCCGCGGCGGCGGCCGCCTCGGGCCCCAGATCAGGGGAGCTGCGACGGCACACGAACACGTCCGAATCGCCGTCCTCGCCCTCGGAGGCGCCGGTCTGCGACTCGACCACGTCGGGCGCCGTGACGGCCGGGTAGCTGCTGATTTCACGGACGACCGGCATCTCGTCGGTAGCCTCGAGATCGATCGGCGCGTAGCGCTCGGCCGCGCTGGAGCTCCCCACCGCCTCGGTCGCCTGGCTCGCCTGGCTCGCCTGGCTCGCCTGCGACACCTGCGACACCTGCGACACGCCCGTGCGGCGGAAGCGCGCTCCGGTGTCCGCCGGGTTCGTCATTTTTGAGCGGCCGAAAATGCGCATTGCAGCATCTCGCTTTTGAACCTTCTTCCGCTGAACGACAAGGAGAGATCTTCGAAATCGTACGGCGCGGCGCGTCGTAACTTGCTCGCCCACATATACTGATCGGTCTCAGCGCATGACTTCTTCAGCCGGCTCCGGCGGCGCAGGTTCCCGCGCATTGGATGCGCGATCTACGCAGAGCGATTCGACGGCACCGATCGCTCCGCGACCGTCGGCCTCACCGTCGCCGCGCCCGCTCGGGGGCCTTGCCGGACGAGGCTGGCCTTTCGTCCCGCTCGCGCCGCTCGTCGTCGTGTTCGTCGGCCTCGCCGTCGCGCTCGGCATCGGGCTCGTCGGTCTCGATCACCTCGCGCGCGCCGGCGACGACCACGCCAGCGCGCGGGCCGAGCTCCTCGCCGCGACCGTTGCCGCCCGCCTCTCGCAGCTGCCCGTCGAGCGACGTCTCGACGCGACCCAGCTCGCCGCACGGCGCACGGCCGCCGGAATCCTCGTGGTCACTCCCGACGCTCGCGTCGTCCACGACGTGACGCTCGGCGCGCCCGATCACGCAGCGCTCGAGAAGATGCTCGCCGAGGGCAAGGGCGTCGCCCAGCTTCGCCTCGGTCGCGCCCGCTTCGCGGTCCGGCCGATTGGGCCAGCAAGGGACGCGCCACGTCTCGTCGTGCTCGTCGCGGAGCCTCCCACGTCACAAGGTGCGCCAGGTCTCGTCACGGCGCTCCTCGCGCTCGCGGTCATGCTCCTCGGCGTCGCTGCGGCCGTGGCCTATGCCGTTTCGCGCGACGTGACGCGCGACGTCGACTTCGTCACGCGGCGCATCGACGGCATGGCCCAGGTCCGTACCGAGCCGACCGGCGAGCTCATTCCTGCGCGCACGATGGACGAGGTCGGGCTCCTCACGACCGCGTTCAACAAGCTCGTCGGCCGATTCGGAAAGGCCGAGAAGGCGTATCGACAGGACCTCGCTCGCGCGAGCGCCGCGGACCGCGAGCGCGCGGCGTTCCTTGCCGCCGTCAGTCACGAGCTGCGCAGCCCGCTCAACGCCATCCTCGGCTTCGCCGACATCCTGATGGAAGAGGTCGACGGCCCGCTCTCGCCCTCGGCACGCGAGGAGGTCGAGCAGATCCGCGGCTCAGGCGCGCACCTACTCACGCTCATCAACGACATCCTCGAGTTCTCGGCGCTCGAGAGCGGTCAGCTGAAGCTCACGCGCGGCCGCGTCGACCTCACGGGCCTCGCGAGCGAGGTGGTGCGCGAGGCGCGCGGCCTGATCGGTGAGAAGCAGCTGACGATCCGCGTCGAGGGCGAGTCCTCGCTGGTCGCACGCGTCGACGGGCGGCGTGTCCGTCAGATCCTCGGCAACCTGGTCAACAACGCGATCAAGTTCACGCAGCGCGGTGAGGTCATCGTCCGTGTCGCTCGCGAGGGGCCGCTGGCGTCGTTCAGCGTCACCGACACGGGCCCGGGCATCTCGACCCAGGAGCGCGCCGTCATCTTCGACGAGTACAAGCAGGCCCGCAGCGAGCGCCTGAAGCGCCGCGGCACGGGCCTCGGCCTGGCGATCGCGCGCCGGCTCGTCACGCTTCATCACGGGAAGATCCAGGTCGAGAGCGAGCTCGGACGCGGCTCGACCTTCAAGGTCCTCCTGCCGGTCGGCAACATCGACGCGGCGCCGTCGATCCGTGCGCCTCCGCGCAACGTGGAGGTGCCGCGATGAACCCCCGTGCCGCCCGCCTCGTGGCGCGCCTCGTCGCGCTGCAGCTCGTCGTGCATGCGGTGACGTTCCTGCTCACGGCCGCCTTCGCGCCGCGCGTTCTCTTGCTCGAGCCCGCGGCGTCGTCGGCGTCGCTCATGGTGGTGCTCGTCATCGGTCTGCTCTGCGCTGCATTCTCGACCGCCGCGACCTTCGTGATCACGCGTCGGTTTCGTCCCGCGCTCCAGGCGCTCGCCGTCGGCTCCTCCTCGGTCGATAGCGGCGACGTCCTCGCCCTCTACGGCGTGCCGGCACGCCTCGCGATCTCGAGCGCCGCCTTCGCGCTCGTCCTCGCGCTCGCCACGGTCGTCCCGCAGCTGAGGCCGCAGGCTCTCGACACGTACACGGACCTCACACTGGTGCTGCTCATGCTCACGATGGTGAGCACGGCAGCCCTGCCCGCGTACGTCACCATGCGTGCGTCGATGGCGCGCGTCCTCGAGCTCGCGCCGCCGCACATCGCGCACGAGGCGCTGCGGAGCCTCGGTCGGGGCGCGCTCGGTCGCGTGCGCAAGCGGTTCGTCGCGGCGGTCGCGGCGCCGGTCGCGTTCGTCGCGCTCGGCGCATCTCTCCTCGTCGATGCTCACTCGCGTACGTACGACCGTGACGCGCGAGTCGCCGATGCGACCGACGTCGCACGCGCCGCCTTCGAGCCGATCGAGGGCGACGTGCGCGGCCGCGCCGAGGCGATCGAGGCCGCTGCTGCGCTCGGCTTCCGCGTGCACATCGACCCCGCGTACGAGGGCGAGCGCAGCGTTCGCCACGGCGACGAGGGCGAGACGCAGGTGACCGTCCCGACCTACCCCGGCGCCGCGCTCGTTCGCTTCGGCACGTCGCGCCTCTCTCCGGTGACGGGCATCTACGTGCTGCTCGCCCTGGTCGCCGTCGCGCTCGCGGGCCTCCTCGGCACGCGGATCGGCGTGGCATTCGAAGCCGACATCGCGCTGGCGACCCGAGAGATGAGGCGCGCCGGTGTCGCGGAGGTCATGCGCGGCACGATCATCCAGCACGAGGCGCGCTTCGCGAACATCAGCGCGCTCCTCGATGCCGTCGATTCGCTCGGTGGAGTCTTTCGCGAGTTCGCAGGCGCGCAGCAGCGTTCGATCTCCGCCCGCGAGGCGACCGAGCGCATGCGCGGCCTGCTCCTCGCCTCGATGAGCCACGACCTCAAGGCTCCGCTCAACGCCGTCCTCGGCTTCGCCGAGCTGGTCGGCCGCAATCCGCTGAGCGAGCCACAGAAGGAGAGCCTCGCGATCATCGAGCAGCGCGGGCGTGAGCTGCTCATGCTCATCGATACGATCCTCGACAGCGCGCGCGTCGAGGCCGGCGAGCTCGAGGTGTCGCCGGAGCCGACCCATGTCGGCGACGTCGTCATGTCCTCGGTGCTCGAGGCGCGCGACCTCGCGGTCGGCACCGACGTGAAGATCCAGGGCGAGGTCCAGCCCGGAATGCCGACGCTGCTCGTCGACGGCACGCGCATCGTGCAGGCGCTCACGGCGGTCGTGATGACCGCCGCGCGCTTCACCGACAAGGGCGTGGTCCCCGTGCGAGCCACGCTTCCCGATACCGGCGAGCGTCTTCGCATCGAGGTCGAGACGAGCGGCGAGGGGCTCCCCGTCGGCGAGCGCGAGAAGATCTTCGACGCGTTCAAGAGCGCCGAGAGCGCGCGCCGTCACGGCGGTCTGGGGCTCGGCCTCCAGCTCGCTCGTTCGATCCTCGAGATCCATGGCGGCACGATCGAGGTCGACAACACCGACCGCGGCGGCATGGTGTTCCGCGTGTGGCTCCCGGTCCGGAACGATCGCGCGTCGATCCGTGCGCGCGCGAGCAAGCCGACGCTTCCTCCGACCTGAGGCCCGCGCGACAGCGCTCCTACGGCGACGCGACGTAGGTCGCGGTGCCGTTCGCTGCCACGGCGCAGAAGCTCTTCACCTCCTCCGCGGTCTTGTGGATCGCGGGGCACGGGCACGGGCACGGGCACGGGCACGTCGAGACGAGACCAGCGCCGAGAAGGGCCGTCTCTTTTCACGGGGTCTTGGCCGCATGGGTCGTGCGCCAGCTCATTTGTCTCGTGACGCTACGTGATCCCACGTTGCCCTATGTGATCCCGCGCGAATCGATTTGCGGCGTCGTGCCGGATCTGGCGAAGTATGTGGATGAGCCTGGGGCGCGCACCTGACCACGAAGATCTCTACAGTTCGACGCGCGCGACATGTGAAAAGCGGCTGCCGGAGATCGTCGATCTTCCGGCTTCTCTCGCGTGAGAGCCCGCGTCTGTTCGACGACGAGGGTTTCGCGGACCTGTTCGCGGGCGTCGGCCGTTGCTCGGTGTCGCCGCGCATCGTGGCCGTCGTGATGGTGCTTCAACGGCGGGCCTCGTCGGTCGCAAGCGCGTGCTCGACTCGACGGCGCTCTACGACGCGGTAGCGACGCAGGACA